>Ga0182008_10003032_pt1 | contig 10313 bp, 8 predicted proteins | sample Sormic07211129_1_FD_120482 | JGI IMG/M metagenome (GOLD analysis project Ga0182008, IMG submission 120482) | Rhizosphere microbial communities from Sorghum bicolor, Mead, Nebraska, USA - 072115-129_1 metaG | ecosystem: Host-associated > Plants > Roots > Rhizosphere | place: USA: Nebraska...
CGGGCCGGTGTCTTGGCTGGAAACACTCCTGGTAACGGGCTTGGCCATTGGCCTCGGCTTCTGGCTGACTCCCGAAGACCCGTTGCAAATGCACGGTGGTTTCCCCTGGCCAATCCTGGCGCCACTGCTGTTGGGGGTGCGTTACGGTTTTGTGCGCGGCCTGTTCAGCGCCGTGCTGCTGGTGGCGGCGCTGTTTGCCCTGCGCTACACCGGGCATGCAGGTTATACCCAGCTTGAGCCCTCGTTCATCGTCGGTGTGCTGGTGTGCGGGATGCTGGTGGGTGAGGTTCGCGACCTGTGGGTGCGCCGCCTGGAGCGTCTGCAGATGGCTAACGAATACCGTCAGTACCGCCTCGACGAATTCACCCGTGCCCACCAGATCCTGCGGGTGTCCCATGACCTGCTGGAGCAGCGCGTGGCCGGCAGTGACCAGAGCCTGCGCAGCTCGTTGCTGGGCCTGCGTGAAAAACTTCGCGGCATGCCGGTCGAAGGCGACGCATTGAGCGAGCTGGCCGAGCCGATCGTGGCGATGCTCGGCCAATACGGTGCATTGCGCGTGGCGGGTTTGTACCGCGTCGACGACAGCGAGAAAAACCTACTGCCCCAGGCCTTGGCGATGATCGGCGTGATGGGGCCGCTGGAAACCGATGACGGTTTGATCCGGCTATGCCTGGAACGCGGCGAACTGGTGAGCGTACGCCAGGAACTGATCGACGCCGGTAACGCCGCGCAGTTTTCCGCGCTGCAGGCCTGCATCCCGTTGATCGATGCCGAAGGCCGCTTGCTGGCGATCCTGGCGGTTCGGCAAATGCCGTTCTTTGCGTTCCAGGACCGCACCTTGAGCCTCTTGTCGCTGCTGGCCGGCCACATTGCCGACCTGTTGCGCCGCGATCCGCAAGTGCTGAGCCTGCCCGATGCGCACGCCCAGCAGTTTTCGTTGCAGCTCAAGCGGTCGTTGGTGGACGTGGAACAGCACACATTGCCCGCCGGGTTGTTCGCGTTTGAGATGACGCGCGCCAACGAGGAACTGTCGCGTCTGATGGAGCGCAGCCAACGTGGCCTGGACTTGCACCTGGCGGTGCGCAACAACCGCGAACATCGCCTGCTGCTGGTGCTGTTGCCGTTGACCAGCCCGGAAGGTACCGAAGGCTACCTGGCGCGGATTGGCATGCTGTTGCACGAGCACTTTGGTATCGACACGGACCTGGACAGCCTGGGTGTGCGGGCCATGCCTTTCAACCTGGAGCCTGGCTGTGATCGCAACGGGCTGCGTAACTTCCTTTACAACGAGTGTGGCCTGAATGATCAGCAAGTGGCTGTTTAGCGGCGCCGTGCTGCTGGAGGCGGGCAGTTGGGCCAGTCTGTGGCTCGATGCGCCGCAGATGCACCAACTGCTGGTGTTCACCTTCAGCCATGGCTTGGCCTGCCTGATGCTGTGCGGCGCCGTATGGTTGCTGTTGCCGGCGCGCTACCGGGCGCCTTTGCCGTGGAGCCCACTGTTCATTTTCAGCCTGGCGTTCTTTGTGCCGGTGATCGGCACCCTGGGCGTGGTTGCGTCGATCTTCCCGGCGCTGTACCTGCCGCGTAAACGCGACCAGCAGGCGTGGCGATCGGTCGGTATTCCAAGCCTGCCGTTCCGTGCGCAGGCCCAGACACGCACGCCGATTTTCGCCGATGGCGGTTTGCAGGACGTGCTGCGCCACGCGCCCGATCCCGATCAGCGTCTGGCCGCTTTGCTGGCGACTCGCCGCATGCCTGGCAAGGACGCGGTACCCATCCTCAAGCTGGCCTTGGGTGACCCCAGTGATGACGTGCGTCTCCTGGCGTACTCGATGCTCGACAAGCAGGAAAGTGACATCAACCTGCACATTCAGATGGCGTTGGAACAGTTGGCCGGCGTCAGCCCCCGAACTGCCGGCCCGGTGCACAGCATGCTGGCGCGATGGTATTGGGAATTGGCCTACCTCGGCCTGGCCCAAGGCAGTGTGCTCGAGCACGTGCTGAACCAGGCCAGCGAGCATGCCGAGCAAGGTCTGGCGGCCGGTGAGGGCGGTGAGCTGTTGCTGCTGGCCGGCCGTATTGCCCTGGAGCGCGGTGAAAACGAGCGAGCCGAGGCCCTCTTGCACGAGGCTGAGCGAAACGGTCTGGGTGAGGCTCAGTTACTGCCTTTCCATGCCGAGCTGGCGTTTGAAGCGGGTCGCTATCACGAAATCCCCGGGCTGCTCGCCAGGCTGCCGGAAGAAACCCGTCAGCGGCCACCCTTTGCTGAGTTGGTGAGGAGCTGGAATGAATCATAAGGAAGCCACCCCGACGGCCGACATCTGCCTGCTGCTGGAAGGCACCTGGCCTTACGTGCGCGGCGGCGTATCGAGCTGGATTCACCAGATGATCCTCGGCCTGCCGGAGCTGACTTTTTCGGTGATGTTCATCGGTGGTCAGCGCTCGGCGTACACCTCGCGGCGTTATGAAGTGCCGGTGAACGTGGTGCACATCGAAGAGGTGTTCCTCGAAGACGCGACGCACCCCGCCGATACCCGTGGCACGCCGCGCGATGCCGACCCGCAGCAGTTGGCCGACCTGTATCGCTTTTTGCACCACCCGGACCCGCCCGAGCGGGAACTGGGTGAGCGCCTGCTCAATTGCATCGCCGAGGGCCATATGACCCTGGATGATGTACTGCGCAGCCGTGCCAGTTGGGAAACCCTCAGCGAAGGCTACCGCCAGCACTGCGCCGACCCGTCTTTCGTCAACTATTTCTGGACGCTGCGTTCGTTGCAGTCGCCGTTGCTGATGCTCGCCGAGGCCTCGCGCAAGATGCCGCTCGCGCGGGTGCTGCACTCGATTTCCACCGGTTACGCCGGGCTGCTGGGCTGCATCCTCAAGCATCGCTGGAAATGCACTTACCTGCTGAGCGAACACGGTATCTATACCAAGGAGCGCAAGATCGATCTGGCCCAGGCCACCTGGATTGCCGAAACCTCCGGGCAGGCGCTCAACCGCAGCCTCGACGGAGGCTCGGGGTATATCCGGACCCTGTGGGTGCGCTACTTCGAACGGATCGGCCAACTGGCCTACAACAGCGCCGACAAGATCATTGCCTTGTATGACGGCAACCGTCAGCGTCAGATCAAGGACGGTGCCGATCCGAGCCGTACGGCGTTGATCGCCAATGGCATCGACCTGTCGCAGTGGTCCCGCGCCATGGAAACCCGTGAGCCGGGCATTGCACCGGTGGTCGGGTTGATCGGGCGCGTGGTGCCGATCAAGGACGTGAAAACGTTCCTGCGTGCCATGCGCGGCGTGATCAGCGCCATGCCGCATGCCGAAGGCTGGATTGTCGGCCCCGAGGAAGAAGACCCGGAATACGTGAGCGAATGCCGCAGCCTGATGGCGAGCCTGGGGCTTGAAGGCAAAGTGCACTTCCTGGGTTTCCAGCGCATCCAGGACATCTTGCCCAAGCTTGGCCTGATGGTGCTGACCTCGATCAGCGAAGCACAACCCTTGGTGATCCTCGAAGCCTGGGCTGCCGGTACGCCGGTCGTCAGCAGCGACGTCGGCTCATGCCGCGAACTGATCGAAGGCGGCAGCGCCGAAGACCGCGACCTGGGCGTGGCGGGCAAGGTGGTGGCGATTGCCGACCCACAGGCGACGTCCGCCGCGATCCTGGAACTGCTGCGCAGCCCCGAGCGCTGGCAGGCTGCACAGGCCGCCGGCTTGCTGCGGGTCAACCGTTACTACACCGAAGCCCTGATGCTGCAGCGCTACCGCGACCTGTACCAGGCCGCCATGGAGAATAGTTAAATGGCCGGTATTGGCTTCGAACTGCGCAAGATCCTCTCGCGCGACTCATACACCGCCACCTTGCACGCCTATGTGTATGCAGGCCTGATCAGCTCCGGCCCGTGGGTGCTGTCGATCATCAGCGTAATGCTGGTGGGCATCATCAGCCTGGGCCTGCTGTTGCCCAACTCATTGGTGGGGCAGTTTCTGGTCACGGTGACGTACCTGATGGCCAGCTCATTGATCCTGACCGGTGGCCTGCAGTTGTTCTTCACCCGCTTCGTGTCCGACCAGTTGTTCGAGCACAACTACGAGCAGATCCTGCCCAACCTGCTGGGCATATTGTTGATGGTGACGGTCGGTGCCGGGGTGCTGGGGGTTATCGTGCTGGCGCTACTGTTCGATCAACCGCTGGTCTACCGCGTGCTGGTGCTGTCGAACTTCGTGGTGCTGTGCAACCTGTGGCTGGTGATCATCTTTCTCTCGGGGATGAAGAAATACAACCGCATCCTGCTGGTGATGGTGGTGGGTTACTCGCTGATGGTCGCGTGCGCCTACCTGCTGAGCTTTCTGAAGATGCCCGGCCTGTTGCTGGCGCTGTTGATCGGGCACGGCAGCCTGTTGTTCCTGTACCTGTACGACATCCTGCGCGAGTACCGTGCCGAGAAAATGATTGCGTTTGATTTTCTCAATCGTCGCAACGTGTTCCTCAGCCTGCTGGTGACCGGGTTCTTCTACAACTTCGGCATCTGGGTCGACAAAATCCTGTTCTGGTTCAACCCAGGCACTTCCAACGAAGTCATAGGCCCGCTGCGCGCCTCGATCCTGTACGACATGCCGATCTTCATCGCTTACTTGGCGATCATCCCCGGCATGGCCGTTTTCCTGGTGCGTATCGAGACCGACTTTGCCGAGTGGTACGACCGCTTGTTCCGTGCCATCCGCGATGGCGAGACCTTGCAGCACATCGGCTCGCTGAAAACCGAGATGACCCTTTCCATCCGCCAGGGCCTGCTGGAAATCTGCAAAGTCCAAGGCCTGACCGTGGTGCTGCTGTTCCTCTTCGCCCCGCGCCTGCTGGAATGGATCGGCATCTCCAGCTACTACCTGCCACTGTTCTACATCGACTTGATCGGCGTGAGCATCCAGGTGGTCTTCATGGCGTTGCTCAACGTGTTCTTCTACCTCGACAAACGCCGCGTGGTCCTGGAACTGTGCGTACTGTTTGCCGTACTCAACGCAGCCCTGACCCTGCTCAGCATGCACCTGGGGCCCAGTTTCTTCGGCTACGGGTTTACGTTGTCGTTGCTGGTGTGCGTACTGCTGGGGCTGGCGCGGTTGTCGTCGGCGCTGGAAGACCTGGAGTATGAGACGTTTATGTTGGCGCGGTGATGGGGTTGCAGGTGGTGTGAGAAAGGCACTTGGCGTTCGCGGCAAGTGCCTTTTTTGTTGGAGGAGGGCGGTTTGGCTTAGCTGGCGCTGGCAGCAGGCGTGGGGGTTATCTGTTCAATGAGCCAGACGCCCAGGTCAGATATTGAGTAAGTCACGGGCGCGTTTGTGGCAGAAAACTCAACATTGCCCTCAAGTGCGTTGTTGCTGATGAACGAGTCGTTGAGCAACCCCTTTGAAATGAGATCTGACACACAAGAGGCAATCAGCATGGGGTCCAGATCGCTCGGCAGTAGGTCTTCAATTGCACTTGTGGCGAGTGACAGTTTCCTTCCCACAGAAAACATACCTTTACCGGGTTGTTCTACGTTGAGCTTGTTTGCTTCTGAAAGCACCAGGAAATGAACATCTTCCAGGTCGCGCACCAGACGCAAGGTTTGAGAGGTCGCGTCCCAGTTACTGGTTTTCTGGTGCCAGATATTGGCCAGAATCGAGGCGAAAACACGGACTTTCTCCTCGCTCCGTGACTCATTGAGCGCGTTGAGTGAGATTCGTAACGCGGGGATGAGGTCTGGTGAATCCGAGGGGGTGGTGCCTAGCGAATATTTTTCAAGCTCGGCAAGGAGCAGGCGGATTTGCCGGAGCTCGAAGTCCACTGCCTTTTTTGACAGATAACGGTCAACAATCCCGAGCCCACTTGCGTTAAGAATCAGGAACAGTGGTGCCCATAGTGGGTGTTCATTCTCGTAAATATGACCCAGTTTCTCACGTAGGTTTGCGTTATCCAGCGTGGATACGTCCATGCGTTTTCTCCCTTGATTGAAGTGTCCCAACCGATGGTTTACACCTGAATTGAGGCCGGCTGCGGTGGTGTCATGGTAATGACAAATCAATCAGGCGTGGCTGATAAACGTTACCGCTATTGCCTGGGCGATAGCGGTTGTGCGGGTATGCCACCGGATGGCGCTTTATATGGAGCGATAAAAAACCATCAGGCGGGTGTCGAGAGCAGCGAGATGCTTGAAGATGCGACTGAGATATGTGGCCCCGTCAAAAAGTGCAAAGCACCCGATTGAACCCTGAAGCGGCCCCTGCGCTCGGCGTATTCGACCTTGTGCGCGACTTCTTCCCGCATGCGAGGCCGATCCATTAAAGCCTGGAAACTACTCAAAGCCCAGGACACGATCCAGGGCCGTCGCATCGAATGGGACGCCAGCTGGAACGACATCGCCGCCGCCTTCCTGACCATAAAGCGCGGCGCCACCACCAGCGGACAGATCACCTACAGCGCCTCCCGTACCGACGCCACCGGCCACGCCGACATCGCCTGGGCGGTGATGCACGCCCTGGCCCACGAAGCCCACAACGTCCACAAAAAGCGGCGCAGCCGCTGGTCCACCCTCGAAGGCACCCATGAGCGATCCCAGACCCCCGGCCACTCTGCGCAAGGTAAAAACATTCAGCTTCGGCGCGCCCGAGTCGGTCCTGACCGGCCATCTGGGCGAGTACATGGGCGTGTTCGCCAGCGACGACGGCCAGCTCTACACCCCGCCCGTGTCCCGCACGGGGCTAGCCAAACTGCTACGTGCCAACGCCCACCACGGCACCATCCCGCGCTTCAAACGTAACCTGCTGCTGCGTGACTTCATCGCCTCGGCCGGGTGTAGTGCGCAGACCATGGGGCGGGCGGCGCTGGATTTTATGGTGTTTGGTGAGGGGTACTTTCAGCGCAAAACCAACGTGCTAGGCCAGGTACTGGAACTGGAACACTTACCGGCGTTGAACATGCGCAGAAAGGTCGGTGGCGGGTTTGTGATGCTGCTGCCGGGCGGTAAGCAAATCGATTTTGACGAGGACCAGGTGGAGCATGTGATGGACTACGACGTGGAACAGAACATCTACGGCGTGCCCGACTACCTGGGCGGCATGCATGCGCTGTTGCTCAACGAATCAGCCACGTTGTTTCGGCGCCGGTACTACAACAATGGGGCGCATGCGGGTTTCATTTTCTATACCAACGACCCGAACCTGTCGGAGGCGGATGAGGAACGGATGCAGGCGCAGATCGGGGCGAGCAAGGGCGTGGGGAATTTTAGGTCGCTGTTTGTGAATATTCCAGGGGGTGGGGATAAGGCGATTCAGATCATCCCGGTGGGGGATATTGCGACGAAGGATGAGTTTGAGCGGATCAAGAACATCACCCGCAATGACGTGATTGCGGCGTGGCGCATGAACCCTGCGCTGGCGGGGTGCATGCCGGAGAATGCGGCGGGGTTTGGGGATGTGGAGAAGATTGATCGGGTTTACATGAATAACGAGATACGGCCGATCAGGCAGTTGTTTTTGCAGGTGAATGAACGAATGCGTAGGGATCGTAGAATGGGTTGGGCGATAGTTTAGAGCTCTAGAATCTAATTCGTACATTGACTTTTAGCCATGTCTGGCATGGTCACCGTGGCGCCATCTACGAGGCGCACCGTAGGACCCATCCAGCGCTAGAAGGATGGCGCGTTGCTGATGATCGTGTTGAGCGCGACAACGATGAAATCTTCATTGCCGGTAGCTCAAGGCTCTAATACTTCGGTTTTTATGGGTTGTCAAAAAAATAGCTATATCCGACAAACAGAATCGGTATAAAAAACTGGTAGTTCTAACAGGTTTCAAAGGATGCATAGCCCATTAGTCTTTTTTGCGAGACATTTAAAAATGACACTTACGATTCATATGCAAACTAACGATCTTGCTAGAAGAGGTGAAAATCATGGGGCAAGTTAATCCAAATGGGACTTATACCGGAGCCGTATATGATCCAGGCGAGCGTAATGCGGCGGTCTTGATGATTTACGCGTCAGACCCACAGACTGGTAATATATCCAATGCCCAGTTGAACTATTATGGACTTACTTTCAAGGTTGATGGAACATTCACCTATCAAAATCTTTCCGACGAGAGTCCTGTTTCTTTTAATCTTCGAGCAGAAGTTCAAGGTGGCGAGAATAATCTACTCACTATCACCTTGACATCGCCTGACAGGAGCTACCAGAACTTGAACGGTAAAGTTTATGTCGCGCGCGGTGGGCCGAATGTAGGCAAAACATACGACATTACCTTCCAAAAAGGCTGACCCCAAAGCAACCATTTAGGACTTATGTATTAAGCCAGATTTATTAAGTCCTCATTAAAAAACCGTCGAGCGACGGTTTTTTTAATGTCGGTAGTTTATATTTTTTTAGTTGGCCTAAGCGTCCAGTCAAACTTTTATGTAACGCTGGTACGTCGCGTCCGACAATATCGACTTAATCTTCGATGCATTACCGGCAGTGCCGAAGGCTTGATAATGTCTGAAGCAGCCTAGGGGGGTATGCACACACAAATCGCGAGCAAGGTTGCGGGGAATTTTATCAGCTGTCTGTGAACCTTCTAAGGGGCAGGCGAATCAGATCATTCCGGTGGGGGACATTGCGACCAAAGATGAGTTTGAGCGGATCAAGAACATCACCCGCAATGACGTGATCGCGGCGTGGCGGATGAACCCCGCGCTGGCGGGCTGCATGCCGGAGAATGCGGCGGGGTTTGGGGATGTGGAGAAGATTGATCGGGTGTACACGAATAATGAGATACGGCCGATCAGGCAGCTTTTTTTGCAAGTGAACATTCATTTGCGCAGGGATCGCAGGATTAAATGGGGGGATGCAGCAGCCTGATCAGGTTGGTGAGGAACTCCATTCGCATTTCGTCCTAGGAAAAGAAGTTATCGCTATAGACGGAATGCATAATCATTCTAAAAACTGTTAATTCTGACAGTGGATAAGCAACATCGTATGACTTGACAATAGAGAGGTCGTATTCTTTTTGATGAGTTTGATAGTGAATCGTATTTTTTTGGAGAAGGGTGATGGAACAAGAAAAAGTGTCAGACGTAACGAACATAGAACTCGGTACCAGTCCAGAGAAGGTGAGAAAGACTCTTGAAGGAATTGGCATAAAAATTAAGTCACTGGATTACACGGTTGGTGAAACTCGAGCGACTGTAGTTCACTTTGTGGACGGAAGTAGCGCGGCTGACGGTGCGCAGTCAAAAGTGCGCGGACTCATTAATATATTGCTGATAGGGCATGTTGACAGTGGTAAGTCTAGCTAGGATTTACGCTGATAGTTTGCGAAATGTTGAGATTGCACACTGTAATAATAAAACGCTGAACGAGTAGCAACGTAACTCATACGGAAGCTGAAGAGTAGCGCCCGGTGCATTGGCCGGGCGCGTTCGGAAACAGGGGTCAGACCACCATTATTGAAACCATGCTCTGACCCCTATTTTCATTGGCTGCCAGCGTGAGATTAGATGTCGCCACCGGTGGATCACTTTTCGAAGGGACTACAGATCCAGATGGTTTCTGTGAGTCAGAAGATTTGTTGGAGGCTGCGATAAAAATCGGCCTTGAGCTGACTCACGAGGCAAACAAAAAGAAGGGAAGTTTGGAGAAATGCGGGCTGTGTTTTTTTGAGCTCGGGCATTTTGTGGACGTTTTCCCGAAAACCGCAATATAGATTTTCAGTGTTTCCCAAACCCCAGAAACCACAAAGCCCCGCATTGCGGGGCTTCGAGATATGGTGCGGCACCAGGAGTCGAACGATCTAGTAAGTTATTGAGTTAGCTGATTAATACTTAAAGACCTGTGCGATTCTACCTCTAAAACTACCTCAAGGACCTCGCGCGCCTGAGGATCTTGCTTGACGTGACTAACGGCGAAGGGCCGGAGTTGCCCCCACAGCGGCCGGTCATTCGTCTATGAGAGTTGGGCCGTTGATGTGTCAACTGTCAACCACGTTAGAGTTAGAGTAGGTCCATGGTGGCCATGGAATCAGCCATGCGGTAGCCCATCGCTTTGTAACCCGCCTGGCGCTTATCCCACATCCTCATCAGCGCGACATTACCCTCGTCAACGAAGTCGATCACTCTCACGTCGGCTTTTTTGGCATGCGATCGATGCAATCGTCCCGCATATTGCTGAAGGATACCCTTCCATGAGATGGGCATTGCCAGCACCAGCGTGTCCAACGGCGGATGATCGAAGCCTTCACCTACTAGTTTTCCTGTTGCCAGCAGCACTCGTGGAGCATCAGGGGGAAGGGACTCAAGCTCA
>Ga0182008_10003034_pt1 | contig 10312 bp, 9 predicted proteins | sample Sormic07211129_1_FD_120482 | JGI IMG/M metagenome (GOLD analysis project Ga0182008, IMG submission 120482) | Rhizosphere microbial communities from Sorghum bicolor, Mead, Nebraska, USA - 072115-129_1 metaG | ecosystem: Host-associated > Plants > Roots > Rhizosphere | place: USA: Nebraska...
ACGGCACCCACGCCGCCCAGGGCCAAGCCGATCAGCAAAAACAAGCCCTTACGTTTCATCGGTGTCTCCTCATTATTGGTATTCGCGTCCGCGCTCCACCCCAGACGGAAATCGCGCGTAGAACTCTTATCGAATCCGGGGACTTCAGCCGTCCCTCGCTTTGATACCCCTTCAACGGGCGGCGGCAGTTTAGCAAAAATCAAACAATTGAGCACCTGCCAAAAACCGCCGTTCATACTTGAGTCACGGCCATTATCAAGCCGTGAAGAGTGTCATGAATTCGTGAATGGGCATGGAATCGAGTGTTTCGGCCGAACGGGTGACCGCCAGGACCTTCTCGACGCGCTCCGCGGGGAGCTCGGCCCGCAGCGCGGCCTCGAACTTCTTCAATAGCACGGGGATGCCTTCGGCCCGGCGCTTGCGGTGCCCGATCGGGAAATCGATGGAGACTTTTTCGGTATGCGAGCCGTCCTTGAAGAACACCTGGACCGAATTGCCGATGTAACGCTTTTCGGGGTCGAAGTAATCCCTGGTGAATTGCGGGTTTTCCACCACGGTCATTTTGTCGCGCAAGGCATCGATACGCGGATCGGAGGCCACGGAATCGTTGTAATCGTCGGCGGTGAGACGGCCGAAAATGAGCGGCACGGCCACCATGTACTGGATGCAGTGGTCGCGGTCGGCGTAGTTGGCCAGCGGGCCGGTCTTGTCGATGATCCGGCAGCCGGCCTCCTGGGTCTCGATGACCACCTTCTCGACCTCACCGAGACGGCCGGCCACCTGGGCGTGCAGGGCCATGGCGCACTCCACGGCGGTCTGCGCGTGGAACTCGGCCGGAAAGCTGATCTTGAACAGCACGTTCTCCATCACGTAGCTGCCGAAGGGGCGTTCGAACTCGAAGGCATTGCCCTTGAAGGCCACGTCGTAGAAGCCCCAGGTCTTCGCCGTGAGCGCCGAGGGATAGCCCACCACGTTCCGGTAGACGGCGTTGATGGCATGGGTGACGGCGCGGCGGCAGGCGTCGCCGGCGGCCCAGCTCTTGCGCGGGCCGGTGTTGGGGGCGTGGCGGTAGGTACGCAGGGCGCCGTTGTCGATCCAGCTGTGCGAGACGGCCGTGGTGATCTGTTCCTTGTCGCCACCCAGCATCGCCGTGGCGACCGCGGTGGAGGCGAGGCGGACCAGGATCACGTGGTCCTGGCCGACGCGGTTGAAGCTGTTCTTGAGCGCATAGCAGCCCTGGATTTCATGGGCCTTGATCGCGTAGCCGAGCACGTCGCGCACGGTGAGCGGCTTGCCGCCTTCCTTCACCGCCTTGCGCGAAAGGTAGTCGGCGACAGCCAGGATCGCGCCGAGGTTGTCCGACGGGTGACCCCACTCCGCCGCCAGCCAGGTGTCGTTGAAGTCCAGGTAGCGGATCTGGGTACCGATGGCGAAGGCCGCCTGGACCGGGTCGAGTTCGTGCGAGGTGAACGGCACGCGGGTACCACCGGGCAGGACGGCGCCCGGGACGACCGGACCGAGGTGCTTGACGCAGTCCGGGAACTTCATCGCCAGCGCCGAACAGGCCAGCGAGTCCAGGAGCATGTAGCGCGCGGTGTCGTAGGCCTCCTGCGAGTCGACCTTGTAGTCGGCCACGTAGTTGGCGATGTCCACCAGCGGCTGGTCCGGATCGGGACGCGTGGCGGAACGGATATCGTGTGCGCTCATGACTTCACTCGCGAGGGTTTGGGATAGCCGGCGATTTTAACCGGTGAGCCCCCATGCATGTCTTGCCGCGCTGCATCCCAACCGCCACAATGCGCCCCACTACAACCCAAAGGGGAGTAGTTCCGCGGGGGCGACATCGCCCCCGTGCGCGACGATCGTCAGTACGGGCGCCCCATGCGCCCCGGTCATCGCGGCGGCTTCGCGCCGGGAACGAGACTTTTGCGGTGACGACGGGCGCGCGTACCCGTCGCTGCCGCATTGGTCCACACAGCGCGCGAAGGGTCTCACCGCATGGATTTCCTCACTCCCGAATTCTTTTCCGGCCTCGCCGCCATCATCCTGCTCGACCTGGTGCTGGCCGGCGACAACGCGATCGTGATCGCGCTGGCCGCGCGCAACCTGCCCCGCCACCTGCAGAAGAAAGCCGTGTTCTGGGGCACGTTCGGCGCCATCGCCTTGCGCATCGCCCTCACCTTCGCGGTGATCTGGCTGCTGAAGCTACCTGGCCTGATGCTGGCGGGCGGCATCCTGCTGTTGCCCATCGCGTGGAAGCTGCTCAAGCACGAGGAGCACGATCCGGACATCACCCCGGCCTCCAGTTTCTGGGCCGCGATACGCACCATCGTCATCGCCGACGCCTTGATGGGCCTGGACAACGTGCTGGCGATCGCCGGCGCGGCCAAGGGCCACATGGGCCTGGTGGTGCTCGGCCTCGCCATCAGCGTGCCGCTCGTCGTCTGGGGTTCCACGTTGATCCTGAAGCTGATCGAGCGCTTCCCGGTCGTCGTCTACATCGGCGCGGGTGCCATCGCCTGGACAGCCGCGCGCATGATCGCCCACGACCACCTGGTGGCGCCGTGGTTCGACGCCCGCCCCTGGGCACCGTGGCTGCTCGACGTGATCCTGGTGGCTGGCATCTGCGGCGGCGGATGGCTGTGGGCGCGCCGCGCACAGCGCAAGGCGCTTGCCTGAGCGAGTGATGGCCTCGCGGGCCAGCCCGCTTCCCACCTGGGTGCGGCAAGTGGCGGTCCGCTCGGTCGCCAAAAAACAGGCCGCCTCGCGGCGGCCTTGGATTCCCCCCGGCGAGGCGACCGGCACGGGGCCGGTTCGCCATCCGGATGGTCAGAAGCGGAAACGGACGTATGCGGCAGGTCCGTTGAGCTTCATGTCGAGATCGAGGTCGTAATTGCGCTTGTCCTGGTGCAGCTTGATCTTCGTGTACGCGTACTCCGCGCCAAAGCCGACGTTCTGCCACGGGAACCATTCCACGCCGAGCGCCGCGTCCCAGATATGGCCATTGAGCGAACCGCCGTTCCGCTTCACCCCGGACGCGTTGAAATACATGCGCCACTGGTCGTTGAACGCATGCCGCCAGCCAAGCTGCAGGTTGGGCGCCCACGCATTGGTGTCGCTGGCCGAGCCGTCCGTGAAGGTCTGGCCGGCTACCGTGGCCGTGCCGTAGATGCTCGCCTGGACCTTGTAGTACGCAGCGCCCAGGCCCACGCCGAAGACGTCGTCGCCAGTACCGAACCACCACTTGTACGCGGCGCTGCCGAAGGTGAACTTGAGGTCGCCCTTCACGCGCGCGCTCGCGGCGATGGGATTGCCGAGGAAGTTGATCTGCTCGGACAGCGTCTTGGAGTGCGAGCGGTCGACTTCGTAATAATCGAAGGAGAAGCCCTGGTGCTCGCCGATCAGGAAGTCCAGGCGGACACGAGGCACGGTCTTGTGCTTCTTGAAATCGAGGTCGTCCTCGAGGTTCACGTCGCCGCTGGTGTTGAAGATGCCCGTGTTCGCACCGATCGTCGTGTCGTTGTTGGTGTAGTAGCCGCCCACCCACACACTGATGTTGTCCAGCGCCGGCGACTGCGACTTCTTGTTGCTGTCCTGCGCATGCGCGGCGGCACCCAGGACGGCTAGCGAAGCGATGGCCAAGCCCGCGGTGGCCTTGGCGTAACGATGTGGACGTGTGCGCATGTAGAACTCCCTGCAATGTTTGTGTGTTCTAACCCCCGCGAAATCTTAACGATCCATGATGTGTGCGGCGCGTGCACGGGAACCCGAACGCGTTCGAAACGCGTTCAGGTCGGAATGAGTGAAACGGATGTGAAGCTACAGGGTGATGGGGACACGCACGGTAATCGTCGTGTCCGGTGTGTCGCCCGTCACACCTACGCCGAGTGTCACGTTCAACGTCTCCTTGTCGTTGAAACGGTAGGAGCCGCCGACCAACAGGGAGCCGAGGGTCACTCGCGCGGAACCCGGCAACGGATGGTCGTTTTGCGTGGTCCGCGCGACGAAGGCCTGGTCGTAGCCGATGCTGATGGACGCCTTCTCGTTCAACGACAGGCCCATGCCGATGCTGATATCGGCTATGTCGCCAGCCTTCACGTCGCCCAGGAACTGCTTGCCGGCGAGGAGTACGTTACGGCTGACGTTCTTCCGCTCGAAGTTGTGCAGGTAGCTGAGGTTGCCGAAGAACACCACCGGATCGGAGGGATACAGCCAGGTGACGCCCAGTTGCGCCGAATAGAAGCCCGACCCCGTCGGGTTGCGCAGTGGCAGCCCCGTGCCGGTGAAGTTTTCCACGCAGCGCGTCACGCAATCGCTGGTGACTTCGAAGGGATCGCGACCCGTTCGCGACTTGGCGCGGAACCAGCCGACGTAATACGGCTTGTCCGCACCGCCGTCGTTGATCTGGTAACGCAACGTGGCCTCGATGTCGCCAAGCCCTTTGCCGCTCGTGGTGAACAGGCGGTCCTGTGCCGTACCGGTGAAGATCTCGCGGCTGATCGTGTCCGTATGCGTGTCGACGTAGGGAATGCGTATTTCGACTTCCATGCGATTGGTGAGGCCGTAGCGGAACGCCACCGCGCCGGTCTGCGTGGTTGTCTTCACCTGGCGCACGTCCACCAGACCGATCAGAATGGCCGGGATCACGGTGTAGCCGACCAGCGCGACACGGTCGCTCGACGAGTAGCCGTACTGGTAGGAAGGTTCGACGATCAGCTTGCCCTTGGGCGTGAGCACGCCCGGCTGGTCGAAGATCGGAGCGACCTCGGGCGGTCGCTCGTCCGTTTCCGGCCGGCGGCCCACGGGCTGCGTGGCGACCACCTGTCCGGACGTTCCCGCCGGAGGAGCGCCAGGCGGTGGCGCTCCCGGTGTCTCCTGCCCCGGCGTGGCCTGCGCTCGCGGATCGGCGAGTGCGGCGGAGCCGCCGCGCGCTTCCTCCAACGCGTTGAGGCCGACCGCCTTGCGCAGGTCGTTGTAGTTCATTTCCTGCATGGCCAGCTCGCGCTTCATCTGCTCGAGTTCGGCGAGCTGCTCCGCCATGCGGCTACGCATCGCATCGATGCGCCTTCCTTGCGCGTCGATCTTCTCGCGCAGGGCCGGATCGATGGTGGCCTCTTGCGCCAGGCATGCGCCGATCCACATCGGAAGCACCGCGAATGCCAGGGCACCCGCGCACGTTTTTGCCTGCATCACCCTGCCATTGCGATACATGCGTCAATTCCCCCGGAACTGGATCACCGCGTCTTGGACCGACTCCGCCATGCGGATGTTTTCGAGCATCCGCGCACTGTTGACCGACGCGTCGATGGTGGTGGTGGCCGTGATGGCCTGGTTGTCGAGCGAGTTCTGCACGATGAGTCCCGGCAGCGCCGAATTCGGCAGCGCGGCCGAGACGGTCGCCAGGGTGGTCGCCGCGGCGCCCGAGGTCGCGGACGTGGCGGCCGGCGTCGCGGCGGCCATGGATGCGGCGGCTCCCGAATTCTGCGTCGCTGCCGTCGGTACCGCGCCCGCCACGCCTCCTGCGCCGTTGGTGACGACCGTGGTGCGCAAGGCATCCTGCAGGGCGGCCGCCTGGTCGCGGGTGATGTTCGCGATGTCGGGAACGGTGATGGTCGTGCGCATCGTTTCCATGCCGTTGATCAGCACGGTGCGCTGCAGCGCGAAGGAAGCGCGCAGGTTGTCACCAAGATCGAACCCGCCACGGATACGGTCCAGCCGCGCGTCGGGCACGCTTCGGTTCGCTGGAAACTCCGCGGCGCAAACGGTGGTGCAGGCACCGCCAAGGATGGCGGCGACGATGAGTGTTCGGGTTTTCATATGTCCCCCGGTCCGCGCTTGGGCATCACCAGTGGCTCTAGCCCGTTGCGCTGGATGCCGTCTCCGATAGGTGCCGCGGGAGCGACCGCCCAGTCGCGTGGACTGTTGAAGATGGCGCGGTCGCGCTGGTTGTGGATGACGAAGACGACACCGTTGTTCCACATGGCGTCGAATCGCCGCTTGGACATGGCGCGTGTGCCTCGGGCCGGATCGCCCACCAGCACGCGGCCGTTCTTGTAACCCTTCACCACGACGAAGTGGTGATAACCGCGTTCGTTGATGAGCACGATCGCGGGCACCCCTTCGTTGTCGAGCTTCTCCAGCGGCACCTCGAAACCATCGGCCTCGAAGCCACGAGAGGCGAGGAACCGCTTGATATCCAGCAGCGAGAACCCTTCCTTGCCGATCTTCGCGCGATCGCCGTGGGTGAACATCACGTCGAAGGCGGACTGCTCGTCGACCGGGTAGCCGTATTGGTAGGTCAACAGCGTGGCGACGGCGGCGGAGCCGCAACTGAAGTCGTATTTCTGCCGGATCGTGTTGCGGAAGCGCGCCTCTTTCAGGCTCGTCATCCGCACCGGGTACGAGGTACCCGGGCTGGTCTGCACCTCCGCCTTCATCGCCGGCGCGGCAGGTGCCACGACGACGAACAAGAGTGCGAGGGCACAGGCGGCCTTCATGGATTCATCCGCACGTTGACGATGGTGGAGTTCTGGATCAGCACGTTGTTGCCGGAGTTCTGGATCACCGTCGGCAAGCCGGCCGAGTTGTCGAACGCGCTGCCCGAGACGACATTGCCGCCACTGATCGTGTTCTTCGCCTCGGTGTCGCTCATCGTGCCGTTGAGCGTCTGCTGGTTGACGTTGTTCGTGGTCCCGCTGCCGCCGGTCATGGCCTGCAGCTGTTCGACGGGAGTGGCCTGGCCGAACGAGGCCGGTGGCGGTTCGTTGGCGGGGGGCGTGGCGAACGCGGTGCCGCCGACGCAAGCCAGGGCCACCAGGGCCAGTGCCCGGCGCGCCCGATGTTCGTGTTGCTGCCGCATGGGTGTTCTCCTGAAGGTCCTGGGGCTTCCCTTCGGATGACCACGGAGCGCCGGGGCGCCCCGTGGTTCCCTTTGCTACCGGTCCAGCCGTTACGGAGCCGAGCCCACGCTGAGGTTGGCCTGGACATTCACGCCCTGCTGGATCAACGACGCCGCGCCGCTGTTCTGCGCGAAGTTGGAGATACCGGCGGCCGCCGCGCCCGCGCTGCCCATGTTGTTGGACATGTCGAACGCACCCGCATCGGCGTAGGCCGTGCCACCCGCGCCACCGGCGCCACCATCGGCACCCGAGCCGGCGCCACCCGTGCCCGACGCGCCCGCGCCACCGGCACCGCCTTCGCCGCCGGCCGCCATCGCCGTGCCACCGGCACCGCCCGTGCCGGTTCCGCCCGTGGCCGTTCCGGTCGCGTCGCCGGAGGTTCCCGCGCCGCCCGTGCTGGCGCTCGCGCCACCGGTGCTGGCCGTGGACCCGCCGGTCGCCGTATCGGCACCCGCACCACGCGCGTTGGCCCGGCCACCGTCGCCGTTGGCGTTGCCGCCATCGCCGGAGCCGTCGCCGCCCGCGGAAGCGGTCAACGCACCCGCGTCACCACTCGAAGCGGAACCGTCGCCACCGACCGCACCGCGCGCACGCGCGTTGCCGCCGTCGCCGCCCGATCCGCCCGATCCGCCGTAACCGACCGCGCCGTAGCCGTCGCCGCCGCTACCGCCGCGTCCGCCGTTGGCGTTGCCGAGGTTGCGGGCGATATTGCCGATGCCGCTCACGCCCACGTTGCTGACGCTTCCGTTGAGCACGGTGTACGAGATGGCGTTGGTGGTGTTGAACGATCCGGACGTGGTGTCGGTCCGGCTGTGGGTCGAGCTGTCCGTATAAGTGGAGCTATCGGAGTACTGCACGGCAATCGATCTGCGCTGCGCGCTGGCACCCGAGGATCCGGTCTGGGTGTCGTCGGCCATGGCCGGCAAGGCAAATCCGATGGCGAGGCAGATCGCCGTGGCAATAAGAGTCTTACGCATGGGAGAGTCTCCTGTGAGCGACGCGGAACCCCTGTTTTTTCGGGATGACCGGACGTCCTGCCAACGCACCGGGTGAAAGAACGGAGCAAGTTGCGTGCCTTCGGCAATCCGGCTCGCAAGAACGTGCTGCCATGCGGATTTAGCGTTTTTCGTGGGTCGCCCGAAGGCCCCCGCGTGTAAACGCGGCGATACACGCCGTAACGCCACTGGGGCGCCCTGATCCGCTGCTGCGCCCGCCCTTGCCGTGGACGCCGGTTACGACGATCATTCGAACGATCGTTTGAACCGGAGCCTCCCGATGGCCTATCCGCACCTGCTAGCCCCGCTCGACCTGGGTTTCACCACCTTGCGCAATCGTGTCCTCATGGGCTCGATGCATACGGGACTGGAAGACAAGGCCGCGGATTACGACAAGCTCGCAGCGTTCTTCGCCGAGCGTGCGCGCGGCGGCGTGGGCCTGATCGTCACCGGTGGCATCGCGCCGAACATCGAGGGGTGGCTGAAGCCGATGTCGGGGACGATGTCGATGCCCTGGCATGTCGGCCGGCATCGTAAGGTCACCCGTGCGGTGCATGCCGAGGGCGGGAAGATCTGCATGCAGATCCTGCATGCGGGGCGCTACGCCTATCAGCCGCTTTCCGTGGCGCCGTCGCGGATCAAGTCGCCGATCACCCCTTTCACGCCACGCGCGCTTTCCGCGCGAGGCGTGGAGCGCAGCATCGATGCCTTCGTGCGCAGTGCGAAGCTGGCGCGTGATGCCGGGTACGACGGCGTGGAGGTCATGGGTTCGGAAGGTTACCTGATCAACCAGTTCCTCACGCCGCGCACCAACAAGCGCACGGACCGCTGGGGTGGTTCCGCCGAAAACCGCATGCGTTTTCCCATCGAGATCGTGCGCCGCATGCGTGAGGCGGTAGGCAGGGATTTCATCATCGTCTACCGGCTGTCCATGCTCGACCTCGTCGACGAATCGCAGTCCTGGACCGATATCGTCACGCTCGGCAAGGCCATCGAAGCGGCGGGCGCGACCATCATCAACACGGGTATCGGCTGGCATGAGGCGCGCGTCCCCACCATCGTGACCAGCGTCCCACGCGGCGCGTTCACCTGGGTGACACGGCGCATGAAGGGCGAGGTGGGCATCCCCCTGGTGACCACCAACCGGATCAACATGCCGGACGTCGCCGAGCGCATCCTCGCCCAGGGGGATGCCGACATGGTCTCGATGGCGCGGCCGCTGCTGGCCGATCCGGAATGGGTGAACAAGGCCAGCGCGGCGCGGCCCGAAGCGATCAACACCTGCATCGCCTGCAACCAGGCATGCCTCGACCATGTATTCGAGAACCGCCGCGCGTCGTGCCTGGTGAATCCACGTGCGTGCCACGAGACCGAGCTGACGATCCTGCCCGCCACGACGAAGAAGCGCGTGGCTGTCGTCGGCGCGGGCCCGGCCGGCCTCGCCGCCGCGACGACGCTCGCCGAGCGCGGCCATGCGGTGACCCTGTTCGATCGCGCCACGGAAATCGGTGGACAGTTCAACATGGCCAAGCGCGTCCCCGGCAAGGAGGAATTCAGCGAGACGCTGCGCTACTTCGACCATCGTCTCGACGCCACCGGCGTGCAGCGCCGGCTGGGCACGCCGGCGACCGTGGAGGTCCTTGCCGATGGCGGGTTCGATACCATCGTCCTCGCCACGGGCGTGCTGCCGCGTGCGCTGGATCTTCCCGGAGCCGGCCATGAAAAAGTATTGAGCTACCTCGATGTCCTGCAGGCCGATGCGCCCGTCGGCAAGAAGGTAGCGATCATCGGCGCCGGCGGCATCGGTTTCGACGTGGCGGAATTCCTCAGCGAAGCGGCGCCCTCCCCCACCACCGATATCGGCCGATGGACGAAGGCATGGGGCGTCGACATGAGCATGGCGACACCGGGCGGCCTGATGCCCGCACAGCCGGAAAAGCCCGAGCGCCAGATCTGGCTGCTACAGCGAAGCGCTGGCCGCCCGGGCGGCCGGCTCAACAAGACGTCCGGCTGGGTGCATCGCGCGACGCTGAAGAACAAGCGGGTGCAGATGATCGGTGGCGTCGCCTACGAACGCATCGACGATCATGGGTTGCATGTCGTGATCGACGGGCAACCGCAGGTGCTGGACGTGGACAACGTGATCGTCTGCGCGGGGCAGGAACCGAATCGCGAGTTGCATGACGCACTGGTTGCGCGCGGCGTGGACGTGCGCCTGGTCGGCGGCGCGGATGTCGCCGCCGAACTGGACGCGAAGCGGGCCATCGACAAGGCCACCCGCCTGGCGGCGGCGCTGTAACCCTTGCGGAAGCCGGCTCTGGTGAGAGCCGCCTTTGGTGGGAGCCGACCCTGTCGGCGATCGGGTGCTTGCCTCAACCCCCTGTGGGAGCCGACTTCGTCGGCGATGGGTGCTTGCCT
>Ga0182008_10003035_pt1 | contig 10301 bp, 11 predicted proteins | sample Sormic07211129_1_FD_120482 | JGI IMG/M metagenome (GOLD analysis project Ga0182008, IMG submission 120482) | Rhizosphere microbial communities from Sorghum bicolor, Mead, Nebraska, USA - 072115-129_1 metaG | ecosystem: Host-associated > Plants > Roots > Rhizosphere | place: USA: Nebraska...
GGACCTGCCCGTCGAGAGCGACCTCCCCGAGTGGATGGAGGACTTCACCGAATTCGTGGACGAGCCCACAGCGAGGAGGCCGCCGGGACGCCGCCAGAGGCCGCTCACCCCACGTGAGATCACGGAAGCGGTCCTCCAGCAGCTCACCACCTTCGGTTTCTCGGATCTGCTGGAGGGCGAGGCCGACGTCCCGATCGAGTCCGACGCGTTCCACATCGAGTGGCGCAGTACCACCAAGGACCTGTCGGCCTCCGAGATGCAGCGGCTGAACGGCCTTGCCGCGGCGGCCGGCGAGGACCTGCCCAAGCGCCTGATCGTCATCACGGGCGCCGGCCTCACCCGCCCGGCAGCGGCCTTCGCCGACAAGGCCAAGGCGTTCGCCTTCTGTCTCGACCGGGCAACCGGTCGGCTGACCGCCCTCAACTCCCGTGCCCGTGAGGCGCTCCTGCCTGCCGAGGCACCGGGCACGCGGGAGCTGGAACCCTGGTGACGGCCGGGCCGAGTGGAGCTTTGTTCCAACGGCCTTCTACCCGGCATCATCCGCGGTTCTGAACGCCTGCCCAGCTTGCCACCTCAACTACCCGGGTGCGGCGCTCGGGATGCGGATGCTCCGGCATGATGACGGTCATGACGGACGAGACGGATCTGCGGGCGACAGCGACGGAATTCGACCGGAGCACCGCGGCGGAGGCCGAGAAGGCCGCCGAGGACGAACGCAAGCAGGTGCTCTCGCAGTTCCCCCTGGAGGAGTGGGCGACGCTGCCGCTGTCGCGCTACGCCCTGGGGCAGGACGCACAGTCCGGGAGCGACCCGGCGTACTGCTGGCTGATGGAGTACGGCGCTCCCCGACTCGGCAGCATCAAGGGCGGTAGCTCCAGGAAGCACATCATGTTCCGCTACAGATCCGGTGAGTGGTGGTTGGCCGCCCCGCTGCGCGGGATGGAGCCGCAGGAGGCGTGGGAGGAGCTGCGCGGACAGTTCGTGCGGGCCTTCGAGGCCGTAGCCGCGGGGGACGTCGAGGCCGTGGACGATCTGGAGCTGCTGCGGTCCGGGCAGGCGCTGGTGACCAAGTCCCTGGCGACCTACTTCCCCGAGCATTTCCTGCCCATCTACGCCGGCGAGCACCTGCGCCGGTTCGTCGGCCTGCTGGGCGGCTCCTCGCAGCCCGACGCACCGGCCTGGCGCAACAACCGTCGGCTGCTGGAACTCGTGCGCTCGAAGCCGGAGTTCGACGGCTGGAGCGGGCAGGAGGTCATGCATTTCCTGTACGAGAAGTTCGATCCCCGTCCGCAGCAGCGCACCATCTGGAAGATCGCCCCCGGTGAACGAGGGCGGCTGTGGGACGAGTGCCATGACGGCGGGGTGATCCGCGTCGGCTGGGCCTCCTCCTGCACGGCGGCGGTGTGACCGACCTCCTCACCGACGACGGCATGACGGCGGACGGCCTCCTGCTGGCCATGCCCGCCCTCTGGGAGGCCGTCGTCCGGCGTCTGGCCACCGAGGCCGCCGCCCCGCACGGCGGACACGTCGTCCCCAGCAGCGGCGTGACGGGCATCACCGTGCGCGGTGACCTCGGCAGTACCTCGGCCTTCCGGCCGGATGTCCTGCTCAGCCTCCCCGGTCGTGAGTCGGCCGCGCGCACCCTGCTGCCGGTGGACGCCAAGTACAAGCGCTACGACCGCTATGGCGTCGGCGCCGGCGACATCCACCAGCTCCTCACCTACGGTGCCGGCTACACCCCGAGCACCGACCCGCGGGCAGTGATCGTCCATCCGTGCTCCGGCGGGCCCTCCCACCGGACCCTCCAGGTCAGCGGGCCGCGGGGGACACTCGGAAGCATCCAGGTCCTCGGTGTCGACACGCACACGTCCCCGGACCAGGCCGCCGCGTGGATCAGGTCGGCACTGCCCTGGGACGACTGGTGACCGTCGCCCACCGCCACACCAGACGTCCACGCCGCGCGCCGCTTCCTGACCCCGATACCTCGATACATTGATGACCATGTCACGCAGGGTTCGACGCATCACCGTCAGCGGCTACAAGTCGATCGACCAGGTCGAGCTGGCCCTGAGCCCGGTCACCGTGCTCGTCGGCCCCAACGGCGCGGGCAAGACCAACTTCATCGAGGCCGTCGAGTTGCTCGGGCGCATCGCCGACGGCGAGCTGGGCATGGAGGTCGGGCTGCGCGGCGGAGCCGTCGCGATGCTGCACGACGTCGCCAAGGGGTCCGCGGGGATCGGGCTGCGTGTGGAGGCAGACGACAGGGATCTCGTGAACGCCTATGAGGCGACGTTGGTTCCCTCGCATCGGGGGGAACTGGTATTCGCCCGTGAGGTGGTGGAGTTCCACGACAAGGCGCGTGATGAGCAGCCGCTGAAGCAGGAGATCGGCCGGGGCCACAGCGAGTCGAAACTCGCCGAGGCCGCGGAAGAGGGACCGTTCGAAGCCGGCGGTGTGGCCCGTCACACGCTGGAGATACTGCGGGGCTGCCGCGTCTACCACTTCCACGACACGACCCCCGGCGCTCCGGTCAAGCAGCCGGGATACGTCTCCGACACGGAGGTCCTGCACCCGGACGCACGCAACCTCGCGGCGTTCCTGCTGCGCCTGCGTGAGGAGCACATGGCGGAGTACAGGCAGATCGTGCGTACGGTCCGTTCCGTCGCGCCTTTCTTCCGTGAGTTCGTCCTCACCGAGGACGCGGCGGCGCGCGTGTCGCTCCGGTGGAAGCAGTACGGGTCCGACACGGTGTTCCCGGCCGACGCACTGTCCGACGGCACGCTGCGCTTCATCTGCCTTGTCGTCCTCCTGCTCCAGCCGCGACCGCCCGCGCTGCTCGTGCTCGACGAACCCGAGCTGGGTCTGCACCCCTTCGCGATCACCGTTCTGGCGGAGCTGTTCCGGTCGGCTTCCGCCCACAGCCAGATTCTCGCCGCCACTCAGTCCGTCACCCTGGTGGACCAGTTCGGGCTCGACGAACTCGTCGTCGCGGAACGCGTGGACGGCTCTACGAAACTGGACCGGCCCGATCCCGACGCGTTGGCGGCCTGGCTCGACAGCTATTCACTCGGTGACCTGTGGCTGAAGAACCTGCTGGGCGGTCGTCCCCGGCCCGAGCGGGAGCGGTGAGGTCGGGGCGGATGCGTCAGGTTCACGTACTGGTCGAGGGCGCGACGGAGGAGCGCCTGGTGCAGCGGGTCCTCCAGCCGGAACTGAGCGAGCGGGACGTCTGGCTCACCCCGGTCGCGCTCAAGACCCGGCGAGCCGCGGGCCGGCCGCACGACAAGGGAGGGGTGAGCAGGTGGCCCAAGATCGAGCACGACATCCGGGCACTCCTGCGGAACTCGGCCGTCGACACGGTGACCACGATGCTCGACCTGTACGGACAGGTTTTTCTCGCAGTGGCGGCAAGACGGCGCACGCCGTTCTGAAGCCTGTCGCTGCTGGAGGGGCAGTCGCGGCAGGTTGGCCGGTGCTGGCTGTCGCCGGAACCGTCCTGGCGGTGGACATGGTGGCTCAACGTGAACAGCGAGCACATCAGCGCCGAGTCGAAGCCCTCCTGGGCCGTCAGGAGGAACGTCACTACATCGAACGGATCAAGGACCAGCGATCGGCCGATGCTCAGTTGTCACGCGTGATCAGCCTGATGCTTGACGGCCACAATCCGCATGTCGAACTCGCCCTGAAGAGCGCGGACGACGAGTTCTATCGCTCTCAGCAGTTTTTGGAGAAGCATCGCGGGGTCATCGACGAGCTGGTGGACGAGGACGGCAAGGTCGACTATCGCCGCCTGGAGGAGGCCCTTGGCGGAAAGGCGAAGGAGACGGACCACTTCATCCGGGAGCTTCACTTCGCGCGGGCGGCGATTGCGATTCGACGCAAGGCAATGGTTGCCGACGCGGCGGCGGTGGCGCTTGCGGATCCCACCAATCCTTACGCCGCACTGCGGAGGTTGTTGGAGTCGCAGGTACATCAGTTGAACGACGCTGATGCGGTCGTGAACGAACTGACCGAACGCCTCACCCAGGTTGACCTCAAGGGCCGTTGGCACGACTCCGACAAGTCGGTGGCGGCGCGACAAGAGCGGCTCCGCGCCCGAGTCTCCCCGCCCGCAATCGACGGCGACACCGAGATTCGCTACGTCATGACGTCTTCCGGTCGGATCCTCCAGGTGCTCCCTTCCGCTGAAGGCGAGCCCTTGCAGCTCGCGCAAGACGAGTAGATCTGTCTGGGCTCTCTGTCTTGCCCGCTCGGAAGGCGCGAAAGCGATCATTGAGTTGTACAGACGCGCTGCCCTCGCGAGAGGTGTCGTTGCCCGAGCCTGCTGTCGTCGAGTGACGCGTCGACGGCATCGTCACAGCCGCAATACAGGCGCGAGTGCGCCCGGACCGGGACGGCTCACCGCAACTCGTCCACGTAGCGGTCCGTTCCGGGCACCGTAGGGATGAACGGTGCGACGAACTGCACTTCGCCCAGCTTCGAAGCCGCCACCGCTGTGTCCAGGTCCATGAAGTGATCGCGCCAGGTATCGCGGGGATCGTGCTGGAGGAACCACAGCAGGGTCAGCCGGGTCCCGACGCCCTCGACCTGCTTGACGTAGGTCATCCGGTCCAGGGGCAGGGGCGTCGGCGCAAAGACGGTCACCATCGCGGCGGGTGAGCCCGTCAGCCTTTTCGGAAGGTGGTCGTCACGTAGCCAGGCGAGCAGGTCCCTGCGCCTGGCGGGGGAGTCGGCGTCGATGACCTGGACGATGAGCCCGGCGTAGGGGTGCTCGAGGGCGTGGATGTCGCGAGGACCCTCATCGCCGTCGCGGTAGACCGTCGCCGCGTGGTCCTGGAAGGCCGTGAAGACGTGTGTGCGGTCTTGGAAGACGCGGTGGTCGCGGTTGAGACGTTTGTTGATACCGACAGTCCATCGCATGTGGTCGGCGTAGCGGCCGGCGGTCAGCCAGTAGACGGATATGTAGCACCCGGCCGTCACCGGCTGCGCGACTGCGGACTTCTCGGGGTAGCGCAGGAGTTGCAGTTCTCGCGTGGCGACCCAGCGGCGCCCTGCGTACATCCACGGCATGGCCATCGCGCCGGCGATGAAGTGGTCATCTTCGTACCAGCGATTGTATTCGCGCTCCCGGCCGGGATGTGGTTCAACCATGGTGATGAGGGCGTGCCCAAGGTCGGCTCCATAGGGGCCTACGGCAGCCAGTTCGGCGTACAGGTCGCTGCGAGTTTCGTCTGAATGCGTCGCGTCGTCTGTCATGGATCAGGTTTAGCTGACGCAGCATCAGATTGGGAGAGGTGTGCCGCTCGACCATGTGCGAAGTTCAGTGATCACGCGCTACAAGTCGGCGGGCGGATCAACGACCACGCCCCGCCGTGCGCAATGGGCCTCTCGCCCTTTCGGTGGGGTCTCTGTGCGCGGTCGCCCCGGTTGCCACCGAGGTGCGTACGGGGGTGTCGATGGCGTGATCGCGGCCTGCCCCGCGCGGCAGGGAAGTCATACCTGGAGTCATATGCATGTCTGTAACGCGCAGCACTTGGGCGGTCGAGCAGGGCGGTGTGGCTTTTATGGGTTGATATGCCCACTCGTTATGAGGCGGATGCACGGCCCGGGCGGCGTCGACCGTATGGCCGAGACGCCCCCATTTCGACCCCGCCGCAGTGTCCGCGTCAAAGAAGGGCGCCCTGAACTGGGGTTATGTAACTGATGGGTGAAATGTGCCTACAACCGCTGGTACGAGGACGACCACTACTACGCCGGTGCGATGGCCATGCCCTGGATGTACGCCGGGCGCCGCTGGGTCGCCACCCGGGATCTCCAGCTGCTGCGCTATCCCGAGAAGTCGGCGGTCGCCCAGCCGGTCACGGCCGGCTGCTATCTCTCCACGTACTGGGTCACCGACGGCCGCTACGACGACCACATGAGGTGGACCGTGGCGATCAACCGGCGGCTGAACCGGGACGCCCGGGTCTACCAGGACCGCACCCACGTCTTCACGGCGTTCCAGGACCACGAGACGACGGTCTACCGGGACGGCGCGGCGGGCCCCGCGACTTCCACGCCCTCGACCACCCCTACGCGGGACTGGTGCTGGAGGTGATCGACGCCGAATCGGCCGAGCGGCGGGCCGAGTTGCTGGAGTGGCTGCGCTCCCGCCACCTGCCCAAGCGGCTGGCGGGGTCACCGGCGGCCATGGTGACCGTGTTCCGGCCGACCCCGCTGCCCGGGGACCGGATGACGTATGTGAAGCAGGTGGAGGGCGTGGACACCCGGCTGACGCTGCTGTGGTTCCTGGAGGCCGACCCGCGCGAGTGCTGGGAGGCGTACTTCACGGGGCTGGACGGGCCGGTGGGCGAGACGGGGCTGGGGCGGGTGGAGCTGGTGGCGCCGTTCGTGCCGACGGTGCCGGGGACCGACAGGTACGTGGACCGGCTGCGGTAGGGCACCGGTCGCTTCCGGACATGGCCGAGCCCCCTCGGCAAGGACGGCGAAGCTGGTCGAGAGGGCTCTTCCTGTGGTGCGTGTGAAGTTGTACGGCTACTTCGATCAACTGCTTCGATTACTTCACCGATGTGACGAAGGTGTTCCACGCCTCGGCCGGGAAGGCCAGTACGGGGCCGTCGGTGACCTTGGAGTCCCGGACCGCCATCGCCGTGACGACCGGCGACTTGATCTCGACGCACGCGCCGTTGCCCGTGGAGTAGGAGGACTTGGTCCACGTGTCCGTGGTGCCCTGACGAATTGCCATTTTCCGCTCCGTAATGCCAGATGCCGAGTTGCTGTCACCGCGCGACAAGTCCGTCTCCGAACCCATGGCGCGGTTTGCGCCAACCTTGGTGTGTGGTGGCGTGATCGACGCTACTCGCCAACCCCGGCGTACGAAGAGACTATTCACTCGACTGGATGGCATATTCCAGGTGGGTCTTCCACTCCGACCCCAGGAAGGTGTACGGTGCCCGGCACATTCCCGGAGCGGGCGTTTCAGCGGGCCTTTCAGCGCGCGTACTCCTTCGCGGCGTCCGCGATGAACTGCCGTGACTGGTCCGGGTTCAGGGCCTGGGCCCGCAGGTGCTCGTACATCACGCTGTACTTCTGCACGTCGTTGGGCTTCTCCAGGTACAGATCGCTGGTCACGCCCTCGATGTAGACCACGCTGGAGTCGGCGGCGTCCGGGAACTCCAGGATCGCGTACTGGCCGTTGAGGCCGGGGTGCGCCCCCATGTCGAACGGGATCACCTGGACCGTCACATGCGGCAGCTGGGACTGCTCGACGAGATGCTCCAACTGGTCCCGCATCAGCGACTTGTTGCCCACCAGCCGACGCAGGGCCGCCTCGTCCATCACCGTCCACAGCCGGAGCGGGTTCTCCGGGGCGGTGATTCGTTCCTGCCGGCGCAGGCGCACCTGGACACGCTTCTCCACGTCGGCGGCGGCCGTCTCGGGCAGCGCGCCCGCGATGAGGGCCTCCGCGTACTGCCGGGTCTGCAACAGCCCCGGGACGACCTGGGGATCGTAGACCCGCAGACTCGCGGCGTCGGTCTCCAGTCCGATGTAGACGCTGTAGGGGATGTCCCCGAAGGAGTGCCACCAGCCCTGCTGGCGGCTGTCCTTGGCCATCTGCATCAGCGAGTCGACGATCCGGTGGTCCTCGACCTCGTACACCCCGCAGAGATCGCGCACATCGCGCTGGCTGATGCTGCGGCGGCCGTTCTCCAGCCGGCTGATCTTCGACTGCGACACCAGCAGCCGCTCCGCCACTTCCTCGGCCGTCATGCCCTTGAGCTCACGGAGCCGGCGCAGCTCCTGGCCCAGTCGGCGTCGCCTGACGGTCGGATTGACATTGGACGCCACGGGAACGTGCACCTCCGGCTGCGGACCTCTGCTTACCACTTTGCGTATCTGCTGTTGAGCAGACTGCCACCAAGGTGCTTCCTACCGCTGGGAAACGGCGGATATGCGCTGGATGCGCGCCAGTTCGGCGGGCCGGGACGAACCGGGCCGCGCGACGACGGGGACCGGAGGGGACCAGAGGGGATCAGCGGGGAAAAGCGGCCGCGCGGGGTGACCGAGACCGAGGAGGTCTCCGTCACCCCGCGCGGACCAGCGGCTCCCGTACCGGGTCTCCAGGACTGCTTCCGTCCTGACGTCTGCTGGTTGCTGCTGGGTACTGCTGGGTACTGCTGACTACTGCTGTCCTGCTCGTTCGTCGTGGGACTGCGGCTCAGTGGGCCACGACGCGCGCCATGGCACCCCGGCGCGGTTGCATCGGAACGCCACGAGCGGGTTCCGGCGCGGACCTGACCGGTCCGGCGACGGCCTGACGGCCGGCCGGGGCGGCCGGGTTACGGCGTGGCTGTGCTCCCACGCCGTTCTGGACGTCCATCACCGCGTGCGCGACGAGACCGCCCATGGGGTCGTGCCTGATCAGATCCCGCAGCCGGGAACGAGACGAACGTCCCTCGTTGCCCGGATACAGGTGCTTGCCGAGGCCGACCGCGTGTGCCAGGGCGGCGAGCGCCGCGGTCCGCGGGTCCGGCGGTACGCCGGTGCGGATCGCGGAGTCCAGCCGGGCCTTGATCTCCCGGCTGATGGCGGTGTCCGTCGCCTGGTAACGAGTCGTCGGCAGCACCCCGCACATCTGACCGGCCACGGCATGCACCATGCCGCACCGTTCGAGATGCGAGAGATAGGTCTGGCGCAGCCCGAGACGGGGTCCGCCAATCCAGTTCACTGCCCGCACGGGAGCGCCACGCCTTCGCAGCAACTCCAACGCGCAGTCCAACGTTGGATCTCCAGTCGGCCGTGGGGCTACCACGGCGATACGATCCCCGTCTGGGGCTATCCGTCCGGCCAGCGCCAGCTCCACTAGCTGTGCTCCGGCCAGACCGAGGTCGAGCGACTGCGGCTGTGCAGTGGTACCCGTGGCCGGGTCCAGTGCCAGCAGCAGAAGCTCCTCCGGAAGTGTTCTGCGGCTCCTGCCCATCCATGCCTCCCCGCGTGGATGAAAGACAGGGTGACCCCTCTCACATTGGTCTGTCGAGGGTGCGTGACCTGTTTGTAAGGGAACCGGTAGGTATGTCGTTCTCGTCTACCGCAGGGGTTAAGCACCCACACGGGACACTGGTACATGGTTCGGACAGCGTGTAGAGCGGTGTTCCGGGCGGCGGTTCACGGTTCGGTTGGCACATGGAGGAGGCATCGGTGGCGGGCGAGTCCCCCGACAGGTCGAAGCAGCGCGAGTCGTCGGCAGAACCGACGTCGGGGAGCGCGGGTCCGGTTCCCGAGGCCAGGACCGAGGAACGAGCGGCGCGTGATCCGCGCCTCGGGGCGGCGGAGACCCGCGGAGGCGTGGACACGGCGACCCGGGTCTTCTCGGTCCGTGACCTGAAGACCGACGCACAGCCCGCGGAGGAGGCCCGGCAACGCGACGAGAGCCCCGCCGAGGCCCCCGAGGACACCCCGGCCCCGAAGACACCCACCGAGGCTCCGGAGACGGCTGAGGGGGCTGCGAGGGGCCCGCAGGACGCCGGGGAGGCCGCGGCCGAGGGGCCCGGGACCGGCGACACCGCCGAGGAGGACGCGGTCGCCGGTAGCGGTGACGTTTCCGCTGACGCGGTGACCGACGGTGAGCCCGCGCCCACCGGTGACGCCCGACTCCGCGCGGCCGCGGCGGCCTGGGTCCGCCCCGGAGACTCCGAGGACGTCACGGAGACCGCGGAAGCGGGGGGTACTCGGGATGCCGAGAGCGCCGGGGGTGCCGGGGATTCCGGCGACTCCAGCGGCGCTGGGGACGCCGGGGGCGAGAAGGGCGCCGCAGAGGGCGAAGGCGCTGACGACGAGCCCGAGGACGCCACCCCCGAGGCGGAGAGCACGCCCACCGCCCCCGAGCCGGGCGAGAAGTCCACCACCGAGACGAACGCCGGGCCCGCGGACGCCACGGTGGCCGCCGAAGAGCCGAACGACGAAGCACCGTCCGCCGAGGCGGAGAACGACACCGGCACACCCGCTGGCGCGGCTGCCGTGCCGGAGGCCGACGCGAGGCCTTCCGGTGGTGCGCCCGCCGACGTTCCTGCTGACGCCCGCCCGGCTGCCGAGCCCGGGACCGGCGCGAAGCCCGCCGGTGAGGCACCCGCCGACGCTCGCCCCTCCACCGGGCCGGAGACCGACGCGAAGCCCTCCGGTGACGCACCCGGCGACGCCCGCCCGGCCTCCGAGGCCGCGGGCGACTCGGAGGTGTCCGGTGGTGCGGGAGTGGGCGCGGACGAGTCGGACGGGACCGCCCCCGAAGCCGCGGGCGCGGACGA
>Ga0182008_10003036_pt1 | contig 10301 bp, 6 predicted proteins | sample Sormic07211129_1_FD_120482 | JGI IMG/M metagenome (GOLD analysis project Ga0182008, IMG submission 120482) | Rhizosphere microbial communities from Sorghum bicolor, Mead, Nebraska, USA - 072115-129_1 metaG | ecosystem: Host-associated > Plants > Roots > Rhizosphere | place: USA: Nebraska...
CGATCCTATGGGGTTACATTAAATAACTCAAATTCATATTTTTTATGCTTTGGATAACCAACTGGAATACGAACCATGGATCTGGCCAACCTCAATGCGTTTATCGCCATCGCCGAGACCGGCAGCTTCTCCGGCGCCGGGGAACGCCTGCATCTGACCCAACCGGCGATCAGCAAACGCATCGCCGGGCTGGAGCAACAATTGAACGTGCGACTGTTCGACCGCCTGGGTCGTGAAGTCGGCCTGACCGAAGCCGGCCGCGCTCTGCTGCCCCGGGCCTACCAGATTCTCAACGTGCTGGACGACACGCGGCGCGCCCTGACCAATCTGACCGGTGAAGTCAGCGGTCGCCTGACCCTGGCCACCAGTCACCACATCGGCCTGCACCGTTTGCCGCCACTCTTGAGGGAATTCACCCGCCGCTACCCACAAGTGGCGCTGGATATTCAGTTCCTCGATTCGGAAGTGGCCTACGAAGAAATTCTCCACGGCCGCGCCGAGCTGGCGGTAATCACTCTGGCCCCGGAGCCGCACACGCTGGTCAAAGCCACGCCGGTGTGGGACGACCCGCTGGATTTCGTGGTAGCGCCGGAGCATTCGCTGATCAGCAATGGCGCCGTGAGCCTGGCGGACGTTGCCGGTCATCCGGCGGTTTTTCCCGGCGGCAACACCTTTACTCATCACATTGTCCAACGCTTGTTCGAAGCCCAAGGGCTGACGCCGAACATCGCCATGAGCACCAACTACCTGGAAACCATCAAGATGATGGTGTCCATTGGTCTGGCCTGGAGTGTTCTGCCCCGCACCATGCTTGACGAACAGGTGGCGCGCATACCTTTGCCGGGCATACAGCTCAGTCGCCAGCTAGGCTATATCGTGCACACCGAACGGACGCTGTCGAATGCGGCAAGGGCTTTCATGGCCTTGCTGGATGCGCAAATCGATCTGCCAGGGACTCCAGGCTAACTTGTGCTACTCCTATAGAGCCGCTGTCCCTGTGCCTAACGCCACCATCAGCTCAAGGCCCGTTAACAATGCCGAAATCTGTTGACCGAATTCCGCCGATGCCGCGTATTCAGGCCATTGATCCGCGACGTTCCGAGCAGAGCTGGGAGAGCGCGCCGCAACTGCTCGCCGCACTCAACGGCGCCCGGCTCGGCGCCTGGTATTGGGACATCGAGCGTGGTCAGATCAGTTGGTCACGGGGCACTCAGGCGCTGTTCGGTTTCGATCCTCGTCAACCGTTGCCCCAGGACCTGGAATATCTCGACCTGCTGCCGCCCGAAGACCGGGCGAAAACCGTGCGCGCCTTCCACGCGGTGATTGCCGGCGCCCCGCTGGAACAGGCGATGCACCACCGCATCCGCTGGCCCGACGGCAGCCTGCACTGGCTGGAAATCAGCGGCAGCCTGCTGCCGGACAAAAACGGCCGGCCCCGAATGATCGGGGTGATTCGCGAAATCACCCACCAGCGCCAGCGCGAACAGGCTCTGAGCAGCTCGGAGAAACGTTTCGCCACACTTTTTCACCTGTGCCCGAACATGGTGCTGCTGACGCGCCAGGAAGACGGCCTGATCACTGAAGCCAACCAGTATTTCGAAAGCCTGTTCGGCTGGCCGGTCCAGGACGCCATCGGTCGCACCACACTGGAACTGGGCCTGTGGGTGCACCCGGAGCAACGTGCCGAACTGGTGAAAAAGACCAAGGCCAAAGGCGAACTGGTCAGCATGGAAGTGCAGTTTCGCGCCAGCAACGGGCAGATTCATGACGGCATTCTCAGCGCGCAGAAAGTCGAGCTCGAAGGCCAGCCGTATCTGCTCAGCACGTTCCTCGACACCACCGAGCGCAAAGCCGCCGAACACGCCTTGAAAGACAGCCAGGAACGCCTTGATCTGGCGCTGGATTCGGCGCAGCTCGGCACTTGGGACTGGCACATTCCCAGCGGCATGCTCTACGGCTCGGCGCGGGCCGCGCAGTTGCATGGGCTGGAACCGATTCCGTTTCACGAGTCATTCGAAGAGTTTTTCGAAGGCGTGCCCGGCGAAGAGCGCGACAGCATGCGCGACGCCTACCGCAGCCTGCGCGAAGGCCCGGCCGGCAACTATCAGCTGACTTATCGCGTGCAACTGCCCGACGGCAGCTCACGTTATCTGGAAAGCCGCGCCCGCCTCTACCGCGACGAGAACGGCGCGCCGCTGCGCATGGCCGGGACCTTGCTGGACATCACCGATCAGGTCGAGCGCGAGCAACGCCTGGTCGCCTCGGAAGAGAAGTTCGCCACGCTGTTTCAGGTCAGTCCGGACCCGATCTGCGTCACCCGCCAGGACAGCGGCGAGTTCATCGAGATCAACAACAGCTTCACCCAGACCTTCGGCTGGAGCGCCGCCGACGTGATCGGGCGCACCGCCGAGGACATCGGCCTGTGGGACGCCTCGGCAAAGAGCCTGCAACGCATCGAACGCGTCATCCGCGAACAGGGCCTGAGCAATGTCGCGATCATCGTCCAGCACAAGGACGGCCAGTCGCTGACGTGCGTGATTTCCAGTCGGCAGATCAGCGTCGGCAATCAGCCGTGCATCGTCACCACCCTGCGCGACATCACTCAACAGCAACGCTCCGAGGCCGCACTCAAGGCCAGCGAAGAGAAATTCGCCAAGGCGTTTCACTCCAGCCCCGACGCGATCACCATCACCGAGCGCGACACCGGGCGCTATCTGGAGGTCAACGACGGTTTCTGCCGCCTGACCGGCTATCGCGCTGACGAGGTGGTGGGCAAGACCGTGTACCAGATCGGCATCTGGGCCGAAGAGAAACAACGCTCGGCGCTGCTCGCCGAACTGCAGATCAAGGGCCGCGTGCACCATCAGGAAATGCTCGGGCGCAACAAGCGCGGCGAGTTGCTGACGGTGGAGGTGTCGATCGAACCGATCACCCTCAACGAAACCGCGTGCCTGCTGCTGACCGCGCGCGACGTCAGCCTGCTGAAAAATGCCGAGGCGCAGATCCGCCACCTGGCCTATCACGACCCGCTGACCAACCTGCCCAACCGCGCCTTGCTGATGGATCGCCTGAGCCAGCAGATCGCCCTGCTCAAGCGCCACAACCTGCGCGGTGCGCTGCTGTTCCTCGACCTAGACCACTTCAAGCACATCAACGACTCGCTGGGCCACCCGGTCGGCGATACAGTGCTGAAAATCATCACCGCACGTCTCGAAGCCAGCGTGCGCATGGAGGACACGGTGGCGCGTCTCGGCGGCGATGAGTTCGTGGTACTGCTCAGCGGCCTCGAAGGCACACGCAATGAGGTCAGCGCGCAAGTGCGCGAGCTGGCCGACACCATTCGCGAGCTGCTGTCGGAGCCGATGTTCCTCGACGGCCAGCGCCTGCAAGTGACACCGAGTATCGGCGTGGCGCTGATTCCCGACCACGGCTCGACCCCGACCGACCTGCTCAAGCGCGCCGACATTGCCCTTTACCGGGCCAAGGACTCCGGGCGCAACACCACGCAGATGTACCACAACACCATGCAGAAAGCGGCCAGCGAACGGCTGCGCATGGAGACTGACTTGCGTCTGGCGCTGTCCCGTGGCGAGTTCAACGTGCATTACCAGCCGCAGGTCGACGCTCAGGACAACCGCATCATCGGCGCCGAGGCGCTGGTGCGCTGGAACCATCCGGAACTGGGCGCACAATCGCCCACCGAATTCATCAAGGTGCTGGAAGACAGCGGCCTGATTCTGGAAGTCGGCACCTGGATCCTCGACGAGGCCTGCGAAGCGTTCAAACAACTGATCGCGCTGAAACTGGTCGACCCGCTCAACTTCAGCCTGTGCGTGAACATCAGCCCACGGCAGTTCCGCCAGAACGACTTCGTCGAGCGCATCGAACACAGCATGAGCAGCCACGGCCTGCCCTGCTCGCTGCTGAAACTGGAGATCACCGAAGGCATCGTCATCCAGAACCTGGAAGACACCATCAGCAAAATGCGTCGCCTGAAAAAGCTCGGTGTGAGCTTCGCCATGGACGATTTCGGCACCGGCTATTCATCGCTGACTTACCTCAAGCGCCTGCCGGTCGATACTCTGAAAATCGACCAGTCGTTCATCCGCGACGCAACCACCGATCCCAACGACGCCGAGATCATCCGCGCCATCGTCGCCATGGCCCGCAGCCTGGAACTGGAGGTGATTGCCGAAGGCGTGGAGACGCCGGAGCAACTGGCGTTCCTGCAAGGGCTCGGCTGCCATTTGTATCAGGGCTATCTGCACAGTCGGCCGGTGGCGTTGGAAGAGTTGAAAAAAATGCTGTCGTGAGGCGGGCAGCTTGCAACAGATCAATAATTGTCAGGATTTGCGACAACCTGTAGGGTCGCGTTTTTTGCGCTGTTTCGAGATCGATCATGCAGGATGCAACCCTTCCCCGCCCAGCCCTGCTGGGCATTGACCTTGGCACCACCAACAGCCTGATCGCCGTCTGGCAGGACGGTCAGGCCCGATTGATCCCCAACGCCCTCGGCGAGGTACTCACCCCGTCAGTGGTCAGTCTCGATGAAGATGACACGATTCTGGTCGGCAAAGCCGCTCGCGCTCGCCTGACCACGCATCCCGATCGCACAGCCGCTGCCTTCAAGCGCTTCATGGGTAGCGACAAGCGGATCGAACTCGGGAATCGCCACTTCAGCCCGGAAGAATTGTCGGCGCTGGTGCTCGGCTCGCTCAAACAGGACGCCGAAGCATTTCTCGGCTACCCGGTATCGGAAGCTGTAATTTCGGTGCCAGCGTATTTCAGTGACGAGCAACGCAAGCGCACCCTGTTCGCCGCCGAACTGGCCGGCCTCACCGTCACGCGCCTGATCAATGAACCGACCGCTGCCGCGATGGCCTACGGGCTGCACGAGCAAAAGTTCGAGCGCACATTGATCTTCGATCTGGGTGGCGGCACCTTCGACGTCACGGTGCTGGAATACGCACTGCCGCTGATCGAAGTGCATGCCTCCACCGGCGACAACTTCCTCGGTGGCGAAGACTTCACCGCTGCGCTGTTGCAAGCCTGCCTGAAAAACTGGCAACTGGCCCCGTCAATGATCGATGCTCAAGACATGGCCAGCCTTGGCGACGCGTTGGAACAGCTCAAGTGCAAACTCGGCGAAGGCACCCAATCATTGCGCTGGCACCATGCCGACCGGTCATTTGAATGGACGCTGGACGAAGCCGCCGCCGTGAAGATCTGGGAGCCATTGCTCGCACGATTGCGCGCACCGATCGAACAGGCTCTGCGCGATGCACGCCTGAAGCCTAGGGATCTCGACAGCCTGGTGCTGGTCGGTGGCGCCACGCGGATGCCAGCGGTGCAGCAGATGGTCGCCACGCTGTTCGGACGCTTGCCGTATCGGCATCTCGACCCGGACACCATCGTTGCACTCGGCGCGGCCACGCAAGCTGCGTGCAAGGCGCGAGATGGTGCGGTGGAAGAGTTGATCCTGACCGATGTCTGCCCTTACACGCTGGGGATTGCGACCATGCGCGGCAACGGTATCGACGGTGCTTTTTCGCCGATCATCGAACGTAACACCATCATCCCGACGTCACGGGTGGAGCGCTATCACACCACCCATCCCCGTCAGGCACAGATCCGCATTGCGGTCTATCAGGGCGAACGGCCGTGGGTACGTGACAACATCCTGATTGAGGCTTTCGATGTCGACTTGACGCCCTGCGAGCACATTCAGGAACTGGATGTGCGCTTCAGTTACGACATCAATGGGTTGCTCGAAGTCGACGTCACGCCGCTCGAGACCGGTGATCGCCACAGCCACAGCATTGACCGCAGCCCCACGGGGCTGGATGAACAGGCGCGAAGGGAAAGCCACAACCGACTGTCCACACTGAAGGTCCATCCACGTGATGCATTACCCAACCGAACATTGCTGGCCCGCCTGGAGCGCGCGTGGATGCAGAGCCTCGGCACACAACGCGAAAGCATTGCCGAATGGCTGCACAGGTTCACTACGGTACTCGGCGGCCAGCAACCGTCAGAGATTGCCAGCCACCGCTCGGAGCTCAACAAGGCGCTGGATCAACTGCGCCTTTAGCCGTTGAGCCGGCGTAATGCGGCCTGCAGGCCGCCGGACAGCATGTCGCTACCACCGCTGTCCGGCGGCACGCCGTAGCGGTTGGGTAATTTATCTCCCGGAAAACCGAACAGCACCAATGGCAAAAATGGCAGGACCGGTGACAGCGCCATGAATATCAATAAGGTGGGAATGCCCCGGCCCATATCGTGCAACCGGCGGAGAATGGCGACGAGCAACAGCAGGACACCGAGTAACAGGATCAGAATGCCAGAGACCGTGGTACCACTGATCAGACCCGCCACCGGCGCAATCACCACACACGCCAGGACCTGAGCAATAAAAGCCTTGCGCCCCAACCGCGACCCCAGGCGCCAGATCGCGCTCGCCGGTACCGGCTGAATATTGCTGTTGTCCAGCAATAAACGCTCGGACCAGGACAGCAAGGCACACAATGCCAGTCGTAACCCGATACTGTTCTGCACGTCATCCTTGCCCTGCTGCAATTGGCGCAGTACGCGCGTTTTCGGCACACCGGCAGCGCCATAACGAATCAGGGACTTGAGTGCGTCCAGTGCCTCATAGGCCAGCAGTTTGTCGACACCAAAATCCGTCAACACCTTGCGCGGCGGCCACACCGGCTGGCCCTTGATCAAGCCGTCGCGAAAACCTTCGAACCAGTCGTCCTCACAACTGACCGCCGCGATCGACTGCAACAAGGCACGATGCTGTTCGGCGCCCAGGCTCGGGTCGTGATAGAGCACGCCCCAGAACATCAACAAACCCAGCAGATCGTCACCGCAGGCTTCCCGGTCGCTTTCGACGCAGGTGTAAAGCAAGGTATTGGCAGGCAATCTGGCGCTGTCGAGAGCCTGTTGCACGCTGAACAATTGCTGCACCAACACACCATGAACCGGATCATCGCCTTGCAGCCATCCCAGTAAACCGTCGCAACTGCCTTGCTCACGCCGCAAGCGCTGCAACAGTGGCTGCAACCGAGCCAAAGGATGAGCAGGATTGAATGCCAGGCGCTCCAGGCACTGTGCATCAATCAACTGCAGCCAACGCCCGGGCTGCTCCAGCAACGCCAGTAAAAACAGGGTCTGGGCATTCCATTCCCATGTGGCCTGCCCCAAGCCAACCGGCGGCAATTCAATACCGCGAAGGCTTAACTGCAGCAGCAGATCGAGTTCGGACAAGTCGCAGTCGTCTTTGACGGCGCTCAGGCTGAACGCTTCGGCCATTCGCTCCAGCGCGGCGGCGCTGTAGGGCCGCAAGCGTCGCAGCCACAAACGACAGACCTTGTGCGTTTCGCCTTTTGTCAGCACCTCGGGCAAGTTCCGCGAAATCGCGTCCGCCTCGCAGAAAGCGTCCATCGCCTGCGCAATCGGGGCACTGCTCAACCAGCGCAGATGCTGCCCGGCCTGATGTTTGAAACCGACCATCACCAGGCTTTCGAGCGCATCGACCGGCAGCGGCGCATCCAGAATCTGCTGCAGCAACGCTGAATCCCCCCGATGCAACGCCCACGCGTGTCGGTACAGTTGCAACAATCGGCTGTCGGCATTTTCGCCCAACAACTGTGCTAGCAATGGGAGTTCATCGCCCGTCATGCGCCAGTCGACAAAGCTCTGCGCCAGACTATCAAGCTGCAACTGCCCGACATCCAGCCAACGATTCAGCGTCTCCGGGCGCTGTGACGGACTGCCATAGACCTGGCACTCATCCCCGAGATCCTCGGACCAGTCAGCGCAGTCCCGCAGACGATCGAATGCCTGAATCAGCAGCGGTAGAAAGGTCGGCTGTCGCTTGGCACACAGTTCCAGCAGACGGCTTTCAGCCATCGGATGACGATGTTCGCTCCACAGCCGGATCCAGCAAGGCAATGCATGATCGTCCCGGCCCAACAAGCTGTTCTGACACGCAAGCAAGTACAGCCAGTCCACATCATCCGGAGCTGCAAGTTGCTGCTCGACACAGCACTGCAAAAATGTCGACGCAGCGATTCCCGCTTGAGTGAACTGCACCAGCAAGCGCTTGATGAACACAGCATCATCCGGCAACGGCAAGCACGTGTGCTGACTGGCGAAGTCGGCGAACTCATGGAGGGGGCGCTGAGAGAAGATGAAGTCGAGACTACGGGCGTACCACAGCGATTCAGTCTGCGCAGCCTCTGACCAGGCGCTCATCAGATCCGTGTCGAATGGGTCGGGCGTTTCGATTCGCTGCAGAAAGGCTTCCACCCGGTGTGCATCGTCGAACTCCAGATCGAGCAACTGTCGATCCCAGGCCATTCGCCTGGCCAACAGGTTCGCGCAACGGTAGGACAACGGACCGGCACCCGCCATCCGGTGGTAGAGCCCCCAACTGAGCTCATCGAGCTCATCCAGTGACAATTCATCCAGTGCCAGGACAAATGACTGCCATGCCGCGAAATTGAACCGCCGCGCGGGATCATCAAGCAGCTCGCAGAAATTCACGAACGCCTGAGGGATCGCGACGATCTCCTGCTCTGCCTCTTCGGACTGTTCTTCGGACTCGTCCTCCTCTTCCTCACGCGCCAGACGCATCGCGTTTTCGTAAGCCATGCGCAACGCCTGAAAACCCTCCGGATCGGTCTCTGGATGATGCGCCGGCAGGCGTGCGCGGTAGGCATTGCGAATCAGGGTTTCGTCAGTAGTAGGCTCGATGCCCAGTCGGATCCAGCAACTCATGACCAGTCGAACTCCTTGAGCGATGCCGGCCGTGGCGACAGCTCAATTTCCATGTGCCAAGGCAAATCAGCCAGAAAGTGCGGAATATTCTGCGCAAGGCCACGAGTAATCCGCAGGTTATGGGCGCTGTTGCCCTGTCGGTCCAGCTCGCAAGCCAGCTCGTCATCGCTGGCGCTCAGGCAGCACCAAAAGGTCCGCCCCACCACAAAACCATTGAAATAATCCATCCAGCTGCCGTAGTGAAATTGCGCCCTGATGGCCAAGCGACTGTGCAGCCAGTTGCTCTCGACCAAATCGATCCACTGATTGCGTACCGCACACCGCAGTAGAAACCCCATCCGCCCATAATCCCAGGACAAAATCCCCCCAGGACCGCAACTGCCGAACGTACGGCTGGCGAATTCATGCAGGACACGCTCGCGGGGGCTTAATTCTTCGAGCAACGCCTGCCATTGACTCGGCAGACAACGCTGCCAAGCCAGATAGGCACCGCTGAGGTGCTTGGCATGGCCGTCATCGGTCATCCATTCGAGCATGTCGAACAATTGCCGCCGATCATCGATCCCCCAGCTGTCTTTCAGATCGATGTAGTGGTCGTCGCAGAACGCGGGGTCGTCGTACCCGGCGCCGGTATTGAGCGCAGCCATTGGTGCAGAAAGGGCGCACAGCCAGCGCTGTTGAAGCTCGTCCATGAAAAAAGGCTCCAGGCCGACCGCCAAGGAGTGGGGCCGGCAAAACTGCGGCGGATTGTAGAGAAACCGCTGTCAGGGGCAAAGTCGAACAGCGCTTTTCTTGCGCCCACAAAAAAGGCCCCGACGGATCGGGGCCTTCATTCAGCGGCTCAGCGCCTGTTCAGGCATTTTGTGTCTGCACGTGAATCAGTGCTGCAGAACCGGCTTTTGCGCTCCGTTGATCGGGATACGCTTGGCTTTCGCTTCTTCCGGGATCACCCGCAACAGGTCGATGCTCAACAGACCGTTGCTCAGATCGGCGGCCTTGATCTCGATGTGATCGGCCAGGCGGAAGGACAGCTTGAAAGCCCGCTGGGCAATGCCTTGATGCAGGAAGGTCACGCCTTCGTTGACATCACGCTTGCCGCCACTGATGGTCAGCACACCCTTCTCGACTTGCAGTTCCAGGTCTTCTTCCTGGAAACCGGCGGCCGCCACGACGATGCGGTATTGATCGTCACCGTGTTTTTCCACGTTGTAGGGTGGGTAGGTGCTGCCTGGCTCGTTGCGTAGCGCGGTTTCGAACAGGTCGTTGAAACGGTCGAAACCCACCGAAGAACGGAACAGTGGTGCCAGGGAAAATGCAGTACTCATGGTTCAAATCTCCTGAAAACAATCAGCAAGTTTTTGTGTCTCCGCGACCCGAATTCGGCATCGCGTAACCCTTAGATAGGGACCGCCAAAATGATTTCAAGAGATTATTTGAAGATTTTTTTCAGGCCGCTTCGGCGACCGGCAAACCCAGTAAACGCGAGACCTGGTCCGGTTCCGTCTCGCGACGCAGCA
>Ga0182008_10003041_pt1 | contig 10292 bp, 9 predicted proteins | sample Sormic07211129_1_FD_120482 | JGI IMG/M metagenome (GOLD analysis project Ga0182008, IMG submission 120482) | Rhizosphere microbial communities from Sorghum bicolor, Mead, Nebraska, USA - 072115-129_1 metaG | ecosystem: Host-associated > Plants > Roots > Rhizosphere | place: USA: Nebraska...
CAGGCCTGCCTGCTTCATGCAACGGCTGAGCGTGGCCAGGCTGCGTCCTGCATGTACGGCAATGCGCCACAGGGGCCATCTCTGGCGGCGCAGCGCTTCGAACCGAACCCGGTCCTCATCGCTCACCGCATGAGGGCAACGCGCAGGCTTGGAGCTGCGGTCATTGAGCCCCGATAGGCCCTCGGTCTTGAAGCGAGCAAGCCACTTGTAGGCCGTACGCGGGCTCACGCCGGCCGCATTGCTCGCCACTGCGACATTCCAGCCCTGCTGTAACACTCTGTCCACCAGAAGGGCTCGACCTTTTGGCGTCAATCTCGCATGCTTATGGCTGTTCATCCGTTCTCCTGCGTTGAGGGGCCGTGTCTTGGTAACCACAGCATCCCAAATCACGAACGGATGAACAACCTACTGAAACATCACAGCTAGGACCCAACGCGCTGCCGTAGCGCGCCAGCGTCTTAGCGGCGATGCGCGCCGCGACCGCCGTGGGAGTGAGGTCGCGATATTCCTGCTTGAGGGCGTTGCGTTGCGCCGCTGCCCAACGGGCGACATGCTCCTCGCTCACGCCGGAGCCAAGCATCTTCGAGGCTGCTTCGCCAAGTCCAATGACGGCGGCCTCGTACTTCAAACGCACATCGTCTGTCGGCTGGATTTTCGGAGATGGTTTCGGCCGCATTCTGCGCGCTATGTCGATGGCGCGCCGTCCAGCGCGACGGCGGGCTATCGGCTGGCGCGAGCAGCGCTCGGTCGTTGCCCACAATGCCCCAGCAGAGACCTTGCGCATCATGGTGCCGCTCAATGTCCCCCTCACTGCAACCCATAAACCGAAACCTGCACGGCAGCGTCCCCGCGGCGCGCACCAATCTCTCCGCTATTGTCGAGGACAATTGTGTACTCGCCCGCGGCGCGTCTGCCACGCGCCCTGATAGGTTCCGAATGCATCGACCTTAGTAAGCACACCGCCTCGAAGCTGTCTTTCAATCCTTGCCAGGCGCTTTTGAAGATCGGCTGCCGAACTGTCCCCACCTATGCTGGCCATCGTGGCAGCCATCCCGACCTCCATGTATCTCACAAGCAACGACGTGTAGTCACCCTCGGTGAAATGGCCCGGCTGGTGGATTAGTGAAATCGGCCCCGTCGATGTTGGTGACAAGACTGACTCTGCCAGGCGCTTTCAGAATGAAGTAGAGGTATCGCGACTCCTTGTCGGGCACAAACTCGCTGGCTTGGGCAATGAGCGTTGGTTTGGGCTCCTGCTTCTGAGCCTGCGAAGTCTTGCCTTGCGACTGCGGCGATGCCGCTTGTGCAACGTCACCTGGAGCGGAGTCCACCCGGCGAAGCGTGGCGGTTTCATCATCGCTTTCGTCCTTGATCACCACGCTCTTCTCGGCCAGTTCCGCGACCGTGAACTTCTGTACCTCAGCCTTCCCATCCGTTTCAGACAAGATGACCAGCTTACGGCCGTTTACGGACCAGGTGCCAGTAGCCATTTGAGTGGGCTGCCCCGGCTTGCCGTCCTTCGCGAGAAATGCGACCCACAACGCATACGACCTGTCCGCCTTGAACGCCCAAGTCGCATCGAAGGAATCGCCGTCTGTATCCTTCAGCCGCGCGCGCCAGTACCCGATGAGATCTTGCTCAACCGAAGCGGTCTCTCGGCCTTGCTGGCCGCATGCCAAAAAAGAAAGTGGCAAGAGCGCACAGAGCAACCAACGAGCAACGGAGCGCATACGTTCTTCTCAGGCCACCTCGGTTGTAGGGATGGTGGCAGCAGAGGAATTAGAACTAAAGACCTCCCAGGCAGCAAGCGCTCAGCTCACCTCAAGAACTAAGCAAGATGCCGGTTCCTTCCCCTATTTGTGGGATTGACGCGACTGGGCTACCGCGCAGGATGCGAGTCCGTAACACCTGAGGAGATCTTGATGCGAACGCTGCTTCTAACACCTTGCCTCGTTCTATTGCTGGCTGGATGCCAAGCGTTCACGCCACCCGCTTCCCACTCTCGACTCGAAGACGGCATCGACTGGTTCAAGATGAACTCCGACTATCGCTCTGCATGGATCATCAACGGCGGGCTCTGCGCCGAGGCCAGCCCCGAAACTGCAAAGGCCATCGCATTGGTTGCTTCCGCAGATGTCGCGAAGACGGGCGTTTCAGATACGGGCATCAAGTCTGACTACAAAGAGGCAATCACAGCACTGAATGAGCGCAGCCAAGCTCTCCTGATCATGCGAGAAGCCTTCTATCGCCTTTGCGAGCGGCAGTTCCGCGCCGCACTCACAAACACGGAGTACATGACAGCGTTCAACAAGATTATCGACAGCTCTGTTCAGTTCTTCGAGGTCGAGAAAGCGAAAGCCAAGGCGGCTGAAGCCGGTGCCCAAGCCGTACAAGCCCAAGCACAGGCTGTCCAGCTTCAAGCCATAAGAGACATCGCCGCAACGACAAACGAGAAAGACACCAACAAACTGAGGTCGTTCTTAGAGAAATAAGCAGCTCCGGGGAGAGAGGCGCAGGAAACCTCATGGCCTCTACCGGTTTCAAAGGCGCTGCCGCTCCTAGAATTGCAACGGGCCAAGGTAGTTCAATTCTGAGTGTTCCCTGAAGGGGTTGTAGGACTGCTCGATGTAGTCGAAGACATCGGATCTGGCCTGCTCCCTGGTCCTGTAGACCGTGCGAGCGCGGCGCTCGGTCTTCAGCCTCGAAAAGAAGCTCTCCATCGCCGCGATGTCCCAAAACTCGCCGCGCCGGCCTGCAGTGAAAAATCGAAGGCATAGGCGACATCGAAGGACGCGGGGAACGTTTGCGCCATGATGGACTTGCTTGTTGCGGCTACGTCGCAGCCGTTCGGCGCGCCTCAACGAAGCCCGTTCACCTCAACAATGACGCGACGGTCAGGCTGCAAACAGGCGATGAGCTGCGGCGTTGCCTTCTGGCCCTTGCAGTCTTCCGGACGGGTCACTGGAGAGGCTTCACCCTTTCCACTGACCATCAGCTTTTCCGGCGCGAGGCGCCCTTGCGCCACGAAGTAGTCTTTCACAGCTTCCGCTCGGCGCAGCGATAGCCCCTGGTTGTAGGCGGTGGAGCCCAAGCGATCGGAGTGGCCCTCGATGCCGATCGCGTCGAACTGGAGGCCCCCAAGTTGTGCAATGAAGCCATCCAGCGCGTTGCGGCCTTCAGGGCGCAGCGTGGCAGCATCGAAAGCGAACAGCGAATCGGCCGAGAAGCTCGCACGCTGACGCGGTGGCGCCGGCGGCGGCGGCATTGGGCGCGGCGGCTCTGCAATTGGCGGGGGCGCGACGTAGGTGGACACGGGAGTCGAAAGCGGCACCGAAGCCGGTACACGGCCGATCGGAAACACCAGCGTAACGGAAAACATGTTGATGTCGCCTCGGTTGCCAACTGCGTCGTTGATGCGGTAGCGCTCTGCCTCCCCACGAACCAGGAACGACGGATTGACCTCGTACTGCAGGCCGAGGCCCACCTTGTAATTCATGTCACGCTTGCTGGGATTGGGGCCTAGGACTTGGACCGCGCCCGTTCCGCTGAAACTGTCGCTCGCACGCGCGACCTGCGCACCGATGCGTCCGATAGCGGATAGACGTTCGCTCAGCGGCAGCGTGCCGACCAGGTCGAGATTGAAGCCGCGCAGCTTGATTTGACCGTGAAGGCTGCCGGTCGGCAGTGTGGTGGAAGTGAAGCCGAACTTGCCTAGGTCGAAGTATCCGCCCTCAACCGCGAAATAGCGATTGAACTGGTAGCCGCCAAACAGCTTGAAGGCAGTGTCGCTCTCATCGAGCGACATCGTCGTGGTCCGCATGCCAGCACCGAGAAGACCGGCCGTAATGCGCTCGTCATCGATGCGCGCACGCGATTGGCCGATGGAGAGCCCTCCGTAGTAATACCCGGCCTCCTGCGCTGTGGCAGAAAAGGCGGCGAAGCAACCAAGTCCCGCGAGGCCGAGAACACGCAGCATAGGGGCGAGTTTCATCATTGTCTTCCTGGCGTTAGAGGGGCGGACGCTGTAGCGTGTGAGTCGGTTCATGGTGCGACGATCGTGGTGTTGACCATGGTGACCGACGCAGTCAGGCCGATGGCGCGTCCGATCAGGGTCGTCTGCACTGTCTGGCCGGCCGTCGAGATGGTGATGCCGGCGGGCGCGATGATGGTTCCTACCATCGTGCTGCCGTCGGCGATCCGGCCTGCTGCGCCGACCTGCCAGAACACGTTGGCTGCTTTCGCGCCGTTGACAAGCAGCACACGTCGGGGGAATCCTGGTGCACCAATCGTCATGGCAGCAGCGCTCTGGAACACCCATGTCGCATTCGCATCGCCCTGCGCGTCCAGCGTGAGGTCGCCGGTAGTGATTGAGAAGGTACCACCGGCGGCTGTGTACACGGCCGGAAGCAGGATCTGGCCGCCCAGCTGGCCTGCGCCCGGATCGCTGCCGGCTGGCAGCGCGGCGAGCTGGTTGTAGCTGGCGAGCGCATCGGCCCGCGCCTGCGTGGCGATGTCGAACTTAGCGACCGTACCAGGTGCGGGCGGTGCGCAGTACACGGTGCCATCCACCGCACCCGCGTTCAGCGGCGTCTCAGTGTAGATGTCGAAGCGATCGTGCAGACCGGTCATCAGCGTGCAGGCCGCAGTGCTACCGAGGTTGCCGCCAATCACGGTCTGAATGCCTTGGTTGGTCACCCCAGCGCCGCCGCCGAAGGCACCGAAGCCTGCAATCGACTTGAGGTCGATCGGTGGGTTACACACCTGCGCACCGGTGGTGAAGGTCCACACCACATCGGCAGCCAGCGGGTTGCCTGCCAGGTCGGTCACCCCAGAGGAGCCAGAAGCCAGGGTCACCGTCAGCAGGCGGTTGGCCGCAAAGCCCGTGGGGGCCGACGGCACGAAGATCGCTATGCGGTTGACCGCGTCGTAGCTCACCGCGCCGGCGACGGCCACGCCGTTGTCGGCAACGCGGTACGTGGCCGCGCTCAGGGTTGCCGGATCGATCGACTCACTAAAGGTCGCATTGATTGACTGGGTGCGGCACACATTGGTCGCGCCGGCAACTGGATTAAAGCCCAGAACAGTGGGCGGCACGGTATCCGCGACTGCTCCGGTGGTGAAACTCCACTCATGGTTTCCGGCGTTAGGCGCTACAGCCATGTTGCCTGCCAGTGCGTTGCCAGAAGTGTCGGTTGCTGCACTAGTGATCACAGCGTTGAACACCGTATTCGCAGTCAGCGTCAGTGCGGTGGGTGTAAAGGTAGCGATGCGGCTCGATGCCACGTAAGTGACCGTGCCGACCACCGGAACTGCCGGGCTGCCGCTGGTAACGACAAAGCTCGCACTGGACACCGTAACAGGGTTCATTGATTCGCTAAACGTCGCCGTAATGCGAGCGTTGGTAGCCACGCCTGTCGCTGCAGGTGCCGGTTCGGTCAGCACGACCGTGGGGCGCGTAGCGTCCGCGAGTGCCGCCGTGCGGAAGCGCCAACTGAAGTTGGCGGCCAACGCAAGGCCGGCCGTATCCAATGCGGCAGTGGTCACGGTGGCCACGCACAAGACGCCCGGCGGGAGAATAGATGCTGGCGTGAGGATCGCAGTGAAGGTGGCTGCGTCGTAGCTGACTGCGGCGTTCACCGCGGCACCAGCCGGGCAAGCGAGCGTAAAGCTGTTACGGGTCAGGCTGACCGCGGACATCGGCTTACTGAACGTCGCGCGGATGTCACTAGCTGTGGCGACATCGGTGAGCGGCGGCTCAGCGGCAGCAGGGGTCGTCGACACCACTGAGGGAGCGACAGGAACGAGCAAAATCGGAGCGGGGGCCGGCACGACGCCGAGCGCTGGCGGACCGAGGATTGGATCGAGGCCGCCACCTCCCCCGCATGCAGCAAGCAATGAGCCTAGAAGTAACAGCGAACAGCGCGCAGCGCCGTTGTGGAAGAAGTTGCGCAAGGGGGTCATCATCAGCCTTTCAAGCTGTCGCACTACTTCCGTTTGGTCAGGTAATCGCGAGCCTGCATGCGCATCCGGGGCGACACGCTTGTTGCACCGGGGCATGCAGGCGTAGCGATGATGCGTTGCTTAGACATTTCGCAACACTTGTTTATTGTTGGAATCTGTCGTCAAAAGGCGCGGTCGCCGATTGCTTTTATCGACGATTCCATGGGATTCCTATCTCGATGCGAAATTGGGCCCGCAATGGAAACAAAGGTATTCAATAAACTCGGGAAAAAAAGGGCGTGTCAGTCTCGGCCTACCAAAGGATGCGCTCTTCCTCCGGTCGATTCGCTCCGAGCCATTCGGGAGTGCATAGAAGGGTTTAGCCTGGCAGCGCCAAAGGCGGGGAGCAACCGCCAAGCTCACTGCTTGACCGCCCGTGGGGGTAATTCTCGAAATGCAGATACTGGCTTAGTTTCCGCGCGGATCTTCCAAACTCTTACCCGCCCCCATCGTGGGCCCATGGGACGGGGCCGCCCGGCTACCCATCTTTCATCACAGGCGTTCGACAATCAAGCTAGGCGTGCCGCACAACCTTCGTCAGTATCAACGTCACTGCCCCTCCCTGCCGTACCAGCGCAATGCAGCGAAGTCCGTCCAATCGAGCAATGCGATATGAGCGAGCGGCGCGCCTGCGGCTTGACGGGTTCTCCCGCGACAGCTACCGCAACCCATCTGAGGCCGATGCCATGACGCAAGAGCTCAGTAGCAAGATCGTCTCGATCGCACATGCGCGCACCGGCGCTTCCGTTATCGGCGCGTCCACGAAATGCTGCGCCCGCAGTTCCCCGATGTAAACCACAAGCGCGTCTAACCGCCTGTACAGCTCGGCCAACCTGGCTGTGCACAAGCGCAAGAAGGCCAAGCCTCCTCTGCGATCGCACGCTCATGCGTCAGTGGCTACACCCCATCGAGTGAAGCGCCCAATAGCGGACGCCTCCAGCTTTTCCTACGCGCGGCAATAGGTACCTTGACGCCCCGAGGGGTAGTTTTCACTCCCCATAAAAATGCAGATAAGGGCCCACCGCTTCAGCCAATTCGAGCAATGACCTGCTACCTGGCGTCTAGGTCAACTGTGGCTGCATCGAACGGACGAAGCGCACTTGGCAAAGCTGGCCCTGACCGGTCGCGGCCACGTCTACCGGAGACCGGAACGACTCGCTAAAGATATCGAACGCAGGAACGCCTCGCTCCACCAGGCCACCTGCCCCCGAGCAGCAGCCGTCATCTCAGCCCTTAGATCTTCTGCGGGAGCCATAAGCTGGTCATGCATTCCACTGAAGTTTAGTTTGCGAATGGCAGCCCACCACTCCCGACGCATTGGGTCGGCTCCGATCGATAGGCTTAGAAAATTCTGTGCAGATTGCGTGCGAGTTCAGGTTTTGGAGCGTTTCTCCGCATTGAACCATCTTCCATACAAATCAATGACTTACCTAACTCGAACGGGAATATTGGAAGTCGCACGCGACCGTGCGAGTTCGCTTGCGAGTGGGCAAGCCGCCATGTGTCGCCGCCAGCTGCAGCAGGGGTATCTCCCCAATGAAAACGGCCCCTTTGGGCCGTTCGTGCACGGCGCTAGGAGGCGCCAAGAAGGTCGCCAAGGACGTTTCCCATGCGTTCGGGGCAAGGGGGGGCTGTAAGACGCGTAAAGGGCCGCAAGCCCCTGATTTCATTGAACTTTCCCACTTCTTCCGACCAAATCCCGGATCTTCCCGGTTTGTTCAGTCTCATGAGTCCGGTCACAGCAGACCAGTGACTACATGCGCCACAAGACCGCGAAACGGACCTCCGCAACCCGCTGAAAGTTAGAGACTTCCAGAGAAGTTAGAGACCGAAATGGCCTGCCCGGAGGGGATCGAACCCCCGACAACCTGCTTAGAAGGCAGGTGCTCTATCCAACTGAGCTACGGGCAGAAAAAGATGGGACGTCGGCGGGTGTGCATGCAGCGATGCACTGCGGCGTCAGCCCTGGATTCTGCCATGCGGTGAAGAGCGAATGCCCCTCCGGCCTGCGTCAGGCGCGCCATGCGAGGCGCCGGCCGTCCACATCGACGATCCAGGCCCCCGAGGCGGCGAACTGCACCAACTGGATCGAGGCGACGGCCTGCGCGAGGGTTGCGAATTCACGCGGACTCCGCGCCAGCACATCGCCTTCGTTCATACGCAATTCCCAAACCCAGCGGGCTCCGGACGTTTGGAACACAAAGTACTTCATGCTGACGCATAGATTAGTACTTTAGGACGCTTTATGCGACACCGGAAAGCAACACAGCACTGGAATCCGCGACGAAAGGCACAGGCCTCAGGACCGGCGGCGCCAGGCCGTCACGGCCCGGGTGCGGGCCTCGGCCTGCAGCGTGAGCGCCTGCCCCGCCAGGTCCATGCCCTGCGCGGAGGCCACGGCGACCAGGCGCGCGTGCAGTTCGGGGTCGTCGAGCAGCACGCTGCGACCGCTGTGGCCGCACACCAGGCGCAGCGCCGCGCCCTCGCCTTCGGCCAGGCCCAGGCCATAGAAGGCCTTGCGGCCCGCGCCCCACTCCTTGCGCAACAGTCCCACCGCCTCGAGCTGCTGCAGCGTGCGGTAGACCGTGCCGATGCTGGCGTGCGTGCCGCGCAGCATCATCCGGCGGAACACCTCCTCGGCGCACAGGCGCTCGGGCGCCGCGGCTTCCACGATCTGCAGCGCTCCGATGCGGGCCACGGTGGGCCGCAACCGCGCGGCGCGCAGCCGCTGGACGATGTGGCCGGGCGCGACGCTCACCGGGGCACCTCCGCCACCTGCCAGCCGCCGCCCAGCGCGCGGTGCAGGGCCACGCCGGCCTGCAGCCGCGCCAGCCGGGCCTGTACCGCCTCGTCCTGCGCGGCATAGAGCGTGCGCTGCGCATCGAGCAGGGTCAGCAGCGTCTCGGCGCCGGCCCGGTAGCGCGACTCGGCCAGGGCGGCGGCGCGGCCGGCCTGCAGCAGTTCCTCGGCCTGCGCCTCGGCCTGCGCGCGGCTGCCGTCGACGGCGTTGAGCGCCACCTCGACGTCGCCGAAGGCCGCGACGATGGCCTGGTGGTAGTTGGCCAGCAGTTCGGTGCGGCGGGCCGCTGCCTGGCCGGCCTCGGCGGCGAGCCGGCCGGCGTCGAACACCGGCGCGGCCAGGCCGGCGGCCAGGCTGTAGAGCGGGTTGTCGAACAGCGTGCGCACGCGATCGCCCGCGTAGCCCAGGCTGCCGCCCAGCGTCACGCGCGGCAGCATCGCGGCGCGCGCCGCGGCCACGTCGGCCTCGGCCGCGGCCAGGCGGGCTTCGGCGGCGGCGACATCGGGCCGACGCGCGAGCAGCTCGGAAGGCAGGCCGGCGCCGAGCGACGGCGGCGTCAATCCATCGAGCGAGGCGGTGCGCAGCGCGCGCGCGCCGGTCTCGCCCAGCAGCAGCGCCAGCGCGGTGCGCGCATCGACCGCCTGCTGGCGCAGCGCCGCGAGGCTGCGTGCCTGCGTGGCGACCAGGCCGCGCTGCTGCGCCAGTTCGAGCGGCGTGGCCGCGCCGGCGCGGGCACGCGCTTCGACCAGCGCCAGCACACGGTTGGCGCGCGCATGGTTGAGCGCGGCGATCTCGCTGCGCTCGGCGGCCGACACCGCCTGCAGCCAGTTCGTCGCGACATGGGCCAGCAGCGTGAGCCGCACGGTGTCGCGGTCGAACACGCTGGCCTGCAGGCCGCGCAGCGCGCTGTCGCGGGCCGCGCGGTGGCGGCCCCAGAAGTCGATCTCGTACTGCGCGCCGAGGCTCGCACCGAGGCTGCGGCCGGCGACGACGGCCTCGCCGCCCAGCCGGTCCTGCCGGCTCGCGTCGAGCTGCGCCGTGACCTTCGGCCGCAGCGCGGCACCCGCGATGCGCGCGACCGCATCGGCCTGCGCCACGCGGGCGGCGGCGGCGACCAGGTCGAGGTTGCGTGCCAGCGCCTGCGCGCTCAGCGCCTCGAGTTCGGCGCTGCCGAAGGCCTGCCAGCCGCTGCAGCCGACGCAGTCGGACGCGGGCGCCTGCCATTGCGCGGGCAATGCCGGCGCCGCCATGTCGGGCGGGCGCGGCGGTGCCGCACAGGCGGCGAGCAGCAGGCTGACGCCGAGGGTGACGAAGCTTCTGTGCATGCGTTCTTTCATTCGCCCGCCAGCGCCACGACCGGGTCCAGCCGCGCGGCGGTCTTGGCCGGCATGTAGCCGAACACCAGGCCGGTGACCACGGCGCACAGGAAGGCGCCGGCCATGGCCGACACCGAGAGCACCACCGGCACCGCGAGCGCGATCAGCACCGCCGC
>Ga0182008_10003042_pt1 | contig 10291 bp, 12 predicted proteins | sample Sormic07211129_1_FD_120482 | JGI IMG/M metagenome (GOLD analysis project Ga0182008, IMG submission 120482) | Rhizosphere microbial communities from Sorghum bicolor, Mead, Nebraska, USA - 072115-129_1 metaG | ecosystem: Host-associated > Plants > Roots > Rhizosphere | place: USA: Nebraska...
CCACGCCGATGACGATGCCCAGCATAGTCAGCAGGGAGCGCAGCTTGTTGACGCGAAGCGCGCTGAGTGCGACCGCGATGATCTCGGTGAGTCGCATGCTAGCGCGGGGGCGGGGGACCGGCGGGTGGCGCAGGGCGCGTTGCGCCGCCCGCGTTGCCGCCCGCGTTGCCGCCGGCGCTGGCCCCGGAGCCGGTGCGTCCCCCCGCTCCGGCGCCTGCGCTCGCGCCCGTGCGAGCGCCGCCCTGCGCGCCGCCCTGCTGGTTCACGCCGGGCAGCCCCATGCGGCTCTGGATGCGCTGCTGTTGCTTCGCGCGCTGCTGCTGAAGCATCGCCGCGTTGATGAGCGCGACGTTGTCACCTTCCTTCAATCCCGAGAGCACCTGAGTGACGTCGTAGTTGCCGACGCCGAGCATGGCGATGCGGGGCTCGAAGGTGCCGTTGGCGGCAACGAAGACGAGCCCCGGATGCGGACGCGTATTGCCCGGAGCGGGTTCCTCATCCCCGCCGCCCATCGCCAGTGCGGGGCCGCCAGCGCTCGAGCGGCGAAGCTGCATGCATCCTCGCACGACGCTCTGGTCGAGTTTCAGCGAATCGGTAGTTGCCTTGATGCTCGCACGCAGTGCCGCGGCTCGGGTGCTGTCGACGCGCATCTGCTGCCGGTACTTCGTCAACGCCGCTTGCGAGGCGGGATGCGCGGACAACACGCGCTCGACGGTATCGCACTGCGCTTGCGTCACGGTGACGGGCGAGGCACCGCCGCTCGCGCCGGAGCCGCCGCCACCCCGTTGACTCGCCAGACTCGCGCGAACCTTCTGTGGATCCAGTCCGAGCGCCGTTGCCGCGGTCGCAGCCTCGCGCACGCTGCGCACCGCATCGTTGGGAATCGCGAGCACATTGTCTGCTTGCTCGATGAGAATCGAGACGTCGGTGTTCATCCCCGGCATGAGCGCGCCGTCGCGATTGTCGAGGCGAATCAGCACGGGAAACATAGTGACGCTCTGCTGCACGGTTGCTTGCGGCGCGATCTTCTCGACCTTTCCCTGGAACGTGCGGTTGGGGTAGGCGTCGACCTTCACGGATGCCGTCTGTCCAGCCTTCACGTTCCCGATGTCGCTTTCGCTCACGAGCGTGCTGTCGTACACCTCGCTGAGATTGGCCATCGTGAGCAGCGTCGTGCCTCCGCCTACGGTATTCGTGGCCGAGCTGATGACCTGACCCTCCGACACGTCCTTTTCGATCACGGTGCCCGCCATGGGCGCGCGAATCGTGACATCCTCCAGCGCGATCTTCGATTGATCGAGGGCGGCCTGCGCTGCGACGAGGCTCGATGTCGCGTTCGCCGCTGCGAGCACGGCGGTCTCGACCTCGGGCGCGGTGATCACGCCCTCCTTCGCGAGCGACTGCGAGCGCTCGAGCTGCGCCTTGGTGACGGTGACATTGGCCTGCGCCGCATGGAGCGCTGCGACGGCCTGGTCGTAGCGGCTCCTCGCATCACGCGGATCGATCTCCACGAGCAGATCGTTGGGCTTCACCTGGGAGCCGGTGCTCACGTGCAAATGCATCACCTGTCCCGACGCCTTGGATTTCACCTGGACTGCATTGATTGGCTGGATCACGCCCGTCGCCTCGACATCGATCACAATGTCCTGCCGCGTGATCGGAGCCCGTTGAATGGCGGCGAATGGATCGGCCTTCTTCCCGCGACAGCCGACAGCGGCGATCGCGAGGGCAAGCGGCAACGCAAGACGTCTCACGTGCGGTCTCCGAATGGGGCGCCGCTCACAGCTGCTGCCCGATGAGTGCCTCGAGCTGTGCCTTGGCAACGCGATAGTCGTACCGCGCCTGGATCAGTGCCAGGCGCGCCTGCGTGAGCTGGGTCTGGGACGTGAGCACATCGAGCAGGATCGATACCCCCAGCTGGTAGCGCTGCTGCTGCACGCGCAGATCCTCCTCCGCCGCGGCGACCGATACCTGCTGAATCTCGATCTGCTGCTGAGCCGTGCGCAGCGTACCGATGTACGTCACCAAATTCTGTTGCGCGAGCAGCGCCACATCCTGCGCCGCCGCGGCTGCATTCTGCTCGGCCACCTGTGCATTCACGACATCCTGCTCGCGCGTCAATCCGTTGAACAGCGGATAGCTGAGGGTAAAGCGCAGCGTTCCACTGTAGTTGTACCCGCCGTTCGCGAAATTGAACGAGCTGTCGCTGTGGTATCGGGCCCGGTTGTAGGCCACGGACAGATTGGGGAAGTATGGTGCGTGCGCCGCGCGATACTGCGCCTGGGCAGCCACCTGCTGCGCCTGCGCCTGCTGCACCGTGGGACTCACCTCCGCGAGCTGCACGAGCTTTGCGCTGTCCACGTCAACGGTGGGTCCGCCGAGCGTGTCCGCGGCGTTCGCCGTCACCTTGTACGGCTCACCCACGAGCCGTGTCAGCGTGGCGTTCGCGGTCTGCAGATTGTTCCGAGCCTGCAGCACCGCGAGCTGTGCGTTGCCCACCTGAATGATCGCGCGTAGCGAGTCGGACTTGGTCGCCGTCTGTGCCTGCACCTTCGCGCGAGACACGGCGAGTTGCTGCTGCGCCTGATCCAGTTGGGCGCGAGCCGCGCTCTCCGACTCCTTGGCGGCCAGTACCGCGAAGTACTGCTGCGACACGAGCAACGCGATCTGGAACGTCTGCGTCACTTCGTTCGCCCTGGCGGCAGTCACCGCGGCCCGGTTTGCGCGAATCTGATACAGGCGCGACAACCCATCGAAGAGCTGCAGCCCCGTGCTGAATCCCTGCGAGTTCTGCCATCTCCCCGAGAACACATGGCCGGTGCTGTCGACGACCACACCGGCCGGACTGTTCTGCGTGTTCGAGGCCTGCACATTGAGCGTCGGCAGGAAGGCCGCATAAGCGGATTTCACGGCGGCCTGGGTGGACCTCAGCTGTCCACGCGCGCTCACCGCCAGCGGCGAGTTCCTTTGCGCCAGCGTGACGGCTTCCTGGAGCGAAACCGTGCGAGCCGAGTCTGCGGCCCGCTGCGCTGTCGCGCGCTGCGCCATTCCCAGCAGTGCCACAACCAACATCCATTGTGTTGCGGCATTCACTGCTGCCTGGCCTCTTCCTTTTTCGATTCGTCCACCCACGCCTGAAAGCGCTGCTGCTGGTCCGCATCCAGCAGCTTCTTGATCTGCACACGGGTCGCCTCGCGCACGGAGTCGAGCTGCGGGCGAACGGGCGCTACGATCTTGCTGATCTCGCGGTGGCGGATGTCGAGCAGGCTGTCGACCTGTGCGCGCTGCAGGCGACTCAATTGCAGCTTCGACGCCATGTACGCGCGCACCGCCTGGCGATCGGTGTTCGCGTCGCAGGCGGGCTTCGTGAGCACACGATCGAGCGAGAACCCGAGTGCACCTCCGCACAACAGTGCCCCGAGAAGAAAGCCCATTGCCATCGACTTCGATTTCCTCATCACAGGCTCCGGCTCATGGACCCATCACATATCGCAGCGTCACGTCCCGCGACGCTTCCCGCTCCGTCTCGCTCGCTACCTGCACCGGCACGACACGGCTCGATTCGATCTCCCGGTACGCCGCGATCGAGCGCTCCCGATTCGAGCGATGCGCAACCAGCCCGGCCACGAGAATTGCCGCGGCACCGGCCAGCGCGAGCCCGCGCCGCCAGCGCGAGAGCTGTCGCCACCAGCTGTCGTCTTCACTTGCCGCGACGCGGGCAAGAATGCGACGCTCGAGTGCGTCCCAGAACGCCTGGCCTCCTGGCGGCACATGCATGATTCTGAGCTCCCGGGTCACATCGTCGTCCCGCCCTTCCGGTCCGATTCGCGGCTCCATCTTCATCTCTCAGTCCAGAGGTCGCGCAGCCGCTCACGCAGCGATGCGCGCGCATGGTGAAGGTCCGATCGCGCCGTCCCTTCGGGAATTCCGAGCATACTTCCGATCTCGCCGTGCGTGTAGCCCTCGACGTCGTGCAACACGAGCACCGACCGCTGGCGATTCGGCAGCACTTTCAACGCGAGTCCGAGGCGTCCGCGCAGCTCCGAGCGCTCGGAGGGATCGAAGTGCGGCGCTGAGAGCGTCTCCGGCAACGAATCGGCATCCCGCACCTTTCTCCGACGACCGATGTCCAGCGCAGCGTTCGCGACGATGCGATTGAGCCACGCAGCGAATGCCTGCTCCGGACGAAATCGCTCCAGCGCACGATACGCGTGGAGAAATCCGTCCTGCACCGCGTCTTCCGCATCCTCGTGCGTCGCGCAGATCGCTCGCGCCACCGCGTACGCTCGCCGCATGTGCGTATGGACGAGTGTCGCGAACGCCCTCTCGCTGCCGCCCTGCGCCTCCTCCACCAGCACGCGCTCAGCGTCCGGCTGAGCAGGCTCAGCCGTTGGCGCGGACAACGGACGATCCAGGAGATCGAGCGGAAGAGCGGTCATGTCGGAGGAGCGGGGTCCGTCGTTCATACGCACTGCAACTGCACAGCGTTGGCCAGCCGGAGTTATCCGGCAACGGGCGACCCCAAGAGCCCAACGGAGCCCGCAACCGGCCGGATCGCCTCGATCACGAACTGAATGTGCTCGTCGAGGTCGACGCCCAGCTCGGATGCGCCCTGGATCACGTCCTCCCGGCTCACGCCACGAGCGAACCCTTTGTCCTTCATCTTCTTACGCACGGAGCGACCATCGAGATCGAGCACGCTCTTCGACGGGCGCACGAGCGCCGACGCGGTAATGAGCCCCGTGAGCTCATCCACCGCGAAGAGCGTCTTCGCCATCTGGGTCTCGCGCGCGACACCACAATACGTGGCGTGCCCCAGGATCGCCTGAAGCACATCCTCGGGATAACCTCGCCCGCGTAGGATCCGCACGCCCTCCGCCGGATGCTCCTGGGTAGCCGAGTGGGCGTCGTTCGGAAAGCGCTCGTAGTCGAAATCGTGAATCAGCCCCGTGAGTCCCCAGCGTTCCGGATCCTCGCCGAAGCGCACCGCGTACGCGCGCATGGCCGCCTCCACCGAAAGCATGTGCGCGCGCAGCGACTCGCTCGCGGTGTACTCGTGCATCAGCGCGAGTGCTTCATCGCGGGAAGGAAGTGTGGCGTCGGGAGCCGAGGCAGTGGTCATCACTTGTTGATGTCGACGTGGGCAACGACGGACATTCCAGGGCGCAGCGGATGATTGGAACCGCAGCCCTTGGTGATGGCGATGCGCACCGGCAGGCGCTGCACCACCTTGGTGAAGTTGCCCGTCGCATTGTCCGGAGGCAACAGCGCGAACCGCGCGCCCGTCGCTCCACTCAGACTCTGCACCTTGCCCTCGAACTCGCACCCGGGATACGCGTCGACCTCGAACGCGACCGGCTGGCCGACGCGCATCTTGTTGAGCTGCGTCTCCTTGAAGTTCGCAGTCACCCACGTGCCGGTGTCCGCCACGATCGACATCATGGTCTGCCCCGCCTGCACGAGCTGCCCGATCTCCACCTGCTTCTTGGAGATCGTGCCCGTTTCAGGCGCGCTCACGGTGGTGTAGCTCAGCTGCAGCTTTGCATTGTCGAGCGCCGCCTGCGCTGCCTGCAGTCTCGCCTGCGCGAGCCGCACGCCTGCCTGCGCATTCTGAACCGCGCCCCCGGCCGCCGCCGCCTGGCGCTGCAGCGCCTCGACATCCGCCGCCGCCGATGCCGCGGCAGCCTGCGCCGCATCGAGCTGCTGCGCCGATACAATCTGCTTCGCGACGAGATCGCGCATGCGCGCGAGATCGGCGTTCGCCTTCTGCTGATTCGCGAGTGCCGCCTGAATCTGGGCGTCGGCTGCCGAGCGCTGGCCCGCTGCCGTTGCCACCGCCGCTTGCGACTGCCCGGTGAATTGTCGTCCGCCTGCCGCGGACTGCGCGGCCGCGAGATCCGCCTCCGCCTGCGCGACCTTCACCCGATATTCCGCATCGTCGATGCGAACCAGCGTCTGCCCCTTCCGCACTGAATCGTTGTCCTGCACGAGGACCGCGGTCACGTAGCCACCGACTTTCGCGAGCACCGGCACGATGTGTCCGTCCACCTGCGCGTTGTCGGTGGTCTCGTGGCCGCGCGAATAGATGAACTTTCTCACCGCCCAGGTGAGCGCGACTACGGCGGCGATCGCGATCACTCCGAAGATGATTCTCTTCCGCATCGCGCCCTTCGGCGGCGGAGCGACCACCGGCTCGCGTGGCGGCGAAGCGCTCGGCTGTGATTGCTTTGTGACTTGCTCGGTGGTCGTCCCCATGTTGCTAGTCCTCAGTGTCGTATGACCGTCGTTCGATGTCGAGTTCAGTGCAGCGATGCTGCGTGATCGGTTCTGCTACGGAAGTGCCGTGACCGAGCCCACCGCACGCGCCAATGCCACTTTCGCGCCCTGATAGCTCGCGAGCGCATCCACGGCCTGCGTGCGCGCGGTGTTGAGCGCCAGCGACGCGGTGATCACGTCCGCATTGCCGGCAACACCGGCGCGGAAGCGCTCCTGAGCCTGCGCGACCTCCTGCTGTGCAAGCCTCAGCGCCTCGCGCACCGCATCCGCCTCCTGCCGCGCGGACGCAAGATCGAGAAGGGCACCGCGGACCTCGATCGCCACCTGCTGTCTCAAGTCACGCCGCCGCACATCGATCTCGTTCGCCATCGCCTTCGCTTCCTCGATGCGGCCCTCGCGGTGCAGCCCGTCGAATATCGGAATGGAGACCTGCACTCCCCAGTCGTACGTGCCGAGCAGCTTCTGGTCACCGATGTACCCGTAGTCACCGAATGCCGAGAGCGAGGGCAAGCGCTCGGCCTTGATCGACGTGATCCGTTGCTCCGCCGCACGAATCTGCTCGTCGGCGGCGCGCAGGTCGGGGCGCGCGTGCATCGCGGCGTCGATCGCACCGGCCTCGTCGATGGTGGTGTCGCGGATGTCGAGCATGGTGAGACTGTCGGCGAGCGAGATCTTGGCGGTGAGCGGCTGGCCCAGCGCGCGCAGGAGATCGAGACGCGAACGGTCGCGCTCGTTGCGCGCGACGATCAGCTGCGCGCGCACGGACGCGAACTGCGACTGCGCGCGCGTGACGTCGAGCGCGACACCGACCCCGGCGCGCAGCTCCTCTCGTGCGATCCCGAGAAGGGAATCCGCGAGCACGGAATCCGCCTGTCGCGCACTGAGCTGCGCGTCGGCTCGCTGCGCACGCAGATACGCCTGCGCCGCATTCTGCGCCGAGATCTCGGCCTCGTTCGCGGCCGTCGCCCCGAATGCGCGCGCGGTCGTGCGCGCGCTCTTGACGCGCTGGAGAGCGCCGAAGTCGAGAAATGTCTCGGAGATTCGCCCGCGCACATCGAAGATGTTCACGGGCCCGATGACCTCGCCGCGCGGATCGAATCCGGGAAACGGAATTCCGAACGTTGCCGTGTTGAAGGAGCGCCCATTTTCCTGGACGTATCCAGAAACCGACGGCAAGAGATCCGATCGTTCCTGCGTAATACGCGCATTCGCCTGCTCGGCGCGGTAGCGCGCCTGAATCGCGGACGCATTCTGGCGCGCGCCGAGGCGAGCTGCGTCGCCCAGGGTGAGCGGGCGAGACAGGACGGAGTCCTGCGCCCGAGCGGTAGCTGCCGACGCGAACAGCGTCAGCACGAGCAGCGTGCGAGAGCCGGTGGTCATGTGTGCACGTGAGGTGCGGAGGGCGCTGGGGCTTGGCCGATCGCGTGCAGACAGAAGTCCACGAGCTGATCGAGCACCTGGTTGTCAGACAGATCGCGCATGAAGGGAATTCGTGCGCGCTTCGCTGCCCACACGCCGTGAATGAACAGCACGGAGTGGAGCATGCGTCCTGCGGCGAGCGGATCGATGTCGCGGAACTCGCCGGAGTCGACGCCGCGCCGCACGATGTCGCCGAGAATGCGCATGGAGCGCATCGGGACTTCCTCGATGAACTGCTCGTACAGATCGGGGAAGTGATGCAGCTCGCTCAGGATCAAGCGATAGAGAATCTCGAAGGACGGCGTGCGAACGTAGTCCCACGAGTGCCGGAGGTACTGACGGAGCTGCTCCCGGGCGCTGGCATCCTCGGTGATCATCGCCTCGACCGTCGCGATGTGCCGCGAAGGGATCTCGCGGATCATCTCGCAGAAGAGGGCTTCCTTGTTGGGGAAGTAGAGGTAGATGGTGCCCTTGGAAACCCCGGCAGATCTGGCGATGTCCTCGAGCCGCGCGGCCGCGAGCCCGCGCTCGCCGAAGACCTCGAGCGCCGCATCGAGGATCTGGCGAGGGCGCTCGCCGGGAAGGCGGCGCCAGCGGGGTGAGTTGGTGTGCGTGGTCTCGGACATCGGGGCCGTGAGGTGGGACGAGCATAACTAAACGGCTCGTCAGTAGAGTTGTTCCCAAAGACGCGGGGCGAACTCGTGCTGACTGACGAGTAAGTTACTCTCTTGCGCTACGGCCCGAATAGACGGTGGGTAATGTATGGAACAATACGAAAGGGCGGGCGCCTTTGCGCCCGCCCCCTTAGCCCGTCCAGCTCCGGCGAACTACTTCGTCTCAGCCGCCGCCGGCGCCTCGCCCGCGTACTTCTGATTCGTGAAGTGCACGATCGCCGTCAGGACGGTCCCGAGCAGCACCGCTCCAATGATGAGTCCGGTGAGTCCAGCCTTCAAGTCTCCTTCCTGTGGTGCGGCCATGTGCTCTCCTCTTGGTCGGTGTGCTACGCGACGCGGACTTTGGTCATCGTGTCGTTCTGCGCGATCTTCTTCAGCACGTCGAGCCCCGACGTGATCTTCCCGAACACGGTGTGCACGCCATTGAGGTGCCGCGTGTTGTTCTCGTCGAGCACCATGAAGAACTGGCTGCCACCCGTGTCCTTTCCCGCATGCGCCATGGACAGCGCGCCGACGTCGTGCTTGTTCGGATTGCCCTTGGTCTCGCACTTGATCGTATATCCGGGGCCGCCGGTGCCGATGCGACGATCGCCGGCCGGGAGATCCCGAGACAGTGGATCACCGCCTTGAACCATGAAGTCCTTGATCACGCGATGAAACTTCACCCCGTCATAGAAGCCGCTGTTCGCGAGCTTCTCGAAGTTGCCCACCGCTATCGGTGCATCCTTTTCAAAGAGCTCCGCGACAATGGTGCCGCGATTGGTCTCGATCGTAGCCTGCTTCGCCATTAGGAACCAGCCGTGAAGGGAAGTCGGTATAGAGCAGCCCGAGCAAGATAATCAGCCCGGTGGCGCTCCGCAGCCACGCGCCGCACTTGCGCTCGGCGTCAAACGCGCGAAGACGGACAGATGTCGTTGAGTGGACACTCCTCGCACTTCGGCGCACGCGCGATGCAGATCTGCCGACCGTGCTCGATCAGGAGGTGTGACACCATCGTCCACTGCTCCGATGGAAAGAGCGGCATCAGGTCCTGCTCGATCTTCACCGCGTCCGTCTCACGCGTGAGGCCGAGCCGGTTCGACAAACGCGTGACGTGCGTGTCGACGACGATGCCCAGATTCTTGTTGAACGCATTGCCAAGGATGACATTGGCCGTCTTTCTGCCCACGCCCGGAAGACTGGTGAGCTCCTCCATCGTGTCCGGAATGTCGCCGCCGTGTCGCTCGACCACGGCGCTCGCCATGCCGAGCAGGCTCTTCGTCTTGTTGCGAAAGAAACCCGTGCTCTTGATCTCGTCCTCGAGGGCTTCCGGCTTCGCTCCCGCCAGCGCGTTCGCATCCGGATAGTGCTTGAAGAGACCCGGCGTGACCATGTTGACGCGCTTGTCTGTGCACTGCGCACTCAAGATGGTTGCGACGAGGAGCTGATACGGATCTTCGTGATCGAGCGCGCAGCGCGCATCCGGATACGTTGCCGAGAGCCGCCGATAATACTCCGCCGCACGCGCCTTCCGCTCCCGATCGTTGCGTGGCCACCGCTCGCGCAAATGAGGAAGCGCAGCCTCCTTCGGCTTGGCGGATTTCTTCGACGCCACCGCCGCCTTCACGATCTTTCGCACGAGCTTCTTCGCGACACGCTTCGCGACCTTCTTTGCCACACGCTTCGCTTTCATGAATTTCTCCGCAGCCGTAGGCGCCGTCGAATTTCTTCCACACTCAGCGCATTGATCACGTCCGATGCCTCGAGCCACCCTTTGCGCGCAACTCCCACTCCGAAGCTCATGTTCGCGAGCCCTCGTGTCGAATGCGCATCGGGACCGATCTCGAACGAGCAGCCCAGCGATTTCGCGAGCTGACAGTGCCGCCAGTCGAGATCGAGCCGATGCGGATCGGCATTGATCTCGATCGCTACTCCATTGTCCG
>Ga0182008_10003043_pt1 | contig 10287 bp, 8 predicted proteins | sample Sormic07211129_1_FD_120482 | JGI IMG/M metagenome (GOLD analysis project Ga0182008, IMG submission 120482) | Rhizosphere microbial communities from Sorghum bicolor, Mead, Nebraska, USA - 072115-129_1 metaG | ecosystem: Host-associated > Plants > Roots > Rhizosphere | place: USA: Nebraska...
ATCCCGAGCTGGAGCATGTGGGTCTGCCCGTGTTCTGAAGGATGCCAGGCCATTTGTTGGGCCGTTTTGCGCAAGTTCTTGCGTGTGCTGTTGAGGGGGTTGGGTGAGAGGTGCTGGCATTAGAGTAGGGGCTCAGGTCTCGCGGATGATCGGCGAGTACCCGGTCCGGATCGCGTTCTGGGGCAGCTTGTTGCTTTCGCTGATTGCGGTGATGGGTACGGCAACTGTTGGACGTGACGCTGCGCTGTATATCGATATTGCCCAGAAAGTCACCGAGCATGGATCGAGCGTGGCCTGGCAGGCTTTTGACTGGCCATGGTTTTCGCTGTTTCTGGCGGCGACCCATGCTGTCCTGCCGATACCGTTGGAATTCAGCGCCTACCTGTGGTGTGGCCTGTTCTTCGCCGGCACCTGCGCGTTGATGGTTGATTGCGTTTGCCAGCGTTCCCCTCAGGCCGCTCGCTGGGCTTGCCTGGTCGTGTTGGCGATGCCGGCGGTCAATGCCTTCCGAAACGACATCATTCGTGAATGCGGGTTTTGGTTTTTCTGCACGCTGGCGCTTTGGCTTGCCTTCCGGTGGCATGCCCGGGGTGGTTGGCTGCGTGCGGTGTTCATTCATCTGGCCATTGTGGCAGCGGCGCTTTTCCGGCTCGAAGCGTTGCTGTTGTTCCCTGCACTGGCGTTCTGGCAGTTGTCGAACCTGCGATCGTCAGCCCAGCGTGTGCGGTTGATGCAATTTTGCCTGCTGCCGCTGTTGGGGGTGATGGCTGCCTTTGTGTTCGGGGCTCTGTCATCCGTCCGGGTGACGGCCTACCTGAGCATGATCAATCCCCACAATGTGTTCGCTTCGTTTGCCCAGTTGTCCGATCAATTCGCCAGTTCGCTGATCAACAAGTACTCCCGGGATGAGGCAGGTCGAATCATTTTCTTCGGTATCCTGGCCTCCCTGTCGATTACCTTCGTGCAATTGATGGGGCCTTTCTCGGTGCCTTTCCTGTTGCGGCGAAACTGGGGTGTTCTGCGGACCTATTGGCATGACTATCGGCCATTTGCCTGGGCGTCCTTGCTCTATACCGTTGTGCTGATCCTGTTTTTCGTCAAGCAACAGTTCATGAATACGCGTTACCTGAGCTTTCTGAACCTGCTGTTTGTGCCGGTACTGGCACTGGCGCTGGAAGCCTTTGTCCGTCAGTTCCCGCGTTGGGGCAAGGTGCTGGTGGGGGTGGGTATTCTGGTGATGTTGGCCAATGTCGTTTCCATCAGTCCGGGAAAAACCCACTACGTCGAGGCAGGGCGGTGGATGGAAGCCCATACCGACCGGGATGTGTCGGCCTACTTCGAAGACGGGCGCATCAGCTATTACGCCGGCCGTGGTTATGCGCTTCCGTTGCTGACCCGGGAAGAGGCCATGTCCGAAGAGCACGCGGGCGATTACCGCTATTTTCTGATTGATGGACGTGGCGATGAGCCGTGGCTCAGCGAATGGCTGGTGGCGCACCAACAGCGAATCATCACCCGTTTCGCTAACCGGAAAGGCGCCACCGTGCTGGTTATTGGCCGGTAACGGTTAACTCAGCAGCGGCCGCAGGCGTTCAATCAGGGGCGCCTGCCGATGATCCGGAAGTGCCTGACGGTAGCCTTCAAGAAAGGTATTTCCGGCGTTCCCCTCCAGCAACCATTGCCGGTCTTCCTTGTAGCGCAACAGGTGGGCAAAGTTGCGCAGTCGCTTGCTGTCGCTCAGGGCGCGTCGCTGGCAGCGCAAGTCGGCGATGTCGATCAATCCCAGATTCTGCTCCGGGGTCAGTACCACATTGCCAAAATGCAGCGATCGAAAGTACACGCCTTTTTCGTGCAGTTGAGCAATGAAGCCACCTAGCTGAAATCTCAGTGCGTCGCCTTTGTCGGTGCGATTCTGTAGCTGGCGTACGGTAGTGCCTTCCAGGGGGTTGTAATACACGCCGTCCCGTTGAATGCTGGGGATCCGATACACCGCGATAACGGTCGGGCAGAGGATTTTGCGCAGTTCCAGGGCCCGGGTGTTGTCGGCGAAGCGTTGAGCATAGGGGTAGAACAGTGCGGAACTCAGCAGGCGCTTGCGGCGGAACAGCTTGAGCATGCGACCGTCGGCCAGCCTGAGTACCTTGTCGCCAGAGCCGTCGGCTTCCAGTACATCCGCACCCCGGCGCAGAGCCTCGTAGGTGCTGTGATCGATCGCTTGCATGCCTGACTCCCCATCGTGAGCCGGGTATCTTAACCGACTTGCCGGAAGCTGGCTTCCTGTCATGTTTGTTGGGGTAAAAGGGGCGTGTGATATCATCGGCCCCTCACTGATTTGCGCGGATTACCATGAGCAGTCCTGAACCGAAACCCCAGTCTACGCTGGCGATCTATTTCCGCCTTCTGGCTTACGTGCGGCCTTATGCCGGCCTGTTCATCCTGAGTATCGTTGGCTTTTTGATCTTCGCGTCGACTCAGCCGATGCTCGCTTATATTCTCAAGTACTTCGTCGATGGCCTGGCCAACCCAGAGGCCAGCCTGTTTCCCGGCAACCCTTATCTCGGCAAGTTGCAACTGCTGGAAACCGTGCCATTGATGATCGTAGTGATCGCGATCTGGCAGGGGGTCGGGTCGTACCTGGGCAACTTCTTTCTGGCGCGGGTCTCTCTGGGCCTGGTCCATGATCTTCGTGTGGTGTTGTTCAACAAGTTGCTGGAGCTGCCGAACCGCTTCTTCGACAAGAACAATTCCGGTCATCTGATTTCTCGTATCACCTTCAACGTGACCATGGTCACCGGTGCTGCCACCGATGCAATCAAAGTGGTCATCCGGGAAGGCATGACTGTGATCTTCCTTTTCTGCACCTTGCTGTGGATGAACTGGAAACTGACGCTGGTGATGGTCGCCATCCTGCCGCTGATCGGCCTGATGGTCAGCAGCACCAGCCGCAAATTCCGCAAGCAAAGCAAAAAAATTCAAGTGTCGATGGGCAACGTGACCCACGTCGCTTCCGAAACCATCCACGGGTATCGCGTGGTGCGCAGCTTTGGTGGCGAAACCTATGAAAAGGTGCGTTTCCGCGAGGCTAGCCAAAGCAATACCGACAAACAACTGACGATGACCAAGACCGGCGCCGTGTACACGCCGATGCTGCAATTGGTGACGTATAGCGCCATGGCCGTGGTCATGTTTTTGGTGTTGTACCTGCGTGGCGACGCATCGCCGGGTGATTTGGTGGCTTACATCACCATGGCTGGCCTGTTGCCCAAGCCGATCCGTCAGCTATCTGAAGTCAGTTCCACCATCCAGAAAGGTGTCGCCGGCGCCGAGAGTATTTTCGAGCAGTTGGACGAGCCGGCGGAAGTCGACCAGGGTTCGGTTGAGCGTGATCGTCTCGATGGCCGTCTGGAAGTTCGCAACCTTAGCTTCCAGTACCCGGAAAGCGATAAGCAGGTGCTCAATGACATCAGCTTTGTAGTGGAGCCCGGGCAGATGGTTGCTCTGGTCGGGCGCTCGGGCAGTGGCAAGTCAACGCTCGCTGGCCTGATTCCGCGCTTTTATCAGCATGAGCACGGGCAGATCCTGCTCGACGGCGTACAGGTCCAGGATTTCACCTTGCGCAGCCTTCGCCGACAAATCGCGCTGGTGACCCAACAGGTCACTCTTTTCAATGACACGGTCACCAACAACATTGCCTACGGCGATCTGGCGGGAGCGCCTATTGAAGAAGTGAAAAGAGCGGCCTCCGAAGCCTATGCCGACGAGTTCATCGTCAAGATGCCGCAAGGTTACGAAACCATGGTGGGCGAAAACGGTGTGCTGTTGTCCGGCGGCCAGCGGCAGCGCATTGCCATTGCACGGGCCTTGCTCAAGGACGCGCCGCTGTTGATTCTCGACGAGGCGACTTCGGCGCTCGATACCGAGTCGGAGCGACATATCCAGGCGGCACTGGACCACGTGGTGAAAAACCGCACGACGCTGGTGATTGCTCATCGCTTGAGCACGATCGAAAGGGCCGACCTGATCCTGGTCATGGACGACGGCCGCATTGTCGAACGTGGTACGCATGCAGAGTTGCTGGCCCTGAGCGGCTATTACACGCGCTTGCACGCCAAGGAGTTCGAAGAGGGTGACGAACCGCAACCGACGCACGTGATCGGCGCATGCTGAAGGTGTTCCGGGCCTGGCGTGAACGTGGATGGACCGAGATCGATCATCATGCCTATGAGCAGGCCTGGCATCGTTTTGGGGGCAGCTTTGCGACCCATCCGCAGGTGGTGGAGCGCTTGTCGACCTTCGTCGGTATCCAGCTGCGTTATCTCGGGTGGCTCGTTGACGGCGAAGTGGTCGCGGCCATTCCGTGCTGGGGGCGCCACGTCGCCTTGTCCAAGGATGTTCTGAAGCGCGAGGGCAAGCGCGGCTTGCTGGACATGGGTAACGCAGAAATCATCTTGCCGGTTGCCGCAGACGCCGTGGTCCCGGTGCGTCAGCGTATGGCCTATGTGTCAGAACTCAATGCCGGTCGAATCAGCACTTTGCGCGCGCAACCCGAGGGACTGGCGTTGGCGCGCGCACCTGAAGATTATTCTAAAAAGTTTCGCTACAACCAGCGCCGCGAACAGCGCCTGCTGGAAGAAGCCGGTGGCTCGCTGATCCCGATGACGCAGCTTTCACCCCAGGAGCAAGCCACAGCGTACAGCGATCTGTTCGAGCGTCGCTGGGGCTTCGAGGTCCCGGGGAAAAAAGGGCTGGCTGAAGTGTTCACCCTGTTGCGCGAGTTCATGACCGGCTCGGTGGTAATGCTGGAATCGGTGCCGGTCGCCATTCAGATCCTGTATCGCGTCGAAGCGCCGCAGTGGGTGTCCTTGGAATACATCAACGGCGGCGTAGACCCGCAGAGTCGTGAATTCAGTCCAGGTAGCGTGCTCAGCTTCGTCAATACCCAACAGGCCTGGAGTGAGGCGTTGGCGCTGGGCAAGGCGCTGCGCTATTCATTCGGTCGTGCCGACCGTGAGTACAAGGATCGCTGGTGCCGCACGGTGCCGGTCTATAAGGTCTGACATCATGAGTGCTCGCAAACAAAGGCTTCTCAAGGCTCATCGGCGGAACAAGCGGCTGTTCCTCATCGCTTTTCTGCTGACATTGCTGGTGCTCGGAATCTGGTTGCCGTGGTGGGTGGTGCCGTCGCTGGTCATCCTGGCCTGGGTCGCGCACGAAGCCTGGTTTGCCGATCATCTCTTTTACCGGCCCAATGACGATTACCAGTACGGTTTTCCGGCAGGCACGCCACGTCAGAGCGTGCGTATCGAGTCGGGCGTTGTGCGCCTGAGTGAAACGCTGGCCGAAGGCGAGACCCTCGTACTTGAGCTTGGGTTGAGAGCCTCCTGGCTAGGGCGCTGGCTGGACCCGCATGTTCAGGTCGGTGACGATCGCCAGGACTTCGAAAGAGGTGTCGACGGCCGGCGTTTTCTTAATCTTTCAGGGCAGGGTACAACCCTTGGTCAGGGCTCGCTGGTAATACGTGGACGTCATTGCGTAGTCGCTGTCGAGGGGACGCTTTGGGTCATGGCCAATCCCGACTATGCACGCCAGCGGGTGATGGTGATCGCGCCGCATGCCGATGATGCCGAATTGGCCGCATTCGGCCTCTACAGTCGCAGCGAAGACGTCAGTGTCGTGACCCTGACCCAAGGGGAAATCGAGGCCGGGAACTACTGTCGCCTGGGGCTGGGCGAGGCTGACGCGGCGCGTTTGAAGGGGCGTCTGCGCAGCTGGGACAGCCTGGCCATTCCCCTCTGGGGAGGCGTGCCAGTCAACCAGTGCGTGCAACTGGGCTACTACTGCCTGCAATTGCCGTCGATGGCTCAACAGCCGGGCGAACCCTTTGGATCGCGCGAGTCCATGGACGATGACATCCGCCTGGTGCGCCGCAATAACTCCATCCGTTTGCCTGCCGATGCTGACGGGGCGCCGACCTGGCATAACCTGGTGGCTGACCTGACGGCGTTGCTGGAGCATTTTCGTCCCGAGGTGATCGTGACGCCTCATCCCGAACTGGACCCCCACAGCGATCACGTCGCCTCGACCCGTGCCGTTGTCGAAGCCATTGCCGCCAGCGCCTGGAAACCCGCCACACTGCTGATGTATGCCAACCATCTGCATGACAACGATCGCTGGCCCATGGGGCCAGCCGGTGCCGGGATCGCCTTGCCACCCGCTATCGAGGCATTACCGGCCGACAAGCTATGGAGCCCGCTGCTGTCGGCCGATCAGCAGCTGGACAAAGCCATGGCGCTGGCAATGCAACATGACCTGCAAGGGCCACTTGTTTTCAAACGGCGCCTTCGGCGCTGGATTCAACAGGTATTGGCCGGGCGACGCTGGCCTAATACTGGCAGTGACGAGTTTTTCCGCAAGGCGGTGCGACGTCACGAATTGTTCTGGGTACGTAAGGTTCCCGATTGAAGCAGGCGACGCATTTCCCTGTGCTAATATCCCGCCCTTGTTCATTTTGTATGTGGGTTGCTCCATGAAGTTGTCCATGCCGCGATTCGATCAAGCCCCTGTATTGGTGGTCGGCGATGTCATGCTCGACCGTTACTGGCATGGTGGGACCTCGCGGATTTCCCCTGAGGCGCCTGTCCCGGTGGTCAAGGTCGAGCAGATCGAAGACCGTCCCGGCGGTGCCGCTAACGTTGCCCTGAACATTGCCGCGCTCGGCGCGCCGGCGTCGCTGATCGGTGTAACCGGCGACGACGAGGCGGCCGACAGTCTGGCCAATAGCCTCAAGGGCGCGGGTGTACGCGCGTTGTTCCAACGCATTGCGCACCAGCCGACCATCGTCAAGTTGCGGGTCATGAGTCGTCACCAGCAATTGCTGCGAATCGACTTCGAAGAGCCCTTTGCCACCGACGCGCTGGCGCTGGGCGAGCAAGTGGATGAATTGCTCGAAGGCATCAAGGTGCTGGTGCTGTCCGACTACGGCAAAGGTGCGCTGAAGAACCACCAAGTGCTGATCCAGGCCGCCCGCGCCCGCGGCATTCCGGTGCTGGCCGATCCTAAGGGCAAGGATTTCTCGATCTATCGCGGTGCCAGCCTGATCACGCCGAATCTCAGCGAGTTCGAAGCCATCGTCGGCGGTTGCGCCGATGAGCACGAACTGGTGAGCAAAGGCGCACAACTGATGCACGACCTGGACCTTGGCGCCTTGCTGGTGACCCGTGGCGAACACGGCATGACCCTGTTGCGCCCGGAACACCCTGCGTTGCACCTGCCTGCCCGTGCCCGTGAAGTCTTCGACGTGACCGGTGCCGGCGACACGGTGATTTCCACCCTGGCCGCCGCCATCGCAGCGGGTGAGGAATTGCCTCACGCGGTGGCGTTGGCCAACCTGGCCGCCGGCATCGTGGTCGGCAAGCTCGGTACGGCAGCCATCAGCGCTCCGGAACTGCGTCGTGCGATTCAGCGTGAGGAAGGTTCCGAGCGCGGGGTGCTGGGCCTGGAGCAACTGCTGCTGGCGGTTGACGATGCTCGGGCGCACAAGGAGAAGATCGTTTTCACCAACGGTTGCTTCGACATCCTGCATGCCGGCCACGTGACCTATCTGGAGCAGGCGCGGGCCCAAGGTGATCGTTTGATTGTCGCGGTCAACGACGATGCGTCGGTGAGTCGTCTGAAAGGACCGGGGCGCCCGATCAACAGCGTCGACCGTCGCATGGCCGTTCTGGCGGGGCTGGGGGCCGTGGACTGGGTCATCAGCTTCCCAGAAGGCACGCCTGAAAACCTGTTGCGCGAGGTCAAGCCGGATGTGTTGGTCAAGGGCGGCGATTACGGGATCGATCAAGTGGTTGGTGCCGATATCGTGACGGCTTACGGCGGTACTGTGAAGGTTCTGGGTTTGGTGGCCAACAGCTCGACGACAGCGATTGTCGAGAAGATTCGCAGCCGTTGATTAGTTCAATAACTCCCGTTTCGTACTGCGTATGAGCGGGCTTTTCCTGAGAATGCGGATGTCTCTGATGATGTTCGGGTGTTGCCGAAGGCTCTTGCCTGCTTTGTCTCGTGGTAAATGATTTATGAAAGTCATGCTCCTGGTGATGGACGAGCAACGGGTGATTCTGGACAGGCTCTATGAAATCGTGCAGCAGAACTGCGACGAGTGTGTCGTCTATCGCCTGAGCAAAAAGCAACAAATGAAACTTGGGCCGTTTCTCGCCTCTGTGAACTACCAGAGTTTCGACCGGATCGTGATCTTCTCCCGGGTCAAGCGTCTGGTTCCTCAATTGAGGGTCCTGAAATGTATTCCGGGCCTGATTTTTCTTGAACACGATGCTTATCAGAACTACATGCCCGAGAGTAAGTACCTAAGGGTTTACTCGCGCTTGTATAGCCGACTGCCAAGTTCTCGCGTCCTGGTTTCCGGTGCGGTTGTCGCGCGTCGAATGCAGGCTGAGAATATTGATGCGGTGTTCGTCTCGAAGGGTTATGACGAACAGATGCTGCATAACGCCGAGGGGGTTCGGGATATTCCGGTGGGCTTCCTGGGCAGTCTCAAGAGTACGGAGTATGCGCAACGCCGGGCGCTTCTTGAATCCCTCTCACGCCGCACCGATATGTTGGTGACCCGCACCAAGTCAGGTGCCGAATATCTGGAAACGCTCAATCGCATCAAGATTTTTGTGAGTGCCGATATCGGCATGAACGAATTCATGATCAAGAACTTTGAAGCCATGGCGTGTGGTTGCGTACTGCTGGCGTGGAGTCAGGGTGAGGAAGACGAGCTGCTGGGGTTCCGGGACATGCACAACGTGGTGTTCTATCGCAGCGAAGACGAAGCCGCGGAAAAACTCAGGCTGCTGCAGAGTGATCCGGAGCTGACGGCTCGTATCGCCAGCAACGGGCAGGCATTCGCCGAGAGTCAGTATTCCTTCGCTCGTGTAGGCCGCACACTGGCTGCCGAGATTCAGCGTGAAATGCGCCCTTGGCAACCGCCTTCGGCGTTCACTCGCTTGTGGGTGAAAGTGCGTTACGGCATGCAGGTTCCAGAGTAGCCATGGCCAGTCAGTCGCCTCAACCTGATGAACCCATGGCGCTGGATGCGCTGCCCGGCGGGCATCAATCTCTGTCGGGCGGGCTGCCCGAGTCACTGAAGACGTGCCTGCGCAAGGCCGCGCGGGTTCTGTTGGTGGCCAACAACCCGGCCATAACCCGTGACGATTTCCAGGCGCTGAACCTCGGCGCGGATGATGTCGTGGTCAGCTTCAACAAGTGCGTTCTGGCGCAACTGCTTTGCCCGAGCAGCGTCAATCTCTTCGTGCACGGATTCAATGCGCCGGACGCTTACTTTTTCGGCCTTCCCTACGGACCCGAAGTGCAGCAGATTTTCCGGCAGCCAGACGCGCGATGTTTCACGATGCTGGTCGGCTGCACCGGCGCCATGTGCCCTTTTCCGCAGGTGGCGCTCTATTGGGAGCGTATTCCGTTGCCGGCCTTGTGGAACTATCCGGTTGATCGTCCGGGCGGTAAACGCTATGTCGGACCGACAACCGGCTTCAACGCACTGGTGTTGTTTGACTGGTTGCGTGGGCAAGCGGATTACAACTTCCAACTCATGACCCTGGGCTTTTCCAACGAAGCGGGGAAACGCTGGGGCGGGCATGCCTGGGATTATGAGCGGGACTGGTTGTTGAAATCAGACGTCACCGTGATACCGCTGCGGCGTCGCCGTTGGTGGCAGAAACTGTTTCATCGTTAACGGAATTGTTCCGGCTACCGGTTGGGCAAACGATGGATCTGATTAATTAACAAGGGGTGCTGTTGAGTGTTGAAGATTGCGGTGGCTTTTTTTGGCATCCCGAGAAATTCGCAGATCTGCTTCCCCTCCATCCAGGAGAACGTTCTTGCGCGGCTGCCTGCTGGCAGCAACGTGAAGTGCTTTTATCACCTCTATAAAATCGACGAAGTCCAGAATTCGCGTTCGGGTGAACAAGGCGAGTTGAAGGCGGACAACTACGAACCTTTCGAAAGCATGACCGGAGAATTGACCTCGACCGAAGGCGTGTTGGAACGCTGGAACTTTGAACAGGTAAAAGCGCTGGGCGACACCTGGGCAGATGATTACGCGTCCCTCAGAAACCTGATCTATCAGCTCAACTCGCTGCATACGGTTACGACCCGGATGGAGTCGTTCGATCCCGACTTCGTCGTCTTCGTGCGACCGGACAACTTCTTCCACACGCCGCTACCCGCTTATGTGTTCAAGCACGCCGAAGCCCGGCGGCTTAACACTTA
>Ga0182008_10003044_pt1 | contig 10287 bp, 7 predicted proteins | sample Sormic07211129_1_FD_120482 | JGI IMG/M metagenome (GOLD analysis project Ga0182008, IMG submission 120482) | Rhizosphere microbial communities from Sorghum bicolor, Mead, Nebraska, USA - 072115-129_1 metaG | ecosystem: Host-associated > Plants > Roots > Rhizosphere | place: USA: Nebraska...
ATTGATGTCGTCATTCTTGTTCCAGACGAGCTGACCGCCCTTACTATCAATCAATGCTTTCAGAAAGAGCTATACCCTGTACTGAGTACACTGGTGTGTGAAGATCAGCCATTACTTGCCATCCTCAAATATCTGGCGAGCGTTCCTTACCTGGATTACACAGCGATCGCGCATATCAACCTGGGCACCGACCCGATCGACATCGATTTCAGCGACCGGAAAACCTATCAGCAGTACCTGATCGAAAACATGATAGGCGGCAAGTACGATGCATTGGGAGTCATCGCGGGTCGCCTGAGCGACGATACATCCGATATGGATCTGGGGCTGGTTTTCCCTGAAGACCCTAACATTCATGACGCTAGCGCCGATGTGGTCATCATTTCAAGCCTATGTCAGTCTCTTGGGTTCGACGCGCCCGCGTCACTCCACCTTCCGTACCCGGTAAATGGATCATTCTGGGGGGCGCCAACAATTTTGAACACGTTGCTCGCTAATGCTGACGGTTTGAAGTCGACGTTAAAGAGCCTGAAGCTTAATGCCGCGGAGCAGGAACGGATCCTTGCCCGTCTGTTAGCTGAAGCTTGCCGCAACCATGGCAAAAACATCGTCACCACCGTGGTTCCGGGGATCACCTATTAACACACGTGCAGGGCACCGCTAAAAACAAGTGAACGCTCCATAAACCCTCTTCCAGGAAACAGGGTTTATGGAGCGGCTACGCTCCTAGGAGCAGGCCTGAGGAAGGCTGAATCGTCCCGGATTTTCTTATCCCCCCAAGCTCATTGCATAATATTTTCAAATTCTACCGATGACATCTGATTGTTGTGTGTAGTGGTCTAATGAAACCGGACACCCATTTAGGCGAGAACCCTCGCGAATTTAGATCACATGGCTGACCTGCACAACGAACGCGGCGACACGCTTAGTGCCAACGATCTTCTTCTTTTATGTCCGTCCACCTACGCCCAGACGGGCTTTTGACCTTGGCGTTCTCGTACTGGTGGAGCTAGCACAGCGCATTCCGGATATGACAGTAGCGATGGCTATCACTACACGTTCCCTTTTGCCTGTGAACATGCATGGCTGCAGAACCTCGATCAGCTTGCTAAGCTGCACAGTTCTTGCGATGCAGCGCTTATGCTGTCACTAACAAATCTGTCGCTGCGGCCTCTCGAAATCATGGCCTGTGGCATGCCGATTGTCAGTAATCGCGCGGAGTAAACCGATCAGCTGCTCAACGACGACATCGTAACGTTGGCAAACCCGACAATTGGTCCCTTCCCTCTGATTGCCGTGCGGCAGTTTCTGAGGCACAGGATCCAAGCCTGGAAGCCGGAAAACCAAGTGGTTCCGAGCCCCTTGGCACAGAACCCGAAAATCAAGTCAATCTGCAGACATTATCGCAAAGAGGTCATCAGATATCGGCCAGTGTATTGAGTCGATAGTTGATAGAATCGGGCGAGAGAAAGACCCTGAGCCTGCGTAAGAAAATGAAAAAACTGTGAGACTGCTGACTGACCATGATGATCATAGAAGATAAACATATAAAGTTGTCTATCGTTGTGCCGGTATACCGAAGCGCTGCCATTTTGCCGACACTGGTACAGCAAACACAGGACGCAATGGTTAAAGAGGGGCTTTCGGGTTCGTTCGAACTCATCCTCGTGAATGACGCAAGCCCCGATAATAGCTGGGCAGTCATTCAATCTCTAGCTGCGACTCATGATTTCATCCGCGGTATCAACTTACGAAAAAACGCCGGGCAACACAATGCAATCATGGCAGGTCTGAACCACGTTCGCGGGCAGTTTGTCGCGATCATGGATGATGATCTCCAGCACCCTCCCTCCGCGCTTGGAGAAATGGTACGAGCACTCGAAAATGGTTATGACGTGTGCTACACACGGTACCTGAATCGGCAGCATGCCTGGTGGAAAAAGGCAGGCAGTCGCTTCAACGACTATGTCGCTACGATGTTGCTGGACAAACCTAAAGGCCTATACCTTTCTTCATTCAAGGCAATGCGTAGGGAGATCGTCGAAGAGGTTATCAAATACCAGGGCCCCTATGCCTATATCGACGGCTTGATCCTGGATGTCACACATTCCATTACAGCCATTGATATCGTCCATCTTGCGCGGCACGAAGGTGAAAGTAACTATAATTTTCGCCGTCTGTTATCGCTTTGGCTGAAAATGGCCACAAGTTTCTCGATTTTGCCGTTGAGAATTGCCACCTACCTCGGTTTTACCCTGGCTGCACTCAGCTTGGTGACCGCTGTTTTTGTGATTGTGGCTAAAGTATTACATCCTGAATATCCTCCGGGATGGGCATCGCTGATCGCGGTTATGTTATTTATCGGCGGCGTGCAGACATTATGCATAGGAATGGTGGGTGAATACCTCGGCCGAACATATTTGAAATTAAACTGCAAACAGCAATTTACAATCGGCAGTACTACCTGGCAAGGAGCGGGATTACATGAACAAACCCGAGTTTGATAAGTTCGCAGATGAATACAACAAGGTTCTTGGCGAAACCATCCCCGATGCGTTGAATGAAGATGCTTACTTTGCCGAGTATAAGATAGCGCTGATGTCCTCCCGTCTGAAAGGTAAAAAGGTCAGCCGCATCCTCGACTTTGGTTGTGGCGCCGGCAGAAGTCTGCAGTTCCTGAAGAACTATTTCCCGGATAGCGAAATCTGGGGCTATGACGTCTCACCCGAGTCTTTAAAGGTCGCGTCAAGTCAATTACCGGAAGCCTTGCTGTTTTCGGACTGGTCGACCCTCGGCGATATTCAATTTGACGCCATCATTGCCGCAAATGTCTTCCATCACATTCCAGTAGCAGAACGCCTGCCGGCGCTGGTGCTTTGCCGAAAGTCGTTAAGTACCCAGGGGCAAATGTTCATGTTTGAACATAACCCTTACAATCCCATGACACGCTGGATTTTTGAACGCTGCCCGTTCGATGCCGATGCCGAGATGTTAAATCTCAGCACCGCCCTCGGTCTCGCGCGCAAGGCCGGTTATGCGTCAGAGCAACACTCATACACATTATTCTTTCCCAAGCAACTTGCCTTCCTGCGCAAACTTGAACCTTGGCTCAAACGTCTACCATTAGGAGCTCAGTACTATGTCCAGATGGCAGGCTGAGTCGACATACCTCGGGCGTTATATTGGGAGCGGCGCATTCAACACCCTGGTGGGCTTTGCAGTCATTTTCTTGGCAATGTGGGCCGGCTTCTCGCCTTCCGCTGCCAATATATCCGGCTATGCCGCAGGGTTTATATTGGGATTTATATTGTCCAAAAAGATCGTATTTCGTAGTAACGGAAACCTCGTAAAAGAAAGTGTGCGTTACTTGATTGCGTTCTTTGGCGCATTCGCTTTGAACTTTATTGTTCTGCATATAGCTTTGGACAAACTTGAGTTAGCAGCGATACTGGCTCAGATTGTCGCGGCGATCGCCTACACTCTGGCGATGTATGTCTTGACACGCTTTTATGTATTCTCGCCCTCCCTGGCTTCCAAAAGTACCCGTGAGTAAGCGGTCTGGCCGATCGCCATGGAGCGTAGTAGCTCGCCTGCTACGCCATGAACGTCAACTTACACGGCAAAAACAAGGCAATGGAATTCAATAATGCCCAGTAAAACCTTTCTGATAATATCCGCAGTGATTGGTGTTTTGATCCTGGGGCCGGTGTCCGTCGCGTTTTACCAAGCGCTGGCCGCGTTACCCTATAGCGTGCGCATGCTCAGTACCGGTCTCGCCATTACCATCTTCATCCTGGGAACTTTCTTGATCCGCCTACCCTTCCGAGAAATGGGGGCTGTTAAATATTGGTTGCTTGGCGCCACGTTCCTGCTTGGATTGGGATTATACGCCTCATCCGATATTGAAGTTCAGCCTCAGGATGTTGCTCAAGCGCACTACTCAGACGGCACGCAAATAGAAGATTTCAAACCCTCCAACGTAATCGAGTGGGGCCGCTCGGTCAGTGGCTACAATATGCACCCTGCGTTCAGAACAGCAGTCGTTTTGAACTCCCTAGTGGCCACATTTGCATCCCACCCCGTCAAGGTCAATCTGCTGTTCACCAAACCCTCAAACGCTTTATTCCAAGCCGATGGCTCCCCCACTGCGAGTGACGGCATTTCTGTCGAACTCAATGCCTTTGACGCGAAAGGCAATCTTGGCTATTCACAGACCTTCATGATTTCCCAGGAAAGTTTTCTGAGAGACAAGTGGATTGAGAAAGCCGTACGGATGGACGCCGGCATTGCTTCAATAAAAGTGACGCTGGGGTGCGGGCCTCCTGGAAGCACACCTGATTTCGATGCAACGATTGTTGGATTCCAGGTTTTGAACTGGCACACCTATGCCGAGTTAATCGGGAAAGTGATGCTCGTGTGCATCGGTTTCCTCGTTGTTGGACTGTTCCTGATTCTCAACCTCAACTTTTCTACCACGGGCTCCGCAGCCAGCGAGAAAACCGCATCCTCGCGAACCCTTTTCTTTTATGTTTTTGTACTCGCCTGCTTGGTGCTTCTGGCCTATTGGTCCGAAAGCAACACTTCGTACGTATTTTACTGGGATTACCGAAATTACTGGGAAAAAACCGAGACATTGTACGAACTCTTCAAAGCAGGCTCGTGGGCACAAGCCATACGCATGTTCTCATCCACTTATGCCACGGATTATTCAATGCTGCCATCGGTGTTGCCAGCGTTGTTGAGTCTCGTGACAGGGTACCCAACCCGGCTCAACTACTCACTCACCATCACGGCGCTTTATGCCGTTCCGGCCTATATTATGGTGGCCTACCTTACCAAGAGGCTAATTGAAGGCGATTCCCCTCTAACTGGCGATGCGTCGCTGCGAAGCCGATGGATCCTTGCGAGCTTCCCAGTCTTTTTTGGCCTACCTCTCTTCTTCAGGACAACGCTTTTCCTGATGCCGGACATCGGTGGTGTCATCTTGTTTGTTGGCGCATTGTTAAGCGCCTCGACCTTGGTCGATGCTATCAGGGGAGAAGACGATAAGGCGCAGCCCTGGAAGGTATCTAAGACGCTATTGCGAGCCAGCATCAGTCTTGGCGTACTCTTCAGTCTGATGTTCGTTTTTCGGCGCTGGTATGTGTTTGCCGCCACAGGGATAGCTTGCTCCCTTTTCGTCCTGGTACTGATTGAGGTACTTCGCACTCAATCCTCTCGAGGAACGGTAGCGTTTCGCGCCGTAAGCGCGGCTGTGCTAATGGCTTTTGCCGCATTACCTCTATTGAGTTGGGTTCTGTTTGTCTGGTCGCAAGATTTTGGTCAACATGACTACTCAACGTTGTACGCGTCCTATCAGTATTCACTAAGTCATGACATTAAACTTTTCGGAGCCACATTCGGCTACATCGCTCCTCTACTATGCGTAGTAGGAGCCACTTTGTTGTACCGTGAAGGTAAATCTAGGCGTCTTTTCTTCCTTCTCAGTGTATCGACGTGTATTGCTTGCATATTGTTTCTCCGCGTTCAAAGTCCAGGATACCATCACTTTTTACTGCTCATGCCCTTGCTAGGGACGTGCCTAGCGGGGCTATCGATACTGTTGGCTCGTCGCGTTGGTCCGATGGCGCCGATTTGCCTTACCCTCCTCCTGGTCATAGGTAGCACTGTGACGACGCTATCCAAGGAGAAGTTCGAAGTCACTGCTTTTGCCTCTTACGAAGACTGGATGCCACAACATCAGAAGTCTGCAAGCGGCCTTATCGACTTGGCCCATTGGCTCGCATTAACGGAGAATGAGAACAAGAAATTTTGCTTGCTCGCCTCTAGCGGCACGATAAATCAAGGGATGTTCAATGAAATCTGGCAGATAGAGCCGTCTATCACCAAACATGCTTATGACCAACGATTGATCCAACTTGGGCAGATAGACAGTGTCAACGGCCCACCCATGCTGGCTATCAGACAGTGCGAGATCTTTTTGGTCGGTGTGCCTTTTCAAACACATATGCCTCCCGGCCAACAATCTACTTTAGAAATTGCTCAAAAAGACATGATCAGTGGAACGGGTATCGGCGCAGCTGTTGGGCCGACTCCCACGGTTTTCCCAATGGGCGATAATATAGAAGTGCGCGCGTACCAAAGGGTGAGGGACATAACCGAAGAGGAGTACACAGACCTGGTCAAGCGCTTTCTGAATGGCAAGGGGCCTGGCTACATCAATCCCACCGCCAACCGATGAGCCAGATTTACTGAAGCCCTAAACTCCCCACCCAACCGTACTTGATCCATCCGGTACGGTTGGGGGTATTGGCAACTCAGGTGAATGCCTAGAGAAAACAGCTATATCAAGTTCGACTCCATTGGCGCAGTGAAAACCTGAGCAACTTGAGTAGCCAATGCACAAGCATGTTGGCGAAGATCCGGGACGGCTGTAGCCTCCCACAGTTGAGCCTTGAGCATAGGGCCTACATAACTTAACCGTCTTAAGCTTTTCCCGGACCTGTCCACAACTGCATAGTCTTTACCAACATTAATTCCGGGGCTCGATGGATCAGTGTAAATCATTGCTTTTCTTCGACTAGCACGAAATAAAAGTATCGTAAGCGCTCCATGAACCCTACATTCAAAACCTCTTTTTGAATGTAGGGTTCATGGAGCGCTTACAAAGCACCAAGTCAATACCGCGACCTTGATATCCATTCGACCAGAGCCGCGAGGCCGTCGATGGATTTTCGGAAGTCGACGGGCTTGGGGTAGAGGTAGACTTTTTCGACTTTTACATCGAGACGCATCATGAGGTGCTGGCTCCAGAAAGGAATCGGAAGCACCGCATCGGGTATCAGGTGGTAACTTTGAAGGCGGGGTTTATGGGCGCTTACGATGAGCGTGCTTTTCTCCAGGCAAAAAACCCGCCAAAGCGGTTTTTTTAAAATTATTTGATCAGGTTAATGCGGTTGAACTTTGACTGTCTTGCTTGCGGCCTAGCTTCGAAAATATTTTCTTTAGTTGGCCTTGGGCTGGCAACTCAAAAAATCGCCAGATGCCATATGCAAACACACAGGCAGCAATTACAAGCGCTGGCTCGCTCCGGCGCCTTGCGCGGGCCCGGTTCGAGCAAGTCTTCCATCCGCAGCGGCTGACGCAACTACGGAGAAGCACGTCGATATTAAACAGATCTCAGCTTGCGAATTACCTTGCCTGCAAAACCACGCAGGCCACCTGACGCTACAGGTTGAACGGTAACAGGTTCAGGTTCAGGTTCAGGTTCAGGTTCAGGTTCAGGTTCAGATTCAGATTCAGATTCAGGTTGAGATTCAGGCACAGGCACGGGCGCGACTGTCGCAGGGCTGAAAAAATCCTCCTTACCTGTGAGCGAGATAAAATCAAGATAATTGAAGCCGTGAATCGATTCGATATGCTCCTGCTCTTTTGGGCAGGTCATTAGCTGGTACAGCAACTCGATACCAAATAGTCGAGTACCAGGGCAATTGCCTGTGTTGATGGCGACCATGGCAAGCAGGTATTTACTGCTAGCCCCTTGCGGCGTCACCCATTGCTCAGACTCCGGAAAGGCCTCAAGAATATCGGCGAGTGGCAAGTCGACATAATGCTGCTTCTGCAGGTGCCACTCGAGCTTCAACCGGGCCCGTCTGTCCGGCCGATCACCACTGGCATTGGACTGATCGGAGAAAATCCGATGCAAGGTCAGTTTTTCCTGAGCCACATGGATGTCGCTTACCTTCAAGAGGCGCGTCCATAGTTCCGCGTCATCAATCTGGGCATGTGCACACTTATACAAACCGCTCTGCTCGTAAGCGCTTCGTCTGACCAATGCACTCGGATGGCACAGACGATTCTCATTGAAAAAGAGCCCCCGCAGCCAGGCTGCTCGGGATTTATTGGGCTGATCGAACCAATCAATTGTTAACGAGCGGTTGTTTTCGTCAATACATTGCACATGGGAAAACACTGCGCCTATTTGCGGACTCGCATCCAGTATAGCGACCTGCTTCTCCAGCTTATCCAATGCCCAGGCATCGTCCGAGTGATGGATGGCAATGTATTCGCCAGTCGACTGGGTTTCAATAGCACGGTTGATGTTGTAAATATAGCGACGCGTCCGATCATTCCGGATTTTGATGATTCTTGGGTCATTATAGGTCTGGATCACCTCCCAAGAAGTATCTGTCGATACATCATCAACTATGATCAGCTCCCAATCACCGAAGGACTGATTGATAACAGTATCGATCGCCTGCCTGATGTATTTATCATGATTGAAAGATGTAAGTACAATCGACACTTTTGCCACTTTACTCTCCTTTGTGCCACTTCATGAACCGCACAATTCTGCGCAATCGAGTACTCATTCCGACTTCAAAAACCATACATGGAATCCCCCCGGATTTTCCAGACACTCCCTGCCTCATCATGTAATGCTTTTCGAACTCTACCGATGACAACAGATTATTGAGATCATCAATGTGTTGCAGGTTATAGATCATCTGAATGCGATCAAACACATCGCTGTGGAAATCCTGCTTTGTGATGCAGATGTTCTGCTTAATTCGTTCCCGTTTCAATAGCTGGAAAAAGCCCCCAGCCACGGCGTAGTCACCGCAATCGTTTTGCGACCCACGCTGACAATTGAAGTCGAGTGGTGTTGGTGTAGGCGATCAGCTGCAAAGTAGCGATCCGCCTGTGAAAAATTGATACCCAGAACTGCCAATAGACCAGAACGGAGCTGCTGACAGCCCTGCTTATACGAATATACCCTCCCGATGAAATGGGTGCCCCGGTGACAGCTATGACTCAGAGTGGTAGCCAAGGTTTAGGCTTTCAGCTTTCTTTCACGGCGGCCGCTCAGACGAGTTGCTTCTCCGAAGCCACCTCCCAAACCTTAGTCATGGGACTACTCTGTCAAAAACGTGTCCGTTACAGTGCATGTAACAGTCAGGGCTCGAGCCGACGCTGCTGATAAATCAAGTCGACGATCTCACCATCCGGGGCGTAGCCGCTGACAGTGTCACGCAAAAGTTGGCGAACCCGCGAATAATCATCCCCCTCAACGGCGGACAGCAACTCCATCAACTTGCCTTTGAGCACTTCCCAAGGCAAATGATCTTCCTTGGCGCTCATGATCATCGGATGCCGGGTAGCAGACACGTTGTCGCCGATCAGCAATTCTTCGTAAAGCTTTTCCCCGGGACGCAGACCAGTGAACTCAATGGCAATATCGCCGTGCGGGTTTTTCTCCGAGCGAATGCTCAGGCCAGACAGATGAATCATCTTCTCCGCCAACTCGACTATCTTGACCGGCTCGCCCATGTCCAGCACGAACACATCCCCGCCCTGCCCCATCGATCCGGCCTGGATTACCAGCTGGGCCGCCTCGGGAATGGTCATGAAGTAACGGGTAATCTTCGGGTGGGTAACCGTCAAAGGGCCGCCCGACTTGATCTGGCTGTGGAAAAGCGGAATAACCGATCCCGATGAGCCCAACACATTACCGAACCGCACCATGGTGAAACGGGTCTTGTTGACCCGGGACACATTGGACTTGTCCCCGAATAGCACCGGCGCCAGCTCACGACTGAGGGCCTGCAAGGTCAACTCGGCCAACCGCTTGGTGCTGCCCATGACATTGGTCGGGCGTACGGCTTTATCGGTCGAGATCAGAACAAAGTTTGCAACACCTGCCTCCAATGCAGCCTGAGCGGTATTGAGCGTTCCGATCACATTGTTCAGCACACCTTCGGCAATGTTGTGCTCAACCATAGGCACATGCTTATAGGCCGCCGCGTGGTAAACCGTATCCACGCGCCAGGTCTTCATCACATCCAGAAGTTTATGGGGATGACGAATCGACCCCAGTATCGGCAACAATCGGACAGGCAACGACTCACGAACAATACGATGCTCGAGCTCGGACAAAATGCTGTAGAGATTGAATTCGCTATGATCGAACAACAACAGCGTGGTTGGCCCCAGGGAGAAAATCTGACGACAGAGTTCGGAACCGATCGAACCGCCCGCACCCGTCACCAAAACGGTCTTGCCCTTGACGCATCGAGCCAACAAATCAGGCTGCGCTGGCACGGAATCCCGACCCAACAGGTCAGCAATGTCGACCTCCTGAATGTCGTCCACCTTGACCCGACCGCTGGCCAGATCAGTGAAATTCGGAACACTGCGCACATGGAGCGGGAAGTCCTCCAGAAAATTGAGAATCTCCCTACGCCGCGCACGAGTCGAAGACGGCAACGCCAGAAGGATTTCCTGAGC
>Ga0182008_10003045_pt1 | contig 10285 bp, 5 predicted proteins | sample Sormic07211129_1_FD_120482 | JGI IMG/M metagenome (GOLD analysis project Ga0182008, IMG submission 120482) | Rhizosphere microbial communities from Sorghum bicolor, Mead, Nebraska, USA - 072115-129_1 metaG | ecosystem: Host-associated > Plants > Roots > Rhizosphere | place: USA: Nebraska...
AGCGCGGCGATGGTGACCGCGCACGCCGTGATCCGCACCCCGCGCCCGGGCATACGGCGGGTCAGCGCGTCGCCCATCGTGAAGCGGCCCGCGTTCCGCAGGGGTTCGGCCAGCAGGAACATCAGCAGCATCAGGGACAGTGCGGTGCTGAGGGCGAGGACGATGCCGTCGTAGCCGCACAGGGCGATGACCCCGCCGGTCCCGAGGACGCTCGCCGCCGAGATGTAGTCGCCGGCGATCGCGAGGCCGTTGCGCATCGGGGAGAGGGAGCCGTAGCCGGTGTAGAACTCGTCGAGGTCGTCGCGGTCGGGGCCGGTCATGACGCACAGGAGCAGGGTGATCGTGGCGATCGCGGAGAACGCGACGAGGGACATGGCCTGCGCGTTCCCGCTGAAGCCGGTGGTCATCGGGTGGCCTCCCGTCGGGCGTCCAGCTCGGACTGCTTGCGGATGCGGTCGGCGATCGGGTCGACGTAGCGGCGGGCCGTGTGTTCGTACAGGGCGATCGCCAGCCAGGTGACGGGGATCTGGATCAGCGCCAGCAGCAGTCCGGCCGGCAGCCCGTCCGTGACGCGGCTCGTCATCACCGACGGGGCGAAGGCGGACAGGACGAGGAAGAGGGTGAAGTAGCCGAGGGCGGCGAGGGAGGCGGTTCGGCGCTGCCAGCGGTAGGCGCCGCGCAGGACGCGCAGATCGCTGTGGTGGCCGAGGTGCGGGTGCGGGGCGCGGCGGGGCGCGGGCGGTGGTGGTGGGGCGGCGGCCTGGGGTTGCCAGGGGTAGGTGTAGTCGTACGCCGGGGGGTGCTGCGGATGTCGGTAGGTGTCGTACGGCGGCTCGTAGGACATCCCGGTGCTCCTTGCGTGGCTCGGGTCCGTGCGGGGACGGCAGGGAGGGTGGGGGTGTGCGGAGCCACGCACGTTACTCGGCGGTTCGGGGACGCGCGAGGGTTTCGACAAACTGATTGGTCGGTATGCGCTTACTTCGCTGAGCTGGGGGGTTACCCGGATTAACTCAGATCTTTGGGCTCGTTGAGGACGGGGAAACGGCGTGGCGCCAGCAGCAGGAGCGCCCCGAGCGCGAGCGCCGCCGCGCACCCGGCGCCCAGGTACACCGCATGCACCGCGTCCGCGATCGCCCGGCGGGTGGCCTCCGGCACCCGGCCCCCGTCCAGTCCCCGGGTCACCGAGTCCAGGTCGCCCGCGCCGCCGAGCCGTGCCGCCAGCACCCCGTTGGCCACCGCGCCGAACACGGACGCGCCGATGGTCTGGCCGGTCTGGCGGCAGAAGAGGACCGACGCGGTGGTGGTGCCGCGTTCCGCCCAGCCGACCGTCGACTGCACCCCCACGATCAGCGGGAGTTGGAACAGCCCCAGCGCCGCCCCCAGCAGCAGCATCAGCAGCGCCGGCTGCCATGCCCGGCCCGGATAGGGCAGGAAGGGGAAGGCGAACAGGATCAGCGCGGCCGCCGCGATACCGAGCACGGCCGTGTCGCGGAAGCCGATGCGGCCGTAGACGTGCTGGCTCAGGGCCGCGGACAGGGGCCAGCTCAACGTCCATACGCTCAGCACGAATCCGGCCGCCACCGGCGTGAGCCCCAGCACCGACTGCGCGTACGTCGGCAGGAACACGCTCGGCGCCACCATCAGCAGGCCCAGCGCGCCCAGGGCGAGATTGACCGCGGCGATCGTGCGGCGCCGCCACACCCACCCGGGGATGATCGGCTCGGCCGCCCGCCGCTCCACCCACACCACGACCCCGACGAGCCCGAGTCCGGTCGCGAACAGGGCGATCGACGGCGCCGACAGCCACGGCCAGGCCACGCCGCCCTGCACCAGGGCCGTCAGCAGTACGCCACCACACGCGAACACGGCCAGCGCGCCCGCCCAGTCGATGCGCGCGCCGCCGTTCGACTCCCGTCGCGGCTCATGGAGATGGCGGACGATCAGCCACAACGCCACCGCTCCGATAGGCAGGTTGACCAGGAAGATCCAGCGCCAGTCGGCGTACGCCGCCAGCACCCCGCCCACTCCCGGGCCCGCCACCGCCGACACCGCCCACACCGTGGACAGCTTGGCCTGGATCTTCGGGCGCTCCTTGAGCGGGTACAGGTCGGCGGCCAGGGTCTGGACCGTGCCCTGCAACGCCCCGCCGCCCAGGCCCTGCAGGATGCGGAACGCGATCAACGCCCCCATGTTCCAGGCCACCGCGCAGAGCACAGAGCCCAGCAGGAACACCGAGGCGCCCGCGATCAGCACCGGTTTGCGGCCGAAGGTGTCGGAGAGCTTGCCATACACCGGGAGGGTCACGGTGACCGCGAGGAGATAGCCGGAGAACAGCCACGAGAAGACCGAGAAGCCGCCCAGGTCGCCGACGATCTGGGGTACGGCCGTGGAGACGATGGTGGAGTCGAGGGCCGCGAGGGCCATGGCGAGCATCAGCGCCGCCACGACGGCGCCTCGTCTGCGGGTGCCCCGCGAAGGCCCGCCGGTCACCGACGCCCGTATGTCCGTGTCCCTGTCCCCCTGGTCCACAGGATTCCTTCCCCTTGCATCCATCGGCGCCCAACAGCTTCCCACTTGACCCTCACGTCGCGGCAGGGTGGAAGCCGGCTGCGCCGGTGGGTGGACCGAACCCCTGGGCCGGCTCCACCCGTCGGTGGACAGCCCCTAGGGGTTCCCTCCGTATCAGGGCCCGGGGTGGGTTCGTCCCACCGGAGGACGAGACCGGCGGGGGAGCGTCCTTAACCTGGCTTTACGCCGCTGGGGAGCGGTCGGGGGGCGGTCGGGTCGGGTCCACCGAACCGGCGGGGGTGGGGTTTTCCCCCGTAGAAGAGGGTGCTGAGCACCAGCGCGCGGGGCCCCTCCGCGGCACCAGACTCATCGACGTACCAGTACAAGCGATTCATCCACTGACCGGCATAGGAGAAATACCATGACATCGGCCGTGACCATTCCCAGGCACGGGGGCACTGGAGGGCGTACGGCCGTCGCCGCGCGGGCGCGGCAGGTCGTCAAGGCGTACGGGGCCGGGGAGACCCGCGTCGTCGCCCTCGACCATGTGGACGTGGACATCGCCCGCGGGCAGTTCACCGCGATCATGGGCCCGTCCGGGTCCGGCAAGTCCACCCTGATGCACTGCCTCGCCGGTCTCGACACCGTCACCTCGGGGCAGATCCATCTCGACGAGACCGAGATCACCGGGCTGAAGGACAAGAAGCTCACCAAGTTGCGGCGGGACCGGATCGGGTTCATCTTCCAGGCGTTCAACCTGCTGCCGACGCTGAACGCGATCGAGAACATCACGCTGCCCATGGACATCGCGGGCCGCAAGCCGGACCGGGAGTGGCTCGCGCGCGTGGTGGACACCGTGGGGCTGAGCGACCGGCTCAAGCACCGGCCCACCCAGCTCTCCGGCGGTCAGCAGCAGCGGGTCGCGGTGGCCCGTGCGCTGGCCGCGCGGCCCGAGATCATCTTCGGTGACGAGCCGACCGGAAACCTGGACTCCCGGGCCGGCGCCGAGGTGCTGGGCTTCCTGCGGCGGTCCGTGGACGAGCTCGGGCAGACCATCGTGATGGTCACGCACGACCCGGTGGCCGCCTCGTACGCGGACCGTGTGCTGTACCTCGCCGACGGCCGGATCGTCGACGAGATGCACCGGCCGACCGCGGACGCCGTCCTGGACCGCATGAAGGACTTCGACGCCCGGGGGCGCACGTCATGACCGTCATGAAGACCTCGATGCGCAACTTCTTCGCGCACAAGGGGCGGATGGCGCTGTCGGCCGTCGCGGTCCTGCTGTCGGTCGGGTTCGTCTGCGGAACGCTCGTGTTCACCGACACGATGAACACGACCTTCGACAAGCTGTTCCAGGCCACCTCCTCCGATGTGACCGTCAGCGCCAAGAGCGCCTCGGACAGCGGCGCGACCGACTCCGAGAACGGCAGGCCGCCGGTCTTCCCGGCCTCCGTGGTCGGCAAGGTGAAAGCCGCGCAGGGCGTGAAGGAGGCGGAGGGGACCGTCTTCTCGACCTCGGTGACCGTGGTCGACGCCGAGAAGGACAGCCTGTCGCCCTCCAGCGGCGCGCCGACCATCGTCGGCAACTGGAACTCCAACGACGCCCGCACCATGAAGATCACCTCCGGTGCGGCGCCCCGGGGCCCCGACCAGGTGATGGTCGACAAGGACACCGCCGACAAGCACCACCTCGGGCTCGGCGACCCGATCGGCGTGATCAGCGCGGTCGGCACACACCGGGCGAAGATCTCCGGCATCGCCGACTTCCAGGTCACCAACCCCGGTGCGGCGATCTTCTATCTGGACACCAGGACGGCCCAGGAGACACTCGTCGGCAGGACCGGCGTCTTCACGAACGTCAACGTCACCGCCGCCCCCGGGGTGAGCGACGCCCAGCTGAAGAAGAACGTCGTCGGCGAGCTCGGCACCGGCTACAAGGTGCAGACCGCCAAGGAGACCGCCGACGCCAACCAGAAGAACGTCGAGGGCTTCATGAACGTCATGAAGTACGCGATGCTCGGCTTCGCCGGGATCGCCTTCCTCGTGGGCATCTTCCTGATCATCAACACCTTCTCGATGCTGGTCGCCCAGCGCACCCGTGAGATCGGCCTCATGCGGGCCATCGGGTCGAGCAGGAAGCAGGTCAACCGCTCCGTGCTCGCCGAGGCGCTGCTGCTGGGTGTCTTCGGCTCGGTGCTGGGCGTCGGGGCCGGTGTCGGACTCGCCGTCGGCCTGATGAAGCTCATGGGCTCCATGGGCATGCATTTGTCCACCGCCGACCTGACCGTCACATGGACGACCCCGGTGGTCGGGCTGATCCTCGGCGTCGTCGTCACCGTCCTCGCCGCCTATCTGCCCGCCCGCCGCGCCGGCAAGGTCTCCCCGATGGCCGCGCTGCGCGACGCCGGTGCCCCGGCCGACGCCAGGGCCGGTCGCGTCCGGGCCCTGGTGGGCATCCTGCTGACCGGCGCCGGCGGCTACAGCCTCTACCTGGCCGGGAGCGCCGGCAAGGCGACCGACGGTTCCCTGTGGCTGGGCCTGGGCGTGGTCCTCTCCCTGATCGGGTTCGTGGTGATCGGCCCGCTGCTCGTGGCCGGCGTGGTGCGCGTACTGGGCGCCGTACTGCTGCGGATGTTCGGTCCGGTCGGGCGGATGGCCGAGCGCAACGCACTGCGCAACCCGCGCCGTACGGGGGCCACGGGCGCCGCCCTGATGATCGGCCTCGCGCTGGTCGCCTGCCTCTCGGTGGTCGGCTCGTCGATGGTCGCCTCCGCCACGGACCAGCTCGACAAGACCGTCGGCACGGACTTCATCATCCAGTCCGACAGCGGCCAGCGGATCACCCCGCAGGCCGTCAGGGCCATCAAGGACACGCCCGGGCTGGCGCGGGTCACCGAGTACCGGACCACCCAGGCCGACTACACCACCCCCGACGGCAGGACGCTCAAGAACACCGACATCACGGCGGCCGACCCGACGTACGCGAGCGACCTGCGCAAGAAGGTGGTCGCCGGCCAGCTCAAGGACGCCTACCTGCCCGACTCGATGTCCGTGCACGAGAAGTTCGCCAAGGCGCACGGCATCCACCTGGGCTCCAGGATCAAGGTCGCCTTCAAGGACGGCGGCACGGCCGAACTGACGGTCCGGGCCATCACCACCAGCGACGACGTGATCGACCAGGGCGCCAAGTACACGTCGATCGCCACCCTCGCGAAGTACGTGCCGGCCGACCGGATGCCGCTCGACGAGCTGGTCTTCGCCACCGCCGACCAGGGGCGGCAGGACGCGGCGTACACGTCGCTGAAGTCCGCGCTGCACGACTACCCGCAGTACAAGGTGCGCGACCAGACCGACTACAAGCAGGCCCTGAAGGACCAGATCGGCCAGCTCCTGAACATGATCTACGGCCTTCTCGCCCTGGCGATCATCGTCGCGATCCTCGGTGTGGTGAACACCCTGGCCCTGTCGGTGGTCGAGCGGACCCGTGAGATCGGCCTGATGCGCGCCATCGGCCTCTCCCGGCGCCAGCTGCGCCGCATGATCCGCATGGAGTCGGTGGTCATCGCGCTCTTCGGCGCCCTGCTGGGCCTCGGCCTGGGCATGGGCTGGGGCGCCACCGCCCAGCAGCTCCTCGCCCTGGAGGGCCTCAAGGTCCTGGACATCCCGTGGCCGACGATCACCGCGGTCTTCCTCGGCTCGGCGTTCGTGGGACTGTTCGCCGCCCTGATCCCGGCGTTCCGGGCAGGACGGATGAACGTCCTGAACGCGATCGCCACCGAGTAGACCGAACAACCGAGTAGACCGAACAACCGAGTAGACCGAACAACCGAGCAGACCGAACACCAGCCACGGGGGCAAGGCCACCGCACACGGGGGTTGCGGGGGAGCGCCCGGCACCGGGGAGTCTTGGGGGACTCGCCGGTGCCGGGCCGTTTGCCGCTTTCCCCCGCCCGGTTTCCCGGTCGCGGAGCCGGTCGGGCGTTGCCGTCGAGCCGGTCGTGCGTCGCCGCGGAGTCGACCAGGGGTTATCGGGGTTATCCACAGCCCCACCGTCACCGCGGAGCGCGACGTAGGCTGGAGGGACCCCCGGCCCGCAGCGCGCGTCGGGCGATTCGCGTTGCCTGCCCCCGGACGAAAGCCGCCCCGAATGAGCCTGCACGGTCTGCTCGACGCCGTCGTCAAGGATCCCGCCCTCGCGGAAGCGATCAGGGCGGGCGCCGACGGCAACCGCATGCACGTCGACCTGGTCGGCCCCCCGGCGGCCCGCCCCTTCGCGGTGGCCGCGCTGGCCCGCGAGACCCGCCGCCCGGTGCTGGCGGTGACGGCCACCGGGAGGGAGGCGGAGGACCTGGCGGCCGCTCTGCGGTCCCTGCTGCCGGCCGACGGGGTCGTGGAGTACCCGTCGTGGGAGACACTCCCGCACGAGCGACTGAGCCCCCGCAGCGACACCGTGGGCCGCCGGCTCGCGGTCCTGCGGCGCCTCGCCCACCCCTCCTCCGACGACCCCGAGACCGGACCGGTCTCCGTCGTCGTGGCGCCCGTACGGTCCGTGCTGCAGCCGCAGGTCAAGGGGCTCGGCGAGCTGGAGCCGGTCGCCCTGAGGACCGGGCGGACCGCCGATCTGAACGACACCGTGGAAGCCCTCGCCGCCGCCGCGTACGCGCGCGTGGAACTCGTCGAGAAGCGGGGCGAGTTCGCCGTCCGAGGCGGCATCCTGGACGTCTTCCCGCCCACCGAGGAACACCCCCTGCGCGTCGAGTTCTGGGGCGACGACGTCGAGGAGATCCGCTACTTCAAGGTGGCCGACCAGCGCTCGCTCGAAGTCGCCGAGCACGGGCTGTGGGCGCCCCCCTGCCGTGAACTTCTGCTGACGGAAGACGTCCGCGCGCGTGCGCGTGCCCTCGCCGAGGCCCATCCCGAGCTGGGCGAGCTGCTCGGGAAGATCGCGGAGGGGATCGCGGTCGAGGGCATGGAGTCCCTCGCGCCCGTCCTCGTCGACGACATGGAGCTGCTGCTCGACGTACTGCCCGCGGGCGCGATGGCCGTCGTGTGCGACCCGGAGCGGGTCCGCACGCGTGCCGCCGATCTCGTCGCCACCAGCCAGGAGTTCCTCCAGGCGTCCTGGGCGGCCACCGCGGGCGGCGGCGAGGCGCCCATCGACGTCGGCGCGGCCTCCCTGTGGTCCATCGCGGACGTCCGGGAGCGGGCCCGTGAGCTGGGCATGATGTGGTGGTCGGTGTCGCCGTTCGCGGCCGACGAGGAGCTCACGGAGACCTTCGCCCTCGACACGGCCGGGGACACCCTGAAGCTCGGCATGCACGCCCCCGAGACCTACCGGGGCGACACCGCCAAGGCCCTCGCCGACACCAAGGGCTGGCTCGCCGACGGCTGGCGCACCGTCTTCGTCACCGAGGGCCACGGCCCCGCGGCCCGCACGGTCGAGGTGCTGGGCGGCGAGGGCATCGCGGCCCGCCTGGACGTCGAACTCGGGGCGATCGCGCCGTCCGTCGTGCACGTGGCGTGCGGCTCGATCGACTACGGCTTCGTCGACCCGGCGCTCAAGCTGGCCGTCCTCACCGAGACCGACCTCTCCGGCCAGAAGGCGGCCGGCAAGGACGGCGCCCGGATGCCGGCCCGCCGCCGCAAGACCATCGACCCGCTCACCCTGGAGGCGGGCGACTACATCGTCCACGAGCAGCACGGCGTGGGCCGCTACATCGAGATGGTGCAGCGCACCGTGCAGGGCGCGACCCGCGAGTACCTGGTCGTCGAGTACGCCCCCGCCAAGCGCGGCCAGCCCGGCGACCGCCTCTACATCCCCACCGACCAGCTGGAACAGATCACCAAGTACGTCGGCGGCGAGGCCCCCACCCTCCACCGCCTCGGCGGCGCCGACTGGACGAAGACCAAGGCGCGCGCCAAGAAGGCCGTCAAGGAGATCGCGGCCGACCTCATCAAGCTGTACAGCGCCCGTATGGCGGCCCCCGGCCACACCTTCGGCCCGGACACCCCCTGGCAGCGCGAGCTGGAGGACGCCTTCCCGTACGCGGAGACCCCCGACCAGCTGACCACGATCGCCGAGGTCAAGGAGGACATGGAGAAGTCGGTCCCCATGGACCGTCTGATCTGCGGCGACGTCGGCTACGGCAAGACGGAGATCGCGGTCAGGGCCGCCTTCAAGGCCGTACAGGACGGCAAGCAGGTGGCCGTCCTCGTCCCCACCACCCTCCTGGTGCAGCAGCACTTCGGGACGTTCTCCGAGCGCTACTCCCAGTTCCCGGTCAACGTCCGGGCGCTGTCCCGCTTCCAGACCGACACCGAGGCGAAGGCCGTCCTGGAGGGCCTGCGCGAGGGCTCGGTGGACGTCGTCATCGGCACCCACCGCCTGTTCTCCTCGGAGACCAAGTTCAAGGACCTGGGCCTGGTCATCGTCGACGAGGAGCAGCGCTTCGGCGTCGAGCACAAGGAGCAGCTGAAGAAGCTGCGGGCCAACGTGGACGTCCTGACGATGTCCGCGACCCCGATCCCGCGAACCCTGGAGATGGCGGTCACCGGCATCCGCGAGATGTCCACGATCACCACCCCGCCGGAGGAGCGCCACCCGGTGCTCACCTTCGTCGGCCCGTACGAGGAGAAGCAGATCGGCGCCGCCATCCGCCGTGAACTCCTGCGCGAGGGCCAGGTCTTCTACATCCACAACCGGGTGGAGTCGATCGACCGCGCGGCCTCCCGCCTGCGCGAGATCGTCCCCGAGGCGCGGATCGCCACGGCCCACGGCCAGATGTCCGAGACGACCCTCGAACAGGTCGTCGTCGACTTCTGGGAGAAGAAGTACGACGTCCTCGTCTCCACCACGATCGTCGAGTCCGGCATCGACATCTCCAACGCGAACACGCTGATCGTGGAGCGCGGCGACAACTTCGGCCTCTCCCAGCTGCACCAGCTGCGCGGCCGGGTGGGCCGGGGGCGGGAGCGGGGCTACGCGTACTTCCTGTACCCGCCGGAGAAGCCGCTGACCGAGACGGCCCACGAGCGCCTGGCGACCATCGCCCAGCACACGGAGATGGGCGCGGGCATGTACGTGGCGATGAAGGACCTGGAGATCCGCGGCGCGGGCAACCTCCTGGGCGGCGAGCAGTCCGGGCACATCGCGGGCGTCGGCTTCGACCTGTACGTCCGTATGGTCGGCGAGGCGGTCGCGGACTACCGGGCCTCCCTGGAGGGCGGTGTGGAGGAGGAGCCGCCGCTGGAGGTGAAGATCGAGCTCCCGGTCGACGCGCACGTCCCGCACGACTACGCCCCCGGCGAGCGCCTGCGCCTCCAGGCGTACCGCGCCATCGCCTCCGCCAACACGGAGGAGGACATCAAGTCGGTGCGCGAGGAACTCGTCGACCGCTACGGCAAGTTGCCCGAACCGGTCGAGAACCTCCTGCTGGTGGCCGGGCTGCGCATGCTCGCCCGCGCGTGCGGTGTCGGCGAAGTCGTCCTCCAGGGCAACAACATCCGCTTCGCGCCGGTGGAGTTGAGGGAGTCGCAGGAGCTGCGGCTCAAGCGGCTCTACCCCGGGACCGTCATCAAGCCGGCCGTGCACCAGGTTCTCGTACCCCGTCCGAAGACCGCGAAGGTCGGCGGGAAGCCGTTGGTCGGGCGTGAACTGCTGGGCTGGGTCGGGGAGTTCCTCGCCTCGATCCTGGGATCGTAGGGTTCCCGACGGGATCGCGGGAGGGTCCCCGACGGCGTTCCCGACGGCGTTCCCGACGGCGTTCCCGACGGC
>Ga0182008_10003047_pt1 | contig 10284 bp, 10 predicted proteins | sample Sormic07211129_1_FD_120482 | JGI IMG/M metagenome (GOLD analysis project Ga0182008, IMG submission 120482) | Rhizosphere microbial communities from Sorghum bicolor, Mead, Nebraska, USA - 072115-129_1 metaG | ecosystem: Host-associated > Plants > Roots > Rhizosphere | place: USA: Nebraska...
CGATCGCGTTGTCGAGCAGGTTGCTGATCGCGCGGCGCAGCAGGAAGGGGTCGCCTTCGACGCTGGCCTCGGCATGGATCGCGACCTGCACGCGCACTTCGCGCCGCGCGGCCGCGGCCTGGGCACCGGCAGCCACCTCGCGCAGCAGGGGCCCCAGCGCCACCGGCTCGCTGCGGTCCAGTGCACGCCGGGTCTCGAGGGCTGTGAGCTCCATCATGCGGTCGACGATCTCCTGGATGCGCTGGGTTTCGTGCGCAATGTTGCCGAGGAAGCGCTCACGCTCGGCCTGCGGCATCGACGGCTCCTGGATCAGCTCGGCGGCGCCGCGGATGGCCGACAGCGGGCTCTTGATCTCGTGCGTGAAGGTCTGCACGTAGTCGGCCACGTAGTTGCGGCCGGTGAAGGCGTCGCGCATCTCGCCCAGGCCGCTGCGCAGCGTGTCGGCGGCCCGGCGCAGCATGCGGCCCAGGCTCAGGCTGCGCTGGGCGCGCAGCCAGCCGACGTAGTCCGAGATCAGCCCGAAGGGACGCACCAGCCAGATCGAGACGATGACCGCGCCCACCAGCAGGGCCAGCGCCGAGCCGACGCCGACCCACAGCGTGCGGGCCCGCGCGTCCTCGACGAACTGGCCGAAGCTCTGCACCGGCTTGCCGACGCTGACCACACCGACGATCTCGCTGCCCCAGCGCACCGGCGCGCCCACGTACATCACCGAACTCAGCGGATCGCCGGCGATGTCGCGCGTGGTGCGCGCGCCGTAGGTGCCCGCCAGCGAGCGGCTGACGTCGCTCCAGCGCGAGAAGTCGGCGCCCAGGTTGCGGCCCTGCGAATCGAACAGCACCCGGCCGTTGCGGTCGGTCACGTACATCCGCAGTTCCACGTGGCGCTTGTGCAGGTTGTAGATCTGGGCCGAGAACTGGCGGGCATAGACCGAGCGGAACAGGGGCTCGAGCCGCGCGGTGTTGATCGCCCCGGCGATCACGTCCTGCTCGACCAGGCTGGCCATCAGCTGCGAGGCCTCGACCAGCGATTCTTCCGCCGACTCGCGATAGCGCGGGTCGATGTCGATCACCACGCGGTAGAGCAGGAAGGCGATGCCTGCCGTGTAGATCAGCAGGATGCCGAGAAAGATGCGGGTCCGGCTGGTCATGGCATGGCCCCCACGCTCCCCCACTGCGTGTGGGTCGCTGCCCCCCGAGGGGGCCGCAGGCCGCCTTGGGAGCGGCCCGGCGCCGGCCTGGTACTCATGGAGCAGGCGGCAGTTCTTCGTTCAGCGCATAGCCGGTGCCGCGCAGCGTGCGGATCGGATCGACCTCGGGCGCGATCGCCTTGAGCTTGGCACGCAGCGTCTTCACGTGCGCGTCCACGGTGCGGTCGAAGCTGTCGCTGGCCTCGTCCCAGACCAGCCGCAGCAGGTCGTCGCGGGTGTAGACCCGCCCGGGCCGCTGCACCAGCAGCCGCAGCACGCCGTACTCGTAGCGCGAGAGTTCGAGCAGGCGGCCGTAGTAGCGGATCTGCATGCGTTCGAGGTCGAGCGCGAACGGCGTCGCGGGCGCGGCCGGGGCGGGGGCCGGCGCCGGGGAGGTGGCCGCCGCCGGCACTCCCTGGGCGCCGCGGCCGCTGCGGCGCAGGATCGTCCGCACCCGCGCCACCAGCTCGCGCGGCGAAAAGGGCTTGGCGATGTAGTCGTCGGCGCCGAGTTCCAGGCCGACCACGCGGTCGATCTCGTCGCTGCGTGCGGTCAGGAACAGCATCGGCACCTGCGCCCCGCCGGGCAGGGCCTGCAGCCGCTTGAACAGCTCGAAGCCGTTCATGTCGGGCAGTCCGACGTCGAGGATCGCGAGCGCCGGCGGCTCGGCCGTGAATTGCGCGATGGCCTGGGCGGCCGTGGCGCACCAGACCGGGACGAAGCCGTCGGTGCGCAGTACGTACTGCAGGGTGTCGGCGATGCCGGACTCGTCTTCGGCGATCAGGATCCGCGGGTTGGAGAGCATGCGGCGATGGTAGCCAGCCGGGGCGCCGGTGCGGCGCTGGTCTCTGAAGTTTGGCCGTATGACGAACGAACACTATGCAACCGCACTCACTTTTTGTAGTATGTAAGTATGCAAGTACAAAATCTCACAGATTCTGCTTCTGCTGCTCCGCCGGTGACTGCCAGCCGCGGGCGCACGGCTGCGCCCTGGCTGCCGATCGAGCGGGTGGATGGCAATTCGCTGAGTTACGACGACTTCCTCGCCCGCTACATGCACGGGAACCGGCCGGTCGTGATCTCGAATGTCGGCAAGGGCTGGGCGGCCATGCGCACCTGGACGCCGGAGTACTTCAAGCAGCGCTTCGGCAGCAAGCCGGTCGCCATCGGCTACGAGCGGAACATGCCCTTCGACCGCTTCATCGACGAGGTGATCGCCTCCAGCGCGGAGAACCCCGGCCCCTACATGTACCGCTCGTTCCTGCACGAAGTGTTGCCGGAACTGCTGCCGGACGTGGTGCCGCAGAACAAGTTCGCCTTCCCGCGCCGCTTCTCTAGCCCGCTGATGCCGGAGAAATGGCGCCGCCCGGACGGCTACCTGAAATTGCTGATCGGCGGTGTCGGCAGCAAGTTTCCGGTGATGCATTTCGACGGCGAGAACGCCCACGCCCAGATCACCCAGATCTATGGCGACAAGGAATTCGTGGTTTTTCCGCCCACCGACACGCCCTATCTGTATCCGCGGGTGGCGTTCCCCAATCATTCGACCGTCGACGACCCGGTGATGCAGAACCGCGAGCGTTTTCCGCTGCTCGCCAAGGCGACGCTCTACCGGACCGTGCTCAAGCCCGGGGACATGATCTTCGTGCCGGCGCGCTGGTGGCATGCCGCGCGGGCGCTGTCGACCTCGATCTCGGTCTGCACCAACATGCTGGACCCGTCGAACTGGCAGGGCTTCCAGGACGAGGTGGCCGCCGAGGAGGCGAAGAAGTCGCCGGAAGCCGGTGCCCGGCTGGGCGGCCAGCTGGCGCGCATCGACCGGATCCTGACCCGGCTCGAGCGCTTCCAGAAGGAATCGCCCGCCCTGGCGCGGGCCCTGGTGCTGCCGGCCAAGCTCGCACCGCTGACCGCCGAGGCGGCGCCGGACCCGTCCCGGCGACAGCTGCGCATCCGCATCCCGACCTCCTGAGCATTCCCGGGCCGGGACGGCCGCCGGGCTACTGCGCCCGGTAGCCGGCGTTCTCGATCGCGACGATGATGTCCTGCCGAGGGTGCTGGCTGACGACGTCGACATGCCCGGTCTCGAGGTCGACCGTGACCTGCGCGCTGGGATCGATCGTCTGGACCGCGTTCTGCACCACGCCGGCGCAGTGGCCGCAACTCATGCCCGTGACCTGGAACTTCTGGCTCATCGTGATGGCTCCTTCATGTGGTTGAAGCGCGAGTTTGAACCTTTCCCCCATGTCAATGTCCAGTGAGGGGGCGCTTCCTGCGGTACAAACAGCAAGTTTTTTCACTTCACTACCCACCCATGCGAATCCTTCTGGTCGAAGACGATGAGGTCCTGCGCGGCGTGATGCTGCGCAGCCTGGGTGACGCGGGCCACCGCGTCGACGTGGCGGCCAACGTAGAGGACGCCGACCACCTGTGGCGGGTGCAGACCTTCGATGCCGTGCTGCTCGACCTGAACCTGCCGGCGACCTCCAGCCCGACCAGCGGCCTCGCGAGCGGCCTTGCGGCCTTGCGCCAGGCGCGGGCCCGCGGCGACCGCACCCCGGTTCTGGTGCTGACCGCCCGCGACCGCACCGACGAGCGCATCGCCGGCCTGGACGCCGGTGCCGACGACTACCTCGGCAAGCCCTTCGACCTGGCGGAGGTGGAAGCCCGGCTGCGGGCGCTGGTGCGCCGGGCCCAGGGCACCGAGGACATCGCGCTGCTCGGACAGCTGCGTCTCGACCGGCGGGCGCGCCGCTTCGCCGTCGGGGGCGTGCCGCTGGACCTGCCGGCGCGCGAGTTCGAGGTGCTGTGGGAGCTGATGAGCCCGCCCGGGCGCACGGTCAGCAAGCGCGAGCTGTCCGACAAGCTCTCGACCTTCGACGAGTCCCTCGGCGACAACGCGCTCGAGGCCTTCATCTCGCGGTTGCGCAAGAAGCTGGTCGCCAGCGGTGCCGCCATTCGCACCCTGCGCGGCATCGGCTACCTGATGGAAGCCGAGACGTGAGCGGCGGCGCGACGGCCGCGCCCTCGCTCATCGCGCGGGTGCTGCGTCGCGTGCTGCTGCCGCTGGGCCTGACATGGCTGCTGGGCACCGCGGTGGCGCTGGTCGTCGCCAGCTATTTCGCCGAGCAGGCCTTCGACCGCGCGATGCTGGACGACGCCTATTCGGTGTCGGCCAACGTGCGGGCCGGCGAGCGAGGCGTCGAGCTTCTGCTGTCGCCGCGCGAGATGAACAACCTGCTGTTCGACCAGGCGGAGACGGTCTACTTCGCGGTGCTGCGGCCCGATGGCTCGCTGCTGGCCGGCGACGCCGGCCTCCGTGCGCCGGCGCCGCAGGACGGCGCACGCCACCGCTTCTCGCGCATCGACTACCAGGGCCAGGCGCTGCGGGCGGTGGTGCTCAACCAGGAAGAGCCGCTCGCCTATCGGGTCGTCATCGCGCAGACCACGCGCGGGCGCGCCTCGCTGGTCGAGAAGCTGCTGGCGTATTCGCTGGCGCCTCAACTGGTGCTGCTGGCGCTGCTGGCGGCCTGGATCTGGCGCGGCATCGATCGCGAGCTGCACCCGCTGGGCGACCTGCGGCGCACGCTGGAGCGCCGCGATGCCCATGACCTGGCGCCGGTGCCGGTGGCTCGCAGTTCGCGCGAGCTCGAGCAGCTCGGCGACACGCTCAACGCGCTGTTCGAGCGTCTGGCACGCAGCGCCTCCGCGCAGCGCGAGTTCGCGGGCAATGTCGCGCACGAGCTGCGCACGCCCCTGGCGGGCATCCGTGCACTGGCCGACTACGGCCTGGCGCAGCGCGATCCGGCGGCCTGGCGCGAACAGCTGCAGCAGATCCTCGCCAGCCAGGTACGGGCCAGCCACCTGGTCGACCAGCTGCTGGCGCTGGCGCTGGCGGACGAGGGCCATACCCGGCTGCAGCGCGAGCCCCTGCGGCTGGACCAGCTGGGGCAGCAGGCGGTGCTGCGGCACCTGGCGCGCGCCGATGCCCAGGGCGTCGATCTCGGCGGTCTCGGACTCGAGGAAGGGGTCACGGTGGCTGCCAATGCGGCGCTGGTCGAGGGCATCCTCGACAACCTGATCGACAACGCGCTGCGCTACGGCGGCCATACCATCACCGTGGAACTGTCGGGCCGCACGCTGAGCGTGGTCGATGACGGCCCGGGCATCGCGCCCGATGCCCAGCCCGACCTGCTGCAGCGCTGGGCACAGGGCCCGGCGGGCCAGAAACTCGGCCAGGGCGCCGGGCTGGGCCTGGCGATCGTGGCCCGCTACGCGAAGCTGCTCGGCGCCGAGCTGAGCTTCGCGCGGGCCTCCGACGAGGGCGGGCTGCGCGTCAGCGTGGCTTTCGCCGCCGACGCGCAGGCGGCCGTTCAGGCCAGGGCCGGGTAGTCGGTGTAGCCGGCTTCGCCGCCGCCGTAAAAGGTGTTCTTGTCCCACGGATTCAGCGGCGCCCCTTCGCGCAAGCGACGCACCAGGTCCGGGTTCGAGATGAAGGGCCGGCCGAAGGCGACCAGGTCGTCGCCTTCCTTGAGCGCTTCTTCGGCCAGCGGCTTGTCATAGCCGTTGTTGACCATCCAGGCGCCCTTGCCGCCGGCCGCGCGGTAGGCGGCCTTCAGCGCCTCGTAGTCGAAGGGCCGGTCGTCCAGTTCGCGCGGGCCGCCGGTGGCGCCCTCGATGACGTGGATGTAGGCCAGGCCGAGCGGTGCCAGCTGGCGCACCACGTAGTCGAACAGCGGTTGCGGGTCGGCGTCGTGGACGTCGTTGGCCGGCGTCACCGGCGACAGGCGGATGCCGGTGCGGCCACCGCCCACCGCGTCGACCACCGCGCGCGTGGCCTCCAGCAGCAGGCGGGCGCGGTTGGGGATGCTGCCGCCGTAGTCGTCGCTTCGCTGGTTGCTGCCGGTCTTCAGGAACTGGTCGAGCAGGTAGCCGTTGGCGCCATGGATCTCGACACCGTCGAAGCCGGCGGTCTCGACCGCGTTGCGCGCCGCGGCGGCATAGGCGTGCACGATGCCGGGCAGCTCGGCCGCATCGAGTGCGCGCGGCTCGGAGGTCTCGACGAAGGTCGGCACGCCGTCCTTGATCAGCACGGTCTTGGTCTTGGCGGTGATCGCGGAGGGGGCGACCGGCTGGCCGTTGTCGGGCTGCAGCTCGGTGTGCGAGACGCGCCCGACGTGCCACAGCTGGACCACGATCTTGCCGCCCTCGGCGTGCACCGCATCGGTGACGCGCTTCCAGGCGTCGAGCTGGTCGGTGCCGTAGAGGCCCGGCACGTCGGCGTAGCCCTGGCCTTGCTGGCTGATCGCGGTGGCTTCGGTGATCAGCAGGCCGGCGGAGGCGCGCTGCGCATAGTAGGTGGCGGTGATGTCGCGCGGCACGGCATTGGGTGCCCGGTTGCGCGTCAGCGGCGCCATCACGATGCGGTTGTCGAGCGCCAGATCGCCTGCCTGGACGGGATCGAAGAGAGAGGACATGAACGGAGTGCCTGTTGTTGAAGATGAGGGAAGAGAACACGCAAGGGTAAACCCCGAATCGCAACCCTGCTGTCGCACGGTTGTCCTGTTGGTGCTAGTGACTGCCGCAGAATGGGCGGATCCGCATGCCTTCGACGCCCGCCACGCTCACGCCCGCCCAAGCACTCCGTCTCGCATTGGCGCTGTCGCTGGGGGCAGCCGTCTCGCTCGGCATCACCCGCTTCGCCTATGGCCTGCTGCTGCCACCGATGCGCGCGGACCTGGGATGGAGCTATGCACTGGCCGGCGGCATGAACACCGCCAATGCCGCCGGCTACCTGCTGGGTGCGCTGCTGACGCCGGCGCTGATGCGGCGCTTCGGCGCGGTGCGGCTGCTGGTCGGCGGTGCGGTCGCGGCCAGTCTCTTCATGGCGGCCAGCGGCTTCGTCGTTTCGGCGCCGGCGCTCTTGCTGCAGCGCCTGCTGGCCGGCCTGGCCAGTGCCTGGGTGTTCGTTTCAGGCGGCCTGCTCGCGGCCCGGCTCGGCAGCGCGCAGCCGTCGCGCGCGGGCTTGTTGCTGGGGCTCTACTACGGCGGCACCGGCTTCGGCATCACGCTGTCGGCGCTGCTGGTGCCCGCGGTGCTGCAGGCCGCGGCCGGGGCACCGCATGGCTGGGCCTGGGCCTGGTGGGCGCTGGCGCTGGCCAGCGTCGCGGCCACCGCGGTGCTTGCGTTCGCGGTGCGCGCGTTGCCGGGGGAGGGTGCCGTTGCCGCAGCGCCGACACCGGCGCCCGCGGCGGGCCGGCCGGCCTGGCCGATCCGGCGCTTCGGCTGGGCGTTGGCGGGCTATGCGCTGTTCGGTGCCGGCTACATCGGCTACATGACCTTCGTCATCGCGCTGCTGCGCGAGCAGGGCGCGAGCCCCGGCGACATCACGCTGTTCTACGCCTTGCTGGGCGTCGCCTGCGTGGCGTCGGCCCGCCTGTGGGCCGGCCTGCTCGACCGCTTCCGCGGCGGCGGCCCGCAGGCACTGCTGAACGCGCTGCTCGGGGTGGCGACCCTGCTGCCGGTGCTCAGTCCGGCCTGGCCCGTGACGCTGGCCTCGGGCCTGATGTTCGGTGCCGTCTTCCTGTCGGTCGTGGCGTCGACGACGGCGCTGGTGCGGCACAACCTGCCGGCCGCGCAATGGGCGGCCGGCATCAGCGCGTTCACGATCGTCTTCGCGCTCGGCCAGATCGTCGGCCCGACCGTGACCGGCTGGATCTCCGACGGCCGCGGCGGCCTCGCCGGCGGCCTGGTCGCGTCGGCCCTCGCATTGTGGGCCGGCGCCTTGCTGGCGTGGCGTCAACGGCCCGCTTGAGGCCTCAACGGATTACTTTGTGAGGCCTTCTGCCTTCAAGGCTTCCTGGACCGCGGGGCGGGCGGCGACCCGCGCGTGCCAGGCGCTGAGCTTCGGCAGGTCGGCGATGTCGACGCCGGTGGGCTTGGCCCAGTTGGTGACCGCGAACAGGTAGCCGTCGGCGACGCTGAAGGTGTCGCCCATCAGGTAGTCCTTGTCGGCCAGCTGGCTGTCGAGCCATTCGTAGCGCGAGCGCAGCTTGGTCTTGGAGATGGCCTTGCCTTCTTCAGGCATGCCCGGATTGAACAGCGGCGAGAAGCTCTTGTGGATCTCGGTGCCGATGAAGGTCAGCCATTCCTGCAGGCGGTAGCGCGGCATCGTGCCGTTGGCCGGCGCCAGGTTCTTGGTCGGCGCCAGGTCGGCGATGTACTGCAAGATGGCCGGGCCTTCGCGCAGGCGGGTGCCGTCGTCGAGTTCGAGCATCGGCACGTAGCCCAGCGGGTTGATGCCGTAGTAGTCGGTGCCATCCTGCAGCTTGTGGCTTTTGGTGCTGGCGAGAACCGGTTCGAAGGCGAGGCCCGCTTCGCGCAGGGCGATGTGGGGCGACAGCGAGCAGGCGCCCGGCGAGTAGTACAGCTTCATTCGAAAAACTCCAGTGAATAGGCGAAATGCGTTCTTGACGCGTTCTTGACGACGCGACAGCGATGCTAAGCGGTTTCACGGCGCGCGTTTTTGTCCTACGGTGCCTTGGGCGCCGCGACTATGGGGCCTTCGCGCGCGGGTTCCTAAGCTTGCGGGCACCGCGACGGGGTCCGTCGTTCAAGGAGTCCACTCATGTTGAAGTACGCCATTGTCTTCGCCGTCATCTCGTTGATCGCCGGTGCCCTGGGGTTCGGCGGCGTGGCGGCCGGCGCGGCCGGCATCGCCAAGGTGCTGTTCGGGCTGTTCCTGGTGCTCGCGGTCGTCTTCCTCGTGCTGGCCGCCCTCGGCGTGGGCGCGGTGAAGAAAGCCCTGGACTGAGCGCCTGCCCATGCACTTCTCCCACATCGATGCGCTGCTCGAATACGAGGTCGCCGCACCTTCGCACCTGCTGCTCAACATCGAGGCCGCGCGCAGCGGCGCGCAGGCGCTGATCAGCGAAGACCTGGTCATCGAGCCCGCGGTGCCGCTGCAGGCCTTCTGCGACGAAGGCAGCGGCAACCGCTTCGTGCGCTTCGATGCGGCGCCCGGGCCGCTCAGGATCCGCTACAAGGCCCACGTGCAGCGCGCCTGGGCGGGGGTCCCGACCGACCTGGCGGAAGTGCCGGTCAACGAGGTGCCGAACGAGATCCTCCACTACCTCATGCCGAGCCGCTACTGCGAGTCGGACCTGATGTCGCGCTGTGCGCTCCAGCTGTTCGGCGACCTGCCGCCGGGCATCGGGCGCGTGCAGGCGATCGTGGACTGGATCCACGACAGCATCACCTACGAGCCGGGCAGCAGCGACTCGACCACCACGGCGCGCGAGGTCTTCGTCCAGCGTGCCGGGGTTTGCCGCGACTTTGCCCATCTCGGCATCACCTTCTGCCGGGCGCTGAACATCCCGGCCCGGCTGGTGGTGGGCTATGTCTGGTTCGACGAGCCGCCGCAGGACTTCCATGCGGTGTTCGAGGCCTGGCTGGGCGGGCAATGGGTGCTGTTCGATGCGACGCGGATGGCGCCGGTCGACCGGCTGGTGCGCGTCGGCACCGGGCGGGATGCCAAGGATGTGGCTTTCTGCACCCTCTTCGGCCCCGTGACCATGACGGCCAAGACGCTGAGCGTGCACGAACTTCAGGATGAGCGCCAGGCTGCGCCGGTCGAGCCGCGTCCGAGCGGTCAGATCGTGGGCATCGAAAAGCCGGTGGCGCTGCCGACGCAGGAACTGGCGTCGGCGCACGAGGTCAGCGCCATCGATTGAGTTCCAGATGCTATCAAAATGATAGCATCGGATCCAATGCCGGTGGCCATCGGCGCCAGGCATCGGGACGACCGCCTTACCCTCACGACTGCACGGAAGTGCGTCGGCGATTAAAATCACCGCCCCTTCCCGAGCGCGCACGCGTGGTGCGCCCCATCCCATGCTGTACCCCGAAGAATTCGATGTGATCGTCGTCGGCGGCGGCCATGCCGGCACTGAAGCCGCGCTGGCCTCCGCCCGCATGGGCGCTCGCACCTTGCTGCTGACCCACAACATCGAGACCCTGGGCCAGATGAGCTGCAACCCCTCGATCGGCGGCATCGGCAAGGGGCATCTCGTGAAGGAAGTCGACGCACTCGGCGGCGC
>Ga0182008_10003048_pt1 | contig 10282 bp, 7 predicted proteins | sample Sormic07211129_1_FD_120482 | JGI IMG/M metagenome (GOLD analysis project Ga0182008, IMG submission 120482) | Rhizosphere microbial communities from Sorghum bicolor, Mead, Nebraska, USA - 072115-129_1 metaG | ecosystem: Host-associated > Plants > Roots > Rhizosphere | place: USA: Nebraska...
GCCATTACTTCATGTAAAATACTGCCTTTACGGCCAGCTTCGTTGCCGATGAGTAAATCAAGATTGGCATTTCTAACACCGGCATCAAATATTTTACCCAAGCGGTTGGATACCGGATAATTCTCCATCTCAATAAAAACCTCCTCGCCGGCAGCTGATGCTTTTTCTGCGACCGGTTCATCAAGAAGGTATGCTTCTTCATGGGCAATTTTGGGCCCCAGCGATTTAATCAGCAGATCGCCAATGTTTGTTATAGAATCCGCCTTTTTCCATGCAGTACTCAGGTAAAGGTATTCTTTGGCACGTGTAGTGGCTACATAAAGCATGTTAAGGGCATCCATATTATTAAAAAGGAGCTCTTCAAAATAATATTTCGCCACTGTTGAACTGGCCAGTTCCTTATTGTATTTTAAAGGAATACTTTGCAGGTGATGGTATGGGGTATCTACTGAAGGAACCCAGAATATGCTATTTGTTTTTCCGTTGATATCCCAGTTACAAAAAGGCACAAGAACCGCCCTGAAGGCAAGACCCTTGGACTTATGAATGGTAACCACCTGTACAGCATCTGCACTTTCTGATGAAGGCAGGGTTTTTCTGACCCCTTCTTCCTCCCAGTAACGCAGGAAAGAAGTAATACCCTTTTCACCCTGGCGTGAAAAATTGCCTGCGAAATCACGGATTGCAAAAAGATAAGGTAAATGCTCTTTTTTTTCGTTAAGCCCATAGGTTTCCATCATTTTCTCCAGCAATTCCGGTAAAGGCAACTGCATCCAATTTTGCCAGTTAAGGCATAGATCATGAGGCAGTACAGCCGTTAACTGCGTCAGCTTCTTGAACTTCAAGCCAAAATAATGATGTGTATCTACATCCTTACCTTGCAGTCGGTTATACAAACTAATGGCATTTGCCTTATATAATGCCGTATTTTCAGGGAGTCCAGCCAGAACTTGTAAGGTATTCAACAGCAGTTTAACAGCACTGTTGTTGGCGATGAGGAGTGCTTCCCCGGAAACAACACTGATTCCATTTTCCAATAAAGCTTTAACCGCAGCGATGGCCTCACTGTTTTTACGCACTAAAACGCAGATATCTTTCTTTTGATATTTCTTTACCTTCAGCAAGCTGTCAACTTCTTCCAGCATTTTAACAATGGCTAATTCCGGAAAGCTCAATTTATCCAGTCCGTCTTCGCTTTTTAAAACCAGGCATTTGACGGTTCCACCTTTTGGCGTTTTTGGGGTAAGCTTTTGCGTGGCGCCGGCATAAACAGCGGTCACAATTTCATTGAAACCATTGCTCTCCCACCATTCGGGAACATCGCTATTGGTTTCATGCGCTGCAATGGTCTGGTTGAGCTGCAGCTGCAACAACTGCGGCAGGTCTTTATATAATTCGTTATTAAAGTTGATGATATTTTCGGTACTGCGGTAATTTTCTTCCAGGCTATCATCCATAATGTGGTGGGCACCCAAATCCGCTTTCGCCTGTTGGTGAAGGATGTTCCAGTCGCCATTTCGCCAACGATAAATACTTTGTTTGGTATCCCCGACAATTAAATGGTCAATAAACTTTTCACTTGGCGCCGCCATCGCATTGCTGAGCAAAGATTTAAAACTGCCCCATTGATTGGCGGAAGTGTCCTGGAATTCATCAAATAGAAAATTACGGTAAAAGCTGCCCATTTTTTCCCAAATAAAAGAGGGATTATCGCCGGCATCATCTGTAATCCCTTTGAGGATATTTTGCGCATCACTGATGAGTAGATTCGGACTCTCATCACGGTAATTTTTCAATAAAGCTGCCATTTCCTGCATCAAACGCAGGTAGTAAAGGTTTTTGTTAAATCCCTGCGCTAAAACATAATCCGGATAACCTTGCTGATAGGTATCGATCATGTTTTTCAAACAAGGGTTGAGCTCTTCATAAAGACTGCTGCTCATGCCCTTCTGAAGCCATTCATCAGGTTCGTCAATCAGCTTATGCAGACTCTGGATTTTTTTGAAATCCCCATCCAGAATTTTCTTTAGATTGAGCAAGGGCGATCGCGATTTCCCTTTTAACATGCTGGCATCAATGTCAAGCACCTGGAATATATCCAGGGCATCTTTGGCACAGTCCTTAATGGAGGTTTCAAATAAATCAATACTTTGACGGGTCAGCAGTTTATAATCATAAAACAACTGATCCATATCCGTCAATGTACTTAAAGAGGCCATGGCCTGTTCAAATGGTTGATAACGCTCTTTAAAAATTTCGCTGGTTAACTCTAAAAGTTCCCTGCGGTAATTCCAGCTTACATTGTCATTGATACGATCTTTAGCCAGGTTAATGATCCACTGCAGCAGTTGAGGCTGCTCATCCAGGGCTTTATCAAGCCGGTCGGCCAATTCATTTTTAACCTTATCATAATTCATTTCCAAACCATAACCAGCCTCAAGGCCTAGTTCGAAGGCAAAACCGCGGATTACCTTTTGCACAAAACCATCGATGGTGCTTACAGAAAAACGACTGTAATCATGGAGGATTTTGCGGTAAATGCTGTCTGCCTGCAGCTGCAGGCTTTGAGGATTAAGGTTGGGATGGGCTTTTAAAACCAGGATCCTGTAATCATTGATTTTGTTAGACACATCGCCCTGCGCCAAACCGCGTAAAACTTCCAGGATCCGGGATTTCATTTCTTCGGTAGCCTTATTGGTAAAGGTTACCGCGAGAATTTCACGGTATTTTTTCTCCCCGCTAAACAACAGGACCAGGTAATGTACTGTTAAACTGAAGGTCTTACCTGAGCCTGCGGAGGCCTGAAGAATTTTTAACGGTTTGGGCATGCTAGAAACATTTGCTTAAAGTTATTTGTTTATATCCATAAGAAGCAAACAAATATTATTGGCCTTTGCCGTATTTAAAAAACTCATTTACAGTAACCGGCAATTTACCTGTGGCAATAAGTTGGTTTTTAAAAACCGAAGCAGCTGATTTTTGCATAAAATCTTCTTTTTGATAGGCAACCAACAAAGCTTTACTCTGCTCAAGGCCTGCCCATTGCGATAAATTATATGGGTTTCCGAATAATGCAAAAACGGCATTTCTCTGTGACATGTCTTTGATGAACATTTTCAGGTCTGAACTTAATACCATTCCATTACCCGGCCTGGTGCGTGAATCATGAATACCGATGATCACCTGATCAAATAAGCCTAATTCTCTCATCACCTTGGCAATAGTGTTGGCATTGGCATTTTTATCAAGTGTATAGAAAACAGCATTTTTGTAATGGCTACCCAGTTCTTTCTGGAAAGTGGTCACCTTAGGCGTTCCGATACTGATGATCACTGTCCTTTTATCTTTATTCAGTGTTTTGATAAAGCTACTGCCATGAAGTAAAGTCATGGAAGCATCAGCCAATTCTTGAACCAGGGCTTTACTTTCCGGTCTGTTTACGCCAGCAGCAACATTGCTTTCATCTAAACTATCTTTTATATTTAAACCTGCCCAGTATTTGGCCAAGAGTATCTTTTTAACGCTGGAATCAATTCTATCCATGCTGATTCTTCCGGAACGAACAGCTTTACGAACTAATTTAACTGCACGGGCACTGTTCTCTGATAACTCTAAAATATCATTACCAGCAATAATACCCATCACATCTGCTTCACCGTCTTTGAAATTTTTGACTACACCTTTCATTTCCATTGCATCAGAAATGATCAAGCCTTTAAAGGCAAGTTCATCTTTTAACAAGCCGGTAATAATTGGCTTTGATAATGTAGATGGTAAATTCGGACTCTTATCTAATGACGGAATATTCATATGGGCAATCATCACTCCTGATGCACCCTGCGTAATCAACTCCCGGAAAGGGTAAAGCTCCAGGCTATCCAAACGTTCTTTAGTAAAGTTCAATTGGGGCAAATCATGATGAGAATCAACATCTGTATCACCATGGCCAGGAAAATGTTTAATGCTCACCAGCAAACCGCCATCCTGCATTCCTTTCATGTAAGCACCCGCTTTAGCGGCTACATTATATTTATTTTCACCAAAGGAACGGTAATTGATCACCGGGTTATTTGGGTTATTGTTTACATCCACATCAGGAGCCAGATTCATGTGCAAACCAAGACGTTTAAAATCTTTAGCGACCTCCAGGCCCATTTTATAGATCAGGTTATTGTTCTGAACGGCACCCAAGGCCATTTGGTAAGGATAAGAAATGGTACTATCCAAACGCATTCCCAATCCCCATTCCCCATCAATCGTTACCAGCAAAGGTACTTTCGCCAAAGCCTGGTATTTATTGGTTAAGATGGCCTGACGACCTGGACCGCCCTGAAAAAACACAAGGCCACCTATCTTTTCTTTCTTGATCACATTTCCGATAGAATCTTCGTATGCCTTGGTAGAATTGGTAAGGGCCCTCACAAAAAACATTTGCGCCACTTTTTGGCGTTTGTTTAATTTATTAAAAACAGAATCTACCCAACGGTTTGGCTCAGATAAAGTTTCGACATAGGACTTCTTAGGCGCAGCAAATGCTGGTTTGTCCTTCGTAGAAGTTTGGGCATTAACAGAAGCTGTGGCAGCTAATGCAAAAAAAGTAAGTAAAGAAAAACGTTTAATATTCATTCGTAAAATTTTGGTGGATTAAAATTCGGTTCCGGCATCAAAGTTAATCAAAAGTCCCTTTCCCCGAATTATATTTTCTTGCCCTTCATTTAAGGCTTTTAACCTCAATTGTATCAAATTCAATACAATTAAGGCCATGCGCTTAAATTAAGTCCACAAGAGATGTAATGAACCAAAAATACCCCTAACACACTCAATGCCAGTTGTAAATTTATTAATCTGGTTAAACTTTGAGCTGCAATTTGCTTTCATGGCATATTTATTTCAAAGAGGTTGATACAATTAAATTGAAGTTGATATGAAAAAAATATTTGTACTGGCCGCAGGCCTATTATTCGCAGGAGCTGTTCATGCTCAAAGTCCGATCAGAGTTGGAGTTAAAGCAGGGTTAAACCTTCCCAACATCATTAAAGATGATGGTAAAAATAACTTCGACACAAAAATAAACCCTGGTTTCAATGCCGGTGTTACTTTGGATATTCCCTTGATTGAAGGTCTAGCTTTTACGCCGGAGTTGTTGTATGCAACAAAAGGTTATAAAGCAGAATCAAGTATTGGCGAATTTACCCAAACCACTAGTTTCATTGATGTGCCTATTTTAGCCAGCATTAAATTAGGTGGAAGCGGTTTAAATCTGGTTGCTGGTCCACAGGTTTCTTTCCTGTTGTCTACAAAAAATAAATTTAATACCGACATGGGTCAGATAGAACAGCAAATAGATGAAGATGCTGACAAATTTAAAAAGAGCCTGGTTGGTGGGGTAATTGGTTTCAGATACGACATTAATAGTAATGTTGATTTCCACGGACGTTATGCACTTGACTTCCAAAAGAATAACGAGAATGGCAGCAATTCCACTCCTGAATTCAAAAACCAGGTGTTTTCAGTTGGGTTTGGTTACAAATTCTAAACTTAATCTCCCGACAGGTGTTTATTAGATGTTAACCAAAAAGGAAAAGATCATGAGTAAAGAAAAAAATCCAAAGCACAACGATCAGCAACAAGGTAATCCTACCTCTGATCGTGCACATCACGATGTTAAAACAGACAAAAAGATACAAGGGATTACGAATGGCGGAGGGCAGCGCTCAGATCAAACATCAAATAAAGATAACGCCCGAAAAAGAGAAAGATAAAAAAGGTTACAAAAAAGAGGTTGTATTAAAGTGGTAAGTCATGCTGACTAAAGCCACTGAAAGTACAACCTCTTTTTATTTATAGATTATTTATTTTTGCGAGTGTTTACTCATGATGGTTTCACAGGTTCTTTTTTATTGGGTTCAAAAACCGGCAAGCTTATGATGGTTACACTTGTCAATTTGAAAAACCTTTTATTTTATAGGGGATCCGATTAAGGAAGCATGATCCTGTTAAGCTTCGCTCTTGTGATGTTTCATTTAATGACGTGAATGAAGGGAGATATAATTACCTTCTGTATCTTCAAAGGTGGCGAAGAAACCTATTTCTGGCGTAATTTCCATTTTAGGCGTGATGATTTTTCCACCTGCAGCTTCAACCCTGTTTAATACGGTATTTAAATCATTTCCCCCGTTTAAATAAACCCTTGATCCCTGTGTGGATGGCACATAACCATCGCTTTTAACAATGGCCCCGCCAACGGCCTCAGGATTTTGCTCCATTAATAAAAAGCCCATTAATGCTGGGCCCATCTGCATCTCCGGCATTTCGTAATCATAAATTTCACTATAAAACTTTTTCGCGCGGGGGAAATCGTTAACAGGGATCTCTATCCAGCTAACAGAATTTTTTATTTGCTCCATATGGTTATATTTTATGTTGTTGATTAAAACTTTACTTTTTCTAATTTATCCTGAAACTTTAAATACTCCGGCAATGCAGCAGCACCATACCAATTATACAAATCGGCCGCTAACACTTTTGACTTTACAGCGGGGTCTGTCTCTACAAGGGCTCTTGCCTCTTCCAATGTTTTCACATTAAAAATAAAGATTCCTCTATAGGCTTGTTCATTTTTTTCCAAAGGCCCGGCAACGATCAGTTTACCATCCGCAGCCAGTCGGTTGATATTTTTCATATGACCTTTAAAAATGCTATCTAAGGTGGCTTTATCTGTAAGTTTTGCCGTACCGGTCTTTAAAATAACAAGGACATACATTTTCATTCCGTTCTCATCTGCGCCCAGGGAATCGGCGTAAGCCTTATCATATTTGGGATTTTTATTTTGTGCAAAAGCACTCCAACCAATAAAAAACAGGACTAGGAAAATATTTATTTTCTTACTCATGTATAAATATAATTATTTCTGATGATTTAATGATTACCCTGAAAAAAAATTTGCAAATCAAAGGTTAATAAAATACCCAAAAGTGAGTATTGATGGCGTAGGTCCACCGCAATATCTTTGTATGAACGTCCTCAAAAGCTGCGGATATCCACCTCACCCTTAACCCTTCAGATTATGAAAATTAAACTACTCTTGGCTGTTATTTTACTATTGGTAACTGTTCAGCTAAATGCGCAAGAAAGATCGGCATTCCGCGCAGGCTATCTGCGACTGGGGATTAATGACCTGGGTGACGCGCTGGACCAGGGCATGTCTCCGATACGGAATATTTTCGATAGCAGGTATGGTGCATCAAGAGGCCTGGCTTTGGCATTTGGCCGTAATTATTATATTGGCGGTAAAGACCATAAAGGCATTATTAATGTCGGCCTTGACTGGACCATGCTGTCTGTTAATTATAACAAACTGGATAAGTGGCAGCAATATGGGGATAATTCCGGTGCGCAAACACTAGCTATCGGCGGAAAAAAAATCGCATTATCGGCATCCACCAAATTAGGTCCTGTAATCTCCCTTAATTTCATCGAAAAAATAGTCATCGATGCGCGTTTCCAATTCGCACCTACCCTTCGTTTTTTTGATTTCGATTACAGCGAAAATCAAGGGTTGGCCTCCGAACGTTATTTTAGCTTCACTAATAATAGTAAGGAAGCCCGGGATGCTGGTTTCAATGCGGAAAGTATTAAAAACCGGGTTTCGTTCGGTCTGGCCAGTAGTTTCGGATTAACACTTCGCCGCAACGCCCTCGGGTTATCTGCTGATTACATTTCAGGAGATGTAAAGAACTTTTATGATGCTATTAACCCTAATTTCGGCCATGCAGATGGCAAGGATAGAATTCCATTCCACAATGTGCAATTGGCTTTGAATCTTACATTTTAATGTATGGACAAATAGGAGCTGTATCGTAAAGAAGTTTGTCTTGCGTCGTGGTCCCGGATTCCGCTGTAGTTACAAAAATGGAGTCTGGGATAACACGCACAACCGCAAATTTAATATAGCCCATTTTAAAAAAGTACAGCTAAACCAGGTTATAGGCTTGTGCAAACTTCACCGTATCATAATTATTTTTGAGGTTCAGCTTACTGCGCAAATTTCTACGATGAGTGTCCACTGTTGCGGGAGATATAAACAAGCGGTTGGAAATTTCACCTGAATTCATCCCTAAAGCAATGCAGCTCAATACCTCTTTTTCACGTTTGGTAAGGGTATGAAATAAGGGAGATTTTTCCCGGTAGAAGTTAAGCTCTTCCATCATACGGTTCACTTTCGTAGAGATATGATGTACCGGGTCAATTTTATTGGCTATAGTGATGATATGGGTAGGTTTGCCGCATTCGTCCCTGAAAAACACCTTGGTATTACTGGCGAAAATTATCCACTCCTTGTTCTGCTGGTTAAGCACCTGCTGAAAATAACAAACTGACTGATTAGAATTGGTGTTCATCAAATAGGCTATCTTAGACAAGTATTCATTATGGAGTTCCTCATGGCTTATTCCTATTCGGTTTAATCCATTCTGGTTCATGTAAACCACATTTAAATCTTCAGTTCGATGAATTATCAAAGCAGCAGGAAGTTCATCGGCAATAAGCTTGATCTTCCCTAATCGCTGGTTGAAATCCTGTTGTGTGCCCTCCTTCATTTGAATAGGATTTGAATACCTAAAGTACAAAATTTTAAGTATTTAATAATATTATTTTGTAGATAATTAAATTACACAACTATTTATTTAATAAAAATCATTCTATGGTCTGGAATTTAATGATGGAGAACCTATCGTCTAACGACAAATTTATGCTTGCCGGCACCAAGTTCTTTAAGCAGTTGCTTTTGCTTGAATGTTGCTGTCGCATTTGGAGGCACAACAATAGTGAAATGCACCTGGTCACCCTTTTTTATCCAGGCGGAATAAATTTCACCATAAGGACTTTGGAAGCGTGTTTCAAAATGATCAAGGCCTGCAACCACATGCGGTTCCACAAAGAAATGTTTAAATCCCGGCTGGCGCTCATCAGGTTTTATGCCACCGAGGGCTTTGTAAAGCCAGGCGCCTATTTCACCAAACATCATGTGATTTAAGGAAATGTCCCTTTTGGCATTGATGTCCCAGTTCTCGTACAAGGTAGTGGCACCGTTTGCAATCCACCATCCCCAGGATGGATAAGTATCCTGTGCGGCCAATTTAAAGGCAATCTCCGGATGGCCATTTTCACTTAAAGCATTCAGGATGGCTTTGGCTCCCAAAACACCAACGTCAATATGCATTCCATCGGCTGTTACCCTTTCAGCAAGGCGGGCTGCAACTTTACTGATCAATTGCTCTGGTACAATTCCCCATTGCAAAGGCACGCTTAATTCCGTTTGAGTACCTGTTGCATAAATTCCTGTTTCCATGTTTAAGTACTTTTGGTTGATCGCCGTTTTTATCTTTTCTGCTAAAGCTGTGTAGTAATTAAAATCAGCTGATTTTTGTAGCATTTGCGCTGTTTTGGCTAAAATCACCGCATCCACATAGAAGTATATCGAAGAAGTAAGTTCGAGTGACGATTTAGCTTTCACAGGAACCCAGTCCCCACGACCGAAAGTGGTAAGCCCTGCCGAACTGATACTTTCAACGTAGTCCACATACTTTTTAATATTCGGGTACGTCTTTTTCAATAAACTGTTGTCTCCATAAAACATATAAATATTCCACGGGATAATGGCAATTGTGCTGGTCCAATCCGTTCCATTGGCCGTTCCATAACCCCAGCCGCCAGTTGGGATAATGTCTGGAAGCACACCGTTTGGCTGTTGCTCATCACGATGGTCGGCAATCCATTTTTCATAAACCGTGATGCCGTCGAAGTTAAACAAGGCTGTTTCAATGGCAAAATGACCATCGCCTGTCCAACCATTTTTCTCCCTTTGCGGACAATCTGTAGGATAACCAAAAAGGTTCGACAGGTAAGAATTATTGGTGGCCTTCCACACTTTATTGATCAATGGACTTGATGAATTTAAGGTTCCTTTAACAGGCACATCACTGTGCATAAAATACGCGGTGAGGTTATGCTTATCCAGGGTGATGGGTTTGTTGCTGGTTACTTCAACATATTGAAAACCCTTGTAATTAAACCGGGGCATAAAACGTTCTTCCCCCTCCCCTTTTAAAATAAAGATATCTGTCTGAAAGGGGTCCTGATCATCAACAGGCTTGTAATAAACATCAATATTGGAGAGGTCCACCCGACCATCTTTATACAATCGCTCACCATGTTTTAACCGGATTACGGTGCCATTTTCACCCTTTACTTTGATTTCACTCACACCGGCAATATTTTGCCC
>Ga0182008_10003050_pt1 | contig 10280 bp, 9 predicted proteins | sample Sormic07211129_1_FD_120482 | JGI IMG/M metagenome (GOLD analysis project Ga0182008, IMG submission 120482) | Rhizosphere microbial communities from Sorghum bicolor, Mead, Nebraska, USA - 072115-129_1 metaG | ecosystem: Host-associated > Plants > Roots > Rhizosphere | place: USA: Nebraska...
AGGCACTGTCGAGGACAATGGTCTTGTCGCGGCAATCTGGCGACGTCCAGGGAGTTGATTTCCACACCCCAGAAACAACAAAGCCCTCGTATTTCTACGAGGGCTTCGTTTTGTATGGTGCGGGCACCAGACGAACGGTATGTTTCTGCGGGGCTAGGTTTTTCGGGCGTCTGGAGTTCGCTGGAAAATTCGGCGTACCCCAACTAGTAACTATAAATAAATCAGCTAGTTATGGCGCTCGGTGGAATCGAATTCGGGATTTTTTAGATGTGAGCATATTGTCGGTCAGTAAGTAATTCAGAGCCGCATACGGAACGGTAGCCTATTGAGTTTGAACGTTGCCGATCAATCCCTCTGTAGAGAATAGGCAGGAATCCGCCAAAAGTGCCCATGGCGACAGGCAGCAGACGGCCAAAAGGGGTCATTCGGTGATGCCTACGAAACTAGGGGCGACTCAGTGATCCAGACAGTCCGAAGCGATTTACCCACATTGAGAGAACATCACAGAGAGATGCGGCAGATGCTTCGCACCCCCCGATCATAGGCGTGTGCCCCTAGAGGATCAGCACAAAACGAGAATGATGGCAAAGCACCTGCAGATTGCTGAGCGCAACTGGCCTACCTTTTCGAACCGATGGCATAGCAAAAGCAGCATCCGAACCCTATGATCAAATCATTATTTTTCGCTGTCAGCGAAAAATAATTGCCACCAGCGAAATCTTTCGCTAAGATCCGCCTGCGGTTGGTGAAACATCTTGAGTGTATTTGGTGGACGTGAGTCTACCGTGGAGGTATCAACCTCTAACCCCATGCCTGCACGCATCCGGCCCCTCGTGGGTATCCCGGGTAGCTGCCAGGGCTGTGCGTCGTCGAGACGCGACGCACAGTGGCTCTTAGGGGGGGGAAAGGCGTTGTTCAAACATCAATCACTTTGATCCTTTGGTTGTGTCGAGACGGATTTTGGAATTTTTTCAAGGTCTGACAACCTAATTAAGGAGCTTCAAATGCAAAGTGAGAAAAAGACCGCGGAACAACGCTTGGCTAAACGTAAAAAACCAGTGTCGCTGCTGGATGTCGGAATGTTTGTAGTACGGCTGGTTGATATTGGCCTCCGCCTATACGACAAATATTTTGGCAATGGTGGCTGAGGTTAATTTAGCATACCCCCCTTTTAATCCACTTACATATAGGTGGCTATTATGCTTTCCACAGCACTATCCTTGATAAGAAAATACAACACGCTAACACAATCACAGCTGTCAGCTGAGTTAGGGCTATCCAACTCTTATCTCTCTGAGATAGAGGCTGGCAAAAAACAGCCATCGATAGAAATCCTCATGAAATACAGCGAGTATTTCGAGATTCCTCTGTCATCAATAATATTCTTCTCTGAGCACGTCGATGATAAAAAAGTCACTGAAAAGGTTAGACTTGGGTTTGCCTCCTCGATTTTAACGATACTGGAATGGAATCTTAAAAGAAATGAGTCAAAGAAGAAGAAGGTCTCTGCATAAAAAAAGATTCCACTTAAACCAGTGCGCCCTTTATAAGCTTACTTCCAAGAAAAAACTAAGTGCAATTCTTAGAGTATCCTTGGCGAACATAAAAAGCCTATGCGATAACGACCGAAATTATCACTTAGTCGAGATAGAAGAAGAATTTAACGAGTTGACGGGAAAAAGGAAAAAAGCTAGACAAGCTAGTGTCCCCAACTTTTTTCTTAAAAAGGTTCATTCCCGGGTACATACTCTTCTGTCCGGGATTCAGACCCCTGGTTATGCTCATGGCTCGATCGTTGCGAGGTCTTACGTAACGAATGCGTTAGCGCATGTTGAGTCCTGGGAATTTTTAACGATGGATGTACAAGATTTTTTTCGCTCGGTAAAGAGAGAATTTGTATACTATTTCTTCAAAGACGCTATGCTTTGCTCCCCCGACGTCGCAGGTATTTTGAGCAACCTTCTTACTTATAAAGGTGCATTAGCAGTTGGGAGCCCAGTAAGCTCACTTTTGTCCATGTGGTCATGCAAAGACATGTTTGATCGACTGGACTCCTTGGCCATTAAAAATGGTTTAAGATTTTCGACATTTGTAGATGACTTGACTTTCTCAGGTTTAAAAATACCCGCATCGTTTCATGAAGAGATAGAAAGCACCTGTAGGCGTTATGGATTGAGCATACGGAAAGATAAAACGAAATTTTACAGAAATGGAATGCCAGCTCTGATAACCGGAGTAATAGTAGCTAACGGGGGAATTGAGGCTACTTACTCTCGCTTTAGAAGTATTCGTAAACTATCCACAATTTTGAGTGAGGAAGGGGCTCATGCGATAGTAAACGGAAAATATGCGAAACGCTCTCTCCGAGGAGGGCTGCTTGAGGCTCGGCGAATCGGACGTATCAGTGATAGTCGATTACAGCCAAGCGGTGGTTGATCTGGTGCTCGTAGCGCAATGCTACTCGGGCATACTGCCGAAAAGTTTGAGGTCAGAATTTATCTTCTGCTAAATTATGTTCGATCCACTATTTCCCACGCAGCACCTCATAGGTACTACGTGGGAAGACTCACTACCGGAAATGTAATCGGCGGCCTTCAGTCTCCTGAAAATTGTCGTCTTCCAGCAAAGAGCACAATGAAAGTTCTCGTATGTATGCTTCCTCAAAGCTATTTTCCAGTTCCCCTTCTTTTTCGTATCCGCCTTTTTCCTGCCAGATTATAGGGTGGTACAAGAAAAGGACTTTCATGAAAAATGCGAACGGAGAAAGAACTCTGTTAACAGGCCACCTGTTCTCAGCTCTAAATCCAATATGAAAATGTGCGGCAGGGTGGTACTTTGAGCAATACTGCTCTGTTGAAAGATCATATCTTATAATTGGAATATCGAACGTTAAATTCCCTTCACTGATTAACTGCTCAAATTCTTGTAACGTTATATCACCGCTAGCTAGCATGCTATCTGCGGTTTGCCGATCATCCTGATATTCAATAAAAGAATAGGGATTTGGGTAGTAAGCCAAACGGACATCTTTCCGTTCGACAGTTTCTGTAAACTGGAAAAATGAATGGTCCTTGAGCATCAGATTAAAATCTTGGTTTTTCGCACCAACATCATAGACTTGGCTATAACTATTGGATTGTCTTGCGGCTTTTTTAAAATCTGACGAAGCCTTCAATGAGCTTATCGGACCGCACTGCAACGCGATACCCGTCTCATACGCAAAATCTACAGTTTTCCTGACACTCCTATCGAAGATTGCGCTCATTATTCTCCCTTCCCAAACGCCAGGTTCAACTCTAACTGAATTTCCTCCTCAGAGAAGCCCTGATCGCGAAGTTCACCTACCATTTGGTGCAGCTTGTATATTTCCGAGCTTTTACTGTCTAGATCGCGCTGGATTGTTTCAATTTCCTCAATGTTTGGGACCTCAAATATCAGGCTTGGAGCATTTAATAAACTTTCCTCAATTTCACGGAAAAAATAGTTAGCTTTATCACCCCAACCACTAACTCGCAACCATGCTTTGGTTCTGGTAAATGCGGTGAATAATTTATTTCTTCCACTTCTGTGATTTTTGTATTGGTATATCGCATCAATACCAGCTGCGAAAACAAGTGATGCCTCATTACCCTTTGCTCTATGCACCGTGGATAAGGTCACCATGTCGTCTAGAGTAAATGGAGGCGCCGCCGAAATTGAAGTCAGAAGATTATTAGATCTTATTCCATGCTGCGCTAGTGTGCGGGAAATTTTTGAAAAATATGTCCTTGCGTTCAAATCATCTAGCGAAATAACAAGGATATCGTGAGGTTTCAATCCCTCGGCCAACGCAGCAGAAATTCCGTCTGTAATCCAAGAGCATTCTTCGTCAATTGATGCTGCACCATACAACTTAACTAGATCACTCTTGCTTTGTTGCTGGTAAATTGAAAGCGGACTATTTTCGCGGCTGCGGGTAATTTTAGCTTGAGTACCAGCGACTAACTCCCCTGATTCAACAGTATACCCGACGTCTTCCCAATGCTCTTGATTCTCAAGCATCTGCACGGGCTTATCGGCATAAAGACCAAAACCTACCGCGTGAGCGGTCACGAGCACTTCTAAAGGATTTCGATAGCACTTATAGAGCACCAGGTCATTGCTCTGACCATAACTCAAATTCGCTTTGAATTTGCGAAGATCGACTTTTGGATTTCCGTCACTATCACTACCAAAAAGTTCTTCGGGAGTACGTTGATATACGTTAAATATTGACTGTAAGTCGTCATAGGCCCAGACAATATTTTTATCACTTCCAAGCTCCCCCTTCGCAAGCTGGTAACACACTTTGAAAAAATCGTTGGGGAGATCCTGTGCTTCATCAATCAGAATGTAATCATACTTTTGTTTCAACGTTCGCTCTTCAAGCTTTGCGCAAATGAAGCTGAAGGGATCGTTAGGGTTGTTGCTCTTTGCCACCTGAAATGCGATTGGGGACAAAGAGTTTTCAATGCACGCATTGTAGTAGACGCCATCAATTTTTCGCCCTCCCCAAGCATGTAGAATGTCTATTTTTTCCCAGTTAGGCTCATCTCCAGCGAAGTGTCTATAGAATCTAGAAACGGACTCTTTTATCAACTCATACAAGCTTTTCGTATAAAATGTAAAAAGTATTTTTTTATCAGGATGCTGCAAATGAATGTGTGCAGCCTTCATCGCCAAGACGACTGTTTTTCCTGAGCCAGCTAAACCTCGAATTCGTTGAGGACCATTGATCAAACTAATAGCTATTTTTCTCTGGTCGATATCGAAGTTAGATACTTCTTTCTCTAATTCAATGAGAATATTAAGTTTTGTGGAGGGATCATCTGAGATTTTGATTCGTCGGGAAGGTTTTGAGAGAGCTTTAGAACCCTCAATAATAGCTCTAGCCTCGTCAAATATTTCATCACCAAGTGGCGACTCGTCATGGGAAAGCTCATCCAGATATGTTTGAATCCCATTAATAGAGGTTATCGTTTCATTTTCTAGATCATCGCCGTCCAATTGTTCGGTGCAAAAAATAGCACTTTCAAATTGAACGTGTAATTCTTTTTTATTTTTTCTTAGTAGTTTACTTTTACGGATTGCGGAATCTATGAAACTAAAAACTTGACTGAGATTCTCGTCATCAACCTCTAAGTTTGATTTTACGGACGTCTGAAGCAATACCAGTCCGTGCACTCTCGATAAGATCAATATCTTTGACTTTATCGTTTCGTGCTCATAGTCCTTAAAGACAGGGAAGCCGTAATAAACTACCGCATCATCCAACTTTAATTCATTTGCGTTGGCAGTCAGATATGTAAGTATCTCATTATCTAGACCATGAGGCGGAACTTCCGTAGCAATAATCTTTTCCAATTGATCATCCTTAATTTAGGGCTTGCCCACTGACATACTTTCTTGTTCGTCGCTTCACAGATATCAAAGTATTTTGAAGAAATTCGGTACTCCTGTAAACGCATGGCGAACCTGATTTTGCTAGAAAATATGGCTCGTGCTCCCCCGGCGCGAACGAGCACAGCTAGCGTTCAACGCATCTTAAGGTTCCGCCGATGCTCCTGAGTCGCGGCAGCGGCGGTAAGCCTCGCGGAGCAAGACTGCCTGTTGAGCCCGCGGCGAACAAGGGAGATGCTGGGGGAACAAGCGAAGCTTTGGGCCCACAACACACATCTTGCCGTCAAATCCTACGCAACTTTATGCGACTACACTTAAATCGCCAATTAAAGAATGCCCAATCGCATTGATTCGCATAAAATCGCGTTGGATCGCATAAAACAGGCGTCCGTTCCTAGAACTGACTGCGGAAACCGAAGCCTGGCGCGCAGGCAGAGCCGATCCAACTTTGACAAGAATAGCCGGTGACCAAGCGTTCTCTCGCGGGGGGATACCTTCATCTAATAACGGTGACTTGAAGAAGATGCGAGAGGGAGCGTTTGCCAACTGGGGTGGGACGGATGCCTAACGATGAAGGGTAATGCCCAAAGCATTAATGTAGTTATATTTAATTGAATTTTCTTTTGTAACTGAAATAAAGATTAACTCTCGGGGAGTTTAGCATTCCATGAAGCAGCCAATGTTCTTCTACAAATTTGTCAGTTCTGATCGATTAGATATATTGACGGGTGGCATGATTCGATTCACACCCGTAACGGATCTTAATGACCCATTTGAGTTGAACCCAACAATAACCCCTATCGCAAGCAAGTATTTTGAGTTACTGCAAGACATTTCGGAAGGAAAATGTGAAAGCTTGTCTTTTGACGAGTCTGATTATGAGTACTCAAGTGAAAGACATTATCAGGTAGACCAGATGAGAAAGGTGTTTGATAGTAAGATTGCTGAATATGGAGTTTTAAGCGTGTCATCAAACGACAAAATAAATCAGTTTTTAACAGTTTCCATGCCCGACAAAAGTGATCCGCGTACAAATTTACTCATGTGGTCACACTATGGTGATTCGCACAAAGGCCTTGTAATTGAATTTGAAGCGGGTTTTGTCGAAGGTATAGACATGAAACTTGTGGAATATAGAGACGAGCGTGAAATCTTAACATTTGAAGATATTGAAGACGATAATTTTGATTCAATCTTGTTAAGGAAGTCCATAGAGTGGAGTTATGAACAAGAATATCGTGCTATTTTGCCCTTAGCAAAAGCAGACAGTGTTAATGGCGGGGTGCATCTCTTTAAAATTATAAAGAGTAAAGTTCGTAGTATAACTTTTGGCTCAAAAATGCCAAACGATAAAAAACTCTATATAATAAAAACTCTGAAGTCCGATGCCGACTATAAGCATATTTCTTACAATCATGCTCGCTTACACGATGACGGGTATTTTCTTGATTTTTATTATGATGATGGCGCTGTAACGAACAATCCCCCGTACGGAATGCAGAGAATTTTTACACAGAAAAAACTATGATGTGTTACGACGCAATTTAGATGGTCCGAGTACCCAAGTCCGTGTAGACCTTGACTCTATAGAAGGTAGAAGATAGGGGAGAGAAAAATGTTCATGAAAATGGGCAGTTCTTTTCTGGCTCAAGAGCATTACTCGGCTGGAATAGAGAGAGTTCTACATATGGAGCTTGGTGAAACGCATCAGGTGATAAAAACACTGATGCGGTGGACGAACGCGAATGAGAGGACAGTTAAGAATTGGAGGAACGGAAGCAATGGCCCGCGAGGCGAGCATTTGGTGGTACTAGTCAAGCACTCAGACCTTGCCCTGGCGGCGTTTCTTGGCATGGCAGGGAGACCGCTTGCGCTGACCGCGTCAGAACTCCCGTTGCTCAAGCAGAAGCTTCAGAAGGCAATAGACGGGGGTGATTCGTGTCTAACGCTTAGGGATTGATAGATAGCAGCCAATTTATGCCATAGCAGACAGCGTGTCGCAGGCATGTATTCAGTTACTAATGCCCAGTGTTGGCCACAACAATATTGATGCGCCTCACGCACAGTGGTAACAGTCGCATCCCATGCCGGTGTCGGATTTGAGTCGGAAGCTGCTCTCTCCGAATGACTGCTTTGCCGATCGCCGCCCACCAGAGCTCACGCCGGCGATATGGGGGGCGTTACGGTCTGATGTGCCGGGCACATGAGGGGATCCAGTGAGCTCATGACGAGCTCACTGGGGCCTTAGGGTGCAGGACGAGGGGCAACCTTAACGGCGCTGCTTAGTTTTTGAGCTTCGAAGATTTTTGCGTAGCCCGATTGTAGGCAGTCGTATTGGTACATTGTTCTGAGCAGCCAAAGTTTCTGCCAAAGAGCGTCGTCCATTGCGTGCTCTGTAACGTTCAATTTGAGCAGGGCTGCTTCACGCATATCTATGACGGATCCGTGGGAGTGGTAGTGCCCCCTGGTCGCCATTTTCGATATCGTTTCATTTATATCTTCCGGCCCCAGATGCGACATCATTCCTCGCGATAGAAGCTCGCGCGCAAGTTTTTCTGTTTGACCGCGAGTAGTGGAGGCGAGCTGGTACTCAATCGGGTTGAACGAGCCCGGAGGCGCATTGAGAATGAAATCTACAGGAACCCCGTTGTAGAACGGATCAATTGGGCCCAATTCCGATTCAACACCCATCATGATTGTCGAACCGCACATGGCGATTACCGTGCCATTGCTTTTTGCTCGTCTGGGAACGATAACCCGCAGGTTTGGAGCCGCCTGCTGAAGCAGGGAGCAGATTTTCTCAGTCGGATCGGTATAGCCGCCGTTGGTCTCAAGCAGTAAGTCGATTGGCTTTCCGAGGGAGCCTCGCAGTAACTCTGCGAAAAGCACATCGTCGCCCATATCGATTTGCGCGCCTGATTGCTCGCATTCGGTGAAATAGACGATGAGATCGCGACCGGTATCTTCCTGAATGTCAGCGATAAGCTGTTGACGAAGATACCGATCTTTATGCGTGACCCAAAATAGCGGCGACTGCGGGGGAAGCGTCTTAGATCGCGGAAAGCAGTCCGGCATGGCGTCGAACTTCCTGTTCATCTTGAGTAGTGTGATTTTCACCAAGGGCGAAAATGGTCTGTCCGGCGTTCATCCGCTCACTAGCTCGACGAATAGCCTCGTAGGGGTCACGGCTGGCTGGCGAGGTAACCTCGTCTTTTACAAGGGCCTGGTCTGTTCGGGTTCCGAACAAATTTCGCGCCTGAACCATCGCGCTTGATTCACTAAAAAATACGCTGGTCATAAGCTGCTCCTTTCAGAAGATCAGCGGTGCACGTAACCAATGCAAGTTATCCACAGGATACGCACATTGCTTACACAAAGTGGCTCGCGATTATCGCCACGTCAAGCCCGCTGTCAAATTATTAATTCGTAGAAAATCGCGTTAGGACGGAAACGCTGAGAAAAGCCTGAAGGTTCATTCGACGGATGGTCGTATGGGGCATTCGGCAACGCGAATCATCGTTTTCGATTTAGTACCGCTTTTCGATCATCATTTAGCTGTTCATATATACAGTAGTCTGGTTTTTACAAGCTTGTCGAGTTCGATTTGATGAAGCGTTGGATCAGCCGAACAGCGAACCCGGGTTGAGGCTAGCGTTGGTGCTGGGGATTAGGGCAGATTTAGGGCAAAACGTAGGCCGCCGGAGACCGTTATGGGCTTGTTCATATAACCAGCGCGCTTGATTTTACTGGCCTCTACGGAGTGCGCATCGTCAGAAAGAAAGCGATTCCCTATCCACGCCTTAGCTCAAAAATATATCCAACGGTTGCATCGATCGGTTGAGTCCACAGCCGTTTTCTGAGCCTCGGTTAGCGGTTGAACTGCCAGGGTTTACCTAGGCGATGAGTGAGTACTTGTACGGTCAGCAAATAGTAATAGCGCGTCGATTCAGTACGCTGATTTAGGTGGCGATTTAAAAACCACGCAAGGTGTTTTCTCTGCCAAGTCCATGGATTGTCGCGTTGCCAGCGCTCAGCGATTGCTGTTTGGATAGCCTTTGCCTGACGAAGGTGGCGTTCGCGTGTGGTATGCGACCCGCTCAAGACTCCTGAAAGGAACAACTCCATATCGAATGCCGTGCTCATGCTCAACCACCAATGTAAGCCGAGACCACGCCGATACGGCGGTGTCCTAGCTCATAGCTGATTTGCAGTCGGGCATCCTGATCTAGGCGTCGGTCGAGTTGATAGCAATGGCCACCGTTGATGGGCGCAGGATGCTGCGTGATTTGCTCATAGCGTTCGCACGCATAAGATGCCCGCAATTCGTGGAAGCCTTTGAGGTGGTGCGTATGGAGGATGTCCCGTGCGAGGCGGACTATCCCCCGTTGGAAATCTAGGTAGCTTTCATCCGGTGCAAGCAGGTTGCGGCTACCGTCGAGTGAGGCCTGATGGGCGAATGCCAGGGCATTGCGGATGTGATCGTTCACCGTGATCCATCGAGGTGCCGACGCACCTTCGCGGCCCCCTTTGGTGCCATCCTGGATGTTCATCTTGCCGTAGTGTTCCGCCTCACGTTTTAAACGCGGTAGGTCCGCCAATATGGCCTCGCGTAAGCGCATGCCGGTGGCTCGCGCCAGCTGAGCGATGGCCGCCGCGCGCGGCATTTGGTGTTCGCAGAGCACGTCGACGATCCGCTTCACCTGTTCGCGGTCTTGGCCTTGCGGAACCGAGCAGCGAACACTGGTGCGCCGCATTCCCAACGCCTTGCTTGGACTCGGCACTTTCACATATTGATCACCGCGAAGCGCGGCCATGGTCCGATTCACACTGGACAACCGGTTTTGCGCAGTGGCGATGGCCAG
>Ga0182008_10003051_pt1 | contig 10279 bp, 10 predicted proteins | sample Sormic07211129_1_FD_120482 | JGI IMG/M metagenome (GOLD analysis project Ga0182008, IMG submission 120482) | Rhizosphere microbial communities from Sorghum bicolor, Mead, Nebraska, USA - 072115-129_1 metaG | ecosystem: Host-associated > Plants > Roots > Rhizosphere | place: USA: Nebraska...
GTGGTCCCGACAGCAGCCAAGCTCGAATGGATCCGCGACGCCTACGCGGCGGGCCAGCGCGAGATCGAGGTTGGCTCCTTCGTGCCGCCGCGACTGTTGCCGCAACTGGCCGACACGGCCGAGGTGCTCGCCTTTGCCAGGACCTTGCCCGGCCTCAGGGCGTCGGTGCTGGTGCCCAACCTCAAAGGGGCCGAGCGGGCGATGGAATGCGAGGCGGAGTTCATGCTGTTGCCTCTGTCGGCCAGCCACGCGCACAGCCTCGCCAATCTGCGCAAGACACCCGACGAAGTTGTCGAAGACATCGCGCGCATCGTGGATGCGCGGGACGCCAAAGGATCCCGTACGCAGATCGAGGTGGGCATCAGCACGGCCTTCGGCTGCACGATTCAGGGACGGGTGGAGCCTGAAGAGGTGGTGCGACTGGTCAAGGCGGCCATCGATGTTGGCGCTGATGCCGTGGGCCTAGCCGACACGGTGGGTTATGCCGATCCCGGCATGGTGCGTTCGTTGTTCGAGGCCGTGCTACCGGTCGCTGGCGACAAGCTCAACTGTGGTCACTTCCATGACACGCGTGGCCTTGGCTTGGCCAATGTCTATGCGGCGCTGGAGTTGGGCATCACGCGTTTCGATGCCTGCATCGCGGGTATCGGCGGCTGCCCGCACGCGCCGGGCGCCAGCGGCAACGTGGCGACCGAAGATGTCGCCTGCATGCTAGCCAGCATGGGCATCGAGACCGGCCAGGACTTCGACGCCCTGCTGGCCCTTCGCCGCAAGATCGAACACTGGCTGGAGGGCGAAACCTTTCACGGCACGCTCTGGCGCGCCGGGCTTCCGAAGACAATGAAACAGGAGCAGAACGCATGAGCGAAGCAACGCAAGTCGCGCAGCCATTGAGGGGCCTCCGAGTCATCGAGTTCACCCACATGGTGATGGGGCCTACATGCGGCATGGTGCTGGCCGACCTCGGCGCGGAAGTGATCAAGATCGAGCCAGTCGCCGGGGACCACAGCCGTCGCCTCCTGGGCGCCGGCGCCGGCTTCTTCCCGATGTTCAACCGGAACAAGAAAAGCATCGGCATCGACTTGCATACCGAGGAAGGCGCGGAGACCGCGCGGCGCCTTGCCGCGACCGCCGACGTGGTGGCGGAGAACTTCAAGCCAGGCACTATGGCGAAGTACGGCCTGGACTACGCATCGCTTTCCAAAGTCAATCCACGCATCATCTATGCAAGCCACAAGGGCTTCCTGCCGGGCCCCTACGATCATCGAACGGCGCTGGACGAAGTGGTGCAGATGATGGGCGGCCTGGCCTACATGACCGGTCGGCCCGGCGATCCGCTACGCGCGGGCACCAGCGTGAACGACATCATGGGAGGGTTATTCGGCGCCATCGCCGTCCTCGGCGCATTGATCCAGCGCGGCATCACGGGCCGGGGCATGGAGGTGCAATCCGCCCTGTACGAGAACAACGTGTTCCTGATGGGGCAGCACATGCTGCAGTTCGCCGTGACTGGCAAGCATCCGGCACCAATGCCTGCGCGAGACAACCCCTGGTCGGTCTATGACGTCTTCACGGTCAAGGACGGCGAACAGATCTTCCTGGCCGCGGTGAGCGATGCGCAATGGTCGACGTTCTGCGAAGCCTTGGGCTTCCAGGATCTCAAGGCCGAGCCAGCACTGGCGACTAACAACGAGAGGGTCGCGCACCGGCCGCGCTTGTTGAAGGCGATCGGCGATCGCATTGCGCATCGAAGCGCCGGTGAGCTTGCGCAGGTGATGGAAAAGGCCGGTTTGCCCTTCGCCCCAATTCGCAAGCCCGAAGACCTGTACGACGATGAGCACCTGCTCGCCACCGGCGGGCTCGCGGACATGCGCCTGTCCGACGGCCCGCGAGCCGGTGAGACGGTCAAGACCGCGCTGTTCCCGATCACGCTGGAAGGTCAACGGCTCGGCATACGCTTGAGTCCGCCGAGGCTGGGGGAGCACACTACAGAACTGCTCGGACAACTGGGCTTCGGCCCGGACGAAATGGAGGGCATGCGGTCTAGAAACGTGGTCGCATAGAGCCACAACGTCATTCCCAAGATTCATGGAGACAACCAATGATCTCAACGCAAAGCTTCTCGCGCCGCTCGATACTGGCCGCATTGGCCGCGATCGCTGCCGGCGCATGGCACGTTACCGCGAGCGCACAGTCCGGCACGGTCCGCTTCATTCTTCCGAACGCAACCGGTTCGGGCGTCGACGCCATCACGCGCGCTGCCCAGCCGGCATTGTCGAAGGCGCTCAACGCGGCCGTGGTGGTCGAGAACCAGCCCGGAGCAGGCGGGGTGGTTGGACTGCAGACACTGGCGCGATCGGCCCCCGACGGCAACACGCTGTCGATCGTGTCCAACAACGTGGTCATCCTTCCGAGTGTGCTGAAGTCGGTGCCCTTCGACATGCCCGGCGATTTCACACCCATCGCAGTGATCGGCGCAACGCCGATGGTGTTGGTGGTCAATCCGGGCAAGGTGTCGGCGACGAACAGCAAGGAGTTCATCGCGCTGCTCAAGAGCAAGCCGGGTGCCCTGAACTTCGCGCCCGGCGGCAACGGCACCATCCTGCATTTGGCGACCGAACTCTTCCTCGAGCAGGCCGGCGTCACGGCCAAGCACATTCCCTACAAGGGCGTCGGCCCGATGGTCACGGACTTGATCGGCGGGCAGGTCGAATTCGGCACCGCTGCATTGCCGAGTGTCCAGTCGCACATCAAGAGCGGCGCGCTGCGCGCCATCGGCACACTTGGGGCCCAGCGCACTCCTGCCGCGCCGGAGATACCGACTTTCGTTGAGCAGGGGTTGCCCAATCTCGTGGTGGACGCCTGGTTCGCCGTGATCGGACCCAAGGGCATGTCGGCGGACAGCGTCAAGAAGGCGCACGACGCCGTGGCGGCAGCGTTCTCGGATCCGGCTGTCATGGACGCGATGGCCAAGCAGGGAAATACCATCCGTATCGGCACCTCCGCCCAGGCCCAGTCTGAATTCAAGAGCGAGCTGGCAAAGTATGCGAGCTTGGTAAAGAAGGCAGGGATCGAGCCCCAGTAGGCTCGCGCCTGCCACGGGAGAATCCGGACATGCCAGCCAGTTCCTCACCAGCCAGCAGGGGGTCACTTAAGCTCGCGCCGGTCGTGCTCTTCCTGAGCCAATCGCCTGAGGTGGTGCGCCGCGGCCTCCGGGGCGAAGCGATCCCGCTCGATGCGGCGCTCCCGCTGCGGGACGACGTATCGACTGATGAAATCACGCCGCTGCCGATCCTCACGCACTACGACGACAAGCTCGGCCGCTATCCCTATACCGGCTTTCGGGCAGGTGACGCCGCGCCGATCGGCACCGACGCCATCCGCAGACATCGCATCGAGGTGGTGGTCGCCGGCAAGCGCTACGGCAAGGGCTCCTCGCGCGAGCACAGTCCGGCCGCAGAGAAGCTCGCCGGCGTGCGACTCGTGATCGCCGAAAGCTTCGAGCGCATCTACCGCCAGAACGCCGACAACATCGGCCTGTTCACTTCGACCGACTTCGGACTGGTCGCGCGCATCCAGTCGGGCGAGGCGATTCCGCTCGACGAACTCGTGGCCGGCCGCGATGCGCTGGCGGCGGCAATCCTTCGCAGCGGCGGATTGCTGCGCTTTGGCCAGCAGCACATGCGGGCGATCACGACCGTGGCCGGCGCGGCGGGCGGGCGTCCGCGCACGCTGTTCGAGAAGATCGTGGCGCGCCACGCGCTGGCCACCGAACTGACTGAGGCGCATCCTGCGCCGGGCGACGGCGCCTTCGTGCGGGCCGACTGGCGATTCATCCATGAGTACTACACCGGCATGGCCGCGCACATGCTGCACGCGAGCTTCGGCCGACCCCTCGCGCTGCGCGACCCGGCTTCGATCATCGTGTTCGAAGACCACACCTCCTACGTGAAGGAAAGCCCTGCGCATGTGAGTGGCGGCCTCGTGCCCAACGTGCAGCGCATGGTCGAGGCGCAGCGCGCGTTCGCGGCCGACTACGCGCTGCGTACGCATCGCACGCTGAACGAGGACGAGGCGGCCTCCGACAACGGCAGCAATGTGGCGGGCATCTCGCATGCGATGGTGGCTGAGCATTACGCGCTGCCGGGCCAACTGGTTGTCGGCACCGATTCGCACACGCCGCACAGCGGTGCGCTGGGTTGCGTCGCCTTCGGTGTCGGCACGACCGACATGGCGAACGCATTCGTGACCGGAGCGGTGCGACTGACGGTGCCGCAATCGTTGCGCATCGTGCTCGACGGCCGCGTGCCGGCGGGCGTGACGGCCAAGGACATCGCGCTGCACTTGCTGGCGCTGCCGTTCATCCGCCGCGGAGGCGGCGTCGGCAAGGTGTTCGAGTTCTGCGGCGATGCGATCGCCGGCCTATCCACCGACGAGCGCGCCACGCTCACCAACATGACGGCCGAACTCGGCGGCTTCACCGGCATCGTCGCGCCTGACGCCGAAACCCTGCGCTTCCTGCGTGAGCGCCGCGGCGTCAAGATCACGCTCGAACCTTGGATGCACAGCGACAAGGGCGCCACCTACACCGAGACCCTTCACGTCGACTGCGCTGTCGTGCCGCCGATGGTCGCCCGCCCCGGGGACCCCGGCAACGGACTTCCGCTGGCCGACGTGCCGCCAGTACGCATCGACATCGCCTATGGCGGCTCGTGCACCGCCGGCAAACGCGAGGATTTCGACCGCTACCACGCAGTCTTGCGCTGGGCTGCCGACCGTAGATTGAGGGTTGCGTCGCACGTGCAGCTGTTCCTGCAGTTCGGCACAACGGCCGTGCGCGACCACTGTGTCGCCCAGGGCTACATGGACGCGTTCGAGAAAGTTGGCGCGCGCATGCTCCAGCCTTCGTGCGGAGCTTGCGGAAACTGTGGCCCGGGGGGGTCGACCCGCATCGACCAAGTCACGGTGAGCGCGATCAACCGCAACTTCCCTGGCCGCGGCGGCCCCGGCCAGGTCTGGCTCGCGAGTCCGCCGACCGTGGCCGCGAGCGCGATCGCCGGCGAACTCGTTTCCTTTGAAAACCTTAAGGAGCGCCACGCCTGGCCGGCCTCAGCCGGCCCAACTGGCAGCCTTAGATCGTAGCTGTCGAAGTCCGCTTCTCGGCGCACTTCGGACTCTCGGTCCTCAATTTCGAAAGTCTTTTCAGGGCCCGAGCTCCCATTTCGATGGCGGAGAGAGCAGACGCTCAACTCTTCGAATGCAAGTTGGCTAGAGGGCGAGCGGGGGGCTATGACTGCAATGCCTTGAACTGAGTCATTGCCCTTTGCGTGCGGACGGGGGCCCCCTCCCGCACATGCGCCTTTGAAGGAGAACGCAGCCAGCAGAAAAAGGGCGCCGCCGGTCATCCGCCAGCTTTCAGGATCACAAACCAACGGCACTGCGCGCCGCTGCGCGTGTAGATGCAGAGGTTGAGCAACGCGTTCCTTGGGCTAGGCCATGGCCAAGCGGGTGGTGCCGAAACACGCGGACGACCGGCACGCACCCGGGATCAAGCCTTGGCTTCGCCCATGGCCACCGAGATCGAGGATGCTACCGCCGCCCATTCTTCTCGCGTCAGGTGCGCGGCTGTCTGCGAATGCAGCAGGGAGTCTTCTTCGTCTAGATGGACGAGCATCAATTTGCGGTGCTCGTGCAGCAGCGCTCCTACGCCGTCAGCTACGCTGGCCGCGCCCGAGGCCGCGCCCGAGGCCGCGGCCTTCAATTTGGCCGTGGCCTGCAGGAGCAGGTCATCGCAGCGATCGCGTGTGGATTCGAGGCGGATCAGCAGGTCGTCGGCCTCCACCGATCTGCCGCGCAGCGTTTGCACCAGAACCACGCCTTTGGGCCGGTGCGTGGCGTGATCGAACACCTGCAGGCGCTCGATAAGCGCGAAAAGCGCCTTCGCTTGGGGGCCGCTGCAGACCCAACCTCCGTCGTTCAGTGCGTCGTTGACGAGGTTGAGCAGCTCACGTATACGCGCGTGCTCGGCGCGCAGTACAGCCCATGCACACTCAGCTGCCAGCATGTCTTTCTCCCCTTAGAGCGATGAGACACTTCTACTGCGTCCAGCCGGGGACCGCAATATGATTTCAGTGGATGGGTGTCGCCGATCGCCGCCCTCGGTCGAGTGGCAAATGGTAGATTTCCTGCTGAGCCTGCGTTGCCGATTTCACGAGTTTCAAGGCTGACACCCACCAGCGCCGCCTCTTCGGTAGGCGACGCGGCCGAGCCAGGGTCCGCCGATTAAGCGTGCCTCGCACAACTCTCCCGCCGCGCCGCTCGGCGAGCGCTACTCAAAGTTCGGGCCTGCCCATCGCCGGGTTGGTCATGAACCCAGCGCATCGCCTGTTGCTCTGCGGTGTAGTTGGGCAGCTGCGTCGCTTCCTCATCCGCAGGAGTTTGAACAAGAACGACGATCGGTTGATAGCCGCCGCGCGGGGGTTCGGCTCGTAGCTCAAAGCGGAACCCGCAATATGCGAGCGCGTGACCATCGGAAACCGGAGTGCTGGGGTCTGTTGGCATGATTCTGGCCTCTTGGGGGCTTCCTCGATGGTGCGCAAAGGCGACGGCACGGTCGTGCAGGCGCGCACAGGCCCTGCTTGGAGGACAGCGCGCCCTGGCAGTGAGCCCGTAGCCGGCGGAAGGACAACGGCAAAGTGCGCTTGCATCGCTACGTCCCGCCGGTCCAAAGGAAGCCGCCGTACGACAGACGACAGGACTCAGTTTCTTGATGAAGTAGATCCGGTCATGATCTGAGAGATCGGGTAACCCCAGTAGCTTTAACGGTTCCCGTCCAACTCGCATTTCGTGAAAAAATACATAAACCAAAGTACTACATGTAACTACAATCGGTTACATGGACGAGACACAGTACGACACGAACCTGGGTTGGTGGACCGACAAGCCTGAGCGGGAAAGTCGCCCGTCCTCACAGCGGCGCGCCACCCTTCGGCCCAAGCGGCCGGTCGAAGGCTTTGGTGTGTGGCTCGCGTGTGCGTTGATCATTGCCTTGGTGACGGCCTTCGTTTGGTCCCTCAAGGTTGTGGTGGGGCTTTGATGAAGCTGATGGGAGCAAGAGTCGCAGCATTGGCCTGTTGTGTTCTGGTCTCGCTCAGCTCCAATGCAGATGCCCAGTCACCCCCTCGGGTCTATGCCTGCAAAGACGCTCACGGTCGCGCGTTGACTTCAGACCGACCGATTGCAGATTGCGCGGACAGGAACCAGCAGGAGTTACGCAAATCCGGTGGCGTCTTGCGCACAGTCGGTCCAACCTATTCGGACTTGGAACTTGCCGCTCGCCAGAATCAAGATCTCCGGGCCGAACGGGCTGCCCTCGACCGCGCGGGCGAACGCCGGAGAGAGCGAGCCCTCTTGGTACGCTATCCGGACTCTCGCGTCCACGACAGGGAGCGCGACGATGCCTTGGCGAACATCGACCAGACCGCCCAAGTCGCCAGGCAGTACCTCGCAGCGTTGAAGATCGACCGGCAAAGGCTCGACGAGGAACTCGAGTTCTATCGTGGAGACCGCGCTATGGCACCGGCGGCCTTGCGCGAGAAGCTCGAGGAGAACGAAGCCGGTGTCCGGGCGCAGAGCAAATTCATCCAATCCATGGAAGAGGAGAGACACCGCTTGGCCCTGCGATTCGCCAAGGAGCGCACGCAGCTCGAACCGCTCTGGCAAGCCGTAGCGGCGAAGCGCTGACGAGCAGCGCGCCTCAACTTGAGACTTCGACCCGTGGCGGCTCCCTCTTGAGAAAACACACCATGAAGTCACCAGACCATGCTGGGGGGAAGCAGACTATGAGAAGACCTAGCCAACGGTGACTTTTTCACTTTTGGAGGGTCGAGCGCGGCGCTCAATCGCTCGGAAGTGAAATCGCAGCCGACAGCCCTTTCCGATGACGCGGCTCCAGTGAGCCCGTCACTATTCCCTGAGATTCAAGAGCCGACCGGGTCGGCGTCTTCGTCCTCGCCGGTCGCCCTCGGCCCGGAGCGCTCATCTGGCACCAGCTTGAAGAGCTCGACGCAGCCAGCTTCGAAAGCCTCTATCCATGTGGGGAATGACAGAACGCTCGAATCGACATCGACCCAGACCGATGCATCTTCTCGGCTCTCGTGGAGGACCCAGTGGAAGTGACCCGGATCCGGCTCGTTGACGAAAACGGTGATGTGCCGCAGGTGGGTCATGGTCGCATCGTAGCCCTGCGGCTGTTCAGCGGCCGTTCAGCCTTCGACCATTGAATCGACCGCGGGCCCCGCCGATAGTTTTTCTATCCGGAAAGTAGGCGTCTGATCCGGGCGCTGAGTATGGCTAGGCCGCCTCTGAACGTGCCCGCAGCCGCCCTCCGAGACCGGTGTGCTTCGCGTTCGTGTCGCAGAGCAGCATGGAGGGTCTTGAGGCTTTGCGGGTTGCGCCTCCAGACCCCGGCAACCGTGAAATTGCCCCGATTTGACGGCGCGAGGCTGGGGACGATGTCGATCTGTTGGGCACCGATCTGATGTAGGTGCCGAGCACGATCCCTCGCGACCTTAAGAAGTCGTCGTGACTTTCTATGGGCGAATTCAACGAGACCCTGATCGTTGGTACTGTCGCGAAATGCTCAGCCAAGAATGCGACTACCTCAACGAGCACAATCTTCCTCGACGCCCATCCATGCCGCATTGCGATGGCTGAAGGCACGAAGCGGTCCAGGTGGACCTCGCGCCCACCGGGTGATACGGTCACTGCCCCGATGGTGCCGACATGTGTCTCACCATCATAGAGATGCATGGGCTCCCCGAGTTTGTACGGAGCAGACCCGGGCCCTGTGATGCGGAGTTCGGGGAAGGTCAGAGAATCCCGTGCAGTCGAGTTGTTGGTGCGCGGTGAGGGAGTGTTGTTCAATTGGGCCCTGCCTGATTCGCGAGCCGCCAGGTCTTCAACACCGGCACGAGCGCTGCCGTAGCAATCGTGACCATGTGCGCAGTCCCGCGACCACCCTTGAACGCGAGCACGAGCTCCGGGCGACCCTCGCGCAGCATCTGAGCGTTTCTGATGGGCACAGCGCGGTGCTGAAAGCGATCCCTGTTTGCGCGGTACGTGGCAACCTCGATACCTCGTGCGATGGCCCATCGGCGTGCGAGATTGTCTACTTCCGTCGCACCGCCTTCGATCAGGAGCGTGACGGGTTGGCGGGCATGAACGCGGTCGAGGACGTTCACGATGAACGCCGAATCGTCGTCGTCGCGTCCGCCGCAGACTAGTACTCTCATGTTGTCAGTTCAGCACGAAGAACGCCCAAGTCGGCGCATGGGCGTTCGCGTCCATGGCGTTGCGGTGGTCTCTGCATGCTTTCTGCTTAGTAGTGGAATCGCCAAAAAGCAAACCCCGCCGAAGCGGGGTTGGGTGATCGAATGACGCTTTCGCGATGATAGCCTCGATGGCCGCGATCTATGAATCCTTGGAGGAATCGCGTGATTCATTCGCCCGTTGACCGGAGGTTATAGATGCGCTGGTCGTGGGCAAGTGTGGGCGGCTCGAGGTCGATCGCACCAGTTACCAAAACCGCCACCATGGTCGCCGGCCTATAGGCAGTGCCGCCAGCGGTGCGGCAATGGTGGTGGCGGCGTGAAATCGCCGTCTGGCTTCCGCTTCCAAGATACGGGCTTCATGCATAGCGTTCTGATCACCTCGCGTCGCTTGCACCCGAAGCTCTTGGCAGTGTCGGAAAAGTTCGTCGTCGGAAAGGGCTGTCGGGTCCATCGTTTGCATTGTTGCGTGGCCCTGCCGCTTTTGCGAACACCTGGCGACACGGTCAATCCCGCGCTCGCGGACTTAAGTCACCGATCGTCCGGCTTAGGTGCTCCGTCGCTTCGCCTTTAGATTCGATAGGCGGTCGGATCGGCGTCCTCATCCTCGCCAGGGGCGCGCGGCCCGCCGCGCTCGTCCGGCACCATGCGGTAGAGGGCTACGGTGCCCGCTTCGAAGGCCTCGGTCCACGAGGTGTAGGACTGCTCGCTGTCAGCGATGTCGATCCAGACCGAGGAAGGGGAGCCTTCGTGCAGGACCCAATGAAAGTGGCCGGGCACCGGCTCGTCTACGAAGACCGAGATGTGCCGCAGGTGGTTCATGGCCACGATCGTATCGCTGGCGGCGTTCAGCGACCGTTCAGCCGCCGCCGGTTTCAGCCTGGCCAGCGCATCCAGTCAGATGGCCCTCAATTCACCCCAGAGGCAACTGACAGCGCGGCTATCATTCA
>Ga0182008_10003052_pt1 | contig 10279 bp, 8 predicted proteins | sample Sormic07211129_1_FD_120482 | JGI IMG/M metagenome (GOLD analysis project Ga0182008, IMG submission 120482) | Rhizosphere microbial communities from Sorghum bicolor, Mead, Nebraska, USA - 072115-129_1 metaG | ecosystem: Host-associated > Plants > Roots > Rhizosphere | place: USA: Nebraska...
AGAACGTCCGCACCCGACCCACCTCGGACCCCGGCGTCTCGAACCGCACCGTCACTCTCCCCAGCCCACTCCCCTGCACCCACCCGTGCCCGAACTCGGCGTGCCGCACATCGTGCCCGGCGGCCCACCGCCGCTCGACCACCACGACCTGCTGCTCCACGGCCCCGCCCTGCTCCGCCTCGTCGTCCGCGAACTCACCCCCCTTCCCCGCCGCCTGCGCGAACAGGTCCTCCTGCGTGTAGTCGGCGAGCCCGCTCACCCCCACCCCCAGCAACCGCACACCCCCCGTCGTGTCCACGCCTTCCAGCAGCCGAGCCGCGGCCTCCCGCACCACCGCGGGATCATCGGTCGGCCCCCGCAGCGTCTCGGACCGGGTCAGCGTCGAGAAGTCGTACCGCCGCACCTTCAACACGATGGTCCGTCCCGAAAGCCCGGCCCCCCGAAGCCGCCGCACACAACGATCCGCCAGCCGCTGCACCTCCATCCCCACCCGCAGCCGGTCGTGGATGTCCACGTCGTACGTGTCCTCGACGGAGACCGACTTGGCCTCCCGCTCGGCGACCACGGGACGGTCGTCGTGGGCCAGGGCCATGGCGTACAGGGCATGCCCGTGGGCCTTGCCCAGCAGCCGTACGAGCTCGTCCTCCCCGGCCTCGGCGATGTCGTCCACCGTGGTGATCCCGGCCCGCCGCAGATGGTCCCCCGTCGCCGGCCCCACCCCCGGCAGGGTCCGCACCGGCATCGGCCCCAGCAGCGCCCGCTCGGTGCCGGGCTCGATCAGCACCAGCCCGTCCGGCTTGGCCTCCTCGGAGGCGATCTTCGCGAGCATCTTGGACGCGGCGAGCCCCACGGACCCGGTGAGCCCCGTGACGGCCCGTATGTCGGCCCGCAGCCTCTCCCCGACGAGTCGGGCCGAGGCCGCGTCCCAGGCCGCCTGACCGGCCTCCAGGTCCACGAACGCCTCGTCCAGGCTGAGCGGCTCCACCAGCGGCGACAGCCCGTGCAGGAGCCCCATCACCTGCTCGCTGATCGCCCGGTAGAACCCGAAGCGCGGCACCAGGTACGCGGCGTTCGGCGCCAGCCGCCGCGCCTGCGCCATCGGCATCGCGGACCGCACTCCGAAGACCCTCGCCTCGTACGAAGCCGTGGCCACCACCCCGCGCGGCCCCAGCCCGCCCACGACCACGGCCTTCCCACGCAGACTCGGCTTGGATGCCTGCTCCGCCGAGGCGTAGAAGGCATCCATGTCGAGATGCAGGATCGTGGGCGCGTTTCTCACATGTCCGATGCTGCCCTACGCCACTGACAATGCCCCCGTACGACCGCCCGGGCGCTGCCGCTCCCGCCTAGACGGCCCGGTTTCGGCGCCGCGCCAGTTCGTCGGTCGGGTTCTGCCCGATCAGGGTCTCGCCGGTGTCGATCCGCTCTCCGTGCAGCTGCGAGAGCGCGCTCTCGACGTCACGCCACACCACGCCGACGGCGATCCCGAAGATCCCCTGGCCGCCCTGGAGCAGCGCGTGGACCTCGTCCGGCGACGTGCACTCGTAGACGGTGGCGCCGTCGCTCATCAGCGTCATGCGCTCCAGGTCCCGGAAGCCGCACTCCCGCAGGTGCTGGACGGCGGTGCGGATGTTCTGCAGGGACACGCCGGTGTCCAGGAACCGCTTGACGATCTTCAGGACGACGACGTCCCGGAAGCTGTAGAGCCGCTGGGTCCCCGACCCGTGGGCGGGCCGCACGCTCGGCTCGACGAGGCCGGTGCGCGCCCAGTAGTCGAGTTGCCGGTAGGTGATGCCGGCGGCCGCACAGGCCGTCGGCCCGCGGTAGCCGATCTGCTCGGACGCCATGGACGCCGCCCCTCCGCTGCTCGGCACGGCCGCCGGTCGCTGCGGAGCAGGGTCGGCCGCGCTGCCGTGATGGGGGTCCCCCCAACTCGAACGAAGTGGAGAGCTTGGGGGAGGGTACGGAAAGCTTCCCCCGGCCTCGCGTCCGGGGGCACCCCCAGCCGTACCGTCGCCGCTGCTTCTCACGCCGACCTCCGTCCTTGACCTGCCTCCTCGACGGTAGGCAGCCACCAGGGGTGCGTCAACGACCGCCACACTCGGCACGCCGAGTGATAATCACCCTAGGAGTGGTTTCCCGTACCCCGTCGCGGGGAAAGGCTAGCCGAATGCGCTCGGAACGGGCCGCAGGACGCACTCACTCGCCGCTGGCAAATGCCGTTATTTGAGCCCGGACCGCCAGAAACCGGCGGCCGGCCACGGACAGGTGGTCCGCCGGGCCGGCCGCGTCTCACTGGCTGCTGGTACCGAAGTCCTCCGGGGAGATCTGGTCGAGGAACTCGCGGAACTTCTCCACCTCGTCCTCCTGCTCGTCCGGGATCGCGATGCCCGCGTCGTCGAGCACACCGTCACTGCCGTAGATCGGCGTCCCGGTGCGCAGGGCCAGCGCTATGGCATCGGAGGGGCGCGCGCTCACCTCGACTCCGCTGGCGAAGACCAGCTCCGCGTAGAAGACGCCCTCACGCAGATCGGTGATGCGCACTTCCGTGAGCTCCTGGCCGACGGCTTCCAGCACGTCCTTGAACAGGTCGTGGGTCAGCGGTCGTGCGGGGGCCATGCCCTGCTGGGCGAAGGCGATCGCCGTCGCCTCCCCGGGCCCGATCCAGATGGGGAGGTAGCGGTCGCCTCCCACTTCACGCAGGAGCACGATCGGTTGGTTGGAGGGCATTTCGACCCGGACACCTACGACATCGAGCTCGTTCACACAGCAACCCTAGGACGTGCCCGGGACGTTTGGGTAGTCGGGCAGGGATTGGGGGGCCGATCCGGCCTCGGCGGACGTGCCGGCCTCAGGGCAGTCTGACGCCGAGCGCGGTCTGCACAAGGGCCGCGTGCAGCTTCACGGTGAGCGCCGCCAGCTCCTTGGTACGGGCCTCGGCATGGGCTCTGGTCTGCGGATTGCGGTGCCGCTTGAGCGGGGCGACCACCTGGTCCACGAGTCCGGCCTCACGGTCGGCGGCGGCCTTCATCACCCTCAGGTGCCGCGGTTCGATCCCGAACCGGCCGAGCTCCACGACGAGGGCCGCGACGGTGGCCGCCTCGGCGTCGTACGCCCCGTCGGGCAGCGGGGCGAGCAGCCCGTAGGACTCCCACTCCTTGAGCTCGTCCTCGCCGATCCCGGCGGCGGCGAGCAGCTCGGCCTTGCCGATCCGGGCCGCCGTGGGCCCTTCCACGACCTCCAGGGCGGTCTCGCCGTCCCGCTGACGGCCCACGGTGGGCAGGGGGACCGCCTCACCGCGCTCCATGGCGTCCAGGTGCTCACGGATCACCTTGAGGGGCAGGTAGTGGTCCCGCTGCATCCTCAGGACGTGCCCGAGGCGCTCCACGTCGCCGCCGGTGAACTTTCGGTAGCCCGAGGGGGTCCGCTGCGGCTCGACGAGCCCTTCCGACTCCAGGAAGCGGATCTTGGAGATGGTGACTTCGGGGAACTCGTCGCGCAGCACGTTCAGCACCGTGCCGATGCTCATCAGTCCGCTGTCCGTGGCGGTGGTGCCGTGGCCGGCACCACCGCTCGGTGTTTGAAGCATGGACATTCCCTGGGGTCCCACCCGGACGGTGCCCGGGAGCGGGTCAGTAGCCCCGCTGGCTCGCGTAGAAGACCAGCCGGTACTTGCCGATCTGGACCTCGTCGCCGTTGTTCAGGGCGACCTGGTCGATCCGCTCGCGGTTGACGTACGTGCCGTTCAGGCTGCCGACGTCGGCCACCGTGAACGAGCCGTCCGCTCCGCGGCGGAACTCCACGTGCCGGCGCGAGACCGTCACGTCGTCCAGGAAGATGTCGCTCTGAGGGTGACGGCCGGCCGTGGTCAGGTCGCCGTCCAGGAGGAAGCGGCTGCCCGAGTTGGGGCCGCGGCGCACGACCAGCAGGGCGGAGCCCAGCGGCAGCGCGTCGACGGCCGCCTGTGCCTCCGGAGAGAGCGCCGGCAGCTGCGACTGACCGGTCACCTCGGCGTCGTAGGCCTCGAGGCCGGAGATGGAGATCGTGGAGGTCGTCTCGGACGGACGCTCCGGCGTCGCACCCGCCCGCAGGGGAGCGCCGCAGTTGGAGCAGAAGCGGCTGTTCTCCGCGTTGCGGTTACCGCACCTCGTACACACCAGGGCCGACATAGGGGAAAACCCTCCACCCGTACTTGAGGTTGACGGTTGCCCGAAACCTATGCCGCCGGACTGTGCAGGGTCAACAGACGGCGCGCCCTGACCTCCGGGAATGTCACCGCCCGAACCGCCGACCTGGTCCCGGAACAGCGGGCGCTGGCCTTCCGCGTCGGGCTGTGCGCGATGACGGGCAGTGGCATTGTCGCTGCCCTCTCGCGCACTCTTGCCGAACAACTTCGCAAACAACTTCACGGGCGATTCCCCTTGACCGAAACAGACCCGCCCGTGGGGCAGGACGAACCCTGACTCAATACGCCGGGCGACCCGGACATCCTCACAACGTCCGTGACCACCAGACAGTTTCCACCACGCACCACCCATTCGGTGCGCCGACCCCCCGCAACCTCATGCCCCTGCCGGACGGCCCCCATGCACCCCCGGTTCACTGGGAGGACGACCGAGCGTAGTCAGGCCGCTTCGCGGCTCGCAAGGCATCCACGACGATCTTGTTCGACCGGTCGACGGTGACGGTGGCCTGCTCCTTCTCGAGAGTCTGCACCACGCCTCCGGGGATGTTGAGGGCCGGCTCGAGATCCGCCGGCTTGCCGATGACCTTGAAACGATAGGGCGCGTTGATCTTGTTTCCGTCGACGCTGACGCTCTTGCCCGCGTCCGAGAGATACGTGCCCGCAACGACGCGTACGTCGTTCACCTGGATCGCCTCCGCCCCGGCGGCGCGAAGCTCCTGGATCGCGTCGAGCAGCATGTCCGCCTCGACCGTTCCCTTCGTGTCCTGGATGGTCATCGTGATGCCGGGACCCTGCGCGGCCACCGTGCCCGCCAGAATGCCGAGTTGCCTCTCCTTCTCCACGGTCTGCCTGCGAGCCTCCTCGGCCTGGTCCGAGCTGTTCTCCAACTCGTCGCGCTGCTTCTCCAGTCCCTGCTTCTCGTCCTCAAGACGCTGTGTACGGTCATCCAGTTCATCGAGGATGCGAACAAGATCCTCCTGGCGTGCGCCACGCAACGCGCTGTCACTGTCGCTGTTCGACGCCACCTGGATGGCAAGACCGAAGCCGAGGCCGAACAGCAGCAGGGCGACGATGAGTTGGGCCCGGGTGACGCGCGGCGGCCAGAGTCCCTTGACCAACCGCTGCCGGCCGGTCAGCTCGGGCTGCGCCGTCTCCTCGGAGGCGGCAGCGGCCTCCGAGGGAGTCGCGGAAGTCGCAGGAGTCGCAGGAGTCGCGGTCGCGGGAGTCGCGGGCACTTCCTCGGGCAGTTCCTTGCGCAGCCTGTTCTCGGGCTTCTCCTCGTTCTCGCTCATCGCCTCACGCCCGGAAGACGTGCCGACGGATCGCCGCGGCGTTCGAGAAGATACGGATGCCGAGGACCACGACGACTCCGGTGGACAGCTGGGCGCCCACGCCCAGCTTGTCGCCCAGGAAGACGATCAGCGCGGCCACCACCACGTTGGACAGGAACGACACCACGAACACCTTGTCGTCGAAGATCCCGTCGAGCATGGCCCGCAGACCACCGAAGACGGCGTCGAGCGCCGCGACGACGGCGATCGGCAGATAAGGCTCGACGACCGCCGGAACCTCAGGCCGGACCAACAGTCCGGCCACGACTCCCACGACGAGGCCCAGTACGGCGATCACGATGTGCTGCCCTTCTCAGTCTTCTCGGTCTTCGGCTGTGCTGTACGTACGATCACACTCGGTGCCGCGGGCAGCCGGAGCTCGCTCTGCACGGAGATGGCGGTCCGGATGCCGTAGTCCCCCTGCAGCGCGTGCAGATAGAGGCCGTCGGCGCTGTTCTGGAACGCGGTGCTCAGCTGCTTGCCGTTGCCCACGGCGAGCACCGTGTAGGGCGGCACCAGCGGCTTGTTGTCGACCAGTATCGCGTCCCCGGCGGCCCTGATCGCCGACAGGGCGGTCAGCCGCTGTCCGTTGATGGAGATGGCCTCGGCGCCCGACTCCCACAGCCCGTTGACGACGCGCTGCATGTCCCGGTCACGGACCCGTCCGGTGTCGGAGAAGTCCGTGGTCTCGCGGGGATTGCCGTTGCCGCCGGAGGTGGCTTCCTTGGCGTCGTTGACGACCAGCTTCACACCGGGACCGTGGACCGCGACGGCGCCCGACAGGAGCCCCACCAGCTCGGACTGGTCCCCGCCGCCGCTCTTCTTCAGAGCCTTCCGCTGCCGTGTGCTCACGTCGTCGCGCAGCTTGTCGACCGAGTCCTCCAGCTTGTCCGCGGTCGTCGTCTCCCGGTCGATGCGGTCGATCAGCTCCTGGCGCTCCTTGGCCACGACCGGAGCCGCCACCCGCGCCTGTGCCGCCCCGACGGTCACCACGAGGGCCGCGAGCACCAGCCCGGCGGCCAGACCCAGCCGTGCCCGGAGCGTCCTGGGCATACCGCCGACGCCGTCGGCCTTCTTGCGAGCGGCAGCCTCGGCGTATCCGTCGTCGAGGCTGTGGTCCATGACGTTGGTGAGCAGGAACATGGACGCGTCCGGCCGCGAGGGGCGCGTCGGTGTGCTCCGAATGGGGGGCTGCTGCGGCATGCCGCACATCGTCGCACGTTGCGACCACTACCTCCGAATGGCCCCACCGGCGTGCCGGACAGGCCCCCTGGGGGACACCTGTCCGGCACGCACGCGTGCTGCGTCTTTCAGCGGCCCGCGCTGTCCACCACGGCCGACCACTCATCCAGCAGGGCCTGCGCGGAGGCGTCGTCCGGCCCCTCCGCCCACAGATGGGTGACGGCCTCCGCCGGGTCGGGCAGCACCATCACCCAACGCCCGTCGGTCTCCACCACCCGTACCCCGTCGGTGGTGTCCACGAAGCGATCTCCGGCCGCCTCGACGACCCGCCGCATCACAAGTCCCTTCACGGCCCAGGGAGTCGCCAGATCGCGCTTGAGGACGTGCGCACGCGGGATACGGGCGTCGATCTGGCTGAGCGTGAGCTGCGTCCGCGCCACCAGACCGATCAGCCGTACGAAGGCCGCCGTACCGTCGAAGACACTGCTGAACTCCGGGACGATGAAAGCTCCCTTGCCGTCACCGCCGAAGATGGTGGAGTCATCGCCGCCGACCCGGGTGAGGTCGTCGGGTGAGGTGGTCGTCCACTCGACCTGCGTCCCGTGGTACGCCGCCACCTGCTCGGCGATCCGGGTCGTGGTCACGGGGAGCGCCACCCGACCGCTGCGCCGCTCGGCCGCGACCAGGTCGAGCATCACGAGCAGCGCCCGGTCGTCCTCGATGATCCGCCCCTTCTCGTCCACGAGGGAGAGCCGCTCACCGACGGGGTCGAACCGCACTCCGAACGCGGCCCGGGAAGAGGCCACGATCTCGCCCAGCCGCACGAGCCCGGAACGCCGCTGGTCACCGGTCTCCGTCGGCCGGGACTCGTCGAGACCGGGATTGATCGTCAGGGAGTCCACGCCGAGCTTCCCGAGCAGACTGGGCAGTACAAGCCCGGAACTGCCGTTGGACGCGTCCACGACGACCTTCAACCCGGACTCGGTGATACCGGTCGTGTCGACATTCCGCAGCAGCGAACCGGTGTACGAGTCGAAGACACTGGCCGGGAAATGCAGGTCCCCGATCTCGCCGGGGAAGGCACGCCGGTACTCCTGACGCGCGAACACCCGGTCCAGCTTGCGCTGGCTGCCCTGCGAGAGATCGGCGCCGTTCCCGTCGAAGAACATGATGTCCACGGAGTCCGGCACACCGGGTGTGGTACGGATCATGATCCCGCCGGCGCTGCCGCGCGCCGTCTGCTGACGGGCCACGGGCAGCGGCACGTTCTCCAGGTCGCGTACGTCGATCGCGCTGGCCTGCAGAGCGGAGATCACCGCCCGCTTGAGGGCGCGCGCACCGCGGGAGTGGTCGCGGGCCGTGGTGACGGTGGAGCCCTTCTTGAGGGTCGTCGCGTAGGCACCGGCGAGACGGACGGCGAGTTCTGGCGTGATCTCGACGTTCAGGATGCCGGAGACACCACGGGCGCCGAAGAGATGGGCCTGGCCCCTGGACTCCCAGATGACCGAGGTGTTGACGAAGGCACCGGCTTCGATGGTCTTGAACGGGTAGACCCGGACATTGCCCTGAACGATCGATTCTTCACCGATCAGACACTCATCACCGATGACCGCGCCGTCCTCGATCCGGGCGGCGCGCATGATGTCGGTGTTCTTGCCGACCACGCAGCCGCGCAGATTGCTGTGCTGGCCCACGTACACGTTGTCGTGCACCACGGCCTTGTGCAGAAAGGCACCGCTCTTGACGACGACATTCGAACCGACGACGGTGTGCTCACGAATTTCGGCGCCGGCCTCGACCTTGGCGTAGTCGCCGATGTACAGCGGCCCACGCAGCACGGCATCAGGATGCACCTCGGCACCCTCGGCCACCCAGACCCCCGGGGAGAGCTCGAAACCGTCGATCTCGACGTCGACCTTGCCCTCCAGAACATCGGCCTGCGCCTTCACATAGCTCTCGTGCGTGCCCACGTCCTCCCAGTAGCCCTCGGCGACATAGCCGTAGATCGGCTTGCCCTCCTTCATCAGCTGCGGAAAGACATCGCCGGACCAGTCGACGGGCACATCGGGCTCGACATAGTCGAAGACCTCGGGCTCCATCACATAGATGCCGGTGTTCACCGTGTCCGAGAAGACCTGCCCCCAGGTCGGCTTCTCGAGGAAGCGCTCGACCTTTCCCTCTTCGTCGACGATCGTGATGCCGAATTCCAGCGGATTGGGGACACGCGTCAGACAGACGGTGACGAGCGCACCCTTTTCCTTGTGGAAATTGATGAGCTCGGTGAGGTCGAAGTCGGTCAGGGCATCGCCGGAGATGACGAGGAAGGCATCGTCCTTCAACGCCTCTTCGGCATTCTTGACGCTCCCGGCGGTACCGAGTGGCTTCTCCTCATTGGCATAGGAAAGCTCCATTCCGAGCTCTTCGCCGTCACCGAAGTAGTTCTTGACCAAGGAGGCCAGGAACTGGACAGTTACGACGGTCTCGTTCAGCCCATGCCTTTTGAGCAGCCGCAGCACATGCTCCATGATCGGGCGGTTCGCCACGGGTAGGAGCGGCTTGGGCATGCTCGAGGTCATGGGGCGAAGGCGCGTGCCTTCGCCTCCGGCCATCACGACGGCCTTCATGTCGGAAGCGTCCTCCTCAAAGAGACGACGGTCTAGCCGACTTCACCCGCCAGATTCTCCCGCACTTTTGCGCCAGTGGCCATCGAGCCGCTACGGCGGCAGCAATCGGCGAGTTCAGTCGGCCGTGGCGTCCGCACGAACCAGACGACGGACTTGTACCACGTAGAGGATTCCTGCCCACCAGTACAGGGTTGTACCCCATCCGGCGAACGCCCATCCGAAAATAGCAGCGAGTGAGTGGATCCATCCAGATCCGTCACTGAGCAGGAGCAACGGGAAGGCGTACATCAGGTTGAAGGTGGCCGCCTTCCCCAGGAAGTTCACCTGCGGGGGCGGATAGCCGTGCCGCCTGAGGATGCCCACCATCACCAGAAGGACCAGCTCTCGCAGAAGAAGTACAGCGGTCAACCAGATCGGCAGAATCTCGCGCCAGGTGAGACCGACCAATGTCGAGAGAATGTAGAGCCGGTCGGCCGCGGGATCGAGGAGCCGGCCCAGACTGCTGATCTGGTTCCAACGCCGCGCGAGCTTGCCGTCCAGGTAGTCGCTGACTCCGCTCAGAGCCAGCACCAGCAGCGCCCACCCGTCACTCTGCGGCCCCCCGAACTCCGGCCTGAGGATCAGCCACAGGAAGATCGGCACGCCGACGAGACGCGCCATGCTGAGGATGTTGGGGATGGTGAGGACACTGTCCGTCTGAACACGTGTCTCCTGGACCTCCACCCGGGGGCCTCCTGTGGGAAACGAGCCAACGATGCCCCCTGACCTTACCCCAACGCAAAAAAGCTCTGGCTCCTGGGCTTGTATGCCCAAGAGCCAGAGCTCTAAAAGGAGTTCGGCGGCGTCCTACTCTCCCACAGGGTCCCCCCTGCAGTACCATCGGCGCTGTAAGGCTTAGCTTCCGGGTTCGGAATGTAACCGGGCGTTTCCCTCACGCTATAACCACCGAAACACTA
>Ga0182008_10003053_pt1 | contig 10279 bp, 11 predicted proteins | sample Sormic07211129_1_FD_120482 | JGI IMG/M metagenome (GOLD analysis project Ga0182008, IMG submission 120482) | Rhizosphere microbial communities from Sorghum bicolor, Mead, Nebraska, USA - 072115-129_1 metaG | ecosystem: Host-associated > Plants > Roots > Rhizosphere | place: USA: Nebraska...
TGACTTCTTTCTAGTGGGACACTTGCATTTGGTTGACTCATCGTCCACCGCAAGACGTCCACACAATTCACCTGCGCACACTGTCAAAGATCAATCACTTGCATCCCCTTCCGGTGATGCCCTCTGAACATTTCGTCCCGAGGTGAGCCGCCCATTCTATATCGTTTTTCCTTTCCGTCAACACCCTCGTGATGCTTCTTTTCGAGGTGGTTAGCGGAGCGGAACCCTTCGCATGGGAGGCTTTCGTCGCGAGGGATTGAAAGTATAGGCTGAGCCCGAAGCCCTGTGAAGGGGGTCTCGACATCTTTTCGAAAAATACTCGCGCGGTAGACTCCGCGGACTCACTTCACACTAATAAGGTATGGCGATGATGAAGCGGTTCCTACCTGCCGCCCTGCTCCTGCTCTCCCTCGGCGCACATGCCGCCACGGAGCCTTCCGTGACGCTGCACGGAAAGCGATTCTCGACCGAATTCGCCACGGACGACGCGTCGCGCGAGCTGGGATTGATGAATCGCACGTCGCTCGCGGCCGATCACAGCATGCTGTTCATCTTCACCGACGAACAGCCGCGCGCCTTCTGGATGAAGAACACGCTCATCCCGCTCGACATCCTGTATTTCGACAAGGAGCGCAAGCTGGTCTCGATGCAGCTCAACGCGCAGCCCTGCAAGGCCGATCCGTGCGCCATCTATCCCAGCGACGGCAGCGCGCGCTATGTCCTGGAATTGCCGGCGGGCACCGCGGGCAAGCTGGGACTGAAGCTGGGCGAACCACTGACGGTCGAAGGCGAGCCCGGCACCATCCGCTGATCCGGCGAAAGCCCGTGCTGGCACGGAACACCCACGTGATAAGGAACGAGCGCCGCCGGATCGATGCCGGCAAGCTCGTCCCACTGGTCGTCGAAGGGAATGAATCGCTGCATGACCGCTTCCTCCACGGATCGGCCACCTTGCGCGGCCTTGGGACTATGGAAGCAGGTTTTTCTGCGCTGACGCTGGCGAAATGGGGCGAAAAGATGTCAGCCCCATCCCTTGATGCTGCGCGGTGGCGACGTCAGTCCAGCTCGACCATCTCGAAGTCGTCCTTGGTCACGCCGCAATCCGGGCAGGTCCAGGTGTCGGGGATGTCTTCCCAGCGCGTGCCCGGCTCGATGCCCTCGTCCGGCAGCCCCAAGGCTTCGTCGTAGATGAAGCCGCAAACGACGCACATCCATTTGCGAAGGGTGGTTTCGGTGCTCTGGCTCATGGTTTTGCGTACTGTCGTGGAACGGGAAAGTCCCACATTCTGTCACATCCCCAAAGGAATCCCATGACATCCCTCCTCCGATCCCCACTCAGCGGCAAGGGCGTCTACGCCATCACCGACGGCCCCCGCGACGACCTCTTCGCCGCCGTGGAAGCCGCCCTCGCGGGTGGCGCGCGCCTCTTGCAGTACCGTGACAAGACTGCCGATACCGACCGGCGCCGCTCCGAAGCCGACGAGATTTCACGCATCTGTGCCCGCTATGGCGTGCCCTTCATCGTCAACGACGACGTCGCACTCGCCCACGAGACCGGCGGCGGCGTTCACCTGGGTCGTGAAGACGTTTCCATCGCCGACGCGCGCGACGTGCTCGGCCCGGACGCGATCATCGGCGTTTCCTGCTATGGCTCCATCGAACGCGCCCGCCAACTAGCCGCCGAAGGCGCCGATTACCTGGCTTTTGGCGCGATGTATCCCTCCACGACCAAGCCCCACGCGCCAGTCGCTCCGCACGACGTATTGACGCAGGCACGCTCACTGGGCCTTCCGGTCGTGGCGATCGGCGGGATCAGCGTCGACAATGCACAGGCCGTGATCGACGCGGGCGCCGACTACATCGCCGTGGTCTCCGCCATCTTCGCCGCGCCGGATATCCAGACGGCGACACGCCGTTTCGCCGACCTTTTCGACCCCCGCCCCGGAATCATTCGATGACCACGAACCACGAACTCTTCGACCGCGCCCGACAACTGCTGCCCGGCGGCGTCAATTCGCCCGTGCGCGCCTTCAAGTCGGTCGGCGGCGAACCGTTCTTCACCGCGCGCGCCGACGGCGCCTATCTCTGGGACGTGGAAGGCAAGCGCTACATCGACTACGTGGGGTCGTGGGGCCCGATGATCGTCGGGCACAACCATCCCGCGGTGCGCGAGGCGGTCCAGCGGGCGGTGCTCGATGGCTTGTCCTTCGGCACGCCCTGCGCCGCCGAAGTGACGATGGCCGAGACGATCGTTTCGCTGATTCCCTCGGTGGACATGGTCCGCATGGTGAACTCCGGCACCGAAGCGACGATGTCGGCGATCCGCCTGGCCCGTGGCGCCACCGGCCGCAGCAAGATCGTGAAGTTCGAAGGCTGCTATCACGGCCATGGGGACAGTTTCCTCGTGAAGGCCGGCTCGGGCGCCCTCACCTTCGGCGTGCCGACTTCGCCGGGCGTGCCCAAGGCCGCGGCCGACCTCACCCTCACGCTTCCGTACAACGACATCGAGGCGGCACGGGAACTGTTCGCCGAGCACGGTGGCGACATCGCCGGCCTGATCATCGAGCCGGTCGCCGGCAACATGAACTGCATTCCGCCGAAAGACGGTTATCTCGCCGCGCTGCGGGAGTTGTGCACGCAGCACGGCGCGCTGCTGATCTTCGACGAAGTGATGACGGGCTTTCGCGTCGCCCTGGGCGGGGCCCAGGCCCACTATGGCATCACCCCTGACCTGACCTGCTTCGGCAAGATCATCGGTGGCGGCATGCCGGTCGGTGCCTATGGCGGTCGCCGCGACCTGATGCAGCAGATCGCCCCCTCGGGCCCGATCTACCAGGCGGGTACCTTGTCGGGGAATCCGGTCGCCATGGCCGCCGGCCTGGCGATGCTCCAGCTGATCCAGGCACCGGGTTTCCACGACGACCTCACCGCACGCACCGTGCGGCTCACGGACGGCATCCTGGGAGCGGCGCGCAAGGCCGGCATTCCTTTCAGCGTGAACCGTGTCGGCGCGATGTTCGGCTTGTTCTTCACGAACGAGACGGTGGAAAGCTATGCGCAAGCCACCGCGGCGGATGTAGCGGCCTTCAACCGCTTCTTCCACGGCATGCTCGAACGCGGCGTGTATCTCGCGCCGTCGGCGTTCGAGGCGGGATTCGTGTCGAGCGCGCATGGCGACGCGGAAATCGAGGCGACGATCGACGCGGCTACCGCGACGTTCGCCACGCTGTAACGCAACCCAGCGTCACTGGGTGACCCGCTTCACTGTGGGAGCCGCTTCACTGTGGGAGCCGCTTCAGCGGCGATGGGTGCTTGCCGCACCCTGGCCCGCTGCCGCGGGATCGCCGACAAGGTCGGCTCCCACAAACGCTTGGCGCAACTGGCCCGCTGCCGCGGGATCGCAGACGGAGTCGGCTCCCACCAGGGCGGAGTCGGCTCCGGTTCGATCAGGCGACCTTCGCTTCCTTCGCGAACTCGGCCAGGGTGGCGTGCAGGCGTTTCAGGCCCTCGGCCACTTCTTCGTCCGTGATCGTCAGCGGGGGCACGATACGCAGCACGTCCGGCCCGGCCTGGAGGATCAGCAGGCCGTGGGCGGCGGCGATATCCAGTATCTCGCCGGCACGGCCCTTGTATGAGGCATCGAGGACGGCGCCCAGCATCAGGCCGCGGCCACGCACTTCCGAGAACAGCTGGAACTCGTGGTTGAGCTTGTCGAGGCCCTTGCGGATGTCGTTGGACTGGCGCTCCACGTTGAGCAGCACGGTAGGCGAGGCGATCTTGGCCAGGGCCACGCGCGCCACCGCCGCGCCCATGGGATTGCCGCCGAAGGTCGTGCCGTGGGCACCGAACTGCATCACCTCGGCCACCTTCGGTCCCGCCAGCATCGCGCCGATGGGGAAGCCGCCACCGAGCGCCTTGGCCAGCGTGACGATGTCGGGGGTCACGTGGTCGTGGCTATGCGCGAACAGCGTGCCAGTGCGGCCCATGCCGCACTGGATCTCGTCGAGCACCATCAGCGCGCCGTGCTCGTCGCACAGCTCGCGCACCTTCTTCAGGAAGCCCGGCGCGGCCGGCATCACGCCGCCCTCGCCTTGCACCGGCTCGAGCATGACGGCGGCGATGCCACCCTGGGCGAACGCTTCTTCCAGTGCCGCCGGGTCGTTGAACGGCACATAGCGGAAGCCGGCGGGCAACGGCTCGTAGCCTTCCTGGTATTTCGGCTGCGCGGTCGCGGTGACCGTGGCGAGCGTGCGTCCGTGGAACGAGCCCTTGAAGGTGACGATCACCCGCTCTTCGGGGGTACGCCCCTGCGAGGCCGCCCACTTGCGCACCAGCTTGATCGCGGCCTCGTTCGCCTCGGCGCCGGAATTGCACAGGAAAACACGCTCGGCGAACGGCGCGTGGTCGACCAGTTCCTGCGCCAGGCGCAACGGCGGCTCGGAATAGAAGACATTGCTGGCGTGCCAGAGCTTCTGCGCCTGGGCGACCAGCGCCTCGAGGAGATCGGGATCCTGGTGACCGAGCGAGTTCACCGCGATACCGGCCCCGAAATCCAGGTAATCACGACCCTGCGTGTCCCATACCCGCGCGCCCTTGCCGTGGTCGAGCACGACGTCGCGCGGACGGTAGACGGGCAGCCAGTAACGCTTGCCCAGGCCGAGGAGATCGGAGGGATCGACAGGATGCGACGACATCGGAACGGACTCCTGGCCCCGGGCGCGGCACCGGGGCCCATGCAGGATGGATGCGCATGCACGCGCGTGAAAACGCATCGTATAAGGCGGTGGGCGCGCCGACAACGTGCGACGTGTGTCTCCCTTGCAACGGCGTGTTACACGTCGCTACACCGGCTGAACGGCCGGCGTCCGGGCCGTCGCAAAAAATTCCTTGCGAATCAAAGCATCGACACGGTGGCACGGCGCTTGCTGCCCTTCAGGGGCAAGGCCCTGTGAAGCCGCGTGGTTCGCTCGCCCGACGACCCTGCCAAGCCGGACGAACGAATGGGAACTCCCGGTCCTCCCGAGGACCGGGAGTTTTCTTTTCCGCGGCGGGTGGAACCAGGGTGGTCAACGCAACTGATCGAGGGCCAGTTGATGCTTCTTGCAAAGCCGATAGACGGTGACGCGGGAAACGCGCAGGCGGCGCGCGCATTCGCTGATGTTGAAGGCGCTCGCGCGCAGGCAATCGACGATCGCCTCGCGCTCGGCCGAGGTACGTGCGCTACCGAGGCTGTCGCGATCGCCAGCGGTCGTGTCCAGGCTCAACTCCAGGTCCTCCGGCGTGATCAGCGCATCCTCGGCGATCACCGCCGCGCGCTGCACGCGGTTCATCAACTCGCGCACGTTGCCGGGCCACGCGAATCCGTTCATCGCCTTGCGCGCGTTCGCGCTGAACGCGCGGGCCCGCGTTCCATAACTCTCGCGGAAGGCGTCGAGGAAATGCTGGGCCAGCAATTCGATGTCGCCCTGGCGCTCGCGAAGCGGCGGCATGCGCAGGCGCAGCACGTTGAGGCGGTAGAACAGGTCCTCGCGGAAGCGCCCCTGCGCCACCGCCTTTTCCAGGTCCACGTGCGTCGCGGCGAGCACGCGCACGTCCACCTTGATCGACTGGCAACTGCCGATCCGCTCGATCGTTCCCTCCTGCAACACGCGCAGCAGGTTGGTCTGCGCATCCAGCGGCAGGTCGCCGATCTCGTCCAGGAAGACGATGCCGCCGTCGGCGGATTCGAAGTGGCCGATACGCCGCGCGGTGGCCCCCGTGAAAGCCCCTCGCTCGTGACCGAACAACTCCGACTGCACGAGGTTGGCCGGCAAGGCGCCGCAATTGATCGCGGCGAACGGCCGGTCGCTGCGCGAGGAAATCTGGTGCAAGGCGCGCGCGGCCATTTCCTTGCCGGTACCGGTCTCGCCGGTGATCAGCAAGGGCAATTCCACGGGCGCGAACTTGCGGATGTTCTGCGACAGCGCGCGGATGGCCGGGCTGCTGCCGGTCAGCATGCTGGGCTGGTCGTCGACATGCGCCATGCCATCGCCGGGAACGCGGGCGAGCGCGCGGCGCAACGCGCTGAACGACGAAGGGCCGTCGATGATCTCGAACGCCTGCGGCAATACATGACGAACGGAAGGGTCTCGCATGGGCGTCCGCGCGCTGGTCAGGCCGATCCAGACCATGCCCGGATGCGATTCACGCAAACCGGCGAGGACACGCACGGCCGCTTGCGCACTGGCACGCAGGTCCACCACCGCGATGGCGGCGTCGCCGCATTCCGGCGATCCGGCATCCTCGCGCGCCGGGTCGGCGACCAGCGTTCGCCAGCCTGCCCGGATCAGCCCGAAGTGTTCCTCGACGCTCGGTCTGCCTACCCAAACGACGCAACGTCCCGTCGATTCCCCGCGCGACATGCCTGCTCCTCACCCGTCTCGTGGCCTGCTGTCGGCTTCGCGGGCTCATCCTCGGACCCGCCGCCGGCACCCCTGCAGGCCGGCAAGCCCCACTTTGCCGCCCTTGTCCAAGCATGGGCGACCGGGATCGACGGTATACCCGCTTGCCGAAAGCGGCCATACGCCAAACGGGCTAGCCGTTGCCGCTAGAGGAACAGGTCGGGCAGCAGCGGGTTGCCTGGCACCACGGCGTAGCGATCGAAGTCGTGCACGCCTTCCTCGCGCAACACGTCCTCGTCGATGCAGAAACGCCCGGTGAAGTCCCGTGACGGTTTCGTGAGGATCGCGTGGGCCGCGTCGGCCACGATCCCGGGCATGCGGCAATTTTCAGGACGTACCGTATCGCCGAGCATGGCGATGGCGGCGGTCGCGATCACCGTTCGTGGCCACAACGCGTTCACCGCGATGCCCATCGGGGCGAATTCCGGCGCCATGCCGAGCACGCAGTGACTCATGCCGAACTTCGCGATGGTGTACGCCACGTGAGGCGCGTACCACCTCGGATCGATGCTCGGTGGCGGCGAAAGCATCAGCACGTGCGGGTTCGCCGCCTCCTTCAGGAACGGCAGGCAGGCCTGCGTCGCGAGGAAGGTACCGCGCGTGTTCACCTCGTGCATGAGGTCGAAACGCTTCATCGGCGTGTCTTCCACGCCGGCCAGCCAGATCGCGCTGGCGTTGTTCACCAGGATGTCGATCCCGCCGAAGCGTTCCGCGGCGGTGGCGGCCGCCATGCGCACTTCGGCTTCCTCGCGGATGTCGACCTTGAGCGGCAGGGCGACACCACCGGCTGCCTCGATCTCGGCGGCGGCGGTGTGGATGGTGCCCGGCAAGCGCGGGTTGGGCACGTTGCTCTTCGCCGCGATGACGACATTGGCGCCGTCGCGCGCGGCGCGCAGGGCGATCGCGAGCCCGATGCCGCGCGATGCCCCGGTGATGAACAGCGTCTTGCCGGCGAGCGTCGTCATGGCCGATGCCTCATGCACGTTGGAAACGCGGAAGGATATCGCGCAGTTCCGCAAGGCGTTGCAGGGGGTCGGCAAGCTCCAGCATGTGCTGGCACTCGTCCGGGTCCAGCGGCAGCAGCTCGGACAGGCGGAATCCCACCCAGCTCGCGTCGTCGGCCTTCGACGCCACGTCGTTGCGCCATGGCGGCGACATCTGCTCGGAGAGACGCTCCAGGATGGTCGCCAGCAAGCCGAACTCGGCCGGCAAGGGAATGGTTTCCTCGTCCTGCCAGGTGGCGATATCGCCGCGCACCTGACCGTCCGAACGCACGCGCGTGCGCATGACCCGGAAGCGCCGCCCGCCCTCGGCGACGATGCCGAGCAGGCCGTCCTCACGGGTGTGGAAATCGGTGATCGTGGCCAGCGTGCCCACGGCGGCGGGGACGGCGGGCTGCCCCGCCTCGCGGCCTTCGAGGATCATGCACACGCCGAAGGCCCGGCCGGTGCGCGCGCATTCGCGCACCAGGTCGATGTAGCGCGGCTCGAAGATGCGCAATTGCAGGTGACCGCCCGGAAAGAGGACGTTCGACAGGGGAAACAGCGGAAGGTCGAGGGCGGGCGTGGTCGCGGCCATGCCCGTGAGTCTAACCTGCGTCCAGCGCCGCGAAGAAGCGCCGCGGTGCTCCTTCGAAGCCGCCATTGGACATGAACACCACGTGGTCGCCTTCGCGTGCTTCCGCGGCGAGCGCGGCGACCAGGCCATCCACGGTGGACGAGGTGGCGCCGCGGCCATCGAGCGCCGCGGTCACCTTCCCCGCATCCCAGGCAAGCTCGGGGCGGTGCAGGAAGACCACGCGGTCCGCATCGGCCAGCGAAGGCGCCAGCGCCTCGGCATGCGCGCCGAGCCGCATCGAGTTCGAACGCGGTTCCAGCGCCACGAGGATGCGCGCGCCGCCGACCTTCGCCCGCAGGCCCGCCAGCGTCGTGGCGATGGCCGTCGGATGGTGGGCGAAGTCGTCGTACACGGTCACGCCACGCGTCGTGCCGATGAGTTCCATGCGCCGCTTCACGCTCGCGAAACCGCCGAAAGCCGGCAGCAGCGCGACGGGATCGGCACCGGCCGCCGTCGCCGCGGCGAGCGCGGCCAGCGCGTTCATGACGTTATGCCGGCCCAGCGATTCCCAGCGAACTTCGCCCAACGGCATGCCGGCGCGGTGCACGCGGAAATGCGAGCCGTCGGCGGACAGCAGTTCGGCGCGCCAGTCGCCGGCATCGATGCCGAAGGTTTCCACCGGCGTCCACGCCCCCATCGCCAGCACCTCGGCCAGATAGGCGTCCTCGGCGTTGACGATCAGGCGGCCGTTGCCCGGGACGGTGCGCACCAGGTGGTGGAACTGGCGCTGGATCGCCGCCACGTCGGGGAAGATATCCGCGTGGTCGTATTCGAGGTTGTTGAGGATCGCGATGCGCGGCCGGTAATGGACGAACTTCGAGCGCTTGTCGAAAAAGGCCGAATCGTATTCGTCGGCCTCGATCACGAAGGGCTTGCCCTCGCCACGCCGTGCCGAGACGTCGAAGTTGCCCGGCACGCCGCCGATCAGGAAGCCCGGCGACAGGCCGGCGGACTCGAGCAGGTGCGCCAGCAGGCTGGTCGTCGTGGTCTTGCCATGCGTGCCGGCCACGGCCAGCACCTCGCGACCGCCGAGCAGGGTCTCACCCAGCCACTGCGGCCCGGAGATGTAGCGCAGGCCCTCGTCGAGCATGTATTCCACGGCGGGATTGCCACGCGTCATGGCGTTGCCGACCACGACCAGGTCGGGCGCCGGCTGCAGGTGTTCCGCCTTGTAGCCTTGCATCAGGGCGATGCCGAGATCCTGGAGCTGGGTGCTCATGGGCGGGTAGACGTTGGCGTCGGAACCTTCGACGGTGAGGCCGAGTTCGCGTGCGAGCGCGGCCACGCCGCCCATGAAGGTGCCGCAGATACCGAGGATATGGACGCGCATGAGGAGGCTCGTCTTGGCGCGGTGCGAAGGCACCGCGGAGATCCGCCGGCCAGGCCGGCGGACCAGAGGGGATCAGGCGCTGGCGGCCTTGACGCCACCGGGCAGTACGTCCAGCACGCGCTGGGTCACCTCGTCGAGCTCGCCGACGCCGTCGACCACCTGCAGCTTGCCGCGCTGCTTGTAGAAGTCGGCCACCGGAGCGGTCTGGTCGGCGTAGATGCCGAGGCGCCTCTTGACCGTGTCCGGGTTGTCGTCCGGGCGGCCTTCCTTCTCGAAACGCACTTCGCAACGATCGATGATGGCCGAATCGGGCACGTCGAGCTTCACCACGACATCCAGCGGCTGACCGATCCGCGCCAGCACGGTATCGAGCGCGTCGGCCTGGGCCAGGTTGCGCGGGTAGCCGTCGAGGATGAAGCCCGGCTTCGCGTCGGGCTCGCCCAGGCGGTGCTCGATGATGCCGAGCATGATGTCGTCGGGCAGCAGCTGGCCGGCGTCCATGAGGCCCTTGGCCTTGAGGCCCAGTTCGGTGCCGGCCTTGATCTCCGCGCGCAACAGGTCGCCGGTGGAGATGTGCGGTACGCCGAGGCGTTCCTTGAGGCGGGTGGCCTGGGTACCCTTGCCGGAACCGGGGGCGCCGAATAGCACGAGTCGCATTGATGCTCCGTTTCGTCGGACGCACGGGGCAAACCCGCCGCCGGACACGAGAAAATGGGTCTCAAGGTAACGGCAGCGGCGCCGCCGCGTCAAACGGCTGAAATACTGGCCCCGTTCAAGCCACCGTGACGCCGGGCGCGTTACCCTGCGCTTCCCGCCTCACCAGAAGGATGCGAAGCATGGCCGCCGGCAAACTCCTCTACGCCCAGTCGGGCGGTGTCTCCGCCGTGATCAA
>Ga0182008_10003056_pt1 | contig 10276 bp, 12 predicted proteins | sample Sormic07211129_1_FD_120482 | JGI IMG/M metagenome (GOLD analysis project Ga0182008, IMG submission 120482) | Rhizosphere microbial communities from Sorghum bicolor, Mead, Nebraska, USA - 072115-129_1 metaG | ecosystem: Host-associated > Plants > Roots > Rhizosphere | place: USA: Nebraska...
CAGCCGCACCTCGCGCGGATCACGGCCGGCCGCGACGACCTCGCGCACGAGCGTCTTCCGCGTCAGCACGCCGACGAGCGCACCGTCGTCCTCGACGACGAACACGGCACGCACGTCCTCGTTGTCGAGGCACTTGCCCGCCGCCTGCGCGCTCGCCTCGGCACCGAGCATCGTCGGCTCGGGAACCATCGCGTCGCGCACTGTCTGCGTGGTGCTCACGGATAGATCCCGCGTGCCTCGAGCGCACCGGCGACCTCGCGGATCGCCGCGACCAACGCCGACTGCCGCAACGTGATGCCTTTCTCCTCGGAGACCGCCCAGACCCGGTCGAACGCGTCCATCATCTTGTCCGCGAGCCGCTGGCGGATCTCCTCGCGATCCCAGAACAGGCGGCCGAGATCCTGCACCCACTCGAAATACGAGACCGTGACCCCGCCGGCGTTCGCAAGGATGTCGGGAACGACGTGGAGGCCGCGCTCCGCAAAGATCGCGTCCGCTTCTATCGTCGTCGGGCCGTTCGCGCCCTCGACGATCAGGCGCGCCTGTACGCGCGCCGCGTTCTCACCCGTCAGCTGATCCTCACGCGCTGCGACGAACAGCACGTCGCACGGAAGCTCGAGCAGCTGCTCGTTCGTGATGCGCTCGCACGTTTCGTAGCCCGCCAGCGAACCGTGCTCCGCGACGTACGCGTGCAGCTCGGGCACGTCGAGCCCGTCCGGCGCGTGGACACCGCCGGAGATGTCCGACACCGCGAGCACCGTCGCGCCCTTGTCGTACAGCTCGGACGCGGCGACGCCGCCGACGTTCCCGAACCCCTGCACGACGCACCGCTGCTGCGGCAGCGGCATGCCGAGCCGCTCGCACGCGCGCTCCGCGGTCATCACGACGCCGGCGCCCGTTGCCTCGCGGCGGTAGATCGAGCCGCCGACGGAGATCGGCTTGCCGGTGACGACCTCCGGCACCGCATGTCCCTTCAGCATCGAGTACGTGTCCATCATCCACGCCATCGTCTGCTCGTTCGTCGCCATGTCGGGCGCAGGGATGTCCGTCTCCGGCCCGATCTCACGGACGAGCTCCGACGTGAAACGGCGCGTCAGCCGTTCGAGCTCGCGCCGGGAGAGCGACGCCGGTTCGCAGCGGATGCCGCCCTTCGCGCCGCCGTACGGGAGCCGGAGCAGCGCGCACTTCCAGGTCATCCACGTCGCGAGCGCGGCGCACTCGCCGAGCGAGACCTCGGAGTCGTAGCGGATGCCGCCCTTCGTCGGGCCGAGCACGCTCGAGTGCTGGACGCGGTACCCGGCGTAGACGCGGATCGAGCCGTCGTCGCGGCGCAGCGGGACCGCGACGATGAGCGCGCGCTCGGGGAACGCGAGCCGCTCGGCGACGTCGGCCGAGATGTCGGCGTACGGCAGCGACTGCTCGTACTGCGCCCGCGCCATCAGGAAGAGAGGCGAGTCCCACTCGACGTGCTGCTCGGTTGCCTGCGCGTGGGCCACGGCGCGGAAAGTCTATGGAAGTGCGCGGCGTAGTCGTTCGCGGAGGCCAGCGACGGATGTGGCCGTCAGCGGGTCGCCGAGGACGGAGCCGAGCAGCTCGCTCGCCTCGCGAACGACGGCATCGCGTTCGCGCGCGAGCTTCGAGTGCTCGACGAGGAGCGCGCCGCGCCGCCGGGACAGCTCCTCGAGCATGTCGTCGAGGCTGGTCGTGCTCACCCTGCCGGCGAGCGCCGCCGCGGCGTCCCGCGTCGCATCGGTCTGCCGGAGGAATGCAGCCCGATGCTCCTCGAGGCGCGCGACGTCGGCCTCCGCCGCCGCGAGCGCAGCCTCGGCGGCGGGCCGCGCGGCGTCGTCGGCCGCGCCGAGGGCGGCGGCTGCCTCGTCGCGCCTCCCCGCCGCCTCGTGGAGCGAGTACTCGTTCTCGGAGATCGCCTGCGGCAGCCATGCCAGCAGCTCTGCGAGCTGCGCAGCCCGGGCACGTTGGACGTCGACTGCCTGCTGCTCCTCCTCCACCCGTCGGAGCTCGGCGGCGACGCGGGCGTCCCGCACCTCCAGCTCGGCCGCGATCCGCAGCGCGGACTCGACGTCGGTCATGGTGCGTCACCGGTCGTGTGCATGATCCGCAAGGGGTGGTTCTCGTCCGCCGTCCAGCGTACGCTCGTCGGCAGATGCTCGAGAGCCCGCTCGAGATCGAGGCGTCATACGAGAGCGTCGCGCAGGCGGTCAGGGATGCGGCGTACGGCGAGTCGACGCTGCTCGCATGCAGGGGCGCGCTCGGCGTCGAGCAGTCGGTGGCGGTCGCCGAGCAGCACCTCCACGCACTCGAGCTCGAGGACGAGGTCCGCATCTCCGTCGGCCACGGACGCATCCACGTTCACCCTGCCGACACGCCCGCCCGCCGGCGGCTCCCGAACGTTCCGGGTGGGCTCGATCGCCGGTCGGTCTTCGACAGACGCGTCGGCGAGCGGCGGAAGGCCGTCGCGGCGCAGCTGCCTCACGGTGAGCGTCGCAGCGGGACCGACAGGCGCACCGGCTCCGACCGGCGACGACCGGTTCGCGTCGGCGTCCCCAGGTGAGTGCCGGGGGCGGGACTCGAACCCGCATGCCCGAAGGCACCCGATTTTAAGTCGGGCGCGTCTGACCAGTTTCGCCACCCCGGCAGCCGGAGGGTAGCCTCACGCCGGAATGACGCACGGTGTCGTCTCGACGCTTGCGGGCCTCGGCGTGGTCGGCCAGGTGCTCGTCGTCTTGCTCGTCCTGCTGCTCGTCGTCGCGCGCGACCGGCTGCGCGCGTGGCTCTGGGGCTACGAGCTCTGGGCGGCGTTTCTCGTCGCGGCTGTCGCCACGGGCGGCTCGCTCTTCTTCTCGGAGGTCGCCAACTTCGTCCCGTGCGAGCTGTGCTGGTTCCAGCGCATCTGCATGTACCCGCTCTCGCTCCTGGCCCTTTTCCTCGCGTACCACGGCGACTACCGCGTCACGCGGTACCTCCTGCCGTTCCCGGTGATCGGCGCCGGCGTCTCCGTCTACCACATCCTCATCGAGAACCACGTCGTCTCGAAGCCGACCGCCTGCTCGATCGGCGCCGCCGACTGCGGCGTGAAATGGATCAACTACTTCGGGTACATGACGATCCCGACCCTCGCGCTCACGGGGTTCGTTCTCCTCACGATTCTCTTAGGCCTGGCAGCGGCGAGTCCCGAAGAAACCGCCGCTACGCTTCCCGCAGATGCCTAGCGGCAAGAAGAGCAAGCAGATGCGGCGCGCGGCCGCGGCCGCACCGCCGCCCGTCCAGTCGAAAGGCATGCCGCGCCGGCGGCAGGCCGACCCGAAGGTGCTCGCGGCCGTCGGCGGCGTCGTCGTCCTCGCGATCATCGGCATCGTGCTCGGCCTCGTCCTCTCGGGCGGCGGCAGCGGCGGCGGCCTGCCGAGCGGGACGCCGGCCGTCGGGAACTGTGCGTCGAACGGGCTGCCCGGCTGCCAGGACGTCGAGTCGCTCTTCAAGGGCATCCCGCAGAAGGGCCTTTACCTCGGCTCGCCGTTCGCGAAGGCGCAGATGGTGATGTTCATCGACCTCCAGTGCCCGTTCTGCCAGAACTACGAGACGACCGTCATGCCGACGATCATCAAGAAATACGTGCGCACCGGGAAGGTGCGCGTCCAGGTTCAGCCGTGGGCCTTCATCGGCCCGGACTCGGTCCGCGGCCAGAAGGCGATGTTCGCGGCGGCGAAGCAGAACAAGGCGTGGAACTTCGCCGAGATCCTCTACGTGAACCAGAGCACCGAGAACACCGGCTGGCTCAGCGACTCGATGGTCGCCCAGGCGGCGGCGAGCGTGAACGGCCTGAACGTCCAGAAGCTGTGGAGCGACCGCGGCTCGGAGGCGATCGCCAAGCAGACGGACGACGTTGCCGCGCTCGCGCAGGCGCGCAACGTCACCGGGACGCCGACCGTCTTCGTCGGCAAGACCGGGTCGACGCCGAGGCTCGTCGGCGCGAACGGGACTGTCCCCGATCTCGCGCAGACCGAAGCCGCGATCGACGCCGCGCAGTAGTTTCCCGCAAAGAGCGCCTTTTTCGTGCTTGACCCTCGTCGAGACGGCCCGTAGATTGCCGCGTGCCACCACCGATGGACTCACGGGTTCGTCGGAGGTGGCGTTTTCTTTGGTCCCGCCCGCTCCGTCCGACCGGCTCTCTAGCGTTCGCGGGCCATGCTCACGACGGCCTTGATCCTGCTCCTGTTGCTCGCCGCGGCGGGGGCGCTCGCCGTCTTCCTGCCGCGCCTGCTGCGAGGCGAGCTCTCGGCGCTCCGCCAGCAGACGAGCAGCGAGCTCACCGCTCGCAACGCCGACGTCGACCGCCGCCTCCAGGCCGTCGTGGAGACGATGGACCGCCGCCTGTCGGAGCTCGATCAGAAGGTCGACCGGCGCCTCGAGACGGCGACGAAGACCACGTCCCAGATCCACGAGCGCCTCGGCGAGATGACCCGCGCGACCGGCGAGATGATCGCGCGGGCCAAGGATCTCGGCCGGCTGGAGCAGGCGCTTCGGCCGCCGAAGGCGCGCGGCGGCTTCGGCGAGCTGCTGCTCGAGAACCTTCTGCGTGATCGGCTGCCGCGAGACGCCTACGACCTGCAGTACGGGTTCCGCGGCGGGGAGCGCGTCGACGCAGTGATCCGGGCCGACCAACTCGTCCCGGTCGACGCGAAGTTCCCGCTCGACAACTTCGAGCGGATGGTCGGCGCCGAGGGAGAGGCGGAGCAAGAGCTGCACGCGAAGGCGTTCGCGCGCGACGTCAAGGGCCACATCGACGCGATCGCCGAGAAGTACATCCGCCCCGGTGAGGGAACGTACGACTTCGCGCTGATGTATCTCCCCTCGGAGGCGATCTATTACGAGCTCGTCTGCGGAAAGACCGGCGCACTGCTGCAGTACGCGCATGAGCGGCGGGTCTTCCCCGTCTCCGCGACGACCTTCACCGCATACCTGCAGGTGATCGCGTTCGGGCTCAAGGGAATGCAGATCGAGCGGAACGCGCAGGCGGTCATGGAGTACTGCGGGCAGCTCCAGACCGACTTCGACAAGTTCGTCGACGACTTCGAGCTCGTCGGCAAGCACCTGTCGAACGCCCAGGGGAAGTACGCGTCGGCAGAGAAGCGACTCGACCGCTTCGCCACCAAGCTCGACCGCGCGAGCGAGCAGCAGGCCGAGCTGGCACCTGCAGAGCCACCACCGCCGGCGCTCCCGCGCGTCGTCGACGCCGCGTAGCTAGAACCGCAGCAGCGCGGCGACGCCGCCCACCGGCTCGAGGTCGCGCCGGTCGCTTCTGATCACATGCACGGTGCCGCCGTGCGCGAGCGTCTGGTGGAGCGCGAGGTCGAGCCCGCCCTCCTTTGCCTCCATCGTCGTGCCGTCGAGCGGGCAGCTGCCGTTGCGCATCTGAGCGCGGCCGCACTGCGGGCACTGGAACGCGGGACGGTCGGCCCCGTCCTGGACGAGCAACAGGTCGACGCGCCCGTCGGATGCCGCTTCGAGCGTGCTCTCCCACCCGCTCGCCGCGCGTCCGTTCTTCCCCGCCTCCTCGCGCCATCGCTCGAGCAGCTCCTGCTCGCGCGCGGCCTTCCAGTTCTCGAGCACGGGCTTCGCCGCCGCGAGCACCTGCGCGCCGTCCGCGTGCGCCTCCGCCGACGCCCAGCCGGCGAGGCACGACAGAACCTCGTTCGACAACGCGGCCTCGAACTCCGAGCGGATCTCCTCCGCTCCGATCAGCACGACGGGCACGCCGCGAAGGCGGCGGACGACCCGGTCGAGCGTCCCGGCGACGTCACGCAGATGCTGCTCGACGAGGTTCTCGATGTGCCGCCCATACCGGCCCTGCGACCAACCGCCCTGGTCGTGCTGCCCGGGCACCTCGTCGGTCTGGTCGGCGATCTCCGTCAGCTGGCCGCCGCGCAGCCGCCACACCTGGCCGCGCTCGCGGCCGACGAACGCGACGAGGGCGGCATCGCCCCCCGCGAGCCGTGCGAGCGGCGCGAGGTAGAGGTCGTGGCCGATGTGGACGTCGTCGGCTAGCGCATCGGCGACGGTGAGCGTCTCCCAGAGGTTGTCGCGGCCGGCGGCGAAGACCGCGATGCCGCGGACGCCCTGGCGGTCGAGCCCGTCGTCGAACCAGGCGGCGATCCGCTGGAGGTCTTGCTTCAACCCCTCCCGCTGGTCGCGTGGCAATTGCGACTTGCGCTCGTCGAGCTGCCGCTCCGCGGCCGCGAGGAGCGAGTTGACCTTCGTCTCCACGGCGGGCGGCGTCGGGGCGTCGCTCGGGTCGAGGCTCAGATAGAGGCTGATCGCGCAGCCCTTCCCTGCGCGGAATCCCGCGAGCTCCCTCAGCTGTTCCCAGGTCAACGTGCCGGCCACGAACCTCGTCCTTACCTGCGGCGAGCGATCTTACTCCTTCGGAACAAGCATCCGGCCGCTCTCGTTAATACAGTTGAGAACAATGGAAGAGATTCGGAATCTGATCATCATCGGCGGCGGCCCCGCCGGTTACACGGCTGCGCTCTATGCGGCGCGCGCCAACCTCCAACCGCTCGTCATCGAAGGCTTCCAGTGGGGCGGCCAGCTGATGATCACGAGCGACGTCGAGAACTACCCGGGCTACGCCGACGGCGTCATGGGCCCGGAGATGATGGCCGATTTCCGCCGCCAGGCGGAGCGTTTCGGCACGGACTTCGTCACCGACGACGTGACCGAGGTCGACTTCTCGTCGCGACCCTACAAGGTCGTCGTGGACAAGGACGAGTACCGCGCGAACGCGGTGATCGTCGCGACCGGCGCGAGCGCGCGCTGGCTCGGCCTGCCCGGCGAGCAGACGTACCAGGGCCGCGGCGTCAGCGCCTGCGCGACGTGCGACGGCGCGTTCTTCCGCGACAAGGAGCTGATCGTCGTCGGCGGCGGCGACACAGCGATGGAAGAGGCGACATTCCTCACCCGCTTCGCGACGAAGGTCACGGTCGTGCACCGGCGCGACGAGTTCCGCGCCTCGCCGATCATGCTCGATCGCGCACGCAACCACGAAAAGATCGACTTCGTCACGAACGCCGTGATCGACGAGATCAAGGGCGAGGGCAAGGTCGAGTCGGTCGTGCTGCGCGACACGCAGGACGGCCACACGTGGAATCAGAAGGTCGACGGCGTGTTCGTCGCAATCGGGCACGACCCGAACACGAAGCTTTTCGTCGACTGGCTCGACCACGACGACGCCGGCTACCTGATCACGAAGCGCGGCAGCACCGAGACGAACCTCGAAGGCGTCTTCGCCGCGGGCGACGTCCAAGACCACATCTATCGGCAGGCGGTCACGGCCGCCGGCTCCGGATGTATGGCGGCGCTCGACGCCGAGCGGTTTCTCGCAGAGCTCGAGGGACACGCGGGGACCGCATTGACGGCGCCGCGTCCCGAAGCCGCAGAGGTCTAGCCCGTTCCGCGTCGAAGTCGCGGCGGATGGCCGCGACCTGGGTCGACCTCCTCGATCCGTCCGCAGACGAGCTGAAGGCGAAGGCGCCGCGCGAGCTCGAGGAGACGGCTCTCGAGCTCCTGCTCGCGGCGCCCGCGCACGAGGACGAGCCGCGTCCGACGCTGCAGGGACACGGCGACTACGTGTTCGGCGTCTTCCTGCTCGCCGTGGCGCTCCCGGCAGAGGACCGCGTCTACTACCAGGAGATCGACGTCGTCATCACACACGACACGCTGCTGACCGTACGGAAGACGCCGCAGAACGGCCGGCCGCCCTACGACATCGAGGCGACGAAGAGCGAGGTGCGCCACGACGACAGCGCCGGCATGATCGCGTACCGCCTCGTCGACGGCATCGCCGAGCGCTACCTCGATCTCGTCGACGCGCTCGACGGCGAGATCGACGAGCTCGAGGACAAGGTGGAGGAACAGCGCTCGGAGACGACGCGGCAGCGCATCTCCGAGCTGCGCCACGACATGCTGCACATCCGGCGGACGCTCGCACCGATGCGCGACGCCGTCCGGCGGATCATCATGAACGCGGTCGAGGTCGAGGAAGGCACGGAGGTCTTCCCGCAGGAGGTCGAGGTTGCCTTCAACGCCGCCTATGACAAGCTGCTGCGCGCGCTCGACGGCCTCGACCTCTCGCGCGACCTGCTCTCGAGCGTGCGCGACTACGCGCAGGCGAAGGTCGCGAACGACCAGAACGAGGTGATGAAGCGGCTGACCGTCATCGCGTCGCTGCTGCTCCTCCCCACGTTCATCGTCGGGCTGTACGGCCAGAACTTCGTCGACATCCCCGAGCTGCGGTGGCAGTGGGGGTACGGCTACGTCTGGGGCGTCATCGTCGTCACCACGCTCGCGCAGCTCTGGTGGTTCAAGAAGAACGACTGGATCTGAGGCTCAGAAGCGAAGCTACCCTGGCCTCGTGCCGCACTTCATCTGCCCGAACTGCAAGGAGCGGTCGATCGACATCGACGGCAAGGAGGGCCTGTACAACGAGGCGGTCTCCTGCCACCACTGCGGCTTCGGGTTCCTCTTCGAGCTGATGGAGGATTACTACCCGGCGCCCGCAACCGGCATGGTCGTCTGCGACCGCGACGGGCGGATCCTCGCGGTCGGCCGCGGGATCTTCGAGCTGACCGGATTCAGCGAGAAGGACCTGATGGGCGCGGACGTCGTCGAGAGCCTCGGGCTCAACGGCTTCGAGGCCGAGCGCAACCCCGCGAAGCTCGCGCTCGAGTGGGGCGTCCGCCGCCTCGGCGAGAAGCTGGAGCTGCGGACGCGTGCGGGGCACGCGAAGCCGGTGACCGCAGATTTCTTCCCCGCGTACGACGACGACGGCGGACTGCTCGTCGCGCTCACGCCGCGTGCCTAGCCTCACCGGGCAGCTGCTCGTCGCCTCGCCGGGGCTCCATGACCCGAACTTCCGCCGCACAGTCGTCCTCGTCACGGAGCACAACGAAGAAGGCGCGGCCGGGCTCGTCCTCAACCGGCCGACGGAGGCCGAGGTCTCCGACGTCGTCCCGCAGCTCGAGGCGCTCGTCGACGACGGCGAGCTCATCTACATGGGCGGCCCTGTCCAGCCGAACGGCGTCCTCGTGCTCGGCGAGTTCCTCGACCCCGAGAGTGCCGCCGTCCCGCTCTTCGGCTCGCTCGGGTTTCCGTCACTCGAGACCCCCGAGGAGGTCGTGCCCCTGACGACGCGGCGGCGCATCTTCGTCGGCTATGCCGGCTGGGGCTCGGGGCAGCTCGAGGACGAGCTCGCGCGCGAGGACTGGATTCTCGAGGAAGCCCAGAACGACGACGCGTTCACCCAGGCGCCGGACGAGCTCTGGGCCGACGTGCTCCGACGCAAGGGCGGCATCTACGAGCTCGTCGCGCGGATGCCGGAGGATCCGTCCGTCAACTAGACGGCTTGAAGCCAAGGTAGAGCTCGGTCATGTACGAGAGCTCGGTCGCGCCGTGCGCGAGCTCACGCACCTCCTGCTCGACGACCGTCTGCTCCTCCTGTGGCAGCGAGGCCATGAAGCTCACGGAGAGGACGCGGTCGACGACTGTCTGCTCGTCGACCGGCTGCACATGCTCGAACAGCACGCGCGCCGACCGCTCGAACAGACCGCTGTCCGCGAGCAGCGACTTCCAGTCGCGTTGGTTGCGACGCGGCGTGTCGCCTTCGTACCGGTCGAAGATCTCGGAGAGCGCAGCCTGCAGCGGTTGCCGCTCGTCGCGCGCGTTCCAAATCAGCGCCAACCCGCAGCCTCGGCGCAGGACTCGGTGGATCTCGCGCAGCGCGCGCTCGGCGTCGAACCAGTGGAACGCCTGCGCGACGGTGACGCCGTCGACGTAGGCGTCGGTGAGCGGGATGTGCTCTGCGGTGCCCGCGAGCGCGACGAAGCCGTCCAGCTTGTCGCGCATCTCGCGCACCGGCTCGACGGCGATCACGGTCGCGCCGCTCGGGACCAGCAGCCGCGTCAGCTTGCCGGTGCCGGCGGCGAGGTCGAGCACCGTCCGTCCCGGCCGGAGCCCGAGCTCGGTGACGATCGCGTCGACCGCAGCCTGCGGATAGCCGGGCCGTCCACGTTCGTACCGGTCGGAGTCGGCGAAGCCGCGCGTCGCGGGATGCAGCTCAGACACGCGAGGACGGGCAGAGGTCGTTGATGACGCAGTCCTCGCATCGGGGCGCGCGCGCGATGCACACACGCCGGCCGTGCCAGATGAGCAGGTGCGGGAAACGTCCCCAGTCCTCGCGCGGCACGAGCTTCACGAGATCCCG
>Ga0182008_10003058_pt1 | contig 10273 bp, 10 predicted proteins | sample Sormic07211129_1_FD_120482 | JGI IMG/M metagenome (GOLD analysis project Ga0182008, IMG submission 120482) | Rhizosphere microbial communities from Sorghum bicolor, Mead, Nebraska, USA - 072115-129_1 metaG | ecosystem: Host-associated > Plants > Roots > Rhizosphere | place: USA: Nebraska...
CTGTGGATCGCGCGTATCAACGCCGCCTCGCGTGAACTGGGCCTGACCTACAGCCAGTTCGCCAATGGCATCCGCAAGGCCGGCATCGAGATCGACCGCAAGATGCTTGCGGACATCGCCGTGCATGACAAGGCCGCTTTTGCCGGCATCGTGGAGCAGGTCAAGGCCAAGCTGGCTGCTTGATCCCGCACAGCAGACGGCAGCCCTTTCGGGGGCGTCCGTTTGCGCCCACGGCACAAGGGCTGGCGCTTGAAAGAGCACCAGCCCTTTTTTATTTTTTCTCGAAGAAATCCCATGAACGAGTTGGACTCTCTGGTCGCCACCGCCAGCGCCGCCTTCGCCCAGGCGACGGCTCCCGCGGAGCTTGAAAACGCCAAGGCGCTGTTTCTCGGCAAGGCCGGCCGCATCACCGAGCTGATGAAGGGCATGGCCCAGCTGCCGGTCGACGAGAAGAAGTCGCGCGGCGCCGCCATCAACGTGGCCAAGCAGGCCATCGAGGCCGCGCTGAACGAACGCCGCCAGCAACTCGCCGACGAGGAACTCGCGGTGCAACTGCGCGCCGAGGCGCTCGACGTGACCCTGCCGGGCCGCAAGCACGCCGGCGGTGGCCTGCACCCGGTGAGCCGCACGCTGGAACGCATCGAGGCGATCTTCTCCAGCATGGGCTTCGACGTGGCCGACGGCCCGGAGATCGAGAGCGACTGGCACAGCTTCACCTCGCTCAACAACCCGCCGAACCATCCGGCGCGTTCGATGCAGGACACCTTCTACGTCGACATCAACGGCGACGACGGCGTGCCCTACAACCTGCGCCCGCACACCAGCCCGATGCAGGTGCGCTACGCCCACCAACACATCAAGAAGCACGCCGCCGCCTTCGAGGCCGCGGCCGCCGACGCCACCGGCACACTCAAGGCGCCTGAAATCCGCGTGATCGCGCCGGGCCGCACCTACCGCGTGGACAGCGATGCCACGCACTCGCCGATGTTCCACCAGTGCGAAGGCCTGTGGCTGGGCGAGAACGTGAGCTTCAAGGACCTGAAGGTCGTGTTCACCGACTTCTGCCGCACCTTCTTCGAGAGCGACGACCTGGTGCTGCGCTTCCGCCCCAGCTTCTTCCCGTTCACCGAGCCCAGCGCCGAGATCGACATCCAGTTCCAGAGCGGCCCGCTGGCCGGCCGCTGGCTCGAGGTCGCGGGCTCCGGCCAGGTGCACCCCAACGTCGTGCGCAACATGGGGCTGGACCCCGAGCGCTACATCGGCTTCGCCTTCGGCATGGGCCCGGACCGGCTCACCATGCTGCGCTATGGCGTGAGCGACCTCCGGCTGTTCTTCGACGGCGACCTGCGTTTCCTCTCGCAATTCCGCTGATCCAGCCCCGACAACGCCCCGAACGAGAACGAGAAGATGCAATTCCCCGAATCCTGGTTGCGCGAGTTCTGCAACCCGCCGCTGTCCAGCGCCGACCTGGCCGAGACGCTCACCATGGGCGGCTTCGAAGTCGAAGAGCGCCGTCCTGTCGCGCCGCCCTTCAGCAAGATCGTGGTCGGCGAGATCAAGGAAGCCGAGCAGCACCCCAATGCCGATCGCCTGCGCGTGTGCCAGGTCGACGTGGGCCAGGGCGCCCTGCTCAACATCGTCTGCGGCGCGCCCAATGCGCGCGTGGGCATCAAGGTGCCGTGCGCGCTGGTCGGCGCCGAACTGCCGCCGGGTGAAGACGGCAAGCCCTTCCTGATCAAGCTGGGCAAGCTGCGCGGCGTCGAGAGCCAGGGCATGCTGTGCTCGGCGCGCGAGCTCAAGCTCAGCGAAGACCACGGCGGCCTGCTCGAGCTGGCGGCCGATGCGCCCGTCGGCGCCGATGTGCGTGACGTGCTCCAGCTCGACGACGCGCTGCTCACCTTGAAGCTCACGCCCAACCTGGCGCACGGCCTCAGCGTCTACGGCATCGCGCGCGAACTCTCGGCGCTGACCGGCGCGCCGCTGACCACGCCCCCGATCGCCTCGGTGGCCGCGGCCCATGCCGACCGGCTGCCGGTGAAGGTCGAGGCGCCCGAACTGTGCGGCCGCTTCTCGGGCCGCATCGTGCGCAACGTCGACACCCGCGCCGCCACGCCGGCCTGGCTGGTCGAGCGCCTCGCGCGCTGCGGCCAGCGCAGCGTCTCGCCGCTGGTCGACATCTCGAACTACGTGATGTTCGAGTACGGCCAGCCGACCCACATCTTCGACCTCGACAAGATCCACGGCGGCCTCACGGTGCGCTGGGGCCAGGCCGGCGAAGAGCTCAAGCTGCTCAACGGCAACACCGTGACCGTCGATGAAAAGGTCGGCGTGATCGCGGACGAGCGCGAGGTCGAATCGCTGGCCGGCATCATGGGCGGCGACGCGACCGCGGTGTCGGACGACACCAAGAACATTTACGTCGAAGCCGCCTTCTGGTGGCCCGAGTCCATCCAGGGCCGTTCGCGCCGCTTCAACTTCTCGACCGATGCGGGGCACCGCTTCGAGCGCGGCGTCGACCCGAGCCGCACCATCGAGATCATCGAACGCATCACGCAACTGATCGTCGAGGTCTGCGGCGGCGCCGCCGGCCCGATCGACGACCAGACCCTGCGCCTGCCCGAAGCCAAGCCCGTCACGCTGCGTGTGGCCCGCGCGGCGCGCGTGATCGGCATGCCGGTCACGCAGGCGCAGTGCGTCGATGCGCTCAAGCGCCTGGGCCTGCCGATCGAGGAAGGCGAGGGCGTCGTGATCGTCACGCCGGCCCCGCACCGCTTCGACCTGCAGATCGAGGAAGACCTGATCGAGGAGGTTGCGCGCCTGATCGGCTACAACAATTTGCCGACCACGCCGCCGCTCGCGCCCATCACCGCCCGCCTGCGCCCCGAAGCGCAGCGCAGCCGCTTCGCGGTGCGCCATCGCGTGGCCGCGCTGGGCTACCAGGAAACCATCAACTTCAGCTTCGTCGAAGCGCACTGGGAGAGCGATCTCGCCGGCAACGCCAACCCGATCAAGCTGCTGAACCCCATCGCCAGCCCGATGAGCGTGATGCGCTCGTCGCTGATCGGCTCGCTGCTGCAGGTGCTCAAGTTCAACCTCGACCGCAAGGCGCCGCGCGTGCGCGTGTTCGAGGCCGGCCGCGTGTTCCTGCGCGACGACACGGTCGCCACCACCGACAGCACCGTCAAGGGCATCCACCAGCCGATGCGCCTGGCCGGCCTGGCCTTCGGCGATGCGGCCGACGCGCGCTGGGACGGCAAGCCCCAGCGCGTGGACTTCTACGACGTGAAGGGCGATGTCGAAGCCCTGCTCGCGCCGCTGGTGCCCACCTTCGAAGCCACCGAGCATCCCGCGCTGCACCCCGGGCGCGCGGCCCGCGTGCTGGTCGACGGCAAGGCCATCGGCGTGGTCGGCGAACTGCACCCGCGCTGGCGCCAGAAGTGGGACTTCGCGCACGCGCCCATCGTGTTCGAGCTCGAGCTCGACGCCGTGACCGCGCGCCCCGTGCCCCTGGCCCAGCCGGTGCCCAAGCACCAGGCCGTGGAGCGCGACATCGCGGTCGTGGTGACAGAGAGCGTCACGCACGATGCGCTGCTGCAGGCCATCGACGGCGCGCCGACCGGCGGCCTGCTGCGCGACGCGGCGCTGTTCGACATCTACCGTCCGCAGCCGGGCCGCGACGGCGGGCTGGCGGCCGGCGAGAAGAGCATGGCGGTGCGCCTGAGCTTCCACAGCGACAGCGCCACGCTGACCGATGAACAGGTCGATCCGGCCGTGCGTGCGATCCTCGATCGCCTCGCGGAACGGCTCGGCGCACGCCTGCGAGGATGAACGCCATGGATTTCACGCTCGAAGCCCTCGAAACGCCCGCGCTCACCAAGGCGCACCTGGCCGAACTGCTGTTCGAGCAGATCGGTCTGAACAAGCGCGAATCGAAGGACATGGTCGAGGCCTTCTTCGAACTGGTGTCCAGCGGCCTGATCGAAGGCACCGACGTCAAGATCTCGGGCTTCGGCAATTTCCAGATCCGCGTGAAGGCACCGCGGCCGGGCCGCAATCCGCGCACCGGCGAGGCCATTCCCATCGGCGCGCGCCGCGTCGCGACCTTCCACGCCAGCGCCAAGCTCAAGGAGCAGATCCAGGGCGGCCTGGTCGCCGAAGCGGCCGAAGATGCCGGCGAAACAACGTCCGCCGAAGTCTGGCGCGTCGGTACGGAATAAGTGCTTGGTGGGGCGCGCGTGCCTGGAGTAACCTATGAGGTTTCGCGCGCACGATCTTGATTTCAATGGAGAAAACCCTCCCACCGATTCCTGTCAAACGCTACTTCACGATCGGTGAAGTGGGCGAGCTCTGCGGCGTCAAGCCGCACGTGCTTCGCTACTGGGAGCAGGAATTCACCCAGCTGCGGCCGATGAAGCGGCGCGGCAACCGACGCTACTACCAGCACCACGAGGTGCTGATGATCCGGCGCATCCGCGACCTGCTCTACGACCAGGGCTTCACCATCAGTGGCGCCCGCAACAAGCTGCAGGAACTCACGCAGTCCGAGCGCGAACGCCGCAAGGCGGGCGGCCTCGCCGAAGAGGTGCATCTCGACGGCGTCGAGGCCACCGACATCGAGCCGGAGGAGTGGGAAGCGGCAACGCATCACGCGCAGCCCGCCGAACAGGGCGCCGTTGCGACGCCGCGCGCCGTCGATTCGGTGCCCTGGGAGCAATTGCGACGCGAGTTGTTTGAAATTCGTGAGCTGTTGACGTCGGGACACTGATCTCACCGGCTATAATCTGAGGCTTCGGTGTGTGGCGCAGCCTGGTAGCGCACTTGCATGGGGTGCAAGGGGTCGAAGGTTCGAATCCTTTCACACCGACCATAAACGTCAGATAGATCAACGGGTCACGCTCACAAGGCGTGACCCGTTTTTCTTTGTCTTCGGCCAACCCGCTCGTGCGGTTCCCGCAAGCCTTGGACGCCTCCTGCCCGTACGGCTTGCCCGGCGTGGCGAAGAACAGAGACCGTCGTCCTTCTGTCATGAGGCAGGACTAGCGTCCAGGAACCTCCAGGAGCGCACGATGAAACTGTCCCGACTCGGCATCGCCACGTTCAACCTGTTCAATCTCAATCTGCCTGGCCTTCGGATGTACGCGAACCAGGCGGGGTGGAGCCAGGCGCAGTACGACAGCAAGATCGACTGGACGGCCCGGCAGCTGCAATTGCTCGATGCCGATGTGGTCGGTTTCCAGGAGCTCTGGCATGCGGACGCGATGGCGGCGGTGCTCGATGCCGCCGGCTTGACCGACCAATACGAGGTGCTGGTGCCGGGCGATGCCAAGGGCACGAAGATCGTGTGCGCAGGCATCGTGCGCAAGGGCCTGTTGAGCAGCGCGCCGGACTGGATCAACGACTTTCCCGAGGCCTTCGTGCTGCGCTCGAGGGGCGACGACCCGCAGACGCCGCTGATCGAGGTCAACATCCGCGGCTTCTCGCGCCCGGTGCTGCACTTCACGATCCAGCCGCGCGAAGACGGCCCGGACGTACATGTCTACGTCTGCCACTTCAAGTCCAAGGCCCCCACGAAGGTCTTCAACGAGGACTGGTACCAGGCCGACAAGGACACCTACGGCAAGCACGGCGACGGCCTGGGCGCCGCGCTGTCCACCATCCGCCGCACCGCCGAGGCGGCCGCACTGCGCTTCCTGCTGAGCGAGTCGATGAAGGGCAACGACACGCCCGTGATCGTGCTGGGCGACATCAACGACGGCCAGCACAGCAACACCGCCAACATCCTCACCGACCAGCCGCGCTACCTGGTGGGCGACTCGAAGGGCGGCGGCGACACCGCGCTCTACACGGCACAGACGCTGCAGGAGTACCGCGACACGCGCGACGTCTACTACACGCACATCCACCAGGACATCCGGGAATCGCTCGACCATGTGCTGGTGAGCCAGGAGTTCTACGACAACAGTCGCAAGCGCCTGTGGATGTTCGATGGCCTGATCATCAACAACGACCACCTGAATTTCGACGACCACAAGGGCCTGGGCACCAACGACCACGGCATCATCCGCGCCACCTTCCAGTACAAGCCGATCACGAAGAGCGGTGTCTGAAGCCGGGGCGGCTTCTGCGCAACGGGGCCTCGAGCGAGGGGCAGAAAGCGGTGCCGACGCCGCCGAACGACACCACGGGCGCCCCTGAATCCACCGTGTCGCGCCGGTGTCGACGCGCCTCTCGTGCGCGCTGGCGCGGGCGTGCCGCCGCGCCTATAGTGAACCCATGAGTGAGCGTTTGCGCATTGTTTTCATCTCACGCCGGAACTCTCTGCGCAGTGTCCTGGCCGAGGCCTGTCTCTCGCATCTGAACCCCACCAAGTTCGTGGTTTCGTCGGGTGGCCAGCCAGGTCAGGTGGCCGCGCAGTTCCATCCGGCGGCGATCGGCGCCCTGAACAGCGCCGGCATCGCGCTGCCCGCTGGCGGCCCCAAAGCATGGGATGCGGTGCTGCGGCGTGGCGCGCCCTTCGCGGACTTCGTGATCACGCTCGATGCCGAACTGCCGCAATCGGCACCGCGCTGGCCGGGCCAACCCGAAGTGGCGACCTGGCCCTTCCCTGACATCGCCGTCGGCATGGACGCGGAGGAAACGGCCGTCGCCGCGATCCGGATGCTGTACGCGTTGCGCCGCCGGCTCGAACTGCTGTCGAGCCTGCCCTTGCGTGGCGCGGATCGCAGCGCCGTTCGCGGCGATGTGCGAGACCTCGCGCACTGGCACTAGCGCGACGCGTCGCCACCGGCCCGAGGGGCCGGCCCGTGCCGCGCACGGTGCTCGATCCGAGATAGGCGTTGGCGAGGTCCAAAGCCGCACCTCTTTCTGCAGGCAGGCATTCCCTCTCGTCCGGCCTGTGCGCGCGCGACCGTAACAAAGAAGACACATCCCGGCACGATGATGGAATTTTGCGCAATGGGCCTCATCGCTTGTCACTCCGATTCGCCTCATCGTTCGGCTGGCCGCATCGTCGCGGCACCCGGGCGTGCCTTCGTGCCTGTGCGAGTTGCAGAGGTCGTCGCCGGTGTGCGCGTACGCCGGCCGCCTGAACCGTAGCCAGGCGCTCGCATGGGCCTTCTGCGGGTTCACCGTCTCCGCGTCGGCCTCGGAAATCGATGGCGACGGTGTGTGGGTCGGGGCCGATGCGCAACGGCCGGCGTCGGACCGGGCCTTCGCCGTGCGCGTTCAACGCTTCGACATTCCGGCACAGCCCCTGGCCGCCGCCCTGCATCGCTATGCCTCGGTCTCGGGTCGGCCGATCCTGTTCCATGGAACGATGGTGGCGGGGCGCACCTCGTCTCCCGTGCAGGGCGATTTCGAACCCGGTGCCGCGCTGCACCGCCTGCTCGATGGCACGGGCCTGGTGCCGGCGAAGGTGGATGCGGGGCCCGCGGATACCTACACCTTGAAGGCCGCGGACGCGCGCCAGCCCGACGCGGACCCGGACGCGCCAGGGGTCGACTTCGCGTACGGCGGACGGGTGCAGGCGCGGGTCTGGGAAACCCTTTGCGCGGACGCCCGGACCGCACCGGGTCGCTGGCGCTCGCTGTTGCGCTTCCGGGTGGATGCGGACGGCCATGTCCACATCGGTGCGCTGACCAACGCCAGCGCCGCGAGCGCGCGGCCACGCGCCAGGCGCTGCCCTCGGTGTTCACGGTGCGGGTGCTGGGCTTCGGCGGCGAGGCCGCCGAGCGGGGCGGCGCGGCCCTTCAGCCCGCACCCTCGGCGGCCGCGGCGACCGCCCCGCGCTACGACGCCACGAGTCCCGTGCGACTGGTGGGCAACGGCCAGAACTTCGAGAGCCGGGGCTGGGCCCTGCTGACCGAGCCCGAGCGCCGTCAACTGCGCCAGGAGCGCTGAGCCGCGTCGTTCCGACCGCCCCATCCTGCGGCGGCAGGGTGGGGCGCCATCGCCCTTCACACGAGGCAGAGCCACCATGGCATTCGACACCCCCGGCGGCGTGCGGCGACGGGAGCGCCTGCGCAGCGCCGGCCGACGCACGGCACGGCCAGGCCTTGCGCGGCTTCCTGGTGACGCACTACGACCAGCTGCAACGCAAGCTGATGCGCCATCTCGGCTGCGCCGACATGGCCAGCGAATGCCTGCACGATGCGTGGCTGCGTCTGGGCCGATCGGCGATCAGCGATCCGGTCCAGAGTCCCGAGGCCTACATCTACCGCATGGCGTGCAACGTCGCGACCGATCGCGCGCGCAGCAACCGTGCATGGCAGTGCGCGGGCGACGCCGACGAGGCGCTCGCGCACTTTGTCGATGAAGCGCCGGGGCCCGAGGACATCGCGGCCGGGCGCGCCGACCTGGCCGCGGTGGAGCGTGCGCTGCAGGACCTGCCGCGCCGCCACCGCGCGGTGCTGATCGCGCTGCGCATCGACGAGATGGCCCGTCAGGACGTTGCCAGCCGCCATGCCCTGTCGTTGCGCCGCCTGGACACCGTGCTGCGCCAGGCGCTGCGGCACTGTGCCGAGAAGGCGAGGCCGCATGCGCTCCAGGGCGGGCGTGCGTTCGAGGCACCGTGCCCGGCGCCCGAGCCCTGAAGACGGCCGCGCGCTTCGCTACGCGGTCCCGCCCAGCGCCACGGTCGCGCGGCCCGCGCTCTCCAGCAGCGCCGTCACGTGCGGACTGCCGCGTTCCGCCTGCAGCGTGGTGCGGTGGCCCACCAGACTGATGGCGAAGCGCAGCTGGCCTGAGAAGTCGTAGATCGGCGCGGCGATCGAGGTGTAGCCGCTCATGTCGGCGCGATAGAGCGTCGCGTACTTCTTGCGCGCCAGCTCGCGCACCGCCTCCTCGTGGAAGGCGACGGGGTCGGTCTTCGCGGCGGGCTGCGCGTTCAGTTCCTCGGCCGAGAACGGCTGCGTCACGGACCACGGCAGGCAGGCCACGAACACCTTGCCGGCCGCCGTGGAGGTCAGCGGGATCAGGCCGGTGCGCATCTCGAAGGCCCCGCGCAGGTCGCCGTCCTGCTTGAACAGGCTCAGCACGCCGTCGTCGGTCCACATGGTGACCGCGGTGCTGCGGCCGGTCTCGTCGCGCAGCCGCGTCACCTCCTTGCGCAGCAGGTCGAAGCCGTCGATCTGCCGGATGGCGCTCATGCCCAGGGCCAGCGCCGCCGGCCCCAGCTTGTAGTAGCCGGCGCGGTCCTCGGGCGCCGCCAGGCCCGTGCGGACCAGGCTCACGAGGTAGTTGTTGGCCGCGCTGGGCGTGAGGTCGGCGCCCAGCGCGATGTCCTTGAGCGCGACGGCCTGGGCGCTGTTCTGCAGCACCCGCAGCAAGCGGTAGGCGATCTCCACCGACTGGATGCCGCGACGGGAATTCTTCTCTGGCTTGTCTTGCTGTTCGTCCATGGCGGGTGGGTCGTTGATGCCGGCGAGTTTAAGTGCGGCCGCACCGCAGGCCCGTTGACACGCACCGGGCCTCGTTCGATAATTCAACCATATAACAAGCATTCAATACTGTTGAAAACACAGAAGGAGACTTTCTTGAATCATCCGACCGTTCCCGAAGCTGAGAATCCCGTGCCTGCCGAGGCGCCCGCTGCCCGTCGTCCCGCGGCCCCGCGACGTGCCGGCCGCCTCAGGGGCGCGGCCATGGTGGCCGCCTTGTGGGCGGGCCTGTGTGCCGGCGCGGGGGCCCAGACTGCCTCGCCCGCATCGCCCGCCGCCGCGTTTCCGCAGCGGCCCGTGACCTTCGTGTTGCCCGGCCCGGCCGGCGGCGGCCCGGACCAGGTGGTGCGCCTGCTCTCCGACATCCTGTCCACGCGCTGGGGCGTGCCGGTGGTGGTGGACAACAAGCCGGGCGCGACCGGCGTGATCGGCGCCGAGTCGGTGGCGCGGGCGGAACCCACGGGCTACAAGCTGCTGTTCACGTTCACGGCGCTGGTGCAGGCGCCCGCGGTGTTCGCCAAGGTGCCCTATGACCTCGAGCGCGACTTCGCGCCCCTGACGCAGGTCGCCAATGCGCCGGTGTTCCTGGCGGTGCGGGCGAATTCGCCGATCCGCTCGCTCGCGGACTACGTGGCCGCCGGCAGGCGCGGCGACAAGCCGGTCTCGTTCGGCAGCTTCGGCATCGGTTCGAGCTATCACATCTACGGCGAGGCGCTGCGGCGTTCGCAGGGCCTGGACCTGCTCCACGTGCCCTACAAGGGCGAGGCCCTGGCGCTGTCGGACCTGCTGGGAGGGCAGATCGACTCGAGCTTCGTCTCGGTCGGCACGGGCGCGCC
>Ga0182008_10003059_pt1 | contig 10273 bp, 15 predicted proteins | sample Sormic07211129_1_FD_120482 | JGI IMG/M metagenome (GOLD analysis project Ga0182008, IMG submission 120482) | Rhizosphere microbial communities from Sorghum bicolor, Mead, Nebraska, USA - 072115-129_1 metaG | ecosystem: Host-associated > Plants > Roots > Rhizosphere | place: USA: Nebraska...
AAAATTTGTCTCAATTTGCGTACATGAGGCGAACTGGCGGAAAGGGGTTACAGGCGTCACTGATTCTAATGTTATAGAACCAAATCCACGCACAGGGCCGACATTTGTGACACAAGTCCTGGGCGGGGAGAACTCTATTGATCCGTCACCCTTCCACATAAAGTGTCTCGTTTTGACTTCTTCTTCCAAATGGACAACAAAGACATTATTTGGAGTAGCTGTTGGAGTTCGAGTTTGAACTATATCAAAACGATGGAGAATATTCTATTAAATGATGTAAACATGTAGTCCAAACTGTTCTAATATAGTTGAATGATCCAATTGTTTATGCATCTACTCATGGTAGAGGAGATACGAGCATTGCTTCCTGCGAAAGCACAAGCGTGGGATAAACCTTTCTGATAGACGTGTATTTGGAATTTAATGTAAAGAAGCTAAATTGGCGCGTTTTTTTCTCGGTGGAATACGTTTTGAAATATGGATAAAACAAAAAGAGAAGATGAATGTTTCCGATGGCAGCTTGTTACTTTATTGTGACTGTTCCTTTCATCCATGGATGTATCAGGCATATGTAGTTATATGTTCCTGCTTTTTCAAATCTGATAGTAAATGAATTTCCAGAGCCTGGATATGCCTGTTCTTTTCCTTTTGGAAGTATGAATCCAGAATTTACAAACTTTTCAGTACCAGTCATAGTATATTTTGAATTTATAGGTACAGTTTTTACTTTACCTTGTGAATCAATTACTGCTGGATTGTATACTCTGCTATTGAGTGACAGTACTATATTTTTACCAGGGACTGTGGTTGGTTCACTATTAGACCCAGGGGGTAAAGGTACGAGCTCTTTAATATTCCGTACAGCGAATGGTGTGATTATATTTGTCATGGTTTTGTTATCGAAAACAAAGCTAACTGTATGTGGTTCTGCTACCGGCGTTGGGTTATACCAAGTTACACTATCTCCTAGCTTGATTTGCACTCGTTGTGGAGAGAATATTGATTCAGATATGTTATCTTGTCCTACTCCTGCTTGTATTTTTGTTACATTTCCTGTTGCAATATTGCTGGAGGAGGAAGAGCTATTAGTAGCAGTAGCTCTAGCTGTCTGCAGCTCTGTTTTATAACTTAATATTGACATACTGCCGATTGTTGTTATTGCAAATGCTATTCCTATTAAAGGAATGATTGCTAGTATTTTATTCATTTTCGTTGATAATGTTTTTATGGTAAATATATAGATGTTGGGGAATTCCCCCAAATGTATTTTATGCTGCAGCTATTATGTCAGTCAGCATTACCATTCAACCAAGCATTACATACTACGCCATATTTCCAGGCCGACAATTATAAATATCACATACGATTAAGCTTCGTTTTCTTCATCATGTTTGTTATCGTATCTGAAAGGCGTGGCGGATTCCATAGAGGTATAGTATGGTGGCTGCACTATCTTTTGAAGATATTTCATTCCATCTATTTTAGAGTCCTCACCGTATTTTGTCTTAATTATCGGATTTATAGTTGATGGATCTATCCCTATAACAAAAGGGGAGGTGTAACGAAGCAAAGAATATTGACATGTTTTACCAAAGTGACTCTCTATAGATATGTGTATAGCAGAGATATGCGTTCAAACCCAAAAATTATCTAACTTGATCTCTATGAATATTGTTTATGTACGTAGCACCATTTCCATTGCTTATTTGGTAGAGCAACCATTACTGTATGGCCTGTATTTTGAAAATGCTTTGTGGCATGCAGACCTACCGAAGAATCGCAACATCCTACATGACCACAAATAAGACACACTCTTAATGCAACCCAATCAGTTCCCTCTTTTTCACATTCTTCGCAGCCAGACGTTTTAGAAGTAATATTATTTTCATCTACACCAACAAAGTGTTCACAGTGCTTATTCTTCATAATATGTCTTTAGAAGATTTGCCTACGGAATATTTATTATTTATTTAATTGCTTAGTACTCCACACTTCCTCATAGCTATGTGTATAGATTTCTATAATATTTCCAAACGGGTCTTCACAATAGGCTATTTTATATGGTTTACCTGGAATTAGTTCCCAAACTTTGGTTCTCTGCTTTCCTCCACTTTCAGCTATTTTCTTTGTGAGCTGCTCGATATGTGGTTCTGTTATACAAATATGAAAAAAGCTTGTCTTCCAATACTCAAAATTATTTGCAGGACGTTCAGCTTTGGGATCTATAAATTGAAATACTTCAAAACCTACTTGATTTTTGGATATCATATGTACAAGCTTTAATTTTCTAAATTCTGCTCCAAAAATATCAGTTAAAAGCCTACCTAAATGAGAGTTATCTGAGGTACCATCTATCTGTTCTGTTATCGCATTAAATCCCAATATTTCATGATACCATCTAATGGCTTTATCTAGGTCAGGAACGCTGACAGCAACATGATTCATCGCTTTAATACTATTTGAAGAAATGGAGGTATCCACGATTCCATATCATTATAATGATAATTTAAACTATGTATTAACTAGACATCTTGTTTTTGCGATGACCATCTTTCTTGAGCATGGCCTAATAAAGGGCTATAATTCCAGCGATTTAGAACAACTCTGTCTGTTTGTTCTATAAGAATTTGGCTAAATATTTAGACATATTAATTAAATTGTTACTAATTATGATAACATTAGCTATTACCATAATTGCTTATTTATTTATCGTTATACTCTAACCTGAATCGAATAAGTCATTTTTGTAAACTATATTTTGCCAAATATTTTTGGTTCTATTACTATTACTACTCATTATCAGCGTTATAACAGTATAAGAGCAGCATTCCGTATGTTAAGAGTTATTGTTATTATCTGTATTTGGCATTCACTATATCTCAAATTATATGGTAGAACAGCCCAATTATCGACAATGGTATGAGCAAAGGAAACCTCTTATTTTCCGTAGCAGACTGCATAAGGCCATATGTTTCTTCTTTTATCCCATGTGGATGAGAACTTGCTTTAGCAGTAAACGTACTACTATCTGCAGTTATATTATCAGCCTTCTCCTTGTCTTCTATTATTGTTGTGGATCTTCCTTCAGCATCAATAATAATCGCCTTCTTATTCTCCTCAGCTTCATGATGATTTAGCAATGGTAGTGGTGCTATATTTTCTTCACTAATGTCTTCTTCTTGTCCTTCCTTCTTTTTTCGTTTTTTTTGCATTTTCTACCCTATGCTTTTGTTTGTATTTGTCATCAAGGCATTGATGTATAAAGCTCTCAGATACTCTTCCGCGTAGCTGGGTAAGTATCTCGACAGATATACTATCTATTGGAATCTTTCCTTCTAGGTCTTTTTGCCAGATCTATAATAACTTGTCTCTTCTCTTTCTTTGCTTGTCCTTCTATTTTGTCGAGTTTAGCTTTTGCTTCTTCAACAAAGACCACACTGACAAACATAGCAAGACAGGCTATCCATGCGCTTAATAGCACGGCATCACAATTTGCAGCATATTCGACTACAAATGAAACAGCAGGTCTGCCAGTTGCAGGTGCTTTGGATTTATGTCAGGGCTTGTGTTTCTTAAGGGCACTTGCAGCCACCAAGAAAAGGGTAGCATGGCTTGGGGCAACTTGCTATTCTACCTGCAGGAGTAGCTGTATGTATTGATGAAACATGTGTCCCTCCTGTCGTATTTCCAGCTGCTCCTGTAGCATTTGATCCTGTTGTCATATTTGATCCCGCTGGATTAGTTGTTAGAGGTGACTTTTGAGTGCCAAGTGCTGCTCCTCCGTTCAAAAGTGTGCTAGCGGGTTGGTTTTGCGGTAAAGAAAACGTAGCTACAGCAAGTAATACTATGCCAACTCCTAAGGGAATAGTAATCATGCCTTGTTTATTCATATAAGACAATTCCAATTGATTGTTATATAAGGATTCAAAGATGTACTGGGCCCTGTAGAAACCAGGTTTTCATCTGATTATTCAGTCAAAGCTTTCTAAGTGAAGTGTTTGCATTTATGTCATTATTTGTTCAGTACATAACTTTAGAAATAGTTAAAGCTTAGTAAAAAGATATTCTCATTCTGTGAATCATCCTTCCAACTCAAACTTACCATAGTACACAAGAACAAATTAAAAGCATTTATGAGGAACACTAACAACAAAAAGGAATATCTAAGGTTACTAGCTATACTCAGAAAAGCTGAAGGTAGAACTTTTGAAGATATAGCAAATGAACACAGAGTCAGTACCAGGTCTGTAGAGATGGATTGCTACCTATATCCAAAGAGGTATTGAAGGAGGAGTAAGGATAAAGAAACCTGGTGGATCAAAATCAGGCATAACAGATGAAGATAAAGAGATTATCCTTTCGGCATTATTCAATGACCCTCATCTGTTTGGTTATCTAAGAAACGCATGGAGTTTAAGGTCATTGGCAAAGTGTCTTATTAATGAACTCGGTCTTCGAATCAGTTTCAAACACCTACAGCGTATAACTAAAGATTTAGGAATTCAATGCAAAAGACCAAAACTAGAACTATTACATGGAGAGGATTATGAAGAAGAGGGAAAAGAACGAGTGGAAAACTACAAGCAGATAGCTTCAGCTCTTAAAAAAAGAGAGTTGCAGTAATATTTGAAGATGAAACTACCATAACGCAGAAACCCTGTATTCGCAAGTCCTTGAGTTTTGAAGGTGAGCAGCAAAAGGTAGAGCATGATGGTAATAGAAACAAGTTTTCTGCATACATATCCATGGTACGGCCTGAAGAGAAACTAATGATGTATAATTTCTATGACGAAATGAATTCTATTAATACTATAGACCATCTTGAGGGACTAAAGTCATATATTGTGAAAAATGGTCTGTGGAAAAGACTGATACTGATACGGGATAATGCTTCGTACCATGTAAGCCAAACTGTGCTGACTTATATATCAATACACAAAGAGATTGGTTGTCCATAATTCATCTTCCAAAGAAGGCCCCATATCTAAATCATAATGAAAGAACGATAAACCAGCACATAAAATCAGATGTTTGTGCCAACAGATTCTATGATCACATATATAAAAGCAAAAGACTGCGGTATCAGAATATCTAGACAAAACATTTGGAAGATGGTATGACGACATTAGAAATGACACTTGACTTAGTTCATTTAGTTTTTGATTAGCATGTATATGGCTAAACAGGTCCAGTTCTGATGCAGACCTGATAACTATACCTCTCTTTTTGGTAGCTGAACCAGCTGCATCAACAGGATTAATTTCAATAGCAATAGAAGCTTGTCTAAATCTAGATGAGGGTAGTTTTAACAGAAATATTCCAGAAACGTTAGTTGATCTTCTCTCCCAGTCTCTAAATTTACTCAGAAAACTCGCTGTTTATTCTCTATCGACAGGTAATAGATAGATTACAGATCCGATATTCATATTCTTATGGAAATAAAATCTTCAGGCCTTCTTCTAAGGCGACATGATTGTACCCCGTGTGACATGAAAAGGCTTGAAGTCAATTTCCATGGTTTTAACCTTATTAAGTCAAAATATCGGCGGATGTATAAGATAGATTGGGCAACTCCTTTATTAAAGAATGAGAGAGCTTTGTCCTAAGCATCTTCGGCAGCTGATTTGTCATATGTTGGCATTGTTTCAGTGAAAAATGCATGCTGCATGGATTCTAATGGAGCATTACATGATTATCTTGCCATGGATTATTATCCATATAACAGAAAGATATTGAAAGCATGTGGATTAACTAGACTTCCTGATAGAAGAACATTTGACAGAAGGCTTTCAATGATATCTATGGATAGCAAAGAAAAGATAGCTGCTATGCGAATCTGTTTGTAAAAGAGAAGCTAGTTGATCCATATATTGTTACAATAGATAGCACCTTACTGAAAGCTAAAGGACATGTATGAATGGCACAAATCGTACATTATTAAAGGAGTAGTACCACTTTCAAGTATAGATACTGATGCGGAGTGGAGGTTTAGCCATACAAGAGGCTGGATATTTGGTTATAAACTACGTTTGATTTCAAGTACAGATTCATTAATAGTACCATTATCTGCAGACTATACAAGAGCTAACGTACCTGATAACCAGATATATCCTACGATAACAGCTTCACTCCCTCAAGGATTACGTTACATGGCAGCTGATTCAGGATACGATGCCCATAAGCTGTATAATTTGAGTATAGATAAAGGATTTGAACTTGTATGCCCTGTATCAGAAATATACAATCATACTTCAAGTGACAGACTGCAAGTGGTAAATTTCTATGATTCGGGATTAGGACATGCGGTTTATTCTTGAAAAAGAATATCTGTAGAACCGTTAATAGAGCATATCAAAGATGTCTTCAGAATAGATCCTTTACCATTAAAAGGATATCAGAAAGCATCGGGAACGGTGCTGCTATCAGTCCTACTCTATCAAATCATTGTTAATATTATTGCAAGACATACAAACAACATCAAAGAGCAATCATACATATGGTAGGAAGCTAATTCGAATAAAACTTGGGAAAATCATGCAGTAGAATTATGCCCCACTCTCAGATATCTATTTAGAAATGTGAATTAGCGAAATAATGTTAGATAGTATATTTGTTTTTGCATTGAGACACTCCCAACTCATTACTATAAGTTTCTTAATTAAATATTCAAGACTGAGTCAAATACAGAAGTGCTATGGCTGGAGGGAAGAGAGTTTTATAATGATATCGATGGTACTTTCGCCTTAATGTTGATTCTTCTTGCTGCTATGGCGAATCAAGCATTATTGCAATTCTATCTCGTCCTGCTTTCTTGAGAAGAATTCTATATGTAGAAACGTGTCCCATGATATCTCCTCCGGTGGCCCTGGATGAACCATAGACAGCAACATTTGTTCTGCCAAATCATCTTCTTATATTAGACTCAAACAATGGTATACTGAAACTAACATTGTTCAGTAATAGAAATATTATAAGAACCGGTCTATCAGAGGAAATTATCAAAGATTCAAGAAAATTGTCAGTTGCATTTTTTTCTCTTTTAATATTTACTATAATGGTTATAACGTTATCATTACAGCGTGACTATATTGCAGGAGCGCAATCGCAATCATCAACTTATTCTAATAATAAAGGGGATGAATCTTCATTATCCCAACCTTCACTATCATATTCTGATTCATCCATTCCAGATTTGTTCGATAAAGTGAAGGTCTCAGTTGTAAAGGTTTCCCCTATTTCGGAATCAGCGAATAATTCATTGACAGGTTCAGGATTTGTGTATGACAAGAATGGAGATATACTAACAAATAGTCACGTAGCAGGAACAGCTTCTTCTGTTATTGTCACTTTTATTGACGGTAATCAATATAATGCACCGGTAGTAGGTAGAGATACCGTAAATGACATCGCGGTAGTTAAGATACTGGGAAATCACTCGCGGCCTATTGTTCCAGTACAATTTGGAAATTCATCTGCTGTAAGGGTTGGAGAAAAGGTCTTTGCTATAGGAGACCCATTTGGATTTTCTGACACTTTGACTGGAGGTTTAATAAGCCAAGTAGGTAGATTGTTATTAGAATCTGGTAGTGAAGCCCCATATCCGCATCCTGACATGATTCAAACCGATGCACTAATCAATCCAGGTAATTCAGGTGGGCCACTTGTCAATTTACAAGGACGTGTGATAGGAATGAATACCGCTACATTTAACTCTCAACTTGGAGGTGCTACAGGGCTTGGGTTTGCTGTTCCATCAAAAACACTTCTCAGGGAGGTTCCGGTTATGATAAAAAATGGTGCATATCCTCATCCTTGGCTTGGTCTGTCTGGTAGAGGCTTGGATCTTGAGCTGGATCGGGAACTCGGTCTTGCTCCAAACTTTAGAGGAGTTCTAGTTGATTCATTGGTCAACGGCGGACCGGCAGACAAGGCTGGAATTAAAGGAAAGCATCAATCCCTTCACGGTGATATCATTACAGCACTCGATGGCATACCTGTCAAAAATACCCCTGACTTTATGTCTTATATTGAAAACAATAAATCCCCCGGCGAAAAAATCAATATTACCATATACAGAAACAATCACACGACTATACTCATTGCAACATTAGGACAAAGGCCTACTTCGCTATACACCTCGCCAACCATCACATCACAAACACCATTGTTCTAGTCTTTAGGAGGTATCCTGTAATGATTCTATCAGGTTTATCATGTTAGGGGTGATGAATGAATCTTAGCGACTCAACTACTAGCGAATCCGTGGATCTACAGGTAGGGGAGGCAATAGGGATGCTTAGATCTACAATGTTACATACAAGTACATCTGGATAGTATTACTAACCATACCCACATGTTTCTTGCCGAAACACCAGTTAAGTACTGGATCCACCTACTGATGAGCAGATATTATATTGTGTCATCCTGCCTGTAGATGTTAGTTCTTCTCGGGATCCAGATCCTGCAGGAAAACACGGTTTCTTCAGAATGGATGGAGTCAGTGTTCGATTTGCATGGGTTATGAATGACGGAACACTTAATTCGCTTGATTCTGTCCCAAAGGTCCTATCAGCATATTATAGATAGAAGACTCCAAAAGAATCTCTTTGCATCATCTGTATATTCTGCAGCCCTTAGGTCAAGAGCAGTAATCATGCCAATGGGTTTGCTATCTTTATTATTATTGTCTACAACCACCAAATGTCTTACGTCATGTTGTAACATCATATCAACTGCTTTTGATGCAGATGCTGTTGAGTCAATTGTGATAATAGGAGATGACATAATCTCTCCGACAGTAACTGCGCTAGTACGTGTGTCATTAATGCATGCCTTCCTAACTATATCTCGTTCTGTAACTATAACTATACCTTGAGGTTTATTCTGATTATTGACTTGTTTTATTTCACAATAAATAAGATGATCATCGCTGGGAGACTTGCATAGTCATTACTATGGGAAAGGAAAATCAAGAAATCCATTATCATTATGGTAGGTAAAAGTTCTCCAACGATTACCTATGAAATTCCAAATGAAGTAGGAGCAGATATTATTCTTATCGAAAAGGGAGAATACAAATGTAGGACATGTAACAGTATAATAGCATTTTATCGTAATTCAATAAGTAAAAAGCTATTTGGGAGATTGAAACTTTTTATTTATCTATCTACGATCCTCCATGCTAAAATCTGGATCAAAGAGACTTTGAAAATGCTTTAATCTGTGAACATAGGTATCTTCTTGACAGATTTGATTAAGATAGAAGTAGTAATATCTCAAAATGACATTAAAGCCGTCAGCGATGCCTTAAAAGGGATTAAGGTTGGTGGCATTACTATTTCAAAAGTCAAAGGCAGAGGTAAGGGCATTGTACCACAAATACATGCTTCCAAAGGAACACAAATGTATACTCCAGAATTTGGTGATAAGTATAAACTTGAAGTAATTGTCTCTAACAATAGGGAAAATGATGCAATTAAAATCATAAGGGAAAATTCTAAAATCGGAAAGATCTTTATATTGCCAGTTGCTCGTGCGGTGGATATTCAATCAGGTGTAGAGAATGAAATGGCGATTTAAGGCATAGATTATCATATTCGTTTTGTTTTAACAATAATGATGAGAAAGGAATAGAGTAACTGTTCAGACCAAAATAAAGTTAGCTTGATTGGCGTACTTAACCTGCTTAACCATAAAAAAGAATAGTCTAAGCAAAACACATAATAGTAAAACTGCTTCCTTAACCATAATTCAAAAATGCATTAAATTTGGCTGCAAAAAGACGACTTTCATCGGAATATACTATGCTTTCAATATTAGAGTACTTGTGTATTAATGCCATAAAAACTCCGGTGACCAAGTATCACCTTATAACTAAGGTTCCTGGCATAAAACAACAGCGCAAAGACAGAATTTCAGATATTATGCTAACACTCGAAAAGCAGGGTTTGATAAGTTCAATTAAGACTTCTGATTCTACATTCTATCATGTAACAGATAAAGGAAGTGAAGCATATTCAAGATGGGTTAAGGGTTTTCTGAATTTTACTAGATCAGCTTATGGGTTAGAAAATACTAAGGGTAGTTGATGTGATGCGTAATAATAAAATTGTAAAGTTAAATGCATCATCCATATATCATAAATATTATTATTATTATTCTGCCCTTTAAATTCTATGGTGTAAGCAAAGGTCTTTCGATTATTATCATATATCCTATTTTTTTATGTTTTGGATGCAATGCTAGATTATGTGCGTCCGAAGTTGCATCATCA
>Ga0182008_10003061_pt1 | contig 10270 bp, 6 predicted proteins | sample Sormic07211129_1_FD_120482 | JGI IMG/M metagenome (GOLD analysis project Ga0182008, IMG submission 120482) | Rhizosphere microbial communities from Sorghum bicolor, Mead, Nebraska, USA - 072115-129_1 metaG | ecosystem: Host-associated > Plants > Roots > Rhizosphere | place: USA: Nebraska...
CGGCGCGGGGCCCGCCGCCCCCGTGCCGACGGGCCCCGCGTGACGAGAATGTGCCCACCCTTGGGGGCGGTTGAAGACTCTTGAACCATATTCAGAGCTGGAATTGAGGTTTGCGTAGACGTCCTACGTCCGCAGGTGTAGGCGCGTGGTCAGTCCTCCCCGTGGTGCTCCGAATGGTGCTCCGAATGGTGCTCCGACAGCCCCGGCCACTCGTCGGGACCGCCTCCCTGCCACTCGACGAGGTCGCTTCCCTCGACGTCGGTGACGTACAGGTCGGCCAGCCGCAGGATCTCGCCCACGTCGTCGAGGTGGGTGGCGATCCCCAGCGTCTGCTCACCCGCCGTGACCCGCCGTGAGCCGTCCAGGGCCGGTGCGTGCACCACGATGTGCGGATGCTCCTTGGGGTGTGCCATGCCTTCAGCGTCCTGCGCGCCGGGCCGATCCGCACCCCCGCGAACGCCGAACGCCGAACGGCGCCGGATGCGGGATCGTCCCGTATCCGGCGCCGCTCGGGCGGTGAGATCTTCGGTTGTGGCCGGGACCGCGGCGGCGGCGACGGAGCCGTGGTGGCTCTTCCCTCAGGTCGAAGAAGAGGCACCCGGACCTTCACCACCGCACTGGCTCGCACGCCGCCGCGGTCCCGGCATGCCCGCGCGTGTCCGACCGGCCACCCCTCATCCGGGCCGTTCGGTCCTCGCGGGCCGCCTGTGGGTTCGGTCCTCGCGCGGCGCGCGGACCGGCCCCTCCACGCGCTTGCCGTACTGGTGGCCGGCGGCGTGGAAGTGGCATGGGTTCCGGTCCGCGACGGTGCCTGGGCGCGACAGGACAGATGTCGGCGCCGTCGCGGACCGGAGGTTCTGGAGGTCAGACCTGGGCGCCGGAGAGGCGCTCGACGGCCCGCAGCAGCGCCGAGTGGTCCAGGCCGCCGTCGCCCTGGGCGCGCAGCGACGCGACCAGTTGGGCGACCACGGCACCGACCGGCAGGGCCGCGCCGACGTTGCGAGCCGCGTCGGTGACGATGCCCATGTCCTTGTGGTGCAGATCGATCCGGAAGCCCGGCTTGAAGTCGCGGTGAAGGAAGTTGTCCTTCTTGCGCATCAGGACGGTGGAGCCCGCGAGGCCGCCGCCCAGGACGTCCAGCGCCGCCTCGAGGTCCACGCCCGACTTCTCCAGGAAGACCACGGCCTCCGCGCACGCCTGGATGTTCACGGCGACGATCAGCTGGTTGGCGGCCTTCACGGTCTGGCCGGAGCCGTGCGGACCGCACAGCACGATGGTCCTGCCCAGCGCCTCCAGGATCGGCTTCGCGGCGTCGAAGTCGGCCTGCTCGCCGCCGACCATGATGGACAGCACGGCCTCGACGGCACCGGCCTCGCCACCGGACACGGGGGCGTCCAGCACGCGGATGCCCTTGTCGGCGGCGGCCTTCGCGAGGTCCACCGATGTCTGCGGGGTGATCGAGGACATGTCGATCAGCAGGGTGCCGGGGCGGGCGTTCTCGAGGATGCCGTCGGGGCCGTAGGAGACGGCCTCGACCTGCGGGGAGGCGGGGACCATCGTGATGACGACGTCCGCGTCCCGCACGGCCTCGGCGATCGAACCGGCGGCCTTCCCGCCCGCGGCCGTCAGCCGGTCGAGCTTGTCCTGCTCCAGTGTGAAGCCGGTGACGTCGTAACCCGCCTTGATCAGGTTCTCGGACATGGGGGAGCCCATGATGCCGAGGCCTATCCAGGCGATCTTGGGGAGCGTGCTCATGGGAGATGCCTTTCGGTGAGGGAGTTCAGCGGGCGGCGCGGGCCTCGCGGGGCAGCCAGTCGAAGGCCTCGGCGCTCGGACGGTCGCCCGGCTTGTACTCCAGACCGACGTAGCCCTCGTAGCCGGCCTTCCTCAGCCGGTCGAGCAGCTCCTCCAGCGGCAGCGTCCCGGTGCCCGGGGCGCCACGGCCCGGATTGTCGGCGATCTGCACATGGCCGGTCCTGGCCGTGTACCGCTCGATCACCGACGGCAGGTCCTCGCCGTTCATGGACAGGTGGTAGAGGTCCATGAGGAACTTCGCGTTGCCGAGCCCCGTGGCCCGGTTGACCTTGTCGACGATCCCGATTCCGGCGGGCGCGCTCACCAGCGGGTAGAGCGGCGACTCCGGCTTGTTGAGGGTCTCGATCAGCAGGATCGCGCCGATCCGGTCGGCCGCGCGGGCCGCGAGGACCAGGTTCTGCAGGGCCAGCGCGTCCTGCTCGGCCGGGTCCACGCCCTCGACGCGGTTGCCGTAGAGCGCGTTGAGCGCCGTGGTGCCGAGCGAGCGGGCGAAGTCTGCGGCCACGTCGATGTTGGCGCGGAACCTCTCCGACTCCTCGCCCGGGACGGACAGGGCGCCACGGTCGGGGCCGGGAAGCCGCCCGGCGTAGAAGTTCAGGCCCGTGAGCCGGACGCCCGCGTCGTCGATCGCCTCGGCGAGGGCGTCGAGCTCGGACTGCTCGGGGGTGGGGGAGTCGACCCAGGGCCACCACAGCTCGACCGCGGTGAAGCCCGCCGCGGCGGCGGCCGCGGGGCGCTCCAGGAGCGGGAGTTCCGTGAAGAGGATCGACAGGTTGACGTTGAAGCGCTGGTCTGCGAATCCCATGGGCCGCCGCGCTCCTTCCGTGTCGAGTGAGTTCGTGTCGAGCGATTCCGTGTCGAGCGATTCCGCGTTCAGATTTCGCATTGCGGAAGTTGATTTCTGCTTAACGGAAGACTGCCTGTGGGGAGGGAGGGCTGTCAAGAGCGCTCGGGCAAGCCCTCGGCCTGCCCTGGAGACGTGGCCCGGTCCAACGACGAGGTCGCCGCGCTGCTCGGGGAGTACGCGGACCTCATCTCGATCACCGGCGGAGACGCGTTCAGGGCACGCGTTGAAGTCCATCGCCCTGAAGGTCCGCGAGTACTTCGACAGCGGCAGCGTGTCCGCCGTGGAGGAGCAGCGGGCGAAGATCCCGGCCGGGGTGCGCCGGCTGACCGCCATCCCCACGCTCGGCCCCAAGACGGCGATGGCCGTCTACGAGGAGCTGGGCATCTCCTCGGTCGAGGAACTCGCCGACGCCATCCACCAGGAGCGGCTGCGCGACCTCAAGGGCTTCGGCCCGAAGACCCTGCACACCCACACCGACCTCACCGACGGGCTCGCCCCGCTGGAGGAGAGGGCCGAGGCGGCCGCCCGGCGCGGCTACGCCTACTGCGCGATCACCGACCACGGACCCGACACGGCCATGCAGCGCATGACCGACGAGCGGATGCCGGCCCCGCGCGAAGGGGTACGGGCGCTCGACGGCACGTACCCCACGAACGGCCGACGCGGGTCTTCTCTGCGCCGGCCGATGTCGTCGGGGGCGGGGTCGGGGCGGGGGCGGGGGCGGCGTCCGGCCGCTCAGGGTGGCGCGCTCCCCTCGGCTGCCTCCCGACGACGTGGCCTGCGCCCGTGCAGGGCGGCTCCTGACTCTGCACGGCCGACGCGCGTTCCGGAAGATCTCTGGAGCACCTCGACACGCAACACCAACGGCACGCCTCACTCGTGGAGCCGGTGGCCGTCCACCGGTGCTCCCGGCTCAGAAACCGCCCTTGCGGTATTCGGTGGCCCCGGCCGTGGTGGTGGCGGTGACGTTGTAGCGGTCGCCGCCGGCGTCACGAGCGCCCTGGTTGTGGTTGTACTGGAACCGGAAGATGTAGGTGTCGGGTTCGAGAGTGTTTCCCGGCTTCAGCGTCACCACGTAGTCCAGCTCGCCGCTGCTCGACGAGGAGGCCACCGACACCTTGTCCCCGAGGTTGGACCAGGTGCCGGTGCTGGCCACGCCGCCCGTCTGCGTGATCTTGACGACCACCTTGAGGCTTTTGAGCGTCTTCGTGGTCTGCACGGTGACGCGGCTCTGGTCCCAGTAGGCATTGGAGTCGCTTTCCACGGTGGCGTCGGACCAGAGGTAGCTGGTCGACGTCTGCTGCGCGGGGGCCGTCGACCGGGGCTCGGACGTCCGCGTCGTCGCGGACGAGCCGCCGGGGGCGGGGAGATAGACCACCGCCGGGCCCTTGTCCCGTTCCTGCCGTTCGGCTGCGGCCGAGGCAGAGGCCGCGGGCGCGTTCGGCGTACCGCTGCCCGCTGGGGCCTTGTCATGCACGGCGTCCTTCTTCGCGGCCGCCGTGACCACCTTGTCCTCGCCGCCACCGCTGAAGTCGATCTGGGAGACGACCTCCGTGGCACCCGCGATCACCAGGACCACGGCGGCGGAACCTCCGACGGCGTTCAAGACCCTGCGACCGGGCAGGAAGCCGCGCAGCGGGGTACGCGCCCTGCGGGCGAACAGGTCGGCGAACTCGCCGTCCGAACGGGTGGGTCGAACGGGGGTCTGCGGCATGAGTCGGGTCCTTAAGGAGTGGGCTTCGAGAGGTTGCCGGGCCGGGTCGCCCTAGGGGATGTCTTCCGGGGTGAGTGTCATCAGGTCCGACTCCGAGATGTCGGGCAGTTCCGCGACGCGGTAGGCCTGACGCTCCGTCATCGCCTGGAACAGTTGGCGGGCCGCGCGGCCGTTTCCGAATCCGCGTTCCCTGGGCAGCGTGTCGAAGTGGGCGGTCAGGGCCTCGCGGGCGGGCTGCGTGAGCTCGTACTGGTGCTGGGCGGCCTGGTGGTCCACGATGGCGACCAGTTCGGCGGAGCCGTAGTCCTCGAAGAGCAGCGTGCGGTTGAAACGGGAGGCCAGACCGGGGTTGGAGCGCACGAAGACCTCCATCTCCCGTGGGTATCCGGCGACGATCACCACCACGTCGTCGCGGTGGTCCTCCATCAGCTTCAGCAGGGTGGCGACGGCCTCCTGGCCGAAGTCGTTGGTGCCCGCGTACTGGCTGAGGGTGTAGGCCTCGTCGATGAACAGGACACCGCCCCGGGCCTGTTCGAAGACGCGCGCGGTCTTCGGCCCGGTGTGGCCGACGTACTCACCGACCAGGGCGGAGCGGTCCGCCTCGACCAGGTGGCCGCGGTCCAGGAGGCCGACGGCGGCGAGGATACGGCCGTAGAGGCGGGCGACGGTGGTCTTGCCGGTGCCGGGGTTGCCGGTGAAGACCAGGTGGCGGCTGAGCGGGGGCGCGGCGAGGCCCATGTCCTCGCGGCGGCGCACGGTCCGCATCAGTTTCACCAGCGAGGAGACGTCGTTCTTGACCTTGTCCAGGCCCGCCAGTCGGTCGAGTTCGGCGAGCAGGTCCTCCAGGGTGTCCTCGGCGGGGGCCTCGGTCTCCCGCGCCTGGGTACCGGAGGGCGTGTCGCCGCCCTCGGCGGAGGCGAGCGCCTCGGCGCGGCCGGTGGGCAGGGCGGGGTGGGCCACATCGCGTGAGACGCAGTCGTCGAAGACCGGATGGGCCCCCTTCTCCGCCGCGATGTCCTCGTCCGCGTCCCGCACCACACAGCCGCGCAGTACGGGCGCGCTGCCCGCCGACAGGTGAACGGCCGGGAACGCCTCTCCGTTGTTTCCGGCGCCGGCGAAGACGCACTCCTCGAAGGTGCCGCGCGCCTTCTCGCCGACGAACAGGCTGTTCTTGCCGGTACGGGCCACGGTGAGGGCCTTGACGCGCGGTTCGGCGAAGGGGCCGAGGACCAGTCCGGAGCCGGTCGCGTCGCGTACCGCGCAGTCCTCGACGCTGGGCGTCGCGCGCTCCCCGATCACCAGGCCCGCGGTGCCGGAACCGCTGATCCGGCAGTCCCGCAGTACGGCCGAGGTGCCGGTGCCGCAGGTGATGCCGGCGCGTTCGGCCTCCGTGACGTCGCATTCCTCCAGGACGACCGTGCCGGTGGAGTCCGCGGTGATCCCGGTGCGTCCGCGCAGCACGGACAGTCCGCGCACCCGGGCCCCTGCCGCCGAGTCGATCTGCAGGCCCGACTGTCCGCAGTCGCTGATCCGCACCCCCTCGACGGTGAGTTCGGCCCGGTCGGTGGCCCGGACGCCGTGCTCCGGAGTGGCGCCGATACGGCAGGCGGTCAGCGACAGCCGGGAGTCGTCGCAGGCGTGCACCGCGCTGAACCGGCAGTCCGTGACGTCGCTCGACGCCAGGCTCACCCGCGAACGGCCGCCCGCCAGCAGTCCGTTGGCCGCGCTGCCGTGCACCGAGGTGCCCTCGGCGGACAGCCGTGCGTTGCCCCGGGCCACCAGGCACGAGCCGTGCGGCCGGTCCACCCGGCAGTCGACGAGTACGGCCGTACTGTCGTCGTCGGCGCTCACGCCGGGCCCGGAGCCGCCCCGTATCCGGGTGGTGAGGAGCAGGACGTCCCCGGTGCCGGAGACGGCGACCCCGTCCGTGCCGGTGTCCAGCACCCGGCAGTCGGCGAGCACCACACCGCCCTCGGCGCCCTCGGGACGCTCCGGGTCCCCTTCGGGGCGGCGCGAACTGCCCAGCACCCGTACGCCTTCCGCGCCGGTCTCCTCCAGCCGGCAGTCCAGTACGGTCACGGACGCCTCGTCCTCGGTCAGCAGCCCGCTGCGGCCCGGCCGGGTGATCCGGCAGTCGCGGAGCACGGCCGAGGCCCGGCCCCGTACGCGGACCCCGGAGCCGGTGACCTCGTGGACCGTCAGCCCCAGGATGTCCGCCGCCGTGGCGGAGCCCAGGACGACTCCGGTGCCGTCGATGTCCTCCACCAGCGTGTCGGTCAGCTCGGTCCGGCCGGTGGTGTTCGCGTGCACCCCGGCCAGGGCCGCGCCGAAGACCCGGCAGGCGCGCAGGGTCAGCGAGGCGTCGCCGCCCGCCTCGACCCGGCCGCCGGAGATCTCGCAGCCGTCCAGTTCCAGGGTGCCGGCGGCCACCAGTACGGCGGGCAGGGCCGGGTCCTGGCCGGTCAGCGCGATTCCGTCGACGCGGACGCCGGGTGCGGTGATCTCCAGTACGGGTCGGCCGGGGTCCGCCGCGAGCAGTCGTACGGCGTGATCCGGCCCTTCGTCCGGCAGCAGGCTCACCGCACGGTCCAGGACGAGCACCTCGGCGTAGTCGCCGGGGGCGATGCGGATCTCGTCGCCGTGCGCCGCGGCGCGTACGGCGGCGGTGATGCTGCGGTGCGCGCCGCGGCCCTTGGGGGCGACTCGGTGCACGGCAGGGATGGCGGGGGCGGTCACGGGAGCTCCAATCCCTGGACGGGTGCGCCGGACTGACCGGCAGGGGGCTGCGGGGCCGGCGGGGGCGGTGGCGCGGCGGGGACGGCGACCGGCTTCGGGAACGCCCGGCCGGGGGACGGCAGGTTGCCTCCGTTCAGGCTGTCCGCCTGGCTGATCTGGAAGGCGATGTACCGGGACAGCGCGGACTCGACCCAGTTCATGCCCAGTTCGCCGAGGCCGCCCTTGTAGAAGACCCGGGCGCCGGTGGCCAGGTGCCAGGCGCTGCGGGCCAGGCCGGTGCTCACGCCGCCGAACAGCGAGCCCGCGGCACCCCACGCGCCGGCCCGCAGCGCGTCCGCGCCCTGGATCTGGTTGCCGTTGACCCCGAACACCGCCGAGCTGATGGCGGTGCTGACGAAGCCGCTGAGCGCGCCGGTCGCGAGGCCCACGGTGTTGCCGTAGACGGCGCCGCGCCAGCGGGTGGGCTTGCCGAAGGCGGAGAACTCGGTGGCCCAGTCGTCCGTCATACCGGCCAACGACTGCTTGGGGTGCGCGGCCCAGTCGCGTTCACCCAGGCTGGTCTTGAGGTACCCGAGCGGGGTGTGGTTGTACAGGGTGTTGAGCCCACCGCTGAAGGTGCCGCCGACCGCGCCGGAGAGCAGCGCCTTGAAGACGTCCTCCGGCTTGACATTGCCCTGGTTGGTCAGCTCGGTGATCAGCAGGCCCGCGGTGAAGTCGGTGACGAAGCCGGTGCTGAACGAGGTCAGGAAGCTGCGGAGTTCGCGCTGCCACATGGGCATCTCGACGGACGCGCCGTCCTTGACCCCCTGGAACACGCCGTGCCAGGGGTCCTGGGCCTCGCGCAGGAAGCCCATGACCTCGATGTCGGCGCCGCGGTAGTCGGCCTCCCGGCCGATGAGCTGCCAGGCCCGGTCGCCGGGCAGGCCGACCTCGCCGCCGACCCTGGGCAGGACCCCGTCGAGGTAGTGGGGGATCACGGCCGGGCCCGACATGCTGAGCCGGCCGAAGGGGTCGGTCCGGTAGACCCGTCCGTCGAAGACGCGCTGCTCGACGAGGTGGCCGTTCTGGTACTCCCGCCACTGGCCCCACTGCTTGTCGACCTCGCGGTAGCGGACGGGATCGCCGTCCACCTTGACGCGCTCGCGGAAGACCTTGCCGAGGTCGTACTCCTTCCATGCCTCCCGGTCCACACGGACCGTGGCGGGCGTCTCGAAGTGGCGCGCGGACTGGTCGAGCAGGTCGCGCAGCGTCGTCGCACGGGGGAGTTCGGCCGAGGGCGCCGCGGAGGGCTGCGGGGTGACGATCTCGTACGCGTACTCGCGGACCCGGCCGCCGTCCCTGCTCCGGACCACCTGGTCGTCGACGAGGTCCCGCCAGCGGCCCTTCGCGACGTCGTCGTAGACCCGGACGCCCTCGGAGTGGACCGTGCCGTCGGCGGCGGTCTTCGTCCACTTGTAGGTGCCGTCGGGCTGCCGCACCGCGTCGACCCAGGAGGTGCCGACGTCGGTGGCGTTGCGCTCGCGCACCACGTTGCCGAGCCGGTCGAGATCGACGAAGGAGTCGTCCCAGGTGCGTGAGTAGAGCGAGCCGCGGTTCTGCCTGCGGATGCCCTCGTCGAGCACCGTGCCGGGGTGGGCGGAGTCGTACGCCTTCCATGTCCAGCTCGTGCGGTAGGGGCTGCCGGACGACTCGACGAACACCTCGCCCACCCGGTCGCGCCGGGCGGTGATGTGCTGCATCGCGTTCCGGTCGACCCAGATGCCCGCGCGGTCGTCGGCGGTGAGGTCCTGGAGGGTCGGTGCGTCGAAGAGGTACTCGCGTGTTCCGTTGCCCTCGGTGCGCAGCCGGACGCGTTCGACGCCCTCGCCGTCGGTGAAGACGTCCCACCACTTTCCGAGGCCGTCGGCGTGCCGCGCGCCGGTCTCGCCCGTCGTCGTGTTCCGCCAGTGCAGTTCGTACGGGGCGTCCTTGCGGTACTCGGGAAGCGGCGCCCAGCGTGTGGGATCCTCGGTGCTGCGACCGACCTCGACGACGCCGCCGTCGTCCAGCTTGCGGGTCTCCCGCACGATGCGGCCGTACTGGTCGACGTCGACCCAGTTGGAGCCCGTGGGGTGGATCCGGACACCGGTCACCGTGGTGCCGTCGGCGGCGGTCTGGGTCCAGTGGCTCACGCGGTTCATGGAGTCGCCGCCGAACAGGTCGCGGAAGAATCCGTCGAACGGGTCGCGTCCGGCCGCGCCCTTCCACATGAACGCGGGCGGACGCATGTCGGCGAACCGCCTGACGAGCAGGCCGCCGCCGTCCGACACCCTCTCCAGGCTCTCGATCTGCGCGTTCGCCGGTCCCACACCGGCGTACGTGTCGGGGTCGATCCGTGTTCCGGCCGGGGCGTGGCCGGGCAGCAGGGAGTGCTCCTGGTACATCCGGGAGCCGTGCAGTCCGCCGAACGGCCAGTCCTGGCCACGCCGTTGGGCCACTGTCTCCAGGCCCGTGACGGGGTCGGGGAACGTGTCCTTGAAGGCGACGTGGTTCGCGCTCCAGTGCCGGGTTCCGGAGAGCGCCTCCACGCCGTCCTTGTCGAAGCGCTGCCAGGTCCAGTGGCCGTCGGCGCCCTTCTCGGCGCGCACGAGGCCGCCGTCGATGGCCTTGTGGTAGCTGCGCACGTCGGAGGCGTGCAGCGGGAGCCAGGAGCCGTCCGGGACGTCGCGGTACGTCCGCTGGTCCGGGTGCCCGATGCGCTCGCCGGACCGGACCCGGGTGCCCGCGCTGTCGAACTCGGTCCAGCGGGCGTGGCCGAATCGGTCCCGGGCGATGTGCAGCGTGTTGCCGTTCTTCAGGACTTCCCGCTCGAACAGGGTGATCTTGCCGGGTTCCTTGCCGGTCAGCTTGAACTGTCCGGTGGGGGACGTCTCCAGTTCGGCGGTGTCGAAGCGGCCGGTGAATGGGGTGTGGTCGCCGTTGACGCGGACGCCCTTGCCGGTGATGTGGTCGATGGTCCAGTACGAGCCGGTGGGCTTGCCGCCGCTGCCGCGGATGGCGAAGGTCTCCTCCAGCAGCTTGCCGCCGCTCGCGTCGAAGACGGTCCGCTCCAGCGGTGGGATGCCCGGCCCGGTGTGGATCAGGGCGATACGGCCGTCGTCGAGCCGCTCCGCGCGCAG
>Ga0182008_10003063_pt1 | contig 10267 bp, 9 predicted proteins | sample Sormic07211129_1_FD_120482 | JGI IMG/M metagenome (GOLD analysis project Ga0182008, IMG submission 120482) | Rhizosphere microbial communities from Sorghum bicolor, Mead, Nebraska, USA - 072115-129_1 metaG | ecosystem: Host-associated > Plants > Roots > Rhizosphere | place: USA: Nebraska...
CGGTATGCCGGCGTCCTCCATGGCGGCGCGATAGCCGCGCAGTCGCTCGGCGGCCGTGTGGATGCGGGGCATGTCGCCGATGAAGCCGATCCGGCGGTGGCCGTGGGCGATCAGATGGGCGACACCGTCGCGGGCGCCGCCGTAGTTGTCCGACAGCACCACGTCGGCGTCGATCTGGCCGGCCGGTCGGTCCACGAACACGGTGGCGACGCCCGCCTTGATCTCCGGCTCCAGATAGCGGTGGTCGTCACCGGCCGGGATCACCACCAGGCCGTCCACCCGCCGGGCGCACAGCGCGAGCGCCAACTCCTGCTCGCGGTCCGGGTCCTCGGCGCTGGAGCCGTTGATCAGCAGGGCGCCGTGCGCGCGGGCGACCTCCTCGACCGCGCGGCTGAGGGGGCCGTAGAACGGGTCGGCGAGGTCCTCCAGGACCAGGCCGATGCTGGCGGTGCGGCCCTTGCGCAGGACGCGCGCGCTGTCGTTGCGGCGGAAGCCGAGCGCGTCGATGGCCTCCTGGACGCGGCGCTCCGTCTCCGGGGTGACTCCGGGTTCGCCGTTGACCACGCGGGAGACGGTCTTCAGGCCGACCCCGGCGCGCGCGGCGACGTCCTTCATGGTCGGACGATTGCCGTAACGAGCTGCGGTGAGGCGGTCTGAGCGGCGGGCGGTCTCGGGCACGATGCGCTTGTCCTGTCCTGTCTCGGCCACGGGTCCTGGCGACTCTTGTCCATGGGGATGCGTCGGACCATGAGCTTGTATGAGGATGTGGCGTCGAGCATAGAGCCTGGACAACGTTGTCATATGCACGAGAGACTGTCCACCGCAATCTCCGGCCTGCGCCCCCACCGCGAGACCGGCCCGCACTTCTTCGTGGTCGCCGGGGGAACATTCCCCCGGCCGACGGGGAACCGATGGTTTGACCGGGAGATCCGACACTGATGCACACCGACCTCGTGGCCGCGCTCGACATCGGCGGCACCAAGATCGCCGGAGCGCTGGTGGACGGCCATGGCGAGATCCTGGTGCGCGCGCAGCGCACGACCCCCGCCCAGGAGGACGGCGACACCGTGATGGGTGCCGTGGAGGAGGTCGTCGGCGAGCTGACGGCCTCGCCGCTGTGGGCGGGCGCCACGGCCCTCGGTATCGGCAGCGCCGGTCCGGTGGACGCCTCCGCGGGCACCGTGAGTCCGGTGAACGTGCCGGGCTGGCGCGACTACCCGCTCGTGGCGCGGGTCCGGGACGCGGCGGGCGGGCTGCCCGTGGAGCTGATCGGCGACGGTGTCGCGATCACGGCGGCCGAGCACTGGCAGGGCGCGGCGCGCGGTCACGACAACGCGCTGTGCATGGTGGTCTCCACGGGCGTCGGCGGCGGCCTGGTCCTGAACGGCCAGCTGCACCCCGGCCCCACCGGCAACGCGGGCCACATCGGCCACATCAGCGTCGACCTCGACGGCGACCCGTGCCCGTGCGGCTCGCGCGGCTGTGTGGAGCGCGTCGCGAGCGGGCCCAACATCGCGCGCCGCGCGCTGGAGAACGGCTGGCTGCCCGGCCCGGACGGCGACACCTCCGCGGCCGCGGTGGCCGCCGCCGCCCGCATGGGGGACCCCGTCGCCGTGGCCTCGTTCGAACGGGCCGCCCAGGCGCTGGCCGCCGGTATCGCGGCCACCGCGACACTCGTCGAGATCGACATCGCGGTGATCGGCGGGGGAGTCGGCAAGGCGGGCGATGTGCTGTTCACGCCGCTGCGCAAGGCGTTGGGCGACTACGCGACCCTGTCCTTCGTGCAGCGCCTGGAGATCACGCCCGCCCAGATGGGCACGGACGCCGGTCTGGTGGGGGCGGCCGCGGCCGCGCTCGCCAAGCGGGCGGACACGGCCGTGGTCTGACGGAACCCACAGAAGGAACGTTCAACCGGCCGCTGGGCCCCGAGCGGGTTCCACGATTCAGGGCTCAGCGGCAGGTCCGGGTTCAGCGGCGCTTCGGGGCTCGGAGGCGTTTTGGGACTCGGTTGTTTTTCGGGACTCGGTTGTGTTTCGGGACTCGGTGGTGCTTCGGGCTCAGCAGCTCAACCGCGCGTCCGCCCAGTCCGCGTGGTCCGAGTCGATGCCGTCCCCACCGTCGGTGACGACCAGGCGGACCACCTGGGCGCCCGTCACATCCGCGCTGAGGCTCTGGGCCGGCATCGCGTTGGTCAGGACCCCGGTCGAGGCGACCTCGGTGCCGTCGGCCCAGATCTCGAAGGCGACGGTCCCGTTGGCGCCCTTCTCGTCGTCGACACCGACGTCCGCGGTGACCGTCGTACAGGCCCTGCCGACGTAGTACTCCACGGCGCTCTGCGCGTGCACGCCGAGGCCCTTGGCGTACACCACCCCGCCGATGGTGAGGGGATGGCCGTCGCCGGCCGCGCTCTCACCGTTGCTGGTGTTGCGTTCGACGGGGCCGTAGCCGTTGGTGGCCGACAGCCACGGAAGGTCTCCGAGCTCCGAGGTGCCGGAGGGCGGCGGTGCCACGACGGACGCGGTCAGCGGCAGCACGCTGTCGACCCGGACGCCGGTCGGTGAGCGGTAGCGTCGCCCTGCCGACGATCCTGGTGTTCCTGCTCCTCCAACGCCACTTCATCGCGGGACTGACACTGGGGTCGACGAAGGGGTGACAGCGGCCGTTCGGGCACAGTGCCGCGCCCCGGTCCGGCCGTCGGCGGCAGGACCGGGGCGATCACGGCGGACGCACCGGGACGATCACAGCGGACGCGCCGTGACCCCGGCCAGGGTCCGGCAGTTGAGCGGGGCATGAAGAAGCGCAGCATGATGGCCATCGCCTCCCTCGCCACCGGGTTCGTCGTCGCGGCGATCAGCCCCACGCACACCGGTGACCACCAGGTACTCGGTGATCACCAGACGCTCGACGACCTGAGCGTCGACGGCACCGTGGCCGCCGTCGCGGACACCGTCGGCAGGGACAGCCTCGGCGACGCCGACAAGGCACTCGGGTAGACCTTTGTCTCGCGGCGCCGGTGCCCCTGTCACGAGGGGCGCCGGCGCCGCCGTATGTGCGCCCTCAACTGGGGCTGGTTTCCGTGGCAGGGTGTTGCGGGCAAGCCTCAGGGGGCCAACAGAAGAGGGGGAACCGTGACCGTCGTTTGGATCAACGGCGCGTTCGGTGCGGGAAAGACCACCACCGCACGGGAACTGATCGACCTGATCCCGAACAGCACGCTCTTCGACCCCGAGGTGATCGGCGCGGCGCTGCCATACCTGCTGCCGGCCAAACACCTCGCCGAGGTCGGCGACTACCAGGACCTGCCCATCTGGCGGCGCCTGGTGATCGACACGGCGGCCGCCATGCTCGCCGAGCTCGGCGGGACCCTGGTGATCCCCATGACCCTGCTGCGTCAGGAGTACCGCGACGAGATCTTCGGCGGTCTCGCCGCCCGCCGCATCGGCGTCCGGCATGTCCTCCTGGCTCCGGCGGAAACGATCCTGCGTGAGCGGATAGCCGGTCGGGAGGTCCCGCCGGACCTCCCGGACGGCGAGATACGGATACGGCAGTGGTCGTACGACCATATCGAGCCGTACCGCAACGCCCTCGCCTCCTGGCTCACCGCCGACGCCCACCCCGTCGACACCAGCGCCCTCACCCCGTACGAGACCGCGGTCCGTATCGCCGAAGCCGTCGGCAGCGGCGAGGTGCCGGTCTGCGACATCGTGCAGACTCCCGAGCCGACCGGCGAGACGCTCGCCGCGGGCGTCCTCCTCTTCGACGAACAGGACCGGGTCCTGCTGGTCGACCCCACCTACAAGGCCGGCTGGGAGTTCCCCGGCGGGGTCGTCGAGCCCGGTGAGGCGCCCGCCCGTGCCGGTATGCGCGAGGTCGCCGAGGAGACCGGCATCCACCTCACCGACGTACCCCACCTGCTGGTCATCGACTGGGAGGCCCCCGCGCCCCCCGCCTACGGCGGTCTGCGCCTCCTCTTCGACGGCGGGCGCCTCGACTCCGCGGAGGCGAGCCGGCTGCTGCTGCCCGGCCCCGAGCTGCGCGAGTGGCGCTTCGTCAGTGAGGAAGAGGCCGTCGACCTTCTGCCTCCGGTCCGCTACGAGCGTCTGCGCTGGGCGCTGCGGGCACGGGAGCGGGGTGCCGCGCTGTATCTGGAGGCGGGGGTTCCCACTCCGTCACCCCTCGCTGAAACCGCCGGCTGAAGTCGTCCATCGCGGCGGCCGTCCGCGCGTGCCGTGAGATCAGCTCACCCACTGCCTCCGGGATGCCCTCCGGCCTGCCGCCGTCGGCGCAGGCCCGGATGAAGGCGGACCGCTCCTCGCCGCGGTGGCCGTAGAGCTCGGTGACGAACCAGAGGACCAGGTAGTGGGAGGTGTAGGCGCGGTCGTAGGCGCGGTGGCGGTCGAAGAAGGCGCGCTCGTCCGGGGTGAGCCGGAACCGGGAGGAGAGGGTGAGGCCGTAGTCGGCGAGGTGGAGCCGGTGGCCGTCGGTGAGGATGTTGCCGAAGTGGGCGTCCATGTGCAGGAGTCGGCGGTCCCGGAGGAAGGAGGTGAGGTCCTCCAGGCCCTGTTCGACGAGGCGACAGACGGACTCGGCTTCCCCCGCGGCGAGTTGGGCGCGGAGCCAGTCGTGCAGGGTGTACGGGAAGTACTCCAGGAACAGCGCGACACTCGCGGAGGCGGTGCGCAGCGCCTCGATGCGTCGGCGTACCCCCTCGGCGCCGCCCCAGTGGCCGACGGCCGCCTCCACGTCGGCCAGTTCACCCGGCAGGAGCCGCTGTTCGGGCTCGGGCAGCACCCGCCAGTGGTGCAGCAGCGGAAAGCCGGAGAACTCGTCCGCCAGCACCCAGTTGGCGGTCATGGCGTGCACGGCGAGCTCCCGCCAGGCGCCGAAGCCCGGGCCGGGGACGGCGCCTATGCCGTAGTGGCAGTACGCCGGCACTCCGAAGAGGTTCGCGGTGGACCGGACGTTCTCGGGAAGCCGTTCGAGATCGGTGAGCGGAACCCGCTTCACGAACACCCGCACGCCGTCGACCTCGACCAACGTCCCCCGCCCACCGACTCCCGCACCGGCCGGCGTACCCGACGCCAGCAGGGCGCCGAGTTCCTGGTCGCTGAGGAGGGCGAGGGAGGTGGAGACGGTGGTGTGGTCGGCGAGACGTGGGGCACTGGTCATGACCCCATTGTCAGTGGGGAGTTGGGCGCCCCGCCGGGCGGTGGGGCGCCCTTGGCCGGCGGTGGAGGCGTATCAGGTTGTTGCGTAGTTGCGGAGGAACAGGGCCTCCGCCACCGAGAGGCGCTCCAGTTCCTCCGGGGACACGCTCTCGTCCACCGCGTGGATCTGGGCCTCCGGCTCGCTCAGACCGATCAGCAGGATCTCCGCCTGCGGGTAGAGGGAGGCGAGGGTGTTGCAGAGGGGGATGGAGCCGCCCTGGCCGGCGTACTGCATCTCCTGGCCGGGGTAGGCGACCGACATCGCCTCGGACATGGCCGCGTACGCCGGACTGGTCGTCTCGGCGCTGAACGGCTGCCCCTGGCCGACCTGTTCGATGTGGACCCTCGCGCCCCACGGTGTGTGCGCCTCGATGTGGGCCTGCAGCAGCTTGGTCGCGTCGGCCGCGTCCACGCCCGGCGGCACCCGGAGGCTGACCAGCGCACGCGCGCCGGCCTGCACGGACGGGGTGGCCCCGACGACCGGCGGGCAGTCGATGCCGAGCACGGTCACCGCGGGGCGCGCCCAGATACGGTCGGCGACCGTGCCCGAGCCGATCAGCCGGACGCCGTCCAGGACCTTGGCGTCGGCACGGAACTGCTCCTCCTCGTACGCCAGCCCCTCCCACCGGTTGTCGGACGCCAGCCCGTCGACCGCCGTGGAGCCGTCCTCCGCGCGCAGCGAGTCGAGTACGCGGATCAGCGCGGCCAGCGCGTCCGGGGCCGCGCCGCCGAACTGGCCGGAGTGCAGGTTGCCTTCGAGGGTGTCGACCTGGACACGGAGCATGGTCATACCGCGCAGTGTCGTGGTGACGGTCGGCAGGCCGACACGGAAGTTGCCCGCGTCGCCGATGACGATGGTGTCGGCGGCGAGCAGGTCCGGGTGCTCCTCCGCGTACCGCTCCAGACCGCCCGTGCCCATCTCCTCGGAACCCTCGGCGATCACCTTGACGTGCACCGGCACTCCGCCGTTCGCCTTCAGGGCGCGCAGCGCGAGCAGGTGCATGATCACGCCGCCCTTGCAGTCGGCGGCCCCGCGCCCGTACCAGCGGCCGTCGCGCTCGGTCAGCTCGAACGGCGGGGTGGTCCAGGCGGCCTCGTCGAGCGGCGGCTGCACGTCGTAGTGGGCGTAGAGAAGGACCGTCTTCGCCCCCTCGGGGCCGGGCAGGCAGCCGTAGACGGACTGGGTGCCGTCGGGGGTGTCGAGCAGGGCCACGTCCTGGAAACCCTCGGCGCGCAGCGCGTCCGCGACCCAGTTCGCGGCGCCCTCGCTCTCGCTCCTGGGGAACTGGTCGAAGTCCGCCACCGACTTGAAGGCCACCAGCTCGGCGAGCTCGGTCCTCGCCCTCGGCATCAGCGAGGCGACGGTCTCGGCGACCGGATTCGTCTCCGTGACCGGGTCCGTCTCGGTGACCGGGATCGACGACATGGGCACGCTCCTCGTGGGTGCGACGTTGTACGAGTGGATATCGGGATCCTCCCACAGTGGCCTGCGGCGACGTCCGCCGTAGGATGCGGAGGACAGGTGCGGCAGCGGCTTGATCGGGAGCAGTAGACCATCGTGAGCAGCGAGAACTCTTCGGCGGACGACGTGCAGCGGGTGTGGGACGTCGTCGTGGTGGGCGCGGGACCCGCGGGGGCCTCGGCCGCCTACGCGGCGGCGGTCGCGGGGCGGCGTGTGCTGTTGCTGGAGAAAGCCGAGCTGCCCCGCTACAAGACATGCGGCGGCGGCATCATCGGCCCCTCGCGCGACGCCCTGCCGCCCGGCTTCGAGCTGCCGCTGCGCGACCGGGTGCACGCGATCACCTTCTCCAACAACGGCCGCTTCACCCGCACCCGCCGCTCCAAGCAGATGCTCTTCGGCTTGATCAACCGGCCCGAGTTCGACCAGCAGCTGGTCGAGCACGCTCAGAAGGCCGGCGCCGAGCTGCGTACGGGCGTCACGGTGTCGCGGGTCGAGCAGCACGGCTCGGCGGTGCCGGACCGGCGCTCGGTCGCCGTGGTCCTGCAGAGCGGCGAGACGCTGCTCGCCCGGGCCGTGGTCGGCGCGGACGGCAGCGCGAGCCGGATAGGGGCGCATGTCGGGGTGAAGCTCGACCAGGTGGACCTCGGTCTGGAGGCGGAGATCCCGGTGCCGGAGACCGTCGCCGAGGACTGGAAGGGCCGGGTCCTCATCGACTGGGGTCCGATGCCCGGCAGCTACGGCTGGGTGTTCCCGAAGGGGGACACGCTCACCGTGGGTGTGATCTCGGCGCGCGGTGAAGGCGCCGCGACCAAGCGGTACTTGGAGGAGTTCGTCGGACGGCTCGGCCTCGCCGGGTTCGAACCGAGCATCTCCTCCGGCCACTTGACCCGTTGCCGCGCCGACGACTCGCCGCTCTCGCGCGGGCGGGTGCTGGTGTGCGGGGACGCGGCCGGTCTGCTGGAGCCGTGGACACGTGAGGGCATCTCGTTCGCGCTGCGCTCGGGGCGGCTCGCGGGGGAGTGGGCGGTGCGGATCGCCGAGGCGCACGACGCGGTGGACACCCGCCGCCAGGCCCTGAACTACGCGTTCGCGATCAAGGCGGGGCTCGGCGTCGAGATGAGCGTCGGCAAGCGGATGCTGACGCTCTTCGAGCGCCGCCCCGGTCTGTTCCACGCGGCACTCACCGGGTTCCGGCCGGCGTGGAACGCGTTCAGGGAGATCACCCAGGGCTCGACCTCCCTCGGCGAGATCATCCGCACCCATCCGATGGCCCAGCGGGCGCTGCACGCGATGGACCGGCGTCCGGCGGGTGTCAGCGAGGGCGCCGGGGGCGGCGAGGGCGGCGAAAGCGGCGAAAGCGGCGAGGGGAGCGCGGCCGTCGAGGTCAGCTCGTGACGGTGATCCGGAAGACCGGGTGGTCGGGGGCGATACGGCGCAGGTCGGCGTCGGGGGAGTCGGGGCCCACGCCGTTGAAGAAGACGCCGACCTCTGCCTTCCAGCGCTTGAGGTAGGCGCGCAGCAGGGGGACCTTGTCGTCGTCGCTGACCTCGGTGGCGGTGAACGCCTCCACCTTCTTGCCGAGGTGCAGCTCGCCGCCGCCGGCGGCGCGCATGTTGTGCGTCCACTGGACATGTCCGCGCGGGGCGAGCAGGTACTGCTCGCCGTCGACGACCAGCAGGTTGACGGGGGTGGTGCGCCACTCGCCGCTCTTGCGGCCGCGGACGGCGAGGACCCGGGAGCCCCAGACGCTGATACCGCGGCGGGTCATCCAGGCGACGGCGCGGTTGAAGACGTTGACGGTGAACCAGCCGGGCTTCTTGACGTGCGCGGACGTGGACATGATGACCCCCATCGGGTGATGCGTCGGGTGGAGCAGTCGGTTTGAGCTGTGAGCTGTGAGCTGTGAGCCGCGAGCTTTGCGCCTGTGCGGGTGGCGCCTGTGCGGGTGGCGTGAGCGCCGCTCTCTTTTGTGAGCAGTGCTCTCGCTTGCCTGAGAAGAGTGTGCACCGGATTGGTGCTCCAAAGCAAGAGCACTGCTCTCTTTTTTGTGCGGCGCTCTCGTTTGTGTGCAGTGCTCCACTTTCGTGGCACACTGCATCGCATGATGAGCACCCCCCACAGCGCCCGCGCCCGAGCCAGGATCGAAGTCACCGCCGCCATCAAGGACGAGGCGCGCAGACAGCTCGCGGCCGAGGGTGCCGTCAAGCTCTCCCTGCGGGCCGTCGCTCGCGAGCTCGGCATGGTCTCCTCCGCGATCTACCGCTATTTCCCCAGCCGGGACGACCTGCTGACCGCGCTCATCATCGACGCGTACAACGCCGTGGGGGAAGCGGCGGAGGCCGCGCACCAGGCCGCCGCCGACGCGGGCGCGGTCCAGCGCTGGATCGCTGTCAGCGAGGCCGTCCGCGCCTGGGCCCTCGCGCATCCGCACGAGTACGCCCTGATCTACGGCTCCCCGGTCCCGGGGTATGTCGCGCCCGACACCACCATCCCCGCCGCCTCCCGCGTCGCGTTCGTCCTGATCGGGATCGTCCGCGACGCCGTCAAGGGCCCCGGCGTCACCGTCCCCTCCCTCTCCGTGGAACTGCGCCGCGAGGCGGAGCGCCTGTCCGCCGACATCGCCCCCGATCTCCCCCCGCCCGTGGCGGCGGCCCTGGTCGCGGCGTGGGCCCAGCTGTTCGGGCTGATCGGGTTCGAACTGTTCGGGCAGTTCAACCGGGTCGTGGAGGAGCGGGACGCGTTCTTCCGGCACGCGGCGGCGCAGATCGCACGCGGGGTCGGCCTGTCGGACCGGGCACCCAGAGAGCTGGGATGACACGACCTCGCGGGCGTTTCGGCGGCGGCGGGGCCGCAGCCGGCGTACTTCCCGGGGAGTACGGGTGATCGCCACGTCCGGGTGACGTCCGCCAGGGGTCACGGCGTCTAGCGTGGCCGTCATGGAGGAGTGGCGGGGTGTGCACGGGGGCCGTGCGGCGCGGTGGCCGGGGCCGCCCTGGCTGAGGCACTGGGGCGGCGAGGGGCGCCGAGGCGCCCGGTGGCCGTGGCGTTCCACCGTCGTGCTCACCCTCTTCGTGCTCGGCGGCTCCGACGTCGCCGCCCAGCATCAGGAGGGCGGGCGCGCCGCACTGGACGTCTTCGCGCGTGTGCTGCTGCTCGTCGGGTCCGGGCTGCTGCTGTGGCGGAAGCGGTATCCGGTGGCCGTCGTGTTCGGTACGGCGGCTGCCGCGATGGTGTATCTCGGCGCCGGCTACGCGTACGGGCTGCTCTTCCTCACCGTCGTCGTGGCCTGCTTCAGCGCCGTGGTCACGGGACACCGGCGCGCCGCGGGGGGTGCGGTGGGCATGCTGTGGGCGGGGCAGGTGCTGGTCGCCCACTGGCTGTACCGATGGCTGCCCCCGTCCGGTGACTCGGCCGTCTCCTGGGCGCAGGAGGCGGTGATCGCCGCCTGGGTGGTGGCGATCATGGCGGTGGCCGAACTGGCCCGGTCCCGGCGCGAGCAGTGGGCGCGCGAGCGGGCCGAACGGGCGCAGGCGGCGCGACGGCGGGCCGACGAGGAGCGGCTGCGGATCGCCCGCGAACTCCATGACGTCCTCGCGCA
>Ga0182008_10003064_pt1 | contig 10267 bp, 10 predicted proteins | sample Sormic07211129_1_FD_120482 | JGI IMG/M metagenome (GOLD analysis project Ga0182008, IMG submission 120482) | Rhizosphere microbial communities from Sorghum bicolor, Mead, Nebraska, USA - 072115-129_1 metaG | ecosystem: Host-associated > Plants > Roots > Rhizosphere | place: USA: Nebraska...
AGGCGCTTGGCCTTCTCGATCACCATTTCGGCAACCTGTACGTGACGGGTTGGCGGTTCGTCGAACGTCGAGGCAACCACTTCGCCGCGCACCGTGCGCTGCATTTCGGTTACTTCTTCCGGGCGCTCATCGATCAGCAGAACGATCAGATGCACTTCCGGGTTGTTACGCGTGATGTTGGCCGCGATGTTCTGCAACATGATCGTCTTGCCCGCTTTGGGCGGTGCAACGATCAGGCCGCGCTGGCCTTTGCCGATCGGTGCGCACAAGTCGATCACACGGCCGGTCAAATCTTCGGTGGAACCGTTACCGGCTTCCATCTTCATGCGGATGGTCGGGAACAACGGCGTCAGGTTTTCGAAAAGAATCTTGTTCTTCGCGTTTTCCGGACGGTCGTAGTTGATCGTGTCGACCTTGAGCAGAGCGAAATAACGCTCGCCTTCCTTGGGTGGACGGATCTTGCCGACAATGGTGTCGCCAGTACGCAGATTGAAGCGGCGGATCTGGCTGGGCGAGACGTAGATATCGTCCGGGCCGGCGAGATAGGAAGCGTCTGCAGAGCGCAGGAAACCGAAGCCGTCCTGGAGGATCTCCAGCACGCCATCACCGGAAATTTCCTCGCCACTCTTGGCGTGCTTTTTCAGCAGGGAGAAAATGACATCCTGCTTGCGCGAACGGGCCATATTTTCTATGCCCATTTCTTCGGCCAATTGGAGCAGGTCGGTAATCGGCTTTTGCTTGAGTTCAGTCAGATTCATATAGGAATGACGTAATCATTTATGGAGGGGGAAATTAAGCTTTTGGCTTAATGAGGCCGCGCCGCGGAGAAGGCGACAGGATCGCGTACTAATCGAAAGGAATGCGTCGGCGACGGCTTGCAGGGGGCAGTGGAGAAACCAGTGCGGGGCCGAATGTAACACCTGAATTTCGGAGCGTCTAGCCCTGCTTTACGAAAAAGCCCCGCCAATTGCGGGGCTTTTTTGACGACGCTTAGATGTTGGCGTCGAGGAAAGCTTGCAACTGAGACTTCGACAGCGCGCCGACTTTAGTGGCTTCAACGTTGCCGTTCTTGAACAGCATCAGCGTAGGAATACCGCGCACGCCGTGCTTGGCCGGGGTTTCCTGGTTTTCGTCGATGTTGAGCTTGGCAATGGTCAGTTTGCCTTCGTAGGTCGTTGCAATGTCGTCCAGGACCGGAGCGATCATTTTGCAAGGGCCGCACCATTCAGCCCAGTAGTCAACCAGCACCGGGCCTTGAGCCTTGAGTACTTCAGCGTCAAAGGTCGCGTCCGTGACGTGCTTGATAAGATCGTTGCTCATGGATGTCTCCGGATTGTAAGCAAAAAAAACGTTGCCCATCATAGCCGCCCTTCCCCCGTTCAGGAAGCCGCCTCTGATTGAGTCTTGCTATGGTGGTAAGTGAGTTTGCACATTGCCCGGCGCATTAAATGGCAGGGGTCACGAAAGCGATGCCGGTGCGTAACGCCGCGTTGCGTACATGCTCCTGCATGGTTTTCTGTGCCGCGGTACTGGCACGCCGCGCCAGGGCGCGAAGGATCCTGCGGTGCTCCTGCCAGGTTTCCATGGCTCGTTCCGGCCGGATGAACGGTAGTTTCTGACTTTCCAGAAAAACCTCCGCGCTGGCACTCAGAATACTGACCATCGCCCGGTTGCCGCTGGCCTGCAGGATGCACTGGTGGAACTCGAAATCCAGCCGCGCGGCCGCGTCGAAGTCACCGGTCTTGAGCACCTTGCGCATCGCCTCGACGTTATCTTGCAGGCTGTCCAGTTCATCGATGCTCAGCGTGACCGCCGCCAGGCCCGCGGCAAACCCTTCAAGGGCATAGCGCAGCTGGAAAATCTCCAGCGGTGTGACCTGCGCCGCAAAAGGCCAGACAACTCCCGGGGTCTCCTGTGAGGTGTGTACGAACACCCCTTTGCCCGGCTGCACACTGACCACACCCAGGGCACTGAGGGTCGACAACGCTTCGCGCAACGACGCTCGGCTCACCCCCAACCGCACCGCCAGGTCACGCTGGGACGGCAGCGCATCGCCCGGGCCGAAGCCTTGCTCCTTGATGAGTTTGCGGATGGCCTGCAGAGCCGCTTCCGGTACCGCTTGGGCGATGGAATTCATAAAAACTCAAGGTTTCAGTCGACTGAGCGGCTAGTTGTAAAGCTATTCGCAGTCGGCGGCAAGCCACGCCCCAAAGGCGCTCGCGAGGTTTTGCCGGCGCTCGAAAAGGGTGCGAAAAATCCGCTCACTGTTCAGACCAGTAAGACCACTGCGCGCCAGTAAAACCCAGCCTTGCAGGACGATCGGCCACGGCTGGCATGGGCTGTGCACTTGGCATATGCCACTTACAGAATATTCCTTCGCCTTCTCGGAGAGTTGCCATGACCCAGCGCTACCGCGCCCTGCTCACTGCCCTGTTTGCCAGCCTGGTGCTGAGCCAGGCGCCTGCCATGGCCGACGGGCTGGACGATATCGTCGCCCGTGGCACCCTCAAGGTCGCGGTACCGCAGGACTTCCCGCCGTTCGGCTCGGTCGGCCCGGACATGAAACCCCGCGGCCTGGACATCGACACCGCCAGGCTGCTGGCCGATCAACTCAAGGTCAAGCTGGAGCTGACCCCGGTCAACAGCACCAACCGCATTCCCTTCCTTACCACCGGCAAGGTCGATCTGGTGATCTCCAGCCTGGGTAAAAACCCCGAACGCGAGAAGGTCATCGATTTCTCCAAGGCCTATGCGCCTTTCTACCTGGCCGTGTTCGGCCCGCCTGAGGCAGCCATCGGCAGCACCGATGACCTCAAGGGCAAGACCATCAGCGTGACCCGCGGCGCCATCGAAGACATCGAGCTGACTGCCGTGGCGCCCAAGGAAGCCACGATCAAGCGCTTCGAAGACAACAATTCGACCATCGCCGCCTATCTGGCCGGGCAGGTCGACCTGATCGCCAGCGGCAACGTGGTGATGGTGGCGATCAGCGAGCGCAACCCCAAACGCGTACCGGCGCTGAAAGTGAAGCTCAAGGACTCGCCGGTATACGTGGGCGTGAACAAAAACGAGCCCGCGTTGCTGGAGAAGGTCAATCAGATCCTGGTCGCGGCGAAGGCTGACGGCAGCCTGGAGAAGAATGCGATGCAATGGCTGAAAGAGCCGCTGCCCGCCGATCTCTGAAGCGACGGAGCTGACTGATGGCGTACCAATTTGACTTTGTGCCGGTACTGGCCAATACCGACCTGCTGTTGCGCGGCGCGCTCTTTACCGTGGAGCTCACGGCCATCGGCGCAATCCTGGGGGTGGCACTGGGCACCGTCGGCGCCGTGGTGCGCGCCTGGAAAATCCAGCCCTTTGCCTGGGTCTTTGGCGTCTACGTCGAGTTGATCCGCAACACACCGTTTCTGGTACAGCTGTTCTTCATCTTTTTCGGCCTGCCTTCACTGGGCCTGAACATCACCGAATGGCAAGCCGCCGTGCTGGCGATGGTGATTAACCTGGGAGCCTATTGCACGGAGATCATCCGTGCCGGCATCCAGGCCATCCCTCGCGGTCAACTGGAAGCCGCCGCCGCGCTGGCGATGACCCGCTTCGAAGCCTTCCGCTACGTCGTGCTGCTGCCCGCGCTGGGCAAGGTGTGGCCGGCCCTGAGCAGCCAGATCATCATCGTCATGCTGGGCTCGGCGGTGTGTTCGCAGATCGCCACCGAAGAACTGAGCTTTGCCGCCAACTTTATCCAGTCGCGCAATTTCCGTGCGTTTGAAACCTACGCCCTCACCACGCTGGTGTACTTGTGCATGGCATTGATGATTCGCCAGTTGCTCAATTGGATCGGCCGCCGTTTTGTGATGAGGAACAGCCGATGAGTGATTTTTCCTTCTGGGACATCGTGCGCAACCTGCTGACCGGCCTGCAATGGACGCTGTTGCTGTCGCTGGTGGCATTCGTAGGGGGTGGCGTGATCGGTATGCTGGTGATGATCCTGCGCATCAGCCGCACGGCGTTTACGCGCAATATCGCGCGCCTCTATATAGAACTGTTCCAGGGCACGCCGCTGCTGATGCAGTTGTTCCTGGTGTTTTTCGGCATAGCCCTGCTCGGTGTGGATATATCGCCCTGGCTCGCGGCCGCGATTGCCCTGACGCTGTTTACCAGCGCCTACCTCGCCGAGATCTGGCGCGGGTGCGTCGACTCCATCGCCCATGGGCAATGGGAAGCATCGGCCAGCCTGGCCCTCAACCCGCTTGAGCAACTGCGCTACGTGATCCTGCCCCAGGCCCTGCGCATTGCCGTAGCGCCGACGGTGGGATTCTCCGTGCAAGTGGTCAAAGGCACGGCGGTCACCTCGATTATCGGCTTCACCGAACTGACCAAGACCGGCGGCATGCTCGCCAACGCCACGTTCGAACCCTTCATGGTGTATGGCCTGGTGGCCCTTGGTTATTTCCTGCTCTGCTACCCCCTGTCCCTCAGCGCGCGCTACCTGGAAAGGAGACTGCATGCCTCTGCTTAGAATTTCCGCCCTGCATAAGTATTACGGCGATCATCACGTCCTCAAGGGCATCGACCTGACGGTAGAAGAAGGCCAGGTGGTGGCGATCATCGGCCGCAGTGGCTCGGGCAAATCCACCTTGCTGCGCACCCTCAATGGCCTGGAGTCGATCAACGATGGGGTGATCGAAGTCGACGGTGAATACCTCGACGCCGCCCGCGCCGACCTGCGCAGCCTGCGGCAGAAGGTCGGCATGGTATTCCAGCAATTCAACCTGTTCCCGCACCTGACCGTGGGGGAGAACGTCATGCTGGCGCCGCAGGTGGTACAGAAAGTGCCCAAGGCCAAGGCGGCACAGCTGGCAAGGCAGATGTTGGAGCGCGTGGGCCTGGGCGAGAAGTTCGACGCTTTCCCTGATCGGCTGTCCGGTGGCCAGCAACAGCGCGTGGCTATCGCGCGCGCCCTGGCCATGTCACCCAAGGTGCTGCTGTGCGATGAAATCACCTCGGCCCTGGACCCGGAATTGGTCAATGAAGTGCTCAGCGTGGTGCGCCAACTGGCCAAGGACGGCATGACATTAATCATGGTGACCCACGAAATGCGCTTTGCTCGGGAAGTCGGCGACAAGCTGGTATTCATGCACCAGGGCAAGGTGCATGAAGCAGGCGACCCAAAGCAGCTATTCGCCCACCCCCGAACCCCCGAGTTCGCCAACTTCATCGGCTCAGTGGAACAGTCGGGCTGACCAGTTCGAAGCTGCCACGCCCCTCCAGCACGACATGGTTGCGTACCTGCAAGGCGTCGGCGGGCAAGTCGACCTCGATTTCGACCTGGGCGATCAAGCGCTTCCCAACTGCCCGCGCCACCAGCACCTGGCCCGGCGGCAACGGCGCAACGCTGGAGTCACCGGGTAGATGGGCGCCCGACCAATCGATGGCGCGCCCGTCCACTTGGGCATGTTTAAGCGTCAATCGGAACCGCCCCTGCTGCCCAAAGCGGAAACCTTCCGCATCGCCCGCGCCGCTGAAACGCAGGGCAATGGCGGAAGGCTGCGTACACAGGACACTCAAGTGCAGCAGGCGTGTGCCCAGTACGGCTTCATGGCGAATCACACCGTAGTCGAGCGTCGATTGGTTCAATGACAGCCGACAGTCCTGCGCCTGCGCCACCGGAGTCATCAACGCCGCACAGAACAGGGCGCCGCCCAACGTTTTAAGCTTAACCACCATGGCACACCGCCGATGTCGTTTCGTAGAACTTGTCATGGTCCGGCTGGGTGCCGGGCGTGAGCTTGAGCAGGCACGTGGCAGCCTGCGACACTGAAACCCGCAGTTCCTGTGAGTCGTTCGCGTCATTCAGGAAAATCATGCCCTCGCCCACCACGCTGGTCAGGAAGCGGTTGTTCTTGTCGAACACCGAAGCCCCCTGGGGCAGCGGTCGGCCTTGCTCATCGCGACCAGTGACCAACATACGACGCACTTTCACCACATCGAATGCCACGTTATTGACCGAGCCGCGGCTGGCGGCGAGTACTTTGGTGCCGTTCTTCAAATCCACCTTTTTTGGCAGGGACTGGGTCTGCACTTCGATTCGGCTATCGGTATACGCCGGCAAGCCCGGGATCACCGCCTGCCCGCTGAAGTCGGTCCATACCGGCCCGTGCGGAGTGCTGATTCTGGCAGCGCCAATGTCGCCGACCGAGACAATGCCAAAGGTGTCCTGCACGGTGTAGGGCGAAAAGGTCACCCCGCCGCCGTGAGCGACGACACCGCCTTGCAACTGCCCGGAATAAGTACTGCCTTGCGAATCGTGGCTGACCCCAAGCCCCATCCGGGTAAACCGTGGCATCAGGTTCAACTGGCCATGCAATGTTTGCTCGCGCGCACTGAGGTCACGCTCCACGCCTATGTCGTAGTTCACGTAATCGTTGACCCGCTCGGTGAGCGCCGAACCCGCCCGGGACTGCTGCCCACGGCGGCTGACGTAGCTGCTGACACGACGATCCCCACCCAGCGGCACGCTGACCTGCAGTCGCACGAACAGGTCATCGTCGAGCGTCGAGTCGCGCCGGTTGCCGCCGGTGCCGGCGTCACGACGTGCTCGGGTGCCGCCGACCTGCGAATCGGCGATCAAGCCAACGTCGGCGTATCTGAACGACTTGTTCCAGGAAGCGAACAGGTGCTCTGCCGCTTGCCCGTCAAATTGAGCGCCACGGGTGTAGCCAAGTGAAAAGGCACCCAGCGTGGGATCGAGCCAACTCACGCCTGCCGTGTACTGATTCTTGAAGCGCGAATCCAAGTCGCCGGATTTGACCGGACGACCCGCCTCCAGCACCTCGCGATACCCCTGGGTCTGGGTGGTGGCGCTGAGGTTGAGGTCTATGTTGGCATGCACCGGGCTGCTCACGCTCACGCTGCTGCGAGACCCGGAAATGGCATTGAGGCTGTCTCGGGACTGGTTATGACGCGCGCCCACCGAAACCCGCTGGAAAAACACGCTGCTCAGGGTGCCACCGGCCGACCAGTAGTCCTCGGTGCTCAACAAACCAAAGCCCGCCGATGAATCGCGCCCCAGGCCCCAGGTGCCGCCGCCCATGGCAACAACCGGCGGCGGCGCTGCGTCAGCGGCCTGCTCACGCACCTTACCCAACGAAAAGTAATAGCCCGGCGCCGCAGGCGCAGCCCCGGCAAACGACGCTGCCGGCACCACGAAACTGCGCTTGCCACCGCGCACATCAATCACGCTGACCTCCAGGTCGCTGGTGCCGTTGAGCAACGGCAGCCCCGTGAGCCGGAAAGGCCCCTGGGGCACCAGCGTGCTGTGGATCAACGCGCCGGACTGGCGCACTTCAATCCGCGACTGACTTTGGGCCAGCCCCTCCACGACCGCATTGTTGCTGCCCGCCGGCACGCGCGATTGACCATCCGGCGAGAACTGCACGCCGGACAGCTGGAGGCCGCCGAACAGAGGGTTATTGCTGGATATCTGACCGGCTTGAAAAGTCGACTGCAGCGCCGCGATATCCCGCTGTACAAAGGCACTCTGGTGCTCGGTGCGGGCCTTGCCATTGTCGGAAACGTAATACTGGCGACTGCGAACGATCCAGTCACCGACGTTGAAACCTGCTTCCGTATACGCCGACACGAATTGGCTGGTGCCGCTGCGCGAGTGGCTATCGAAGCCTTGTACGTCATAATTGAACAACCCCGCGGCACCGCCCGTGGCGAACTGCCCGCTCTCCCATTGCGGTTCGCGCAACGACTGCGTGGGCACCACCAATGCGACTTCATCGCTGCCGGGCCGCAGCCGCACCATGGTGGCGGGGAAATCGGCGAGAAAATCATGACAGCCCTGCTCCGCCTTGGCCCCTTCTCGAACGAGGGCGCGGGGCTTGACCAGCCCGGCCTTATCCAGCAAATCCGCGGTAAAGCACAACTGCCCCTGGGCGTCGAAACGAGCATCTACCAGCCCAAGCGGGTTGCCATTGACCCGCAGGCCGACCACCTGGACACCTTCGCGAAAACGCGCCGCCGTGCGGAAGTAATCGGAGACTTTCGGGTCAATACCGTGGGTGGTCAGCGCCGCCAGGTCGAATCCCTCGCCCAGTTCCAGTGCAGTCACAGCGCCAGGCAAGCTCCATAACGTCGCGACGCCCACAAGCAGGCTCGGTCGACACGCCCAGGAAGGTGCCGCGCGCCGGTTATTCGACAGGTTGCTCATGGCTTGATCAACCCTCGTCGGCGCTGACCGACGCCTGGTAACTGTCCGCCGAAAAGCCGTAGACCGTGGCCGGCTGGATCTCGACAGCCGACACGCCTTCCAGGCGCCCCTCTACCGCTGCCGTCAGCACTTCGCCCGGCAGGATATAAGTGCGGGGCAATGTCGCCAGGGCCTTGTGTGGCAGCAGCAGCACCTCCGGCGCCAGGCGCACGACGTAGGCACTGTCATTGGACACCACGAGCTGCTCCGCCGAGCGCTTCCACTTCAGCAGTTCCCAGGGAGAGTGGTGCACCGCAAGCCCGCGCGGGTGCAGGATCAGCGGTAAATTCTGGCGCAGGGTGATACCGATGGTCGCACCGCCCGCTGCACGGGCCTGGGGGATACCTTCGAAAGACACGCGCTTCAACCGCTGGGTTTTCAGAGGCGCCGTGGCGGTGCTGATGAAGCGCACCAACTGGGTTTCACCTGCCTCCACCCGCGAAATGGGCGGCGTCACCACCAGCAGCGCTTCCCTGTCTTCGGGCACGTTTTCAATGACGGCGTGTAGCAGCGCTGGCGCCGCATCGGTATTTTTAATGTTGATTGTGGCCTCGCCCTGCTCTTCATGAAGCACAACTATTGTAGTTTCCGGCAACATACCGTCAGCTACCGCAGCGCCGGTAACCCACAGGCACAAACCGGCACATAACACGCGCGCACTATTTATTATCGAAAGACTAAGCACTCAGTGTTCCCCGCGTCGTTCAAGTTAACTATTGGCCGTCGAGCGCCCACACAAAAACAGTCGAACAGAAATACCGAAGGTGTCTGATCGACTGTTTTTAAATCGCTTTTTAGATGTAACTCAGCTCAAGCGTCGCACGCCCATCAATGACGGTATCGCGACCCAGATCCAAGTCCTGCCCCTTATTGATGACGGCCCTCACTTCCAGGGTTCCGGTCAATTGGGTGATCGACGCCGGAGTCACGGTCGCGCCATTGCGCCACGAGTACTGGCTGGGCGACTGGGCAACCTTGCCGTCCGAGTTCTGCCAGGTACCCGTTGTACCGACACGCATGATGGGATAAAGGGTGGTGCTGGACGTACGCAGGTCCTTGAGGTTAATCGCGAAACCGCCGGTCTTGCGACCAGCTACGGTGCCCAGGCCATAGTTGTGCGCCTCGGTATAGCCCGTACCCAGAGCCCCCAGGATGCCCGTCACCTTGCTGCTGGCCTGCAGATCGACGAATCTCAAGCCGAACTTGGCTGGAGTGGTGCCGCAACTGACACTCAGGGGCGCGGTTTTTGGCGACAGTGGGTTGAATGCCGTTGGCAGCAATGAGCCGGAAGGGATATTGCCGTAGTCAATAATGCCACCTGCGCTCAGGCTGAGATTACATGCGGCCGGTTTGATCGTACCCCTGACGATCAGTTCGGCGCCGGTGGTTGCGTGAGCATTGAGGGCCGCAGCCAGGCATGCGATCCCGAAAGTCAATCCAACAATTCTTTTCATAGTTGACCTGTCACTTAAAGTTGTCAGGCGCATTTATTGTTGTAATTAGGAAAAACAACAAATAAATAACGCCACGGCAAAATTGCCGAGTGACAGTCTGTTCCTTTAGCAACGGGGCGAAAAATAAGACGAGACTTCAATAACTGTGGGAGTGATAAAAATAAATCGTCGGCTTAAAGCCCCACAGCAGTAGGCTTAAACAAAACAACAAACGGGACACTGTCCTTCCAGCTGTAGGTGAAATCATAAACAGCACTATCACCCGTCAAAGTAAAAGATTCCTACGACACCGAACGAAGACGTAACAGAGTTACGAAAGGAAGACCTATAGGTCCTACGGCAAGTTCTTACAGACCGCCTCTGTGACATTCCCGCAGCGCTACGCGTTGGCGTCAGCGGTCGATCGTGGCACGATGGTCAGGTTATCGACCGAGACCCCCAAACCATGCCGCAATCCCAAGCCAAGAATCTGTCCCTGATCGCCGCCATCGACCTGGGCTCCAACAGCTTTCACATGGTCGTGGCCAAGGCCCAGAACGGTGAGATCCGCATCCTCGAA
>Ga0182008_10003067_pt1 | contig 10262 bp, 9 predicted proteins | sample Sormic07211129_1_FD_120482 | JGI IMG/M metagenome (GOLD analysis project Ga0182008, IMG submission 120482) | Rhizosphere microbial communities from Sorghum bicolor, Mead, Nebraska, USA - 072115-129_1 metaG | ecosystem: Host-associated > Plants > Roots > Rhizosphere | place: USA: Nebraska...
GTGAACATGCGGCACGGCACGGTGTTCTCGCTGACCAACACGGCCTCTGGCCGCATCTTCGCGGCCTACCTCGATGCCGACGCGGTGCGGCAACTGCTCGAGGAAGAGCGCCAGCGCCAAAAGCCGCGCAAGGGCGCAGCCGCCGAGGCCGCCGCACCCGCCGGCATGCCGCCGGTGCAGCCGCTGCCCTCGTGGAGCGACTTCGAGCGCCAGCTGAAGGAGGTGCGCGCGCATGGCATCAGCCGTTCCGACGGCGAGGTGATCGAGGGCGTGAGCGCCATGGCCGCGCCGGTGTTCGACCACACCGGCGCCATCGTGCTTGCCGTGACCGCCATCGGCCCGGCCGGCATCTTCGACACCGCGTGGGACGGCGAGCTCTCGCGCGCACTCAAGGCCTGCGCGGGCGCCGTGTCCCAGCGGCTGGGCGCACCCGCCGCGGGGCCTTCCGATACCCGAAAAACAGAGCGATGACGCGATCCACCGCAACCGACGCCACTTCTTCTTCTCAACTCGAATCCGCCGTCGCGCTGCTGCAGGGCGCCCGGCGCATCGTCGTCTTCTCGGGCGCCGGCCTCTCCCGCGCCTCGGGCATCCCGACCTACCGCGATGCGGACGGGCTCTGGAAAAGCCAGAACGCCTTGCAGTTCTCCCACGCCGAAGACCTGAAGCGCGACCCCTCGGGCTTCACGAAGTTCTGGGGCCAGCGCATGTCGGTCGTCGAATCGGCCGCGCCCAATCCGGGCCACCGGGCGCTCGCGCAGTTGCAGCGGCTGCGACCGGCGACGCGGCTGGTCACGCAGAACGTCGACGGCTTGCTCACCCAGGCGGGCGGGCTCGACGTGCTCGAGCTCCACGGGTCGCTGCGCCGCTGGCGCTGCGACCACTGCGGCAACCGCAGCGGCCCGTGGCCCTTTCACCGGTGCCTGCGCTGCGGCTCGCATGCGCGGCCCGACGTGGTGATGTTCGGCGAGATGCTCAACCCCGGCGTGCTGCTCGAGGCGCAGGTGGCGGCGCAGGAGTCGGACCTCTTCATGGTGGTCGGCAGCACGACCATCGTCTATCCGGCGGCCGAACTGCCCGAGCTTGCGATGGCGCGCGGCAGCCGGCTCATCACGCTGAACCTGGAGCCGCTGCCGCATCTGGACGATTTGGCGGCGGTGATGTTGCGAGGGACTTCCGAAGACCTGTTGCCGCGTTTGCTGGCGGGGCTGAACGGCCAGGCCCGCGCCCTCTGATTTTTCTTCTCGCTCAGTTGATGCGCGCGTTGGTGAACTGCATGTCCTCGAACCGGCTTCCCGTGAAGTCGACCTGCTCGCCGACCAGGTCGGCGGCGCTCACCTGCTGGCCCCGGCAATCCAGCAGCTTGACCTGCGACCAGTGGCTCGCATCGAGATTCAGCGAGATCAGGTTGCAGTGACTGAACGTGCAGTCGTTGAAAGTGCTGGCCCGCAGTTGCGACGCCGCGAAGGTGCAGCCCGTGAATGAACAGCCGCTGATCCTGATCCGCTGCATGTCGCACCGGCTGAACGAGCAGCCGGTGAAGCGGCACGCAGTCCAGACGGCGTCCATGAAGCTGGTGGAGCCGAAGCGGCTGCCGTTGAAGGTGCTGGACGTGAAGGTGATCAGGCCGAGATCGAGGCCGACGTAGACATTGCCGTCGCTTTCGCCCGCCAGCCCCGCGGGCGCGCCGCCGGTGCCTTTGCGCCATTTGTCGTGGTCCTGGATGATCTGAAGAGAGCTCATGGAAGTGCGCCAGAAATGAAGGAGGGCGCATTGTGCGAAGGCCTTCGCGGCGCAAGAACGAGGAGAAATGTTCCGGCCACCATTGCACCGCCGGCACCGTGACGGATTGCATGGCGGCTGGCTTCGCCCCCGCTGACGTCGGCCGGCGGCAGCTTTCAGCAGCCCGCCGCGACCTCTCCCCCTGACCCATCAATCCCGCAGCACGCGGGGCGCTCAGAAGGTGTGAAGAAACCGTAGCGAGCGGTTCGAGCTTGCATCGCGGACCGGAACCGTACGCTGCACGGTGAGGACCGCAGGTGCGAGATCGGATCGCGCAGTAGGTTTATTCACACCTTCTCAACTCTTTTTGCCGCCCAGCAGCACCAGCGCGCCACCCACCACGATGGCGGCCACGCTGGCCCAGGCCGGGAAGTTGACGGTCTGCTTTTCCTTCACCGAGAACTCCAGCGGCCCGAGCTTGGCCTGATGGGTTTCCTTGGTGAAGCTGAAGCCGCCGAGGCCCAGCCCCGCGATGCCTGCCACGATCAGCAGGATGCCGACGATGCGTGTTGCGTTCATGGGGCGGGTCTCCTCGGTGTTGGAAGTTGCTGCGAATCGGGCTACAGCTTACTGCCGCGGCTGGCGCTGCAGTGCATCCATCCACTGCGTGACCTCGGCCACGGCCGCGTCGCTGGCGGCCGCGAGCGCCTTCACGCCGCCCGGCGCATCGGCGCTGGGCGCGGGGCGGCGCACCGTGAACATCCGCTGGCCCAACACGCGGTCGCCGCCCGTGGTGCCGCGGATCAGCGTGGCGCGCAGGCGCACGAGGCCCACGCTGCTCGCGGGCGAATCGAAGTAGTGGCTGAACTCGTCCAGCGAGATGCGCAGCGTGTCGGGCACCTCGCCCTTGGTGCGGGCGATGGTCGCGCTCTCTTCCGGGCCGAGCACCATGCGGTGCTCCGCGAGGCTGTCGCGCAGCCGCTGGCGCAGCAACTGCGCGGGCGGCAGGCTCCAGCGCGACTGGCCGTAGGGGCGCAGCTCGTTGGCGTCCGCATAGCCCAGGCGGTAGAGGATCTGCGTGCCGTCCAGCCGCGTGTTGCTCTCGAACTCGGCGAGCGCCAGGGTCGGCAGCGCGGCAGTGGGCGCGGCGGCCGGCGCCGTGGCGGCGAGCCCGGGGCCGAAGTCGTAAAGCGTCGCGCGCGCGGGCTTGTCGGGCAGCGCGCCGCAGCCGGCGACCAGCGCCGCAAGGCCGATGCCGGCGAGCGCCATTGAAAGCGTTGGGGTGGTTGTCTTCATGCTCGTCACCTTCGATCAAGGGCGCGCGGCCGGCGCGGAGAAACCCGGCTCGCCCGGCCCCGCCGCGGCACCGCCGTTGCCGAACAGCAGCGATTGCGGGTTGTCGTTGATGCTGTCCGCCGCGCGGCCCAGCCGGCGCACCGCGTGCGAGGTGTCGTCGGCCACGCGGTTCACGCGCGGCAGCGTGGCCGCGTTGAACGAATCGACCGCCTGCGCCAGCGCCTTGGTGCCGTCGCTCAGGCGCTCGACCGGACCGTCGGGCGCGTTGAGCCGGCCCACGGTGGTGTTGAAGTTGTTGGCCACGCGCGAGACGTCGCTGGCGGCCTTCTTCACCGTGCCCAGCGTGTCGGGCATGGCGGCCAGCGTCGGGTTCAGGCCGGTCTTCACCGTGGTGTCCAGCGTCTTGAGCAGCGTGTTGGCGCTGGCCGAGGCCGCGGCGATGTTCTCCAGCGCATCGGCCGCGCGCTTCTGGTTCGGGTCGCTCAGCAGCTGGTTGGCACGTTTCGTCACTTCCTCGACCTGGTTGATGATGGCCTCGCCGCGGTCCTGCAGCTGCGCGAGCATCGAGGGCTTGAGCGGAATGCGCGGCGGGTCGTCGTTGTCGGGCTTGAGCGCGACCTGCGATTCGCCCTTGTCGTCCAGCGCAATGAAGGCCAGGCCCGTCACGCCCTGGTAGCTCAGCGTGGCAAAGCTGGAGGTGGTGAGGGGCACGCGCTGGTCGACGGTGATGCGTACGCGCACGTTGCCCTTCACCTTCGGATCGAAGTCGATCGAGGCCACCTTGCCGACCGCGATGCCGCGGTAGCGCACCATCGCCTGCGGCTGCAGGCCGCTGACCGCATCGCGGGTGGAAAGCTCGTAGACGTTGCGCACGGTGTTGTCGCGCGTGAACCAGATCACCAGCCCGACGAGCACGGCCAGGAGGCTGAGCACGAAGGCGCCGGCGGCGAGGGCATGGGCCTTGTTTTCCATGGTGGCTACCTACCTTTCGGCGCGCGCGGCTTCGGGCCGCGGCGCGTGTTGTTCTGTGGCTGGCTTGTCATGCAGCGCCTCCAGGGCGCGCTGGCCGCGCCCTCCTAGAAAGTATTCGTGGATGAACGGATGCGGGTAGGCGATGACCTCGCGCGCCGTGCCGCTGACGATGACTTTCTGGTCGGCCAGCACCGCGATGCGGGTGCTCAGGTCGAACAGCGTGTCCAGGTCGTGCGTGACCATCACCACCGTCAGGCCCAGCTCGCGGTGCAGGCCGCGCAGCAAATTGCAGAAGCTGTCGGACGCCTCGGGGTCCAGGCCCGCGGTGGGTTCGTCCAGCAGCAGCAGCGGCGGATCCATGATGAGCGCGCGCGCCAGCGCCACGCGCTTGATCATGCCGCCCGACAGGTCCGACGGGCTCTTGTTCGCGTGCTGCGGCTCCAGCCCCACCATCTGCAGCTTCACGAGCGCCGCGTGGCGGATCAGCTCGTCGGGCAGCAGCTTCAGTTCGCGCAGCGGAAAGGCGATGTTCTCCAGCACGCTGAAGGCAGAGAACAGCGCGCCGTGCTGGAACAGCATGCCCACGTTGGCCGCGCCCGAGGCGCTGAGTTCGCCCGGCTCCTGGCCCAGCACCTCGACCACGCCCTGCGTCGGCTTTTCCAGCCCGAGGATCTGGCGCAGCAGCACTGTCTTGCCGGTGCCCGAGCCGCCCACCAGCGAGAGCACCTCGCCGCGGTCGATGTGCATGTCGAGATCGCGATGCACCACCTGCTCGCCATCGGCGCTCTTGAACACCGTCCAGAGCTTGCGGATGTCGACCACGGTGGCGTCGTTGCTGTTGTTCACGGCGGTATTCATCCCCGGAATCCGATGCCTTTGAAAAGCACCGCGAACAGCGCGTCGACCAGGATCACCGCGGTGATCGATGTCACCACCGACGACGTCGTGCCGCGCCCGAGGCTCTCGGTATTGGGCTTGACCTTCATGCCGAAGTAGCAGCCGATCAACGCGATCAGGATGCCGAACACCGCCGATTTGGCCATCGCGAGCCAGAGGTTCGCGATCGGCACCGCGCGGGGGAGTGCGGAAAGGAAATAGGCCGGCGAGATGTCGAGCGCCGCATCGGCCGCGAGCATGCCGCCGAGCAGCGCCGCCATCGAGGTCCACAGGCTGATGAGCGGCATCGCGATCGCCAGCGCCAGCACGCGCGGCATCACCAGGCGAAAGCCGTGCGGGATGCCCATGACGCGCATCGCATCGAGCTCCTCGGTCACCCGCATCACGCCGATCTGCGCGGTGATGGCCGAGCCCGATCGCCCGGCGATCAGCACCGCGGCCAGCACCGGCCCGAGCTCGCGCACCAGCGAGAGCCCGAGGATGTTCACCACGAAGGCTTCGGCGCCGTAGTTGCGAAGCTGCTGCGAGATCAGGTAGGCCAGCACCACGCCGATCAGGAGGCCGACCAGCGCCGTGATGTGCAGCGCCGTCGCGCCGAACTGATAGAGATGCCCCGAGAAATCGCGCCACGGCGCGCGGTGCGGTGCGCGGATCAGCCTGCCGACATCGAGCGCGAGCTGGCCGATGAGGCCGACGAAGTCGCGCATGACGTACATCGCGCGCGGCCCGTTGTGCGAGAAGGTGCGGATGCGGTCGGCCAGCGTCCTGGGCGGCTCGTCCGGCGTGGCGACGGTGTATTGCGCCACCTGGTCGAGCACCGCCTTGTGCTGCGCCTCCATCTCCAGCGTGGCGGGCCATTCGTGGCGCCAGTGCTCCCACAGCAGCTGCGCGCCGATGTGGTCGAGCTGCACGATGGGGCGCAGGTCCCAGGCGCGGTCGTCCGCGGGAGGTGCCGCCGCCAGGCTTTTCGACAAGGCTTGCCACGCCGGGACCGACGACATGCCCAGCGCGGTCCAGCGGCCGGTGGCGACCGTCCATTGGCGGCCTTCCTGCTCCCGCTGCGCCACACGCGGCAACGCGCTGTCGGCGGCTTGGGCGTCGGCAGTCGGGGTGGCGGAAGGCATGGGACGGATGAGCAGAAAGTAAACAAATAACCGGGTTTGGGGGACGCGCGCATCGTAACCGGGTGCATCCTGCGCCCATGTGCTCCAGACCCCTCATTGGCGTAGGGCGGCGCGCCGTTTTTTCAGCTTTTCTTCAGTTCCAGGCCTTGGCCAGCGCGTCCCAGGCGCTGGCGATCACCGGTTCGTCGCGCCGCGATGCGAGCGAGACAAAACGCAGCGCGCAATCGAGCTGCACCCGGTCGGCCATCGCGAGGCCGTGGGCCTGGCATTCGCGGATCGCGATCGAGTCGCGCACGAGGCTCAGGCCAATGCCCGACTTCAGCAGGTCGAGCATCGATGCCTCCTGGTCCACCATCGCCACCCGCCGCGGCGAAAGGCCGAGCGGCGTGAACACGCGCTCCAGCAGCCGGTGGTGCGCCGACTCGGGCGGCGTCGCGAGCCAGGGCAGGGCGGCCAGCGCCTTCCAGTCGCGACCCTGCACCTGCGGGCCCCAGCCGGCGGGCGCGACCACGCGGTAGGTGAAGCGGGTGAGGGTGCGGACCGACAGCACCGGTGTTGTCGTTGTCTGACCGTCTTCGCCCGGGTCGAGGTGAAAGCCCACGTCAAGGTCGCCGCGCAGCAGCTGCGCCAGCACGCTGCCGCTCATGCCGTGGCGCAGTTCGGTCTCGATCTGCGGCGCGGCCTCGACCAGCTCGCGCAGGAACACGCCCAGGCGCGTGAACTCGGGGTCGAGGATGGTGCCGATGCGCAGCGCCCCGCGAACCGTGCCCTGGAGCTTGCGCGCCGCCTGCTGCAGGTCGCCGACGGCGGCCAGCACCCGCTCGGCCTGCGGCAGCATCGCCGCGCCGTCGGCCGTGAGCGCGAGCCCGTGCGGCGTGCGCGTGAAGAGCACGAGCCCGGTTTCCTCGGCAAAGCGCTTGAGCTGCAGGCTCACCGCCGGCTGCGTGAGGTGCAGCCGTTCGGCGGCGCGGGAGACGTTGCCCTCCTTCGCTGCGAGAACGAAGGCGCGCAAAATCTGGAGGTCCATGGCGGCGGTAGTCATATAAGTCAGATTTATAAGCCCGTGGCGTCGAATTCATTGGCCTTTCCTTCGAGGAACAGGCCAAATTGCCCCCAAGGAGACCCATCATGTCCATGAATATCAGAAATATCGACCACCACATCGCCGGCCTGCCCGCCGCCAACACCTCGGGCCGTACGCAGGATGTGACGAATCCCGCCACGGGGGCCGTCACCGGCAAGGTCGGCCTCGCCGACGCGGCGCAGGTATCGGCCGCCGTGGCCGCCGCCCAAGCCGCGTTCCCCGCCTGGGCCGACACGCCGCCGATCCGCCGGGCGCGCGTGATGTTCAAGTTCCTGCAGCTGCTCAACGAGCACAAGGACGAGCTCGCCCACCTCATCACCGCCGAGCACGGCAAGGTCTTCACCGACGCGCAGGGCGAGGTCTCGCGCGGCAGCGACAGCGTCGAATTCGCCTGCGGCATCCCGCAACTCCTCAAGGGCGACTTCACCGACCAGGTGAGCACCGGCATCGACAACTGGACGCTGCGCCAGCCCCTGGGCGTGGTCGCCGGCATCACGCCCTTCAATTTCCCGGTGATGGTGCCGATGTGGATGTTCCCGGTGGCCATTGCCGCGGGCAACACCTTCGTGCTCAAGCCCAGCCCGACCGATCCGAGCCCGTCGCTGCGCATCGCCGAGCTGTTCAAGGAAGCGGGCCTGCCCGATGGCGTGTTCAACGTCGTGCAGGGCGACAAGGCGGCGGTCGATGCGCTGATCGAGCACCCCGACGTCAAGGCCATCAGCTTCGTCGGCTCCACGCCGATCGCCAACTACATCTACGAGACCGGCGCCCGCCACGGCAAGCGCGTGCAGGCCCTGGGCGGCGCGAAGAACCACATGGTGGTCATGCCCGATGCGGACATCGACCAGACGGTGGATGCGCTGATCGGCGCGGGCTACGGCTCGGCCGGCGAGCGCTGCATGGCGATCAGCGTCGCGGTGCTGGTGGGCGACGTGGCGGACAAGGTGATCCCCAAGCTCATCGAGCGCACGAAGACGCTCAAGGTGCTCAACGGCACCAACCTCGCGGCCGAGATGGGCCCGATCGTCACGCGCGCGGCGCACGAGCGCATCACCGGCTACATCGCGCAGGGCGAGAAGGAAGGCGCGAAGCTGCTGGTCGATGGCCGTGTGTTCGACGGCAACAAGGCCGGCGAAGGCTGCGGCGATGGTTTCTGGATGGGCGGCACCCTTTTCGACCACGTCACGCCCGAGATGCGCATCTACAAGGAAGAAATCTTCGGCCCGGTGCTCAGCTGCGTGCGCGTGGAGAACTTCAAGGATGCGGTGGACCTCATCAACGCCCACGAGTTCGGCAACGGCGTGAGCTGCTTCACCCGCGACGGCAACGTGGCGCGCGAATTCAGCCGACGCATCCAGGTGGGCATGGTGGGCATCAACGTGCCGATTCCGGTGCCGATGGCCTGGCACGGCTTCGGCGGCTGGAAGAAGAGCCTGTTCGGCGACATGCACGCGTACGGCGAAGAGGGCGTGCGCTTCTATACGAAGCAGAAGTCGATCATGCAGCGCTGGCCCGAGAGCATCGGCAAGGGCGCCGAGTTCGTCATGCCCACGGCAAAGTAAGCCCACCCCCGACTCTCGCGCACTTCGTGTCGCTCGCATCCTCCCTCGAGGGGGCGCTTCCGGCGGCCCGGCGGACCCGGTTCCGCGGGAGCGCTGGCAAGACGCATGTGCGGGGAGACATTGCGCGCCCGAGAAAAGAACAACCAGATTGGAGACACCGTTGAGCGACACCACCTTCGACTACATCATCATCGGCGCCGGCACGGCAGGCTCGCTCATCGCCAACCGCCTGAGCGCCGACAAGACCAAGCGCGTGCTGCTCATCGAGGCCGGCCGCAAGGACGACTACCACTGGATCCACATTCCGGTCGGTTACCTCTACTGCATCGGCAACCCGCGCACCGACTGGCTCTACAACACCGAGCCCGACGCGGGCCTCAACGGCCGCACGCTGCGCTATCCGCGCGGCAAGACGCTGGGCGGGTGCTCCAGCATCAACGGAATGATCTACATGCGCGGCCAGTCGCGCGACTACGACCAGTGGGCCGACCTCACCGGCGACGACGGCTGGCGCTGGCAGAACGTGCTGCCGGCCTTCAAGAAGCACGAGGACTTCTACCTCGGCGCCGACGAGATGCACGGCGCAGGCGGCGAGTGGCGCGTGGAGAAACAGCGCCTGCGCTGGGACATCCTCGACGCGTTCGCCGAAGCCGCGGTGCAGGCCGGCGTGCCGCACACCACCGACTTCAACCGCGGCAGCAACGAGGGCGTGGGCTACTTCCAGGTCAACCAGAAGAACGGCTGGCGCTGGAACACGGCCAAGGCGTTCCTGCGGCCCACCTGCTACGGCCGGCCCAACTTCGAGCTGTGGACCGGCGCACAGGTCTCACGCCTCCTGTTCGAGACGCAGGCCGACGGCACCAAGCGCTGTACCGGCGCCGAAGTGTGGAACGGCAGCGAGATGAGCACCGCGCATGCCGAGCGCGAGGTGATCCTCTCTGCGGGCGCGATCGGCTCGCCGCAGATCCTGCAGCTCTCGGGCGTCGGCCCGGCCGCGTTGCTGCAGCAGCACGGCATCGACGTGGTGCTCGATGCACCCGGCGTCGGCGCCAACCTGCAGGACCATCTGCAGATTCGCGCGGTCTACAAGATCGACGGCGCGCCCACGCTCAACGTGCTGGCGTCGTCGATGGTCGGCAAGGCGAAGATCGGCCTCGAATACCTGATGAAGCGCAGCGGCCCGATGAGCATGGCGCCTTCGCAGCTTGGCGCCTTCACGCGCAGCTCCGACGCCTACGAGTGGCCGAACCTCGAATACCACGTGCAGCCGCTGTCGCTCGATGCCTTCGGCGATCCGCTGCACAGCTTTCCGGCCTTCACCGCGAGCGTGTGCAACCTCAACCCGACCAGCCGGGGCTCGGTGCGCATCAAGAGCAAGCGCTTCGAAGATGCGCCCGCCATCGCGCCCAACTACCTGAGCACCGACGAAGACCGCAAGGTGGCGGCCGATTCGCTGCGCGTGACGCGCCGCATCGCCGCGCAGCCCGCGCTCGCCAAGTACAAGCCCCAGGAGTGGAAGCCCGGCGTGCAGTACCAGACCGACGAAGACCTCGCGCGCCTGGCCGGCGACATCGCGACCACCATCTTCCACCCGGTCGGCACCAC
>Ga0182008_10003068_pt1 | contig 10259 bp, 11 predicted proteins | sample Sormic07211129_1_FD_120482 | JGI IMG/M metagenome (GOLD analysis project Ga0182008, IMG submission 120482) | Rhizosphere microbial communities from Sorghum bicolor, Mead, Nebraska, USA - 072115-129_1 metaG | ecosystem: Host-associated > Plants > Roots > Rhizosphere | place: USA: Nebraska...
ACCTCTCGAAGCTGCGCCTCATTGGAACCGTGGGTGAGCCGATCAATCCGGAAGCGTGGATGTGGTATCGCGAGAACATCGGAGCCAACCGGTGCCCGATCGTCGACACATGGTGGCAGACGGAAACGGGCGCGGCGATGATCTCGCCACTCCCGGGGCTCACGGAGACCACACCTGGCAGCGCGACGGTACCGCTCCCCGGCATCTTCGCGGAGCTTCTCGATGACGCAGCGAATCCGATCGGCGTGGGCGGCGGGCTGCTGGCCATCACGAGGCCGTGGCCGGGGATGCTGCGCACGATCTGGGGCGACGACGACCGCTACGTGAGAACGTATTTCTCGAAGTGGCAGGACCGGCCCGATCTCTACTTCCCCGGCGATGGTGCGAAGCGCGATGCGGACGGAAACTTCTGGATTCTGGGACGCGTCGACGACGTACTGAACGTCGCGGGCCACCGCATCGGTACGATGGAAGTGGAGTCGGCGCTGGTGGACCATCACGCGGTGGCCGAAGCGGCGGTGGTGGGCAAGGTGCACGACCTTAAAGGCCAGGCGCTCGCCGCGTTCGTGACGCTGCGCGAAGGACAGAAGCCCACGCCGGAACTGAATGCGGAGCTGCGCGACCACGTGGCGAGCAAGATCGGCGCGATCGCGAAGCCGGACGACATCATCTTCAGCGCGGATCTCCCGAAGACCCGCTCGGGCAAGATCATGCGCCGCCTCCTCCGCGACATCGCGGAAGGCCGCGCGCTCGGCGACACGACGACGCTCGCGGATCCGGCCGTCGTTGCGGCGCTGAAAGATCAGTATGAGGGATTGGAGGGGTAGGGCCTGCAACTGCTGGGACACGAATGACACGAATTAGAACGAATCGAACCCGGCGATGACGGAGCTCGTACGCGCACGTGAAAAAAAGAAAGAATTTGAATTGGACTGTGCGAGAGAAAGTTCGTAACCGCCGGGTTCGATTCGTTCCATTCGTGTCATTCGTGTCCAGCAGTTCGCAGGTCGCTGTTCGCAGTTCGTTCTACGCCCTGCTCCCTAATCGCTTCCAGTACAGACGCGTACCGGTGAGCTCTCCGAACGGCGTGAGCGCGTAGTCCGGGATCTCGCCCGCGAAAGTGAAGCCGTGGCGCTCGTAGAGGCGCGACGCGCCGTCGATCGTCGCGGTGTCGAGCACGAGAAGCGTGCGGCGGTGCTGTTTGGCGAGCCGCTCGGCCTCGCGCAACAGGGCGGACGCTATCCCGCGGTTCCGATGGCTCGGACGCGTCATCATCTTCGCGATCTCGGCGCGATGCGGCTGGTTCGGCGGGCAATCGAGGAGCAGAGTGACCGTGCCCACGAGTGTGCCTCCGTCGAAGGCGCCGAGGACTATTCGCTCGCCGCGATCGGCGGCGGCGAGTGCGCCGTTCCAGAATGCGCGCGCTCGCTCGGGCTCGAGGGGGTGCATGAAGCTCACGGATCCGTTGTTCGCGACCACCTCGATCATCATCGCGCTGAGCGCCTCGCTGATGTCCGGCGAGGCGCTCAGGGTTCTGATCTCGACTTCGGACATCGTTCGTCCGCGAGTTCTAGGCGCGACGGATCGTGCGCACTCGCGAATCGGATGCGTCGTCGAGACGGAGCGGCGGACGGCTCGTTTCCTCCGGTCGAACGCTTTCCGTGGTCCGGCGGTGATACGGCACGAGGTCCTCTCCGAGCACGACGAGCGTGCGCGTCACCACCGTGCTCGCGAGCGGCTCCGGAATTCCCATCACGCGCACGTACGTCTCTATGGCGCGATCGAATGGAAGATCCTCGGCGAGATTGTCGACGAACATCAGTGCGTTCTCGACGTGCGCCTGCACGATCGACTCTTCCGCGCGTGCCTGCGCGAGGCGCAAGCGCTTGTCCGCGGAGGGATTGAGCTTCCTGGAAAATATTCGTTCAGGAAACAACTGACCCAGCATGCGTACTCCGATTGAGGAAACGTCCTGTGGGGCGCTGCCCTGCCTTGAGGACTCATGAAGCATGGCGCGTACCATCCAGCTTCCGTCATCTACTAAACGACTGAATACCCTCGTGCGGCACCAATCGTGTCACTTCCCTGCGGTATACCGTCACTACGAACGAATACCGCGAAAAGTGTCACCTAATGGAGCAACGCTCGACTGCAACTTTTTGTTTTCGCCGCGTCGACACACCTTGTTGTGAACGCACTACGACCGGTTCGAGTTGCAAGCCTCGAGGTACGAGCAGTCTGCGGATGTACCAACGGCAATTCCGCGCGAGAAGTACGCGATCTCGCGACGTGATCTACTGCGCGCGGCTCACCGCACGCAGATCGGCGACGCTCAGCACGAAAATGAGCACCCACAGCGCCGCGGAGGACAGGCACCAGATACAGATCGCGTGGATGACGAAGAGCTCGAGGTACGTGAGCCACGCCGAGAACAGCACGCTCCACGTTGCGAGCGCGACGATCATGCGCGCGATCGGCACGCTCGACTCGCGCTCCTCACCGCTGCCGATCATTGCGAGCAGGAGGAGTGCGACGTATGCGCCGAGTCCCCAGGCCGCGATCGGGAGGCCCAGCAGCATCGACCACCTGCTCGAGTTCACCGTCTCGCACGAGCCCACCGAGCAGCTCAGGATGCCGATCACGCCGATCTTGTAGAGCGTGAGATAGAGAGCGATGCAGATTCCGACGACGGCCAGCAGCGCGAGTGTCTGCCGCCGGCTCACTTCGTCGCGCCCTTGGCTGTGCTCTTCGCGGCGGCCGTGTCGACCTTGGCGGTGGCCGGCGCCTCCTTGGACGCACTGTCGACGTACGCCTTGAACGTGTCATAGCTCATCGCGCCGGGTATCATGCGCGTCCCGATCACGAACGTCGGCGTCGACTGCACCTTGCGGCGATTCCCCTCGGCCTGATTCGCGAGAATGCGCGACTGATGCGTCTGCGCGTCGAAGCACTTCTCCCAGGCATCGGTGTTCATGCCCAGCGACTTCACGTATCCGAGAAAGAGCTTCTTCGGATTGTCAGTCGCCTCGCCGTTCCACTCGGGCTGGTTGCGGAACAGCTCGTCGTGCATCTCCCAGAACTTTCCCTGATCGGCGGCGCACGCGGCGGCATTCGATGCCGCCATGGAGTTCTTGTGCATCGGGAGCGGGAAGTCGAAGAAGCGGTAGCTCGCGAGACCGGCGTTGACGATACGATTTCGAACGTCCGGCTCCGTGATCACCGCGAAGTTGCCGCACGCCGGGCACTCGAAGTCGGCGAACTCCATGATCTGCACCGGCGCGTTGGCATTGCCCAGCAGATAGCCCTCGGCCTGCGCGGGCGTAACGGGTGCGGTGGTGACGTTCGCGATGGCGCGCGGTGCACGCGCGGCGCGAACGATGAGGAGCGCGCCTGCCACGATGACGAGAGCCAGAACGACGTAAAAGCGCTGCGAGGAGTTACCCCGCTGCTTGCTCACCACGCCGGGTCGTCGTCCTCGTCCGCCGTCCACTCCTTTGTCTGCCATTGGCTCTCGCTTCTCTTTTGGGCATCGTCCACGATTCGCCGGTTTTCGGCGATATCGGGCGTGTCGTAGGTCGCGCGCACTTCGTAATGAAAGAGCTCGCTGCGGATGTCGCCGATGCGCTTGGTCAGCTCGCCGGCGAAGCGCAGGAGCTCCCCGCGTGCGTCCAGCTCACCGATGCGCGCCGCCAGCTCGCGCAATAACGCCTCGAGCTCGCGCGCTCGTTTGTCGTCGTACGTTTCCTCGGGTTCCGACATGCTGCTGCCTCGGGGTGGAGCACGGCCCGCACACACGGCCGTCCGCGCGTCGCTCGAATTCCCCGAAAGCTAGAGGGAGGATGATGTTGCGCAAGCAACGGCGGCCCGCAGTAGCTTTCACGTTTTCCCGACCCCTTCGGAGCCTCACATACAAGCCGACATTCTCCGAATTCCGGCCGGCGGTGGTGCCTTGCACGTCGAGCGTTTCGGGCACGGTGGTCTGCCCGTGCTGCTCGTGCACGGGTTCCCGACATCGAGCTTTCTCTGGCGCGCGATCGCGCCGCGGCTCGCCGAGGCCGGGCACACCGCGTTCGCGATAGACCTGCTTGGCTACGGCGAATCGGATCGTCCGCTCGACGGCGACTACTCGATTGCCGCGCAGGCCGAGTACATCGACCGCATGATGGCGGCACTTCGCATTCCGCGCGCGGCGGTGGTGGGCATCGATGCGGGTGGCGGGGTGGCGCAGCGTCTCACCGTCACGCGCCCGACGCGAGTGAGTGCCCTCATGCTGATCAACAGCGTGGGGTTCGACGAGTGCCCCGCCCGGGACGTGAAAGTCGTGCAGCGCGAGACGGCACGTTTCACCTTCCGGCTGACGCAAGGCATGCTGGGCGCCGCGCAGCTGCTGCGGCGTGTGCTCGAGGGGAGCGTGGCGAACCGGGAGTACATGCCCGCGCGGCTCGTGGCCCGGTATCTGGCGCCCTATGTGGGCTCCGAAGGCGTCGCACACCTCCTGGCGGTCGCGCGGGCGCTCAGGGCCGAAGATGTCGCCGACCTCGCGCTCCGGACGGTAGCGGTCCCAACCACGATCGTTTGGGGGGAGGCGGACCAGTGGCTCGACAGTGGCATGGGAGAGCGATTGCAGGGCGCCATTCCGGGAAGCGTGCTCGTCAGGTTGCCGGGGGTGGCGAGACTCGTCCCCGAAGAGTCACCTCAGACACTGACGCAACTGATCGACGAGCTCGTTCGAAGAGGGACATGAGGCGGGCTGAGCGATTCCCGATCTACCGCTTGCAACAACTGACCCCAATCGCCCGTTAAGTGGAAACACGATGCGAAACCTCTTATATTTACACGACTTCCACACCCAACAGGATGCATGGCCAATAACAGCAGAAATCGCCGCAAGGAAGTGAGCGTACCAACGCCGTTCGAGCAAGCACGAGACGAGATGTTCCAGCAGGTGATTCGTTGCGGAGTCCCTCAGGCGACTCCAGAGCACCAGGAAGAGTGGTTCAACGAGACGATGGCGTATCTCGAGGATCGTTATCACGAGCTGACGAAGGAGGAGCTCACGGAGCTCCGCACGCTGGGCCTTCGCTTCTCGCAGCCCCCCAAGTCGCGAATCGAAAGCGAGCCGGTCGACGCCGCGACGGCTGCCTGATCACCGGGATTCTGACGTTTTGAAAGACACGCCCCTGCGCGCTACGCGTGGGGGCTTCGTTCATCCCGGCCCGGAACGCTCGAGCGCAGTCAGAACCGCCGTATTCCTGCGCCGATGCGAACTCCTCCCCCAAATCCCGCCTCCAGGAACGGAATCATGTGTTTCCGCCTGGGAGCGTTCACCCCCACCACGACGATGGCGACAGCCCGCCAGTGCGCCGACCCGTCGTAGCGGCCCCCGACGCCGCCGCCGGCATAGGGCGACCACCGCATCGCGTGCGTCGGATCGAGCAGGAAATGGACGACCCCGTCCACGCGCGCACCGAAGTCCGCCCGTTCACCGCCCCCGAACACGGGCCCCGCGCCAACGGCGAGCTCGAGGTGCAATTCCGGCGAGAATGGGATGTCCGCGCCGAGGGCAGCCTGGACCGTGCTGCGATGCGCGATGATGGCATCGACTCGCGCTTCCGGCTCGATCTTCTGCGCGCGCACGGCCGGCGCTGCCGCGCCTGAACCGACCAGCGCGGCGATCGCCAGCCACGCTCTCCTCATACCGCCTGGGCGCGCTGACGCTTGAGCATCATGGTGTAATCGATGACGGCCCACACCGATGCCGCTCCGACCATCCAGATCAACGGGCGCAGGATGGACAGGTGGAGAACGAGCGAGAGCACGGTCGCGAGCTGAAGCACCGTCACGACCTTTCCCGAGATCCGCGCCTTGAAGTTCTTCGGATCGAGTCCGGAGAGCACGAATGCGACGACGAACCCGACGGCCGTCGCGAAATCACGCAGGAGTATGACGAAGTACTCGAGCACCGAGATCTCGCCCGCGATGAGAAAGGCCGAGATGGCGACGAGCACGAACGTCTTGTCGGCGATCGGGTCCAGGAGAGCGCCGAGGCGGGTGGTCTGTTGCCGCCGGGCGAGCCAACCGTCGAGTACATCGGTGAGCGATGCGGCGCCGATGAGGGCGACGCGCACTGGCGTCTGCTCGCTGGCCAGGAAGGCGGCAGCGAGCGGAAATCGCGAAGCCGAAAGCAGATTCGGCACGGTCAACACGGGAAGCCGGCGCACGCCCCAACTTAAGGCATGCCCGCGAGTGCTTGCCAGCACTTTCGGGCAGGCGTACACATACGGCCCCACCGACTCGACACCCCCAGCATCCCTCTTCCAGCAATGAGTGGCTCGGCCCCGGCCGGAGACGGCCCCTTCATTCACGTCATCGCGGATCTCACCGGCGTTACCGCTCCGGCGCTCCGCGATGCGACATCGCTCATGGGGCTTCTGGTCGCCGCGGCGGGCGCGGCGGGATTCTCCACCATCGGAGCGCCGGTCGTGCGACAGCTCCCCGATGGCGGGGTCGGAGCCGTGCTTTTTCTCGATGCCTGTCACATCACCCTCCGCACCGTGCCGGATCAGGAAACGCTCCTGCTCGACATCCTGGCACCCGCGACACGCGATGCGCAGAAGGCGCTCGACGTCTTCACGCGCAGGCTCGCTCCGAAGAAGCTGCGCAGCGAGACACGCACGCGCGGATGAGCACTCTCCTCGCGCCGGCGCAGCTCGCGACGGCGCACCTCGTGCTCACCGCGCTCGTGCTGGTCTGGAATCTCGCGATCTCCGGGCGAGCGGCGCGCCTGCAGTCGACGCCGCGCACGATGGCGTTTCTCTGCGCGCTCTGCGGGCTTCTGCTGCTCCCTGCGCTCACGGTGATCCTCGTCTCGACCTCGGTGCTCACGGGGCGCGCGCTCTACACGCTCGCGTGGGTGTGGCCCGTGACCACCGCCATCGTGGCGATCCAGGCGGCGTACGCGCTCTCCACGCGCGCAGTCGCGCCGCCCATCGGGATCCCGATCGTCGCCTACGACGTGCTGCTGGCGCTCGTCGCGCTCGCGCGCTACGCGGTGTATCGGGGCTTCGACATCCCCGCGCCGCTCCTCGTGCTCTCGGCCGCCGACGCGAGCTCGCTCGCCTACAGCGCCAGCCCGCTCGCGCTGCTCGTTCCCTACTACCTGCACGTCCCGATCGTCGCGCCGCCGACCAAAGGGCGGCGTGGCGCCGGCACGGTGCTGCGCACTGCGGTGGGCGTGCTCGCGGGTGCGTGGGCGACCATCGTCGTGCTCGACGTGCCCGCCGCCACGGGCGCCGTACGAAGCTACGCCAATTACACGAACGAGCGGCTTACCGAACGGGCCGACAGCGACTTCGCGATCGGACTCAAGATCTTTCCGTCGCTCACCGGCGGTGCGCCGCCGCTCGCGATCGATGCGGATCTCGATCTTGCAGACACCGTCGGAGCCCAGGCGCTCAGCGTCTATCTCTCACCCGATGGCACGAGCAATGCGTCGCTCGACTCGCTCGCGCACACGCTCGCCGACCAGCGCACGGACCGGCAGCTCCTCGTGGCGCTGGATCTCGCCGACGAGCCGCGGCCCGACGCCGCACAGCAGGGCGCGTACTTCGACGCGCGCATTGCGGATCTCAATCGCATCGTGCACGTCCTTCACCCGGACTTCATCATACCGGCCATCGATCCGAACGGCGCCGCTTCGCGCGCGCTCGGGCGCGTGCCCATCGCCCTCTGGGTCGCGTACTTTCGCAAGGCGGCGAACGTCGCCCATCAGGCGAGCTCGAAATCGCGGGTGCTCGTGCACGTCGGAGGATTCGGCGCGCGAGACAGCGCGCTGTACGCCTGGGCCGCCGCCCCAGCCTCGCCGATCGATGCCATCGGCTTCACGCTCGTCCCGTGGCTGGGAGGTGCCGCGACCCTCGATGCGCGTATGCGGACGGCGGACAGCTGGCTCAATAGCTATCCGGAGCCAAAGGAGCACTGGGTGCTCGAGGCCGGCGGGCTGCCCATGCTCCACGGAGAGGAGAATCAGGCGCGCGCGATTTGGGGAACGATTGCGTGGGCGACGAGCCGGCGTCCCGTGAAGGGCGCGATCGTCTTCGAGGCCAGCGACTACGGAGCTCCGATCGGCCTGCGCGCAGCCGGGGGCCGCGTGCGGCCCGCTGCCGCAACGCTCGGGCGTGCGATTCGTGTGCTATCGGAGAACGCGTCGCCGTAGCTCGAGGAGCTTCTAGACGCGCCGACCCGTTCCTCGAATCACGGACTGCACCAGCGCGTTCTCCACGAAATAGCGGCGCGCGAGATCCTGCATCTCGCCGGCGGTCACGCGGCGAATGCGCGCGTCGTGCTCATCGATCTCCGCCAGGCCCCGGCCGAAGAGCCACGCATCGATGAGCTCTCCCAACAGTGCGCCCCCGCTCTGCGACCGAATCGCATGCGTGCCGATCGCGTACTCCTGCGCCTGCGCCAGCTCGGCCGACGTCACCGGCGCCTCTCGCAGCTTCGCGAACTCCGCGAGAAGCCCCGCGCGCGCGATCTCCTCCTTCTCCGGAGACGTCGCGATGTACGAGATGAACATGCCCGCGTTGCGCCATTCGGCCGTGAACGCGCTCACGGTGTAGGCGAGCGACTGCTTGTCACGAAGCTGATCGAAGAACCGGCCACCCAGCCCGCTCGCCACACCCGCCAGCAGGTCCGCGGCGAAGCGCGAGTCGTCCGAGCGTGATGGCGACGGAAATGCGAGTGCGAGCGCGCTCTGCGCCTTGTCGCGCGACTCGGCGAGCGTGAGCGGCGATGACGGCCACGCCGGAGCCGCGAGTGGTGCCTCCTCGCGCCAGCGGAGCTCCGCGAATCGCGCCGCCACGGTGACCGCGATCTCGTCCGCCTCGACATCTCCCACCACCGCGATCACGCTCGAGCCCTCGAGCACGCGCGATCGGTGCCAATCCCGTACCTCGCTCGCCGAGATCGTCGCCAGCGACTCCTCCGTCCCGGAAGACGGCACGCCGTAGGGATGCCCCTCGAAGGCCTCCGACGTAAGTAGCCGCAGCGGATATCGATACATGTCGTCGCGGAGCATCTCGAGATCGGCGATCGCGAGCGCGCGTTCGGTATCCAGTGCCTGTTCCTCGAACGTCGGATGCTGCACAACGTCCGAGAGCAGCTCGAGTGACGCGGCGGTATGCCGCGCCGGCACCGAGATTCCCCAGCTGAAGCTCTCCGAGCTGGTGCTCCCACTCACCGATCCGCCCAGCAGCTCGCCATCCTCGGCGATCTGCGCCGCCGAGCGCGTGCGCGTGCCTTTGACGGATGTGCGCGTGAGCATCGATGTGAGCCCCGCGCGCGCGGCTGGCTCCTCCGAGGCGCCACCTGCCACGTGCAGGCCGAGCTGCACGAGCGGCGCGCCTGGACGTCGCATCACGAGAATCGGTACGTCCTGCGCGGTGCGATAGACGCGCACGCGGCCCTCCTCGCGCTCGAATCTCGCTCGGGCGGGGCGCGCGGGCGCGACGGGCGTTCGCGCGGGCACCGCCGGAAGGGGAGCCGCGCCTCTCGCGAGCAGCGCGCGCATCCCACCCTCATCGCGCGCGATCGGCTGCGCATCTCGCGGCCGGTACACGATCACGCCCGCCGAGTCCTCGGTGAGATGACGGCGCAACGCCTCGGTCACCTCGCCCGCCGTCGCCGTGAGAAGGCGATCCAGCTCGCGCTCGCCCAGCTCCCAGTCGCCCAGCGCCTCCCACTCGGCGAGGAAATTCGCCTGCCCTTCCATCGTCTCCAGGCGGCGAACGAAGCGCGCCTCGAGCAGCTGTCGCGCGCGATTCAACTCGTCGTCGCCGAAGCCGTTCGCGCGCACATCGGCGAGCTGCGCCCACACGCCGCGCGCGGCGTCAACAGCCTTCTCCGGCGGACCCTCCACGTGAATGACGAACACGCCGAGCTCCGTCGGCGTGTAGTCGTACGCGGAGACGGACGTGGCCAGCTTGCGCTCGCGCACGGTCCGATAGAGACGCGACCCGCGACCGCTGCCGAGCATCGTTCCCGCGAGCTCGAGCAACGGCGTGTCCGGATGCAGCGAGCCCGGTGTGCGCCAGCCGAACGTCAGCTGCGTCTGCGTGATGTCGCCCTCCAGCTCGCGAAAGCGGAACTCCCGATGCGCTGGCTCGTGCGGCCCGGGGCTCCGCTCGATGGGCGCATCGGAGAGCGGGCCATACAACCGCTCGATCATTCGCGCAGCATCATCGAGATCGATGTCGCCGACG
>Ga0182008_10003070_pt1 | contig 10251 bp, 8 predicted proteins | sample Sormic07211129_1_FD_120482 | JGI IMG/M metagenome (GOLD analysis project Ga0182008, IMG submission 120482) | Rhizosphere microbial communities from Sorghum bicolor, Mead, Nebraska, USA - 072115-129_1 metaG | ecosystem: Host-associated > Plants > Roots > Rhizosphere | place: USA: Nebraska...
ACCAAGACGTCGCCACGGCCTGGGCCCGTATGCGCTTGCTGACCCGCGGCCTCAACCAGGAAGCTTTTCCGGAAAGCGACTGACGGCCGTGCGCCGGAGGGATCCTTGGCCGGTTCGACTTGATCAAGAAGCCTTGAATCCACTACCGTCACCGAGGCATGCTCGTCGTCGAATTCGACGGCGAGCAAAGGGACTTCTGCTTAAGACTGTGAGCAGCCGGTCACGTTGGGGCCGCCCGGTGACGGCTCTTGCCGATACCTGACATCAGCCGACGTGCGCGACGACCGCCGTTGACCGAAAGCAGACACGAGCGGCGGCGAAGGACAGCAGTGCCGGGCTTAACCAACCTGCCCCATTGGTAGCCAAGGGGTTCTTGCGTCTACGGGTCGACGTAGACAAGCAGCCCTTGTCGTGCGCTCGTTGCGTCAGGCTCCAGTTACACAAAAACGTGCCATGAACTTCGTCGCAGTCCTGCTTCTCCAGCCAAGCGCGGATGGCCACCATGCCGGAGTCCGTCGACTAAGGGGCGTTCAGGCTCCTTCGGGGCTGTGTGAGACACATTTTCCGGGTGCGCGGACCTATTCAGGGACTTCGTACGGCTCACCATATGCTGCCATCACGTCCTTAGCCGCGTGCTCCAGGTTCATGACATAGTTGCGCACTGACAGGGTCACCTCACCCAATACGAAGTTGCGGTCGAGCGGCTGCAGCTGGTCGAGCTGGCGCCTGACGATGTTCTCCCCGTTCAAGTAGTCGATCAAGTCAACGGCGTGCAGTTGGGGGCCTCGCCAGAACTTCACTGCCTTGGTCGGCCCAACCTTCACCTCACCACGCAAGACGACGTTTATCAGTTCGTGCGCTTGCCGGACCGGGTGCTCGCCCATGCGGTAGCCGGTGAAGATGCGGTTCCCGGTCACGATGCCTGTGTGGACACTGTCGGTGGGCGCAACGTCCCAGCCAAGCCACTTCAGTAGCTTCGCTTGATTGGTTAGGTCCTTCAGCCAAAGCAGACGAACATCGAGCTGGTCCTTGGCCGTTTTGATGTGCTCAAAGCTCGTACACAGCTCGTGCGCCGAGCATGGGTGGTACGGGTTTTTGCACTCAAAGACGAAGAGTTGACCGTCCCGCCAACAGAGGACGTCGGTCTCGCGTGCACCGCCCATGTCGTACTTGAAGTTTGCCTTGACGTTGAACCCCGCATCGACTAGCGCCTGCACGACGGCTTGCTCCATCGGGTCGACATCCCCGATAAAGAGCTTCCTCATTTGATTGGCAGTGACGATGTTGCGGGCCAGGTTTGACCGGGAGATGAGAGCAGGCGCCAGGATGAAGTGGCCGCCGGCCTTGATGAATGGCTTGTACTGGAGGTCGATAAAGGCCTCCGCACTCTCTTTCAACGTAAGAAGCTCAATCACCTCGGCCGCCTTGGCGGGATCGAGGACGTTTTGAAGGAGCTCATGCAGGGCAGCCTGAGGAACCAGCAGGATGACCGAGCGCATTCGGAGTGCGTTGCGGTACTCCTCGTCCGGAAACGTCTCGAGCTTGTTCATATACATCGCGTGCATGAAGCGGAACCACCGCTGCACCTTGGTGACGTCCATGACCGTCAGTCCGGGACTTACCTTCAGCGAGGGAGCTTCATCCGGTCGGAAAGCGTCTATGCCGATACCTAGTACGCCGCCAGCCTCGTCCACGAAGAACGCATCTGACGTGAATGGGGCGAAGAACGGCTTGTGGATGATTGCCTTGAAAACGAGGCGCTCAATAGGCTCCGTCATAAGTTCGACGAGCTCGTGCATACCAGTCTTGAACGCCCGTGCGACCAGCTCCTCCATGGTTGGCGACTCCTCGGCCTCTCCATAGTCCGCGGCTACGCCTTGAGCCCGGATGTGGTCCTGCAAGATGCCTTGGATGTAGCCGAGTCGTATGGACTTCTCCAGGTTCTCATCGCTCGAGAATACCCGCAGCAAGTGCCCTTCGCGAACGGCCTCGTAGGGCATCGCGTCGACCAACAGTTCGACTTCCCTGAACTCATTGAGCTTCGCAGCGTCAATGAGCATGCTTACGTAGACGTTCTCGTGCCTGCCGACGAAGTGCTCGTCAACGTGCTGCCACAGCTTAGGGTGCATGCCAATTTCATCGCGCACCAGATGCAGCATGTACGACACCGCCTGAGCAACATCCTCAGAGCCCCAGTGTGGAAAGGTGCTGGAGTCCTGGAACCAGTCTCCCTGCCAGTTGTTGGCGAAGACCTCGTTCACTGCGAACAAGAGCGTCTTGAGCGCCCGAGGTTGCCGAGACTTCAAGCGTGCAACGAGACTGTCGCGGACCTTCCGAAGGTGAGGTGCTGCGAGCAGCAGTTCGCGGACTGAGTGCAGGTAGGTCTGGCGGTCCGAACGGAGCTGGAGCTCGGGCAACAAACCTATCGCGGCCTCAACGCACTTGAGCGCTGCTGCGCAGCGGAACTTGTAGCGGGAGCCGCGCCAAAGGCCTTCTCGCCGGATGCGAGCCACGGCCGCATCAGCGTCCCAGAGCAGCAGGGCCAGCGTAGTGGCGACAGCGTCCTGGTGGCGGTTGCGACGGAGGTGGTCGGCGAGGGCTTCCAGTGCAGTCTTGACCTCCGCCTTGGTGGCGGTGACAGGACCGCTTTGCTTAGCCTCGGCAAGTATCGACGCGTTCGTCCCGCTGGAAGCGAGTTCTCTCGCCTTGTCGAGGATAGCCATCACCCAGGTGCGCCGCAGGCCTCGCCTCCTGCGACGGCAGCTCCTGGGCCGTCTCGCAGCACCAGCTCGTGGGAGGTCCGAAACTGCAGGCACGAGTCATAGTTCTCGCGCTCGAACCCTCCTGCAGCAGCGAAATGCTGAACGACTCCTGGCCGGCGAAAAACCTCCCGGTCGAGTGGCCTTCGCGCGCGCGGGTTGTGGAAGACCTGCAAGCCGTCGGTGACGCTCTCACTGGGAATGCCAATGCTCGATATACGGCCTTCTGACTTCCCGCTCGCGTCTGTTCCCCAGGAGGTGCAGACAAAGCCGATGCCCGGGCGGTTCGACATCGCGACTGTCTTTCCCCAAGTTGCTGCGCAGGAGAAGATGACAGCGCTGACCTCCCCCCAGCCATCGTCATTGAAGATGCCTAGGTCGATGGTGTTGCCGTTGGTCTTTTCTACCGAGCCTAGCCGGACGCTTGGCGGACCGTTGGGGAACGCCTCAGGATTTTTAAAGTACGCCGTCTCGTCCACGTACTCGTCGAACAGTAGCGCCCGCATAGCGCGGTCGTATTGGTGCTGGAAGTCGGGCTGCTCGAACGGGGCAACAGCAATCACGAACGGCTTCCCCTTGACGTGCTCCATGTCGCCGTAGGACTGCCTGAACTTCCGCAACTTCCCGAGCAGGGCATTTGACAGCCGGATGATGGCATCGCGGTTGAGTCCGTTGAAGTCCTTATTCTTGACAGCCTCCGTCATCATGGTTGGCTTGGCCCACTCAGGCGTCGCGCCTTGGGCCGCGTTGGCAGTTACCGCTTCTACGACAACCTCTCCTTTTGGCGTCTTAAGGACGAAGTCCGGTGATGCTTGGCTCCAGTCGACCTCGAAGCCGTACGCCTTGAACACTGCGAAGAGGTAAAGCTCCCAGAACGTCGAGTTGAACGTAGTTTGAAACTCCTTTACGAGCTTTCCGTCGCGGTCCTTGAAGCCTTCGGCCCAGGCCATGACCACCTCTCGCTCACCCTCCCTGCCAGGCAGGAGGCACCGCGCAAAGTTCGGGTGGAGCTGGTCTTCGCGGACAGCAGGCGTGAACAAATCTAACAAGGCATCCTCGTATATGGGAGAGCGCGGAGGGCTCGTGGACTGGATGGCAGTCATCTGCGCCAGCGCATCTTCAGTTTCTCTCTAAAGAGACAGCCCATTACCCCGCAGCAGTTCACTTAGAAGAACCGGCGTTGTCCTAAGACGGAGGTGAGCCCCGAACTCGATGTTCAACCGACACCGCGCACTGATGAGTTTAGAGTCGAAAACAAAAGCGTGCTATTGGTTTAGTGAACAGGAATGGAACAGAAGCAGCAATTGGACCCAGGCGCAGCGCGGTCCCCGATTCGGCGGGCTCGGTGTTTATGAAAAGTCGCCTTCCAGATACGGGATGAGCGGCGGGTTTTCCGGGTCACCCTTGACGAGGTGTCGTCTGCGCATCGGAAGGTCAATGTCCTCGGGAACAGCACTGAACTCATTGTCGATGATGACGAACTGCGTCTCGATCAACTCGCCAGCAGCGAGTTCATAAACAAGCCGGTAGAACGCTGCGACCACCTCCGGATTCTCGACAGAACTCACATTCTTGGTTGGCGTGTCAATGATGAGCACAGGCGGCAATCTAGACGCGCCCGCCCGAGCGCAGACACGATGCAGAGCCAGCGCATAGCAGGTTTTGAACAGAGCCATCATCCCACCGCTACCAGCGTTGTCGAATGAGAGAACTACAAGGGCATCGTTGACCCCCAGAGGTATGCGCGGATAAAACGTGGCGGGATCTATCTCTACGTGATAGGTGGCTCGTACATCAGGGAACTTCGTCCGCACCAAGCAATCGAGGAAGAGCTCGCCAAGGAGCTGAACATTCTTCCGGTCGCTGAACGCCCACTTCTTCGCGGCTTCGAGCTTCGTCCGCAGGTCGGCCTCATCAATCTTCAGAGCCTCCGCCTGGGCTTGCTGCTCCTGCAGTACGTCAGGAAGTTTCCGGTATCGCAGCATTGCATCGAGCCGCTGTTCCAGAGTGGCTAGGGAGCGCTCGTGCTGCAGCGCCTGTGAGAGGAATGCTGAGTCGTACTCTTTCAGCCGTATATCCAGCGCGCGGTCCGCAGCACTTCGCTCCGACGCAATCTCTCCAGAACGAAGAAGAACTGCTCGCTTTTGCGCTCGCATGCGTGCCAGTGTTTCTCTAAGCTCGACCTGCCGAGCGCGCAAGTCCTCGTTGACCACCGTCTCACCGAGGGAGCCGACTGCTTCGGTGATGTGCTCTGGCTGTCCGCACACCACACAGAGTCCGACCTCACGATTCGGAAGTGTTTGGGTGCATCGGGGGCACGATGAGAAGTCAACACCTCCGAGCACCATTCGCGCAGACGCAGTACGTTGGAAACGGACCGACAGCATTTGCAGCTCATTGGTGTGGCGTTCCAGCTCAACAATGCGGAAGTCAATGTCTGCAGATGCCTGCTCTAACGCAATCTGCTCTTGGGCCAGGCGCCGCGCCTGCTCGCGCAACTGCTCCGCGGCGTGAGGCGCGGGGGAGCGTTGTTGCCTCGCCGCTTCCGCAGCTACACGTGCCCGGTCGATTTCAGCCTTGGTCGATTCAATCTTGAGGTCGTAAGCATTGATGTCGTCCAGGCCAGCGTCTATCAGTGCTTTGGCAAGCGCCTGAGCGCCGGACAGCAGGGCCAAGCGTTGTTCACGGACCTCCTGTAGACGAGACTCCAGTTCGGCTACCTGCTCCGTGCGATAGCCCAGGATGTATCTCAGAGCATCGACACTCTTCGCTCGTATCGCATGGTTCTCTGAGTCCAACCGGAAAAATACACTGTCCATCCCTATCTGGTCGAGATAGCAATAACGGAACAAGTCCCTGAAGCTCAAGCGTTCAAGCCGCTCATCGGGCTTGCCCTTGCGTCGCCGCACATAGGGTGGCTCTTCCTTCGCAAGATGAAAGAGCAAGTCGGAGAGGACCATTACGCCCGTGGCCGGCAACACCTCGACGGTGCCAGTTTTCGCTGGGATAACCACCTGTAAAGTCTCGTCGCCGTTCTGCCAAGCGGCAACGACCTGACTCGCGTCCTTGTCTCGATGCAGGGTGAGGGGAATATCGTTGACCGACAGTTCCAGCGCCGCCGAGACCATCTCCGCTTGCAGTGCGGGTGTCCATGCGTAGCTGCCGCCAAGGCAATAGTCAATTAGTCGCCCGATACTCGATTTCCCCGACCCAATTGGCCCGTAGAAATAGACGATGCCCGGCAAGTCAATCCGCTCAATCGACTTGCGAAGATCTAGGTGGAGCTTCTTGAGTCTGAGTCTCATATGGCGATTTCCTCTCCCCACTTCATGTCCGTCAATTCGGGGAACGTGGCATAGATGAAGTTCTTCAAGTCCGTTCCGCTGCGATTGCCGAAGCTCTTCGCCACCAGCTTCGCCCGATTCGCGAGGTCTTCCAGCGGCTCTTGGTCTGCGAGTGCCGTCGCCGTAGCCTGCCCCTCAGGCGTAGGCCAAAGCTGAACCGTCTTGCCTTTGACATCGACGGCCACCAGCCCGCGTGACGCCATCAAAGCGACCCACCGGCGATACCTGTGGTCCCACGGTCCGTACCGGAATCGAACCATCTTGGTCTCGATAGTCGTCCGCTCGAAGTCGGCCACACCTGCCTTGCTCGGGTCTTTCCCTGCGGACGTCAACGCACGCTCGAGGCAGTTTGGATAGCGCAGCAGGAAGTCCAGCTTCGCGAGCTTTGTCAAACCCTCGACGGGTCGCACCTTGTCGCCTGCATGCGCCACCATCAGCAGCAGGAGCCGCGCAACGTGGAGGTTGTCATCTCGCTCGGTCGCGGCGAGAGCGCGAGCAAGCTCAAGCGCCATCTTGAGCCTCCTCGTCCAGCGGCGTTCCCCACGCGAACTTGCATTCTCCCGACAGCATTCCGGCAATGCCCATCAGCGTATCTTTCGGCTCGCGACACACGCGTTCAGGCTCCTCCTTTGCAAGGCTGTCCATCCGCTGCAAGATTTGCTTGTAAATCGCAAGGCCACGCGTTTTCTCATCGACATGGTCAAAGGCCATCGCTTCGATGTCCTTGCACTCGACCAGCACGGTGCTGACGAGCTGGTTCGCAACGGTATCGAAGCCATCTGGCTCAAGCAGCGCACGCTCCATCAAACGCTGGTCAGCCGAATCCATGCGCATGCGCAATGGCTCAAACTGGCTCCCGAGATAGGCATTTCGCATCTTCCGGTTGAGTACCTCGGTTCGACCCGGCGTGGCACCAATATCTATTCCTGCGCCGCTGTCGACAAACCGGAAGGTTGGTTGCCGAACCCGCGCCATCAATTCGGCCGCCGAATCCGGGGTTATGCATTTACCCCGGACCGCTGCGTCGGGTCGTCCGTTCGTAGCCAGATAGGCAACAGCACCATCAATTCCGTTGACCCGCAGCCTGCAGGCGGCTTGAACAAGGCCTATCAGCTCATCCCTCAAGCGGCAGCACAGAACCGTTGTCAGCGTGCCGCAGCCGGGCAGCGTTGGGACGATGGAGGCGGCGAAGGTGTCGTCGTAGCCGCGAAGGACCGGCCCCTGAGCGAACCTCAGCTTGCGCAGCACTTGGAAGAGCACGGCAGCGTCGCCGCCGGTCTTGCCGACAAGTCGAACGAACGCGGCTTGGTACGGCTCTGGCACCTCCGAATGCGATGACGCTTGGGAGCAGCATTGAGTGAGGCGACCAGGGCTCGCCGCAAGCGAGTCTGCCCGTTTTGCGGTTGGCCCAGGCACGTAAGGTGCGGCGTTGGAGACAAACTCGTAGCCGTCGATGGCAGCGCCATGCATCTTCTCGAACGCACAGAACCTCGCGACAGAGTCGACCAGCGCATCGTCACTCCAGCGCCATTCCGCGTTCTCCCGGCTGTCTGTTTTGACTTGTACTGCCACGTAGCGGCCAGCCGGCAGTTCCAGTAGGTAGTCCTCGTGATGCTCGCACCAGAGCGCGCGCATTGGACGCGTGCCCGTCAGACTCTGCGCGAGTAGCCACACGCCGATGGCCCATTGATAGCGAAACCGCTCCTGGGTTTCGTCCCCCCGGTCCGACGGTGCCGTTGCGAGCCCACCGATCTGCTCGGGTAGTCCGAGTGGCGGGAGGTCACTTTTCCTACGGGCCATTAACCTCCCTCCCTGAAGTTCGCTCAGCCGAGCGTCTTGAACTCAACATCATGAAGTAACCCAATCCACAGACAGCCAGTCCGCCTGCCTCAAGACGGTTGCCGTTGCATCTTCCTACCGATCAGGCGAGTCCTTGTAGCGGCACAAAAGCGTCTTCTCCATCAAGCTCAGCCTGGTGCGTACTGGTCGCGTGGCCCAGTCCGCGGTGATGCTCGAGACCTCCGTCTCAAGTTATCGGCAACCTTGCGTCTATGTGGAAAACGCCAGCGTTTTGCAACAGTATGCATCACAAATCGTTACAGATGGTACTGGCTGATCCGAGCGCGGGTGCAACATGCCATATCCAGACGCCCGCGGCTTAGAGCATTCACCTGGGAGCGCTGAGAGTCTTTCCTCTACGGGTGCTAGGCCATACGTGCGTGGTGACTGCTTCCGATTGCGCGGACGCTACCGTTCTGGTCCCGACTCGGGACAACCGTGCATGGACGAAATTGTTCAGTTGGTCGGCGTTTATGGTCCGGTGAGCCGACTTCATGCGCTGCTCTCTGGCGGTGCCCTACACCGAGCCCCTCGACTTCGCGCCCTGCACACTGACAGACTGTCCATCCTCACGAAGCGGCTTGGTGTTGACGATGAAAAGATCATCAGCAAGGACTCAGCGTTTCGCACGACTTGCTATTAAGCCCGTGCTGCGTTCGTCGGCGTGGGGGCGAACGGATACTTGAATCAAATCTGCCTTGCGAGCGCATGCGGATTTGCTGCCGGCGCGCCGCTGAAGGTGGCCGACCAACGAGCTCGCTCCAGGAGCCAGTCGTAGGTGTGAATCTCTGTGTGAGACGCTAAGAGATGATTTCGCTGAGCTTCATTCTTGTTTGTGAGCGTTGCCCGCCGACCGACGATCACCAGGCCGGGTGCGTCGGAACGGATGTCGAAAAGTCCGAGTCCATTCTGGCTTCTGCTAGTCCGCGCATAGGCAATGTTTCCATGTAGCCACTCACGCCAGTCAGCGATCTGCTCAATTCCCTTGCGAGCTTGTTTTGCAAAGGACCGACCGTCATCGGTGAACATTTTGGCCCGCGGGCTCTCAAGCTCGATGAGATGCCAGTGGACGCCTGCAGAATCGATGTCACCGACAATGAAGTCTGGAACATGCTCGCTTCCCAGCCGCTTCTGCGGGATGACATAGCACTCGTCTCGTCGCAAGAGGGCTGCGAGAACTTCAGGGGAGTCCGTCAGAAATCTCTGGATTGGTCTCTCGTCTTCAGCGCTATTGATGACCGCTTCAAACGCCAAGAACTCTGCGTCCAGGGCGCGCCGAGTAACGCTGAACGCACCTAAGTCTTCGGCTCGCGTGTAAGACCACTCGGATGCTGGACGAGTCGACGCTGCAGCGTTCCTAGCCGAGACTCGAGCTCGGTCGGCCTCCTTCGATGTGTCCTGTGCACGCGCGACCATAGTCACTTCGTCTGGCCAGGATCCGCGTCCTCTGCCCCCGGTAAAGTAGACGCGACCGTTGGCACCTACGGAAGCCACTTCTGCATGTGCGCCGTCGCCAGTCACTACGATGTCGCCGCTGACTGGTCGAACCGTATTTAGTGCCCTGATGCGGCGCTTGATGAATAGATGCTCAATCCAGGCGGAAGCCTCTTCCAAGCTGTTAGGGGAGGGGGATCGACCGCCTTCTAAGAGCTCCACGATGACGTTGAGCATGGATTCTGGCGCGGGTGCGCGGAGGTAGCGACGTATGTGAAGAGCGTTGGAGAGCGAGTCGCGTAGCTGTGCCGCAGCCACTAATCGTGGAACTCCGCGCTTCAAGGGAAGGTTCGCCACAGACGCCAGCTCCCGCTGTTCAGATGTGGGCGGGCCAACCAGCGGTGTTAGCTGTGCAATCGCTTCTTTCCAAGTTCCATTCGACATAAACACTCCGAAATTCTCTCGCCACCCTGGGCATGGCGCTGCCTTGCTCATGGACGAATGCTCGACTCGGAGAGCAGCAGAATTTCAGCTGTATGCTTTAGCTCACCAGCCCCTGCGGAAGTATGCACCACCTGAGATGGTGGTCATTGCTTAGCGAACAGATGTCGCTGGCACGAAATGCGCCCTCAAGAGCCACGCAGAAGGCGTTCTTAAAACGCCTCGCCCTAGTCCGGGTTTTGCTGGTGGTACGGGCGGCTGCTCCTTGACCGGTAGCGGCCCGCTGTGGAAGTCGAAGAAGCGACAGCAATCGCTGCATAGGAGCCTTCACCCCGCGGTACTGGTTCGGCGCAAATCGTTGGAAGTGCGAGCGCAGCCCCTGCAATCTTCGCCCGACCATCCGCATCTTTTGGTGTGTTTCTCTACCGAAAATC
>Ga0182008_10003071_pt1 | contig 10250 bp, 10 predicted proteins | sample Sormic07211129_1_FD_120482 | JGI IMG/M metagenome (GOLD analysis project Ga0182008, IMG submission 120482) | Rhizosphere microbial communities from Sorghum bicolor, Mead, Nebraska, USA - 072115-129_1 metaG | ecosystem: Host-associated > Plants > Roots > Rhizosphere | place: USA: Nebraska...
ATTCCGTTCCTGCCGATGCTGCCGATGCACCTGCTGGTGCAGAACCTGCTGTATGACATTTCGCAGATCGCCATTCCGTTCGACAACGTCGACGCGGACATGCTGGCCAAGCCGCAACGTTGGCAGCCAGGGGATGTGGGACGTTTCATGCTGTTTTTCGGGCCGATCAGTTCGATCTTCGACATCACCACGTTTGCACTCATGTGGTATGTGTTCGATGCCAACACACCGGACCATCAGACGCTGTTCCAGTCCGGCTGGTTCGTGGTGGGCCTGCTGACCCAGACACTGATCGTGCATATGATCCGCACCCCGAAGATCCCGTTCCTGCAAAGCCGCGCGGCGATGCCGTTGATGGTGATGACGGGCGTGATCATGGCGGTGGGCATCTTCCTGCCGATGGGGCCGCTGGCGCATTACTTCAAATTGCAGGCGCTGCCGTCGCTGTACTTTGTGTTCCTGCCGGTGATTCTGCTGGCGTACATGGGGCTGACCCAGGCGGTGAAGGGCTACTACATCCGTAAGTTCGGCTGGCAGTGAAACGGGACGATTTACCATGCAGGCAATCAACAACGTCAACCTCGACTCCCTGGTCGATACCCTGGTCAGCCTGACCGCTGCGTTTATCCTCGGGGGCCTGATCGGCTTCGAGCGCCAGTACCGCCAGCGCACGGCGGGGCTGCGCACCAATGTGCTGGTGGCGGTGGGCGCGGCGATTTTCGTCGATATGGCCAACCGCCTCGGTGGTGCGGACGGTGCCGTGCGCGTGGTGGCGTACGTGGTATCGGGCATCGGTTTCCTGGGCGCCGGGGTGATCATGCGCGAGGAGGGTAACGTGCGCGGGCTCAACACCGCCGCCACGCTCTGGGCGTCGGCGGCGGTGGGAGCCTGCGCCGGCGCCGACCTGATTCTCGAGGCGCTGCTGGGGACCTTGTTCGTGCTGGCGGCCAACACGTTGCTACGGCCGATCGTCAACAACATCAACCGCCAGCCGCTGGATGTGGTGTCGGCGGAGGTCACCAATATCCTTTACGTCATCGCCCGGCGTACCCAGCAAAAGGCTGTGCTGGCTCTGCTCGAAGCCGAGCTGGCGCGCTGCAACTACCCGGCCAGCGACGTGGATGTGCGCCCGTTCGGCCCGGAGGAAGTCGAGATCGAGGCCACCCTGGCCGTGACATCGGTGGACGGCGATGAGTTGGATGCACTGGTGGCGCGTATCTCCCTGTCCACCCTGGTGGTGCAGGCGTTCTGGAGCCCCAGCACCACCGAATAGGGCCTTGGACCTACGCTTTCGCGCGCAAGGTCGACCCGGCCGTAGTGAGGAAAAATCCTACAAGCATTCGGGACTAACCCTTCATTTGCACACACGCTCCATTGCTATGGTTGCGCGCTTGCGCCTGCCCAGCCATTCAAGGCGCAGCTCTACGTTGTCACTGTGTTTCAAAGGAGGGGCCTGAATGGCCTGAAGGGGGCGCTGAGCAATCAGTACCGTCTGTCGGAACTGTTACTTTTCACAGGTAGATAGGCCCCGCGTGATATGTAAGCGTACTGATCTCCCAGGGGAGTCTTATGAGCAACAAAGCTTTAATTGTGGACGATCATCCTTTTATACGTGCCACCGTCAAATATCTGTTGAGGCAGGAAGGCTTCGACAAGATCTATCAGGCGGGCAATGGCGCCGATGCCATGCAGATCGCGCGCGAGGAACGCCCGGACTTGATTATTCTCGATCTTGCGATGCCCAAGCTTGGTGGGTTGGAGGTGATCAGTCGGATCAAGGCCCTGGAGCTGCCCTGCAAGATCCTGGTGCTGACCTCATACCTGGCAGTGTTCTTCTCAACGCGCTGCATGCGCGCCGGTGCAATGGGGTTCGTCTCCAAGACGGGTGAGCTTGATGAACTGCAAAAAGCCATCAGGGCGATCCGCTCCGGCTACAGTTGCTTTCCCAGCCTGCCTACCAGTTCGGTACGTCGCGACGATCTGCAGTCTTCCGAGCAGGAGCTGGTGGACTCGTTGTCGGACCGCGAGCTGGCCGTGCTGCAAAAGCTGGCGTTGGGTCTGGGCAATAAGGAGATCGCCGAGGACATGCTGCTGAGCCACAAGACCATCAGCACTTACAAGACCCGCCTCAAGGAGAAACTGCGCATGTCTTCGGTGGTGCATTTGTCCAAGTTCGCCCAGCGCAACCACCTGATCTGAGATGAACACGTCCCGGCTGGTCACATTCACGGCCATCCTGCTGACAGGGCTGTTGCCTCTGACGACGATGGCCCTGGACGAGCCGCACCACCTGCGGCTGCTGGGTCACTCCACCCTCGAAAACCCTTCCGTGCCCCTGGACGAATCTGACTGGCGCTGGTTGCGCGAGCGGCGCACGTTGGTCATGGGAGTGTCCGGGCCGGATTACGCGCCGTTTGACCTGAGCAACAACAAGCACGAGCTGGAAGGCATCACGGCGGACTATGCCTCGCTGATCGCCATGGCACTGAACGTCAGTGTCGAGGTGCGTCGCTACGATACCCGCGATGAAGTGATTGAAGCCCTCAAGACCGGCGCCGTGGACTTCGTCGGATCGGCCAACGGCTACGAGGCGGCCGACCCGCAATTGGTGCTGTCGCGGTCCTATGCCAATGATCAGCCGGCCCTGGTTACGCGCGCCGGCGACAGCCACGCGCTCAGTGCCGACCTGGCGGGCAAGCGCGTGGCGATGCTCTACCACTATATGCAACCCGCCGCGGTCCAGGCTTTTTACCCGCATGCGCAGTTAATGCTGTTTGCCTCGACCTTCGAAGCCATCGGCGCGGTCGCGTTCGGCCAGGCGGATGTTTACCTCGGCGACGCTATCAGCGCGCGCTACCTGATCAACAAGAACCATCTGAATAATGTACGCCTGGCGGACTTTTCCGCGCTGGAGGTCAACCCGTTCGGGTTTGCCTTCGCCAAGGGCGACGCGCGGCTGCTCAATATCGTCAACACCGCCCTGGCCGCCGTGCCCGCCAACCAGCAGATGGAAATCCTGCGGCGCTGGAGCGCGGGCGGCAGCGGCTTCCTGGAAGCCGACCGGCTGCGCTTGAGCGAAAGCGAGCAGCGCTGGCTGGAAAAACACCCACGGGTCAAAGTGGCGGTCCTGGACAAATTCGTACCGCTGTCGTTTTTCAACGAGCAGGGGCAATTCGAAGGCTTGAGCGCCGAGGTGCTGACGCGCATCAGCCTGCGCACCGGCTTGAAGTTCGATATGGAGCGGGGCAGCTCGCTGCCGCGGCAGATCGACGAGGCCGGTACCGGGCGTGTGGACATGCTGGCGGTCGTCACACCGAGCGTGGAGCGGTCCGAGAAGATTCGCTTTACGCGACCCTATTTGTCCAACCCCTATGTGCTGGTGGTGGCCTCGGGCAATGAACCCTTGGTTACCCTGGAAGACATGCCGGACAAGCGTCTGGCGCTGATCGCCGGCGACGGCCTGGCTGCGCAGATCAGCCGCAACTACCCGCGGATCGGCTTTGTCGACGTGGAGAACCCCGAGCAGGCCCTGGCGCTGGTGGCCAACGGCAGCGTGGACGCTGCGGCGGTATCGCTGATCAGCGCGCGCTATATGATTGCGCGCCATTACCGTGACCGTCTGCGTATCACCAGCACTGTCGGCACCGAGCCTGCGCGCATTACGTTCGGCGTCAATCGTGGCCAGCTGGAACTGTATTCGATTCTCGACAAGGCGCTGTTGAGTATTACCCCGGAAGAGATGGATGAGCTGACCAACCATTGGCGCAACGAAATCATCCTCGAAGACAGTTACTGGAGCCGTCATCGCAGTGTGATTATCCAAGGCTTCGGCCTGGCCGCTTTGCTGCTGCTGGTGACGCTGGGCTGGGTGTTCTACCTGCGTAACCTGATCCGCAAGCGCGCCCAGGCCGAACGGGCCTTGAGCGACCAGATGCGGTTCATGAGCGTGCTGATCGACGGCACGCCGCATCCAATTTACGTGCGTGATCGCCAGGGACGGCTGATGGCCTGCAACAATGCCTACCTGGATGTGTTCGGTTTTAAACTGGAGGACGTGATCGGCAAGACCGTGGTGGAAACCGACACCGGCAACCCACCGCAGGCTCAGTCGTTCCACGCCGATTACCTGCATTTGATGGAGCGCGGCGAGCCGCAGGTCCACGACCGGGTGCTCAAGGTGCCCAGCGGCGACGTGTTGACTATTTATCAGTGGATGCTGCCGTACCGTGACGGTGACGAAAAAGTCGTGGGCATGATCGCCGGCTGGGTCGACGTGAGCGAGCGCCAGCGCTTGCTGGGTCAGTTGCAGGAGGCCAAGGAGGACGCTGACGCCGCCAACCGTGCCAAGACCACGTTCCTGGCAACCATGAGTCATGAAATCCGCACGCCCATGAACGCCGTGATCGGCATGATCGAACTGGCCTTGAAGAACGCCGAGCAGGGCCGGGCCGACCTCGATGCGCTGCAGGTGGCGTCGGTGGCGTCGCGCAGCATGCTGGAGCTGATCGGCGATATTCTCGATATTGCGCGCATTGAATCCGGCCATTTATCCCTGGCCCTTGGCCCGGCCAACCTGCACGAATTGCTGACCTCGGTGGCACGGGTCTTCGAGGGGCTGGCGCGTGACAAGGGTCTGCTGCTGCACGTTGAGCTCGACCCCTTGATCGATTGCGCGGTGCTGATTGATCCGCTGCGTTTCAAGCAGGTGGTGTCGAACCTGCTGGGCAACGCGATCAAGTTCACCCCCCGTGGCGAGGTGCGCCTGGGGGCGCAGGGTACCGCGGCTGCTGACGGCCACTTGAACCTGCGGTTGTGGGTGGAAGACACAGGCATCGGCATCAGCGCCGAGGACCAGCAGCGTTTGTTCAATCCGTTCATCCAGGGCGGCAATCACGAGCAGTCGGCGCGCAGCGGTTCGGGCCTGGGCCTGGTGATCAGTCGCAACCTGTGCGAGATGATGGGCGGTCAGTTGCACCTGAGCAGCATGTTGGGCAAAGGCACACGGGTGGATGTGACGGTGACCGTGGCACTCACCACTGCCGCACCGGTTTCTTCACCCGTGGCGCACATCCCACCGGCCCGTGCGCTGAGCATCCTGGTGGTGGACGACTACCCGGCCAACCGCTTGTTGCTGGCGCGGCAGTTGAGCTTTCTGGGGCATCGTATTGTGACGGCCGATAACGGCGTCCAGGGGCTTGCGGTGTGGCAGGCCGGGCATTTCGATGGGGTGATTACTGATTGCAACATGCCGCTTAAGGATGGCTATGCGCTGGCGCGCGATATCCGCGCGCAGGAGCGCCAGCGCGGCCTGGTGCCGTGCCTGGTGCTGGGCTTCACTGCCAATGCCCAGCCCGACGAGGTCGAGCGTTGCCGCCAGGCCGGCATGGACGGCTGCCTGTTCAAGCCGACCGGCCTGGAGGACCTGCGCGCGGCCTTGGCGTCCCGGACGGCCTGTGCCACGGGGGGCGACCTCGACGCGCTGTACGACTTAAGTGCACTGACCGCACTTACGGGCGGTGACATCGATGAGCTGCGGGAATTGCTCGGGCCATTGCTCGACAGCCTCAAAGAGGATCGCGCCGAGCTGCCAAGCCTTTGCCAGCAGGCGAATTTTTCCAAGCTGCATGACCTTGCCCATCGGGTCAAAGGGGGCGCGCGCATGGTCAAGGCCCAGGCCCTCATCGCCTGTGCCGAGGCGCTGGAGAACGCCTGCGAATGCCAGGCGCGCGATGCCCTGGGCACGGCGGTCGACGCATTGGGCGCGGCCATCGACGCTTTGCAGCACAGCCTCGAGCGTTACTGCAATCAGGTATGACTGCGAGTCAGCGCCATTCGGTGGATTTGGGATAACTCCTACGCGAACCGGGAACATGCCTGATTTTGTCGTCGGAATATGTCTGGAGAATGGGCCAGGCTCAACGACGAGCGCTGCCTGCCCATGGGGGTCGCCATGCCGAACAAAGCACTGACTATCCTGATTGCCGATGAACAGCACCTGCAACGACTGTACATCGAGAAAATGCTCAATCAGTTGGGGTACCACCGGATTGTCCCGGTACAAACCTTTGACGAGGTCCAGATACTCGCGGCTATCCCGGCCGAGCCGTTTGATGTGCTGATCATCAATGCGGGGCTGCTGGTGCAGGCGTGCGAGCCGCAACCGCAGGTGCGTCATGTACTGGTGTACGACCACCTGGACCCATGCGCGCCTGCCGGTGCCGCGCCCACGGTACTGGTGCGCCTGCCGGGCGTGCCGGACAACGTCAACCTCGAACACTTCATGGATATCATCGACCCACCCGCGGCCGCCACCGGCCTGCGAGTGTTGCCGTGGCTGCGCGAGCTATCCCGCCAGCCGGTGGCCGGCATCTAGTTCCCACTGCGCAGCGCTGCACGGCGCAGGATACGGCTGCAATACGCACTTGCCCGCGAGTTATGCCCGCGAGCAAGTTCGGTTGAGTCAGCGGGTCTCGCGCAAGCGTTGTGCTGCGCTGCGCAACAGCTGCTCGGTAGTGTCCCAGCCCAGGCAACCGTCGGTGACCGACACGCCGTAGCGCATCGACGCGCCCAAGGGTTGGCAGCCTTCGAACAGGTGGCTTTCGAGCATCATGCCGATCAGCGACGTATCGCCCTGTAAACGTTGCTCCAGTACATCGTTGAACACCGCCGGCTGACGCAGTGGGTCCTTACCACTGTTGGCATGGCTGCAATCGACCATCACCTGTGCCGCTACCTTGGATTTGGCCAGGTCGTGTTTGACCTGCGCCACGCTTTGCGCATCGTAGTTGGGGCCACGGTGGCCGCCGCGCAGTACCAGGTGGGTGTCGGGGTTGCCTGGCGTCTGGATGATCGCCGGGTGCCCCTGGCCGTCGACGCCGAAGTGACGATGGGGGTGGGCCGCCGAACGCATGGCGTCACAGGCAATCGCGACACCGCCATCGGTGCCGTTCTTGAAGCCCACGGGCATGTCCAGGCCGCTGGCCATCTCGCGGTGAATCTGCGATTCGGTGGTGCGCGCGCCAATCGCTACCCAACTGAGCAGGTCATCGAAGTAGCCGGCGGCCATGGGCTGCAGCAGCTCGGTGGCGACCGGCAGGCCCAGGCGCAGCATTTCCCGCATCAACTGGCGCGACAGCGTGAGGCCTGCGGCCATGTCATCGCTGCCATCCAGATGAGGGTCATACGCCAGGCCTTTCCAGCCGATGGTGGTGCGCGGTTTCTCGACATAGGCACGGATCACCAGCAGCATTTGATCGCTGACTTCAAGGGCGAGTTTCTTCAACTTGCGTGCGTATTCCATGGCCGACTCGGAATCGTGGATCGAGCACGGGCCGACGATCACCAGCAGACGTGAATCGTCGCCATTAAGGATGGATCGCACGGCCTGGCGATGGGCGTGGACTTGTTCGACAAGGAATGGGCTGAGCGGCAACTGGTGCTTGAGCTCAAGGGCACTGGGCAGGCGCAGGGTAAGGGCTTCATTGGCGCTGATCAGGCTGGAAACGGGCAGGGCGGTGACGGAGGAGTTCATATTCAAGGCTTCCTGGGCAAGCGGCGGGCGATTCCCGCGCTCAGCCCTACTGGGGTGTTCGACAATTGGCCGTATCGGCGATGTGTGTAGGTTTGCCACCCATGGGCGAACGATCGGAGGCGGCAGGCTGTCCCGAGCGGAGCTGGCTAAATCGCCATGCAGTGAAGGTGTCGTAGCGGTAATAGGTGGCGTCGTTCATGGTGTGATTCCTGTTAAGTGTTGGTGATCAAGCAAAAAATGTAGGCCTGGAAAAACAAAACCCCCGGTCGGGGAGCCGACCGGGGGTTAGATTTCTCTGGCAGGCGACCCCTTGAGTAGTGGCCGCCGATTTCAGGTATCAGGCGCGCCAGTGGCTAAACCAATACCCAAAATAAAAGCTGACAGCTGCGCTCGAACCGCTCACACAGGTAGCCGACAGCGAGCGCTGGGCGCTTGCGGCAGGGCAAATCTGATTGTGGGAAAGGCGCAGCATGTTGTGTCTCCAAAAGATGGAGCGAGCTTACTCGAGGCGCGCGGTTGGATTCAATCGGTAATTTCTATTGCGTAAAGGGACTTACGACTATGGGGCGAGTGCCGATATGCTGTTTACATGTTGATACGCGATGCCCGGACATCCTCATGACCGCCTTGACCCTTGCTGCCGCTCAAACGATTTCCATCCCCGGCGATGTGCCTGCCAATATTCAGCGACACTTGGCGTTCATGCAGGCGGCAGCGCAGCAGGGCGTGCAGCTGTTGGTGTTTCCGGAGCTGTCGCTGACCGGCTATGAACCGTCACTCGCGGCGCGCCTGGCGATCACGCCAGACGCCGTGCAGTTGAGGCCATTGCGTGAGAAGGCCAGGGATCTGCGCTTGACTGCCGTGGTGGGGATGCCGATCCGACCGAGCCCCGACGCCGACGTGATGATTGGCGCGCTGGTGCTGGGGGCGGACGGTTCGCTGGCGGTCTATGCAAAGCAGCATCTGCATCCTGGCGAAGAGGTGGCATTCGTCGCGGGGCCGGGCGGCGAAGCCTTGAAGCTCGGCGGCGAGCAGATTGCGTTAGCGGTGTGCGCAGATTTTACCCATGCCAGCCATCCGCGCGCCGCCGCTCACGCGGGCGCGAGTGTGTATGCCGCCGCAGTGCTGATCAGCGAGGGCGGGTATGCCAAAGACTGCGCGCAGCTTCAAGGCTACGCCGCCGAGCATGGCTTGCTGGTGTTGATGGCCAATCACGGCGGCCCGTCGGGCGGCTGGGCCAGCGCCGGGCGCAGCGCGGTATGGACCGCCGACGGTCAACTGCTCGCCGCTGTGCCCGGTGTGGGTGAGGCGTTATTAGTGGCGCGTTGTGACAACGGCGTATGGGCCGGTCAAGTGGTCGTGTTTTGATGACGTTCAGCCTGCGCGCGGCCGCCGACCTCGACCGAGCCTTCGCCCGAACCCTGACGTATGAGGCAATGCGCCATTACTACGTGCAGTACGGGTTACTGTGGTCCAGCGATGGCTTCGACGTGGCGTGGGGCGGACGAGAGAACTGGCTGATTTGCCAGGACGCGGCGGTGCTCGGCTTTATCAGCCTGAGTCGCGACAGCAAGGCGCTCTATATTCGCGAATTGCATATGCTCGAGACGTTTCGCGGGCTTGGCGCTGGCAGTTGGGTGTTGCAGCAGATGGCCGTCAAAGCGCAATCGCGCGGGCTTTTGCGATTGACTGTGTTCAAGACCAACCCGGCGCGCAGGCTCTACGAGCGTATGGGTTTTAACATCGTCGGTGAGGAGGACTGCTTCTGGCGCATGGAGCGGGTTTGCCGCCCAAGCTAAATCATGCGCAACAGTCTAATAAGCGCATACTGGTCTCAGGAGACAACTTCCTGGCCCTTTTTTTGGCCATCAGCCTCGGAAAGGATGATCCCTTCTTTCATGCCCAGAAGGACCGCTACCTTATGGGCTTCTCCACGTCGTCCCTTTTTGCGCCCAGCGAGCACTTGATAGGTGGTTGCCGGATCGACGCCATGTTCACGGGCGAATGCTTGAACTGACTTTCCTTGATGTTCCAGCCAGGCTTTGGCTTGTGCAGCAGTGCGGATTCCGGGCATAGTTCAAAACCGTTCAAGTTCGTTTGACGAAGAGATGAGAGTGTCACCTCTTGGGGTGTGCCAACTAGGATCATACATCCAAATGAGTGGAATCGGTTCGCGTTTGAGGCAAGAAAGAGAGCGACTTGGCCTGTCGCAGAAAGTTTTCGGTGAAATAGGAGGCGTCGAAGCCAACGCGCAGGGTAAATACGAAAACGGCGGGCGGGCGCCTAAGGCCGACTATTTGTCACGCGTCGCCGCAAAGGGCGTGGATGTGCTTTATGTGTTGACCGGCACGGCCACGCCGATCCAGCTCGACAATCTGAGCCAGATTGAAGAGAAAGTATTGGGTGACTACCGTGCGATGTTCAAGGAGGATCAGGATGCAATTCGTCGCCTCACCTCCACCCTGGCCGAACATTGCGCCTCAGTGAGCGGAAAACTCAAGGTTCAGCCTTCGGAATCCTGACCTTTCGCCCAGCAAATCCGGCCATCCGCCCCTTGGCGGATGGCGTCTGCTTATTCAAACTCCATATATATGACGCGTGCAGCTAGGTCTGCGCCTTGGTTTTTTGCTAAGGTGTTCAGCAACCTATAAGACCATATCGCGAGGTGTCTGCTTGATTAGGGTGCTAGTAGTCGATGACCATGATCTCGTTCGTACAG
>Ga0182008_10003072_pt1 | contig 10250 bp, 8 predicted proteins | sample Sormic07211129_1_FD_120482 | JGI IMG/M metagenome (GOLD analysis project Ga0182008, IMG submission 120482) | Rhizosphere microbial communities from Sorghum bicolor, Mead, Nebraska, USA - 072115-129_1 metaG | ecosystem: Host-associated > Plants > Roots > Rhizosphere | place: USA: Nebraska...
GTGGACACGCGGCCGAACTGCGGCAACATGCTATCGGGCGTCGCGCCTTTCGCGATCGAGCAGGGCCTGGTGCCGGCCAGGAACGGCACCACCCTCGTTCGCGTGCACAACGTCAACACCGGCTCGCGCATCGACGTGACGGTGCACACCCCTGGCGGTCGCGTGACGTACGAAGGCGATGCGCGCATCGACGGGGTGGCGGGCACGGCGGCGCCGATCCTGCTGAACTTCCTGGACGCCTGGGGCGCGGTCACGGGCCAGGTCTTCCCGACCGGCAGGCGCATCGACACGATCGACGGCGTGGAGGTGACCTGCATCGACGCCGCCATGCCGTTGATGATCGTGCGCGCCAGCGACCTGGGCCTCACCGGGCGCGAGAAGCCCGCCGCGCTCGACGCCAACATCGGACTGCTCGAGCGCCTCGAGACGCTGCGACTGGAGGCGGGCCGCAGGATGGGCCTGGGCGACGTGTCTGACAGCGTCGTGCCAAAGCCGGTGCTCGTGAGCGCGGGCGATACGGACGACAGCATCACCTCGCGCTACTTCACGCCGCGCAAGTGCCACGCCTCGCATGCGGTGACGGGCGCCATCGGCGTGGCGAGCGCCTTCGCGCTGCCGGGAACGGTCGCCAGCGGCGTCGCGCGCGCCGCCGGAACCCACAGGCTGGTCGTGCTGCATCCGGCGGGGCAGATCGACATCGAGGTCGAGCTCAAGGGCACCGGCGACACCGCCGCGGTGGATCGCGCCGCGCTCCTGCGCACGGCGCGCAAGATCATGCAGGGCGAGATGTACCTGCCCGACTACGTGTTCTCGCGGCCGCAGCCGCAGGCCGCGAGCACTTCCCGGTTCCCGCACAAGGCGCTGACGATCATCGTGCCCACGCGCGCAGGCGGCGGCAACGACACGATGGCCCGCATCATCGCGGCGAAGCTCGGGCCGCTGCTCGGCCAGGATATCCTGGTCGACAACCGCGCCGGAGCCAACGGAGCCATCGCCAGCGAGTACGTGGCCAGGGCAACGCCGGACGGCCACACGCTGATGTTCGGCTATGTCGGCACCCACGCGATGAACCCCGCGCTGCAGAAGCTGGCCTACGATCCGGCCGCCGATTTCGAGCCGGTAGGGCTCGTGGGCTCTTCCTCGACCCTGATGGTCGCCCATCCGGACGCGGGCATACCGCAAGTGCAGCAACTGATCGAGCGGCTGAAGACGACACCCCGCAGCCTAAGCTACGCCTCCGCCGGTGACGGCACGCCGCCGCATTTCGCGGCCGAGCTCTTTCAGCTCAGCAGCGGCACTTCGATGGCCAGCACGACCTGCGAGGGTGCCGCGCCTGCGATCGCGGAGACGGTGCAAGGCCGCTCGCAGATCATGTTCCCGAGCCTGTTCACGGCCTATCCGTTCATCCGCGCAGCCCAGTTGTGGGCCCTGGCCGTGGCGGGCTCGAAACGCCTCGCCGCCCTGCCGGACGTGCCGACACTTTCGGAGCTGGGTGTCACTGGGGTGGATGTCGTCCAATGGTATGGACTGTTTGCGCCGGCGGGCACGCCCGCCGCGGTCGTCTCGCACCTCAATCAGGCGCTGAACGAGGTGCTGGCCGATCCGGACGTCGTCCGGCGCTTCGAGAGCCAAGGCGCGCTGGTCGAGCCCGGCAGCCCCGACGCACTCGCGCTGCGGATGAAGTCGGACCTGGCGCGCTGGCGCGAAGTCGTGCGTCAGGCCGGCATTGCGCCGAAGGAACAGCGCCAGTTCGCGCTGGATTGATCCGCCGCGCCGTAGCTACGGCCCTGCGGAGGCCACCAGCGCAAACATGGTGCGCACGGGCTTCATGAAATAAGGCCGCACGCGATCGCTCCAGGTCGTCATCGTTGTTCCAGAAGCGCTGGGCGCGTATGCAGCCCCGCGCCGCAGCCAGCGCGGGCAGGTGCCCCCGGTCGTACCAGCGCAACAGTTCGAGACCCCAGCCGGGCTCGGGCTTCATCTCGACAACGTAGTGGAAGCGCGGTCGCGTCCGCTGGCTCCAATCCAGGCCTTGCCGGTCTCCTTGGCAAGCTCGATCGGGCATCCGACAAGGGATTTTCCGAGCGCAGCACCGGCGAGTGGTTCGCGAAACGGGATGCAAGTTGCATGATGATTTCTCCTGACGAAGTTGGCTGTTGAAAACAGCCTCACCGGATTCCTAGATTCGGAGCCCTCTTCGGGTCTTCCGGTGGGGTCGGCACGAAGAACCCGGTTGGCCTCGTTGCCACCGTCTTTCCTGAGTTCATCGCCCGCGGCCACAGGAGCGCGTGCCGGGTCGCCGTCAAGGAAGAAGCGCCAGGGGTGGTGCGGCCCGCAACCGAAGGCGAGGACACGGCCTGGCGCGCCTTGACGGCGACCCGGCGCGCGCTACGGTCGCGGACAAGGTGATGAGGGAAGGAAAGATGGCTGGACAGGCAATGGCCGCCTTCGTCGCAGACCCCACGCAAGCGAAGCGCGCAGGCCCGGATCAGCGAACCGGGCCGAAGGCGTCAGCCGAGCGGCGCGAGGGAACGATGGAAGCCCAGAGGGGCGAGACGCCAGGGGTGGCTCGATGCGCATGCACGACAGCGCGGCCGGCCATCACCGCCACGGCCGGAGACGCCCTGCGTCAGCCAGAATGACATTCGCCGGATATTTCGACGAACTGATTCGCCCACTCAAAATCGATGCTCAAGCCCGACTCTCTCGATCCACTGTTCTCGTTGCTGCAGGAAATGACGCTGGTTCAGCGCGAAGACAGCGCGTTTCAGCCCTCTGCGCAAATGCGTCGCCTGGAAAAGGCGATCCTCTGCGGCTACTTGGCCACCATGGCACTACTGCTGAGTGCCGCATGGGGGCGGCACGCATGGCCTTCGCAAAAGCTCGCTGCCAGCGTCTCCCCGCTCTATACCGTCATGCTCCTGTTTGGACTGGCTTATCTGCTGACCGCCACCTTCAATGTGGGGCATCTGCTCTGGCGTCATCGCAGGCAACGGTTTCCCGGGCTGCTCGCGCGCATCAAGCTCGACATTCAGGCCGATGCAGACTTTCTGACCCAGTTCGGCAGCTACGACAAGGCGACGCTGGAATATGCGCTGCTGCAGTACCGCCACCGATGGGACATCTTCGATGGGCGGGTCGGCCTGCTCACAGGCGACTTGCGAAAGCTCGGCCTGTTCCCCGCATTGACGGCGTCAGCCATGGCGGCGTCGACATTGCTCAAGTACGACAGCAACATGTACCTGTGGATGCCATTGATATTGGCGGCCTGTTTCTACCTCGTGGCCTTCCACGCCCATGGCCGGCGTGAGCGACCCCAGCAGGTGGTAGACCTGCTCGACTATGCCGTTCGCCACGCGAAGGTCGAAGCCGAAACTGGCCGGGCGTCCCGCCGGAGAGTGGGGCCTTCGCGAATAAGGGCAGCCCGAGTTCCACAAACAACAGGATCTTCGCCCCCGGCCATGGTCGGGTGATCAAGCGCCGGCAGCTCCGCCAGCGCCAGTGTGCTCTTGAGCGTCTGCGTCAACAGCCCACCCGCCAGCGACGGCTCGGCGACGCTCATCGGTTTGGCCGGGAGCCTTCGTTTTATCTGACGATGGAGATGTGCGTGAAACGATCCGAACTGTATGCCTTGGTCTGGCAGACACCGCTTCGCCATCTGGGGCCGAATCTCGGCCTGTCCGATGTCGGACTCTCCAAGCTCTGCCGCCGATACAACATCCCTGTTCCACCAGTTGGCTATTGGACCCGTCTCGCGGCCGGCAAGATCTGTGTGCAGGCCCCGCTGCCGCCTTCCGACGTCGATCACGAAATCCACCTGCCGGAGAAAGACACCACGGCGGCCCGCTCCTCCGACGCCACGAGGATTCAGCAGGTCCAGCAGGCGTTTTCCCGGGCCAAGGACGCCGTTGCGCTGCAGCCCATCGATGTACCGCCCTCACTCGACCACTGCCACGCACTGGTGGCGAAGACCACTCGCTTCTTCCAATCCATCGAGCGCGATGAGGCGAAGTTGGCAGTGGAGGCGGAAGGAGCCAGACGGCTGCGCAAGCCCTTCTTCGGCGCCATGTCGAGCCACAGGATGTCCTCGGGCCGATACACCTCCGGCAGCGGCTGCCTGCGCATCACCGCGACCTTGACCCACATCGACTGGATTCTCCGTTTCCACGAAGCGCTCATCCGTGGACTGATCGCAGGAGGCTGTCAGGTCGTCGCTGGCCGGGGAGACACATCGAACACGGTTGAGATCCGGCGCGCGGGCGGCGCCATCAGGCTGAACTTCTCCGAACAGGTGGAGAAGATCGCGCAACCCAAGCGCCAAGATTTCCTCCTTCATCGGGATGAGTACAGGGCCCTCGATGGCTACAAGCTGAAGCTGGAGAGAGACTGGCACGTCATCGCCCGCCAGTGGACAGGCAGCCGCGAACAACTGGAGCAGCAACTCCCGGAGATCACACGCGCCCTGATCGCATTCCCGGAAGCCGAAGCGCTCAGGTCCAAGCTGCTGGCCGAAGAAGCCGCCATCCGACGAAAGCAGGAGCGGGAAGCAGCCCAGGCACACAACATCGCGATGGCCGCAGAGCAGGCGCGTGCCCAGCGCCGCGAGGCGCGGGCGAATCAACTGCCTCGCGCCGTCGCGGTCGGCCAATCCCTGACGGCCTATCACAGTGCCCTGAATGTGCTGTCGCGCCTGGAGGGGATCGCCAGCGATCAACCCGAGGATGACGCACTGCGCACATGGATCGCCCTTCTGCGAAGCAGTCTCAAGGACCCCGTGCATGAGTTGGCCGACGCGTTGCGTGCCGAAGCGATGCAGCCGGCACGGCCGCTTTGGTGGCCGGAATGAGGCGCGCCCCAGACCACATCACCCCAACCTTCGCAGAAACGATCGGAACCCAACATGACCGAAAACCACCGAGTCCTTGCGCACATTCTCATCGAGATGAACCCGCTCGCGGACCAGGGCGCGGAGGCCACCAAGGCCGCACTGCGATCGGCAATTCAGGTGGGGTTGAACGCCCGGGTTTTGGAGCTGCACGTCTACCCGATCGCCGCGGAAGATGGTGCACGTCATGTGAAGGCACAGATACCGCACTCAGAACCCTCGGACCGTGACCAGGTCGTCGAAGAGTATGTGCACAGCGGCATGCGGGTGCAGATCTTTCGCAATGCAGGGCCCAAATCGCCGCCCACCTACTTCGCCGTGGTCGTGAACCCGAACGTGAAGAACCCCAGCGGAGCGGTTCTCCACGCAAAGTCCTACGCCGAACTGAAGCAAGTCGCCGAAGCACGAGCCGAGCGCAAGGCGTTCCTGCTGCAAAGGAAGAAGGGAGGAAACTGAAGGGTATCGGCCCAACACCCACTTTGGTCAGTGTGCACGAAGGTTCGCCATGTGCTGAGCGCCCTTTTCGAATCGCACGCCCCCGCTCCGGTACGCCTCGCATCGCTACAGCGAGTCGGTCTCGAAGGACATCCCTGGCAACCTACGGACGTCCCGCAACGGCATTGGACGCGCTGCGGAAGAACCGAAAGGCAATGCTCATGCGAGCCCAAACCAACCATGAATCGAGCGCGTTCGTCGCCACCGACCTCACGGCTCAACGAGCCCGGCAAGCGGCACGTCTGCTGCAGGAGGCGCTCACGCTCCTCTGCTCCGACTCAACGATGCCGCTGGCGCAGACGATCAAGCGCGCCCCCGACAGGCTTCTCAGACTGCCTGAAGTCGAGCACCTCACCGGCCTGCGCAGGTCAGCCATCTACGAACAAATGCGCAGGGGGATTTTTCCGCTATCGGTGAAAGCCGGTCAGCGCACCGCGGCATGGCCAGAGAGCGCAGTGCAATCGTGGATCGCGGAGCGCATGAACGGGCGCACGACTTGATTCGATGAACCGGACCGAGCCGCCCGGACGGCGCGAACCTGCCCTTGGCAACCCGTCGGGCGCATCCTTCACGCCAGCGGACAGGCCCCTCCCGGAGACTGCTTCCCCTCGCAGGGAACTGGTGCTCCCCACCCATCGGCGACATCCGCTAACCTGGCTTCTCTGCCACAAGGCTGCCGGCTGGCTCCGCACTGGGGTGCCCCCGAAGAAAGCCCCACAGCGGAGGGCATGTCGGCAGGAAGCACGGTGGTCAATAGAGGCTCGGATCGCATACGATGACCACGACGATGCCACTGATACGGACCTGAAGTGATTGATCTTGACCGATTCGATTTTGAGGTGGAATGCCCCAAATGCAGCTTCGCTACGAAGATTTTCTACCGAGACGCACGGCTTCGGGACGTACTCATTTGCCGTGGCTGCAAGGCGAACATTCAGCTGAATGACCATATGAACGAGTGCCGCAAAGCCCGGCGGCAGTTCCACACGGTGATGCAAGAACTCGAAAACGCAATCGCCAAGCTCAACAACATTACCATCAGGCTTTGACAATGGACTCCGCCTACCTACAGCGCATCCGCTTCCAGCTACAGAAGCGCTTCCGGCGCCTCAACTCATGCTCCTACCTGCTGTTTCACAGTTCGATCGTGCAGTTTTGGGCCTACTTGCAAGCCCAGCCATTGACGGCAGGAATTCTCGCAAAGCTTGAAGCAGAAGCCGCGCCATACACCGCCGAGATTGCGGCCATCACGAGGAATCACGAGATTGCCGAGTTCACAACGGAAGCTGAACAGTTCGGCTTCGTCTACCGTGTCATGCAGCACTGCGCCCTGCAGCCTCTAGCAAATCATCTAGGCCCAGAAGTCAACATTGGCCATGCTCTCTCAAACGAGAGGAAGCACGACGAGGCGCTCAACCAGTTTCGCGAGATGTTCCTTGAACCGTTGTATGAGTATGTCGACGACGCACTCGACCAACAGGGTGCGGTCCTCTCTTTGTTGGTTAAGTACAAACGCAAGGTAGAGTGGTTCGAGCGCGAAGTGCTTGCGGGGCTGGCAGCTGGAGATGAGAGAAAGCTCGCGAGGCACCTTTATGCCTACCTCTTCGATCAGGGGCTCGATTTCCACGTTGAACCTCAGTCTGTATCTGGAGAAGCGGACCTCGTGGCACCTGAGCTGGTCCTGGACGCCAAGGTCTTCGATGGTGGCCGACGCGGCATCTCGTATCTCGCAAGCGGTGTGCACCAAGTTCATACCTATGCACGGGACTTCAACCAGGAAGTCGGGTACTTAGTTGTTTACAAGACCTGCCCGGAGACGCTGGACTTCCCTTTCGCGGTGTCCGGGCAACTTGCACCCTGCCTGACCGTTGGCGGTAAGACGATTTACATCTTTGTCGTCGACATCTGTCACTACGAGTCGAGCGCGTCAAAGCGAGGCGTGATGAAGGTCCACACAATTGACCAGGACTACCTGTTGCGCATCGCCACTGAGGCGACGCCGACATCTGCGGGTTATTCAGACCCCGCCAGTTAGAGGCCGATGCCGCCCCTCGCGCAAGCTGTCGTGGCACCCAAGACCTCGCGGTCCGCCCCGAGGCACGGGAAGCCGCCGTTCGCTGGCGAAGGTTGATGGTCGCGCCTAGACCGAAAGCTACCAAATCAATCGTCACGACATTGACCCGTCACACACTCCGACGTGTCTCGCCTCAACGCCAAAAAGAGTCGGGCTCGTCCTTCAAAGTTCGTTGGGCACAGCTGAGACGTTGCAGACGAGCGACCACAGCCGCGACGAGCTTCGTTGCAAACTCAGGCGGGCGGAAGCCAAGGAGAGGATGTGAAGACAGAAATGATCGGCCGCAAGCCAGTCACCACGATTCAGCCAGAAACCAAGCGCAAGCTTCTCCACGTCATTGGGAAGCTTGCATCCCACGCGAAAACGCCGGCGCTGGGCCGTTGGAAGATGCTCTCGGACGAAGAACTCTGGAGCCACATCGTCTCGCAAGTCTGCGTGATGGGCTCGGCCGTGCCGATGGAGAAGCTTCATCGCATTGGCAATCGTTTCGAGTTCGAGTCGGCTCTCTCCCTCAGCACGCTCTCGACCAAGCGAGACAAGGGTACGTACATCGAGAATCAACTCGCGAAGTTCAAAGCGACCCGGTTCAGGAACAAGGCCGCTCGACGCCTGGCAGCCGCGGTCGCCAACCCAAGCATCGTTCGAGGCACTCGTGTTGTGCTTCTGGAGGGTCTTCCGCGTGACGGCCCTGATGCAACGCGTGAAGAGCTGCTCAAGCGCTCGAAGCTTCTATTCAAGCGCAAGAGTGTCTCTGACCTCATGATTACAGTGGGACTTTCGCACGACGTAATCGCGCTCGACCAGCGAGTGGTTGGCCTTCTGAACACTCACCTCGGGTACAACCGCAAGTTCTCAAATCTGCAATCGAGTCGCTCGATATACCTGTCTGTCGAGGACTGCCTCAGGGGTGTCTGCAAAGAAGCCAACGTCACGCTGGGTAACCTCGACCGAATGCTGTTCGCCTTCGCTGGATTGACCGCCGTCGAATACCTCATGGACTTTGACCTTCCAAGGTAGACGGCTCGCGGCGAGCTGACGCGTCGACCTACGCGCATCAGAAGCCGTGAACGTCTTCCAAAAGCAGTCGCTTGTCGACGTTTGCTCCTGGCCCGAGGCTTTCCGTTCGCTACAGCGCAGGAAGCTGATGTTCGCCTCTTGGAACGGATTAGTGAAGGGCCGCTTTCCGCAGCGGTGACGCGTGACGCCCTCGACAAAGAACGGTCGTCGGCGGCGCTTTACGGCGGATCGGGAAGGCCGTACTAACACCCGGCTAGGGCCGATCTCATGCGGCAGCTTTCAACTCAACCGCCGGAGAACCCGCTTTGGCAGCCAGCACATCCAGATAGTCCGCCCACCGCTGGAGCATCACGGTGCGCTGCTTGAGGTATTGCGTACGGTTGTAGGCGCGCCCATTGGCGTCCTTGACGGCGTGCGCCAACTGGGCTTCGATCACCAACGGGTCGACCTCCAGCGTTTCAGCCAGCAGGGTCCTGGCTGTCGCCCGAAAGCCATGAACCGTCTGCACGGTCGGGCCGTACCCCAAGGTTAGAAGCGCTGCACGCAGGGTGTTGTCCGAGATCGGCCGCTCATGACTGCGCTCACCCGGGAAGACCAGCGTACTGCGGCCCGTAATGGGGTGCAGCTTGCGCAGCAGTTCCACAGCCTGCCTGGGCAAAGGCACCAAGTGTGGATCACCATGTTGCTTGCCATCGATGCGCCGCTTCATCCGCGCAGCGGGCACCGTCCAGAGCGCGCCGTCGAGATCGATCTCGGCCCAGGCTGCGGCCCGAAGTTCGTTGGGGCGTTGAAAAAGCATGGGCGCCAGTTGAAGCGCCGTGCGCACGATGGCTCCGCCTTGGTAGCCCCGGATGACACGTATCAGCGTCCCCAACTGGGCCGGATCGGTGATCGCCGCGAAGTGCCGCGTCTTGTGGGGCGTAAGTGCTCCCTTGAGATCCACCGTGATATCGCGCGGCGCCCGCGCGGTGGCGACCGCGTAGCGCCACACCGCCCGTGCCGTCATCAGCACGCGGCCGGCCACGTCGAGAGCGCCACGCTCCTCGACACGGCGCAGGGCCGCCAACAACTCGATGGCCTCGATTTCGCTGATGCGACGAGTAGCGAAATACGGAAACAGGTCCTTTTCCAGGTTGCGCTTCTCGCGCGTGGCGTAGTGGCCGCTCCAGCGCTCATGGTGCTTGTCGAACCACTCGAGCGCCGTCTCTCGAAAGGTATCGCCGGTGTTCACGGCCGCCTTGAGCTTGACGACCTGGCGCGCCTGTATGGGATTGATTCCGGAAGCCTTCTGGGCCTTGGCGGCGTCACGGGCCTTCCTCGCCGCCGCAAGGCTCACGTCGGGATAGGAGCCCAAGGCGAATTTTTTCTCGACCCCCGCGATCCTGAACTTCCAGAACCATCGGCGAGAACCCGAGGCCGAAACCTCCAGATAGAGGCCGCCCGCATCGGCGTAGCGTGCCTGCTTTCGGTCAGGTGGACAGGAGGCGTTGCGGCATGCGGCATCGGTCAACGGCATGGGGTACATCCATGGGGGTGGGGGTACAAAACCGCCATCCCAGGGGGTTCAGGCGGTTTGTACCCCCTTTTGTACCCCCACTTGGCGCTGGCAGTCACCGGATTTCAGTGTATGCCAGCGGATGCGATTCGCCCAGTTCCCCAATGAAAAAGGGCGTCCGGTGGATGAAACCGGACGCCCTTGGACGTTTTATTGGTCGGTGTGAAAGGATTCGAACCTTCGACCCCTTGCACCCCATGCAAGTGCGCTACCAGGCTGCGCCA
>Ga0182008_10003073_pt1 | contig 10249 bp, 11 predicted proteins | sample Sormic07211129_1_FD_120482 | JGI IMG/M metagenome (GOLD analysis project Ga0182008, IMG submission 120482) | Rhizosphere microbial communities from Sorghum bicolor, Mead, Nebraska, USA - 072115-129_1 metaG | ecosystem: Host-associated > Plants > Roots > Rhizosphere | place: USA: Nebraska...
ATGCGTTGAGTTTACAATATGCTTTAAATTAGTACCTCGAATGATATCATCGATGACTATTTCCTTTTGAAAGGAAGGAAAATCGTTTCTTGTTTTCAAGACATCTATAGCCTTGAGCTGCCAGAAGTTCGCAAGAGCATCCTCGAGTGTTTTTACATGTGCATTATAAATTAGAGACCCTAAAGTTGTAGTTCTATAAAAAGTGTCGCGTTTTTCAACTAGCCCTGCCTCCCGCAGACGCTTTAGTCTGACATAAAATTGCTTCTTGCTTATTTGGCCGATATAATTTTTAGAAGATGCTCTGAGGCCGGAATATGCTGATTTAAGAATGTTCGCAGATATTCTGTCTGATAAGATTGAGAATATCTCCTCGCTCGTTACGGTCTCAGGCATAACCTCTTTAGAGCGACTTCATATATATATTTAAGGCATACCAAAAAAGGCTAATTCCTATGTTTCGCGTTTACGACCACTCAAGGTATCCAAAATATTTATATAATTTTATACCACACTTTATAGTTAGCCATGTGCTCTATTTAATGAGTTTGTCCTTCATTATGCTTGTTTTTTCACTCTAATTCTAATTTTGTTGCTTATTAATACATCTTAGGCAATGGTGTGTCGTTTTTGTCGTAGCTTAATTATGGGTTTAATAAGAGATTGTCATATTTTATCTAAGAGATTTGCAATAGCTGACTGTATTCTTGATGCTTATCTTAATTGACAGTTCGAAAATATATTAGTAGATATGGATAATGGCACTACGACAGGCGGTAGCTATCAAAAACTATCTGATCAAGAAATTAAGCATCAAGTTAAGAACCTAGAAGGATGGAAGGTCGTGAATGGTAAACTTAACCGCACTTTTGAATTTAGCAGCTTTGTAAGGCTATGGAGGCTGAAAAGATGAATCACCATCCAGAATGGTTTAATGTATATAGCAAGCTTAGCATTGACTTGGTAACACATGATATCGGTGGCATAAGCAATTACGATATCAAACTGGCAGGCGTAATTAGCAAACTATACAATGAGAATGACTGAATCACTGTGAATAAAAACTTACGGCTATGCCTTCTTTGAAAAGAATACAAGATTGGTGGTGGCAGAAACAGAAGCATTATAACGAGACAAATTCTAGCATGTCGATTACCAAAATTCACAAATAACAAGATAATTTATTTTTCTGCTCCGATAACTTTGATGTAGAGAGGATCTTAGCGATTCCATTTTGAAAAGCAGCTAAGTGCCGGAAAAATATAACAAATTTATTATAAGTTGTTACCCCACGGGGAACCGCATTACCACCAAGCTGAACCCCCTTTGCTTACAACGACGCGTATATATATATCAAGTATACTTTATTTTATATTCAGTGGGGCGAAATAGTCTGTGTCATTTTGGACATTTTTGCGTAAGCAAGCAGCGCAGCAACGGTCTTACAATCTTCAATTCCTCCAGCAATGCATTTCCTTATAGCTGTCGTCAGCTTCATGGACCGCACGGTGATATTCTCTTCATCGTCATCTCTATGCGTTCTCAAGTCTTTTACTTTCCTTAGATGTGTTGCAACAAATACATACATTAGCTCTGTGTTATATCCTGGAGATAGATACCATCTCAATATGGGAAGTAATTTTCCTACGTATCCTATCTCTTCGTGCATTTCTCTAAGCGCCGCCTCTTTTGGAGTCTCGCCTTTTTCTATTTTACCTGCGGGGATTTCTAATGTATATTTATTAGCGGCATGACGATATTGTGCTACAAAAAGCACACGTCTCCCTCGCAGGATTGGGACCAAACCCACAGAAGGTGAATGTTCGATAATTTCCTTTTCGATCACCTTGTTATTGAGCTCATATCTATCTATTCTGACCGAGATGTTGCCTTCGTAAATCTTGTTAGTCGACAAAAGTCGTATTCTTTCGGTGGCCAAAACTTCTTTTTCCTTTGCAATATCATAACGGCTGACATATTATCTAAACATAACACGTTGCTCCGTGATTAGGTATATTTCTTTAACGTGAGCCCATTACATATTCGCTGTGATATATACATATAGTTATTATAAATTGCTTGTATAATCTTATCACCTTCTTTACCGCTAGAATGCTGGGGCTCATTAGATCGAGCTTATGGTAAATAGATATGATAAACTCCAAGCAATGAGACATCCACTATCGAAAAATCGAGTTAATTTTATATGTTAATTTACCATCTGAACCATGTGCAGCATTTTGTTAGCGATGAAAATGATATAGTGATACCTAAATCAGTCAGACCTATAATAGATTACGAAGAGACTCAGCTTGGCGACAGAAAGGGTGCCACTAGGCAGTTTCGTCTTGGCAATCTTCACGTTCGGGAATATAATGAATATTATACTGCCCATGTGGATAAAATCGATCCAAAAAAGGATGCTTTAGGGCACCTCTTGTTTGACGCTCCACAATATTTGGTGGCTATTTTAGCTGCAATTTCTGTCGGAACACGTGTGGCTAGCATCATACATAACAATAACAAAAATATCGTTAAAAAGAGTCGATATCAATCGAATAATGAAATATTCGCGGGTTGCATTGCAGATTCAATAGCAGGTTCCGCGTCATATTTCGTGGGCATTATTGTTAAGGGAATAATAAAGAGGATCGAGTGTACAGAATCCATTTGAAACCTTCAGAGCAGATACGAAGAGGGCGACAAAAAATACCTATAGGCGGTATACCCGACAAAAAAAACGCGAATGGGTATAAATCTCGCTCAAAGATAAGTATTTTAAAAGTCGTCATTATGCTTTTACCATGTATAATCAGTTTTAGAAAAGATAGACGCGAATGGGTTAGACGGGAGGGAAAAAACGTCGACATAAACAGATACAAAAAGCATGCAGAGAAGCTGCTTAAAACCTTCATTGCGCTCGGTCCGTCCTATATAAAATTGGGGCAGTGGCTTTCTACACGTGCCGATATTTTGCCAATGCCATATTTAGAAGTACTTGCAAGGCTTCAAGACAACGTCCCTCCTGACCAATTCGTAAAAGTAAGACCCATTATTGAAAATGAGCTTGGAAAAATCGACAGTATGTTTGAAACTTTCGATACATCAGCCATCTCTGGGGCAAGCCTTGGTCAAGTATATCGTGCAAAATATAATGGCACGCAAGTCATCGTAAAGGTAAGTAGACCAAACATAGAAGATGTTATCGAAAAAGATATCTATATATTAAAAAAAATTCTACCGCTTGGTACTCGTTTTATAGATCCCAATCTACGATTCTCAGCAGAGGGTATGCTTTCACAATTCATTGAAACTATCCACGAGGAAATGGATTATAGGGTTGAAGCAGAAAATTTGATTGCTATTAAGCGCAATCTTAGAAATGATCGTAAGATACGTATACCCAATGTGTTTTTAGATCGAACATCCAAACACGTTCTTACGCTAGAATATGTCCCCGGAACAAAGATCACAGATATAGCCAGTCTGGATGCGAAGGGCATTAATCGAGAGGAACTTGTGATTAGCATACATCATATATTTTTTAAAATGTTATTGCGTCACAGTATTTTTCACGCAGATCCGCACCCGGGCAACATATCGGTGGATGATGATGGAACGATAATTCTGTACGATTATGGTATGGTAGGAAGGCTGGATAATGAAACTCGAGTTAGGTTGGTCAGGCTTTACCTTGGGCTGATAGAGAAAGACCCTTCAAGAACAGTTGACGTCTTAATTGAACTTGGTACATTAGAACCCGGTCTGAATCGTTATGTCGTAGAGAAAGGAATTGACCTAAGCATCCAATCTATGTACGGTAAGCAAGTCGATAAGATGGAAGTAAAAGCTTTGATGGACCTTTCTAATAAAACGATGGCTAAATTTCCATTTCGGCTGCCGAAGAACCTCGCATTGTACATGCGCATGACCTCGATCATAGAAGGAATTTACCATCATCATCGAGTGAGATTTCACTTTGTGAAGGTTCTTAAGAATTTGCTTGAAGAAGAAGGACTATTAAAAGAGGCTTATGTCGAGGAAATAAGAGTGTCATTCAAACGATTTGCTAAGGGCATTGAGGCATCACTCAGCGTTGCGCCTTTACTCAAAACATATCTGGAAACACAACAACAGCATCAAAGTAGACAACAGAGGAGTTACAATTTTTTTGGAGGAATCATATTTGCATCTGCATTATTCATTGGATCTGCAATAATATTACCGTACCAGAACAACTTGGCATATGGAGGATTTGCTGCCTCTGCAATCACTATTTTGACAATGACTTTTTTAAGAACGAGACCACGGATTTGATAAATATTCAAAATTAAAGTGCTCTAGTCATATGGGTTTTCTCATCTGATGACAAATTTGAGCTGACATCTTGACTTTTTACAATAGTCTTCTGAATCTGATATTCTTGTCATTATAAAATGAAATCCTATTATACAGATGATTTATCATAATTTTGGCAGTTGCAACAGTTGATACAAATAGCCTTCTACGTCTCTAGCATGAGCAGCTTTACAGGCATTTCATGGTCCTTAATAGTAAATAATGCTACATTCTATGCATTAAATGCAACTCTTATAGGACATCCTTGTCGCTTACTACAATTATTTTGTAGCAGCCTTACTTTTATTCGGAGCAGGTTTGCTAACAAATATGAAATGCACAGAAGTACCTTGCCAATTATGATGTGGAGGAAGATGTAATGTAATGCAAACCAAAACCAATGCAAAAACAAAGCCGAGCATAACGTACTATTGCAATAATAATGCAGACATATACAAATGTGCGTCAGTAGTAAGTTCTGGAGGAATAGTTGTCTATCCTACTGATACAATTTATGGAATAGGCTGTGATCCATACAATGACGTTTCAGTTCAAAGGATTTTTAAGATAAAGGCTAGGAATAGAAGAAAACCACTGCCTATCTTGGCCGGAAGGCTAGAGGATGTTGAGAAAATTGTGTTACTTGGCAAAATAGGAAAGCTGCTAGCCAGGAAGTATTGGCCGGGCGCACTTACCATTGTATCTCCCCTCAAAGATAACAATATTTCAACTCATTTGACTGCCGGAAAAAGGAGTATTGGAGTTCGAATCCCAAATAATAACTGTATTCTGCAATTGCTGAAACATTGTAAATATCTAGCAGGTACGAGTGCCAATACTTCAGGCCAAAAGCCACCTCTGAGTGCCTTAGAAGTTATGTCATCTTCTTTACACCATTTTGATGCACTTCTCGATGGAGGAACAGTTAATAAAGGAATGGAATCCACCATAATCGATATAGTTGATCCTGTTGCTCCGAAGATTATTAGAGAAGGAGCAATAAAATCAGAACAACTTCGCAAAGTGCTTCCTATAATAGGCCCGTAGTTATAATTATACCTTCATGACAGCAATCAAATTCAATATAATAGCTTCTACCTTCAAATATGGAGAAGAGGACGCACAAGAAGAACTATTAGGACTTCTTGAATTACTAGGAGACCATCAGCCAGATGCAGAAATTACAAATATCAATGGTATCGTGGTTGCATATACCAACCTTGGTCTTTTTCAAGTCATAGATTCATTGCGGCGATTGGTAAAAAATGAACCTTGGCAGGTTCGTTATATCCTAAGACTAATACCAATAGAATTGATGGTGCGTACCAAACTTGAGGATATAGCTATTGCCGTAAAAATCCTTACACCAAAAATGCATCCTCAGGATACATTTAGAATAACAGTAGAAAAAAGGCATACAGTTTTGACCCCTGCCGATATAATTGCGACACTCGCAAGTAAAATTGACAATAGAGTTAAATTGAAAAATCCAGATTGGATTGTACTTGTCGAAATTATTGGGGCTTTTGCTGGGGTTTCAATATTAAGGCCCAACCAAATTTTTAGATCAGTAATAGAAAAGCGAAACAGTAGTAAATCGTACTAACGGCAATTTTGGTTACAACGATACTATGGTGTGATAAGGCATGATTTTTCACAGATAAATCTCATGAAGGTAGAAGCATCATCGCCATTGAACAAAGCTGATCGATACTTAAGACCTATTTTGGATGAGATCATCATTCTCTTTTCATCATTGGGCTTCAAAACAGATTGGTCTACATCAAAGGACCTATTGATATGCTGATTAACCTTAAACACTTCGTTCTTGTCTTCAGCAAAGATAACAAAGCAACAGTTAAAATCACTTTTGATACCGCCATACTTCAGGCCGGCTGATATCTGGTTGGTGTAGGATAGTCTTAGCAAAAGATCTATTTCAGGATTTTTTGCGATCATAATTCTTCTTCTTTTGGATTCCAAGGTTACTTTCATGACTTCAATTAAATGCTCAATGCCATAGATGATATTCGCATCAATAGCTTGCACTGAAACCTGACCCGATATACCACGCAAATCGTCAACGATCACGCCTGTATCCTTTGCTTCAATTGCCTTAGTACCAATAATTAATACAAACGTAGTACCTAATTTGTAGAATTGTCTCTCACTTTTCATTATATGGATTCAATTTTATAGGACTAATTCATATTGTATATGCATATCAAGCAATGATGTAGTTAGGCTTTTTATAAATCTATCATATGCTCTCTATTTTGAAAAACCTAGTGAGACGATATATGCACGTAAGATTAGAAAAGAACTGGCTGTACGATATTTTTGATATAAATCCAATATAAGAATACAGGAACTTTCTGAAGTCAAGAGTATATAGGCAGCCGCTATAAGTTAAGTTTCCGCAAAGTTATAAACAGCTTGCTCGATAATTTGCCTTAACATACTTATGCAGTTAGAATTACTACATATTACAAAATAAATACAATTTAGTTGGGACTCAATGTTCTAACTCGCATTCGTCTACCCTACCCGCCATGGACAATCGTTACAATTTTTACAGTGTCTCCGGATTTTACAATATTCTCCTCATGAGACAACATTGAAGAATCAGCACCATTTATTGTCACTAAAATATTATCGGCATCAAAATTATTAGGGTCTATAACATTTTGTCTTAAGAATCCCAAAATCTCGGATATTGAGGCAATATGTTTATCTAAAACTAAGTTTGACCTACCCGCTGCCTTTCTAATACCACCTAATAATTTTATGTCTATCAACTTGTGCTCTTATCCTTCTTCCAGTAACTCTGATTCAGTAGTCTCTTCGCCTTCCGAGGTTACAGCCATCTCTTTTTCCACTGCTTGCCGGTGGAGATATGACGTTATATACCCTGCTATTTTATTTCTTAGTAATTTAGATCTAACAACCGCTATTTGTTTTAGTGCTTCCTTATTCTCGGCAAAATCGGTGCTGAATTTGTCTGGATACTTCTCCAAAAGTTCATTTGATATTCGCTTAATGCGATCCATTCAACAAAAGCATCGTGTAGTGGGCATTTTATATTTGTTTATTGACGTAATACAAACATCGTACAAATATCGATATTAATTTTCTCTATGGTGGCTTACGAATTCGAAAAACACGTGTGGCAGAAAGTCATAGAAGTAATAAAGAAAATAAGTAAGGTTCGGCCGACAATTGACTCAGTTGACCATTATCATAACCAGGCAGATAAAATCTGTTAATGCTTGATCGCATAGTTATCAAGAAAGTACCAAATGTGTCGAACAAATCAATCATCATTGCAAACACCGCAATTCCCCTACCTTCAGCATGGTCTTTTCATTTATCGTGACAATATTTCTGGAAGTAAGTATCGATCACAAATGCACTAAGTTTTGTTTGCGTCAAAAGTATAATGGAAAACTTTACCTTGACATTTTGAAGAACAGTTTAGACATACACTGAAAACTTGGCTACTATAATATGCACTTTAGTCAAAAAGTTTCCAGAAATGGCGAAAAAAAGTTTTTACTAATGGCAAGTATATACATATTTTATGCATTATATGCACTTTCGTCAAAAAGTTTCCAGAAATGGCGAAAAAATAGAAAAATCTTACATGGATGTGATTGAAGAACGGATCCGTAGCTATAAACGAGCGAAAACAAACTCAAAAATCAAATTTCATAAACACCAATTAAACAGCAATAGTGACACTCTAATTCAATACCTGAGGGCTTTTATCTATTATGTAAAAGCACGATCAAATGTATACATATTTGCTTTCGCTACCCTGGTGTCATCAATACTAGGATCTCATACCACTACGATAAATTACAGTATTTCTATTCAAGTAGTAATTGCTAGTTATTTTATGGCTCTTGCAACTTATATTTATAATGACATTGCTGACATGGAAGTCGATAAAATAAACAAAACAAATAGACCATCTGTAACGGGAAAATCTACAAGGAAACAACTTATTATCATAGTATCTGCTTTAAATGGAACTGCATTATTGCTTGTATCTTCTATGGGCCTGTATACCGTATGTATTTCAGTGCTATTTATTACATTAGGCATTGCCTACTCACATCCAAAATTAAATCTAAAACATAAATTTCCTCTAAAGACAGTGGTAACTGCAACAGGGGCAGGTTTGTTATCTTTGTTAGGAGGAGTTGCAGCTATAACAACTACAGTTCATCCTAGTTATGATAACAATACCTTCTTCTTCACATCTCTTCTACCAATCATTTACGCTGCATTGTTCTTTTTTACTTTCTTTTTTATTTTAGGACCTCTTGGAGACATTGGAGATTTGAAAGGAGATAGAGCGGTTGGTAGATGTACATTTCCAATAGTTCTTGGAATAAGATCAACAATTATGGTCATGTTGTCGATGCCTATAATGATACTAGCCATGACATTGTCGCTAACTTATTATTATCATGATGATCTCGGTGTCAGCAGCAATACTTATAGAATCATGTTCATCAATCCATTAGGAATATACCTTACCATTGGCAGTTGCATAGCTGCATTGGTATTTATTTTAAGAATAAGCAAGAAAACAGATGATGCCTTGGCAATTAAGTCTGTCAGGCCGAAAATGAGACTTCTTCATATTTTATTACAGATTTCACTAGTTGTAATATTCATGTAGAAAATCTTACTCTACGAATTGCTAAATCAGATATGCTCTTGAATAATGTCAAACCGCTTTATGTCATTGAGTAATTGCTGATGCTGCCATGTCAGTAGTCAACGCCATCCCAATTTTATCTAAACCTAATGCGTTTTTGTATATATCATAGATATGATTTCCAAAGACATACACAAGAACAAACACAAAAGATCGTAAACGATCGTGGACAAGTACTCATGATAGAAAAGATAAGGGCATTCGATGGTCACTTATTAAGGAAAGCACTTCAGAATTACTGTCTCATATTGCTTGTACCATTTTAGATGCTAAATTAATTAACTTAGAATTGATTTTGCTTTATCAATTAGTTATGTATTTTTAATGTATTTTAGTATCGCATCTAACACTTGATTTTCGTTACTTCCCCACATTCTGTAAACTATAGGGATCCTCTAGCGTCCGAAGTATCAGCCTTCATTACCAAGATTTTTTAGCACATTTGTGACGCCTTGCGTTCAGTTTTAGCTATAATATGGCCTTAATGATGCGACTATATGCGGCAATTAGGCCATCATAGGCTATACGGCTAAGGACACTGAATTACATTCGATAGTGACTCAAAATATACGTGTATATAGTATTTATTATCTGGCAAAGTCAGAAAGCTGTTTTGTTAGGCTAACCGTTTTCTTTGGATCTTTATTTTCCTTAGAAAAGAGATAGCACAATATGATATGATCAACTCCCATTTCTTTAATCTTTTGCATATCACTGCCTATTTGATCAATAGTCCCATTCAACGGAATCCTTTCTCCTGATTTTGAATACTTAGAATCGGATTGGGGATAAGCTAAAACAAAAACTCTAAAGTTGTTGTTGTTTTTATTTGCTCTAGTAGCTTCTTCTTTTAGTATTCTTATGTTATTATGTAGATAATCTAAAGATGCAATTCCAACTCCCATTGATGCCAGCCAACCGTTGGCTTGGTTTTTTATCATCCTTGGAAATGTTTTAGAGCTCCAGCCTCCCAGATAAATTGGAGGATATGGTTTCTGTATAGGTTTTGGTCCTATTTTTGATGCTGGAACATTATAGAACTCCCCTTTAAACTGAACAACATCATCCATCCATGTCCTTTTTAGCACCTCGACAAATTCAATAGCTCTCTTACCTCTATACTTAAATGGAATATTGCAAGCTTGATATTCATCTCTTGACCAACCAATACCAAGTCCACAAATA
>Ga0182008_10003077_pt1 | contig 10244 bp, 9 predicted proteins | sample Sormic07211129_1_FD_120482 | JGI IMG/M metagenome (GOLD analysis project Ga0182008, IMG submission 120482) | Rhizosphere microbial communities from Sorghum bicolor, Mead, Nebraska, USA - 072115-129_1 metaG | ecosystem: Host-associated > Plants > Roots > Rhizosphere | place: USA: Nebraska...
CCCGCAGCAGAACCCCGCCATGTGGTCGCCCGACACGCTGAAGGCGGTGTCGCGCTTTGCGCGCCAGGGCACCGGCCTTGCCAGCTGGACCTATGCCCGTGCGGTGCGCGATGCGCTCTCGCAGAACGGTTTCCAGCTCGAAAGGCGGCCAGGACTGCCGCCCAAGCGCGACTGCCTCGCCGGCGTGTTCGCGCCGGCCTGGACGGTGCGCCGCCGTGGCCCCGCGCCCGAGCAACTCGAAGCACCGGGCCGCTGCGCCGTGATCGGCGCCGGGCTGGCCGGCGCGGCCGTGGCCGCCAGCCTGGCACGGCGCGGATGGCAGGTCACGGTGCTCGATGCGGCGAGCCACCCCGCGGCCGGTGCGTCCGGACTGCCGGTTGGCGTGATGGCGCCGCATGTCTCGCCAGACGACGCCCTGCTGTCGCGGCTCACGCGCGCCGGCATCCGCGCGACCTGGCATGAACTGGAACGCCTGCTGGAGGAAGGCCGCGATTGGCGCGCCAGCGGCGTGCTGGAGCGCCGGCCCGAAGGCGACACGCGCGTGCCCGCCGGGTGGAGCGACAGCGGCCCCAATGAATCGTGGCCCGCAAGCGCCGCGCAATTGGCAGAGGCCCGCTTGCCGGCCGATGCACCGGCCCTCTGGCATGCGCGCGCGGGCTGGGTGCGGCCGCAGCGGCTGATCACGGCCTGGCTGCGCCTGCCAGGGATCGAGTTCCGCGGCAACGCACGGGTCGCACGCATGGCGCAAGGCGGCGGCACGTGGCAGCTGTTCGATGCGGCGGACCGGCTGCTGGCCGAAGCGGAGCGCGTGGTGATCGCCGCGGGCTTCGAATCGGGCCGCTTCGCACTGGGGCTTCCGCTGCAGCCCGTGCGCGGCCAGGTCATGTGGGGCGCGATGGCGGCGGATGACGGGCTGCCCCCGACACCCGTCAATGGCGACGGCCACCTGATCGCGCACGTACCCGCCGACGGCGACGGCACCGAGCTCTGGCTGGCCGGCGCCACCTTCGACCGCGACAGCACCAACCTGGAGCCGAACGGCGCCGATGCCGCCGCCAACCGCGAGCGCCTGGCGCGCCTGCATCCCGCCGCGGCCGCCGCGCTGGCCGCGAGCTTCGATCGCGGCCAGGTCCACGCCTGGGTCGGCGTGCGCTGCGCATCGGGCGACCGCCGGCCGCTGGTCGGCCCGCTCGATGCCGATGGTGCAGCCGGTGCGCCAAGTCCCTGGGCCTGCACCGCGCTGGGCTCGCGCGGCCTGAGCTTCGCGGCCCTGTGCGCCGAACTGCTGGCCGCGCAATGGCATGGCGAACCGCTGCCGCTGCCGGCCAACCTGGCCAAGGCGCTCGCCACCCAGCGAACGCAAGCGTAGGCGCTACCGCGCCAAGGCCCCAGAATGCAGCGCATGGCCATCCAATACGACATCACGCACACCACCGTCTACCGCTACAAGAAGCCGGTCACCTTCGGTCTGCACCGGGTGATGTTCCGCCCGCGCGACAGCCACGACCTGCGCGTGCTCGCGACCGACCTGCAGGTGAGCCCCGAGTCGTTCACGCGGCTGATCCAGGACCCGCATTCGAACTCGGTCGCGCTGGTGCAGCCCATGGGCGAGGCCACGGAGCTGCGCATCGTGTGCTCCTTCACCATCGAGCACGTGCCGGCGCAGCAGGACCAGCTCGCGCTCGATCCGGCCGCCGAATTCCTGCCCTTCGCCTATTCGGTGCAGGAGCGGCTCGACCTCGAGCACTACCTGCGCCCGCACCATGACGACGATGCCAACGGCACGCTGATCCGCTGGGCCCACCAGTTCCTGCACACCGACCAGCCCAACAGCACGCGCGAAGTGCTCGCGCGCATGAACGCGCACATCGGCCAGAGCCTCGAATACAAGGCGCGCGACGAGGAAGGCACGCAGACGCCGCTGCAGACGCTGGCGCTGGGCAGCGGCAGCTGCCGCGACTACGCGCTCCTGATGATGGAGGCCGCGCGGCGGCTGGGCATTGCCACGCGCTTCGTCTCGGGCTACCTGTACGACGCCGCGCTCGACCGCGCGGCCCAGGCGCCCGGCGAATCGATGACCGGCGCCGGCACCACGCACGCCTGGCTGCAGGCCTACCTGCCGGGCATCGGCTGGCTCGCCTTCGATCCCACCAACAACCTCATGGGCAGCGGCCAGCTGATCCGCGTCGGCGTCACGCGCGACCCGGCGCAGGCCGCGCCGATCTCGGGCAGCTGGTATGGCGATGCCGAGGCCTATGACGGCCTCGAAGCCACCGTGGTGGTGACGCGCCGCAAGGGCTGACGCAGCGCGCGCGGGTGTCGCGCAGGAGATAGCAGCTACGGGAAAGCCCGGGCCGGTGCGCCCGGCAACGCCCCTACGCTGCGCCGCCGGTCCAGCGAAATAGCACGGTCGTTCTCTACGGCCGCGCGAGGCTGCGCTGCGCCGGGCTTCTTCCCAACAACACAAGAACGGAGAGAGACATCCCATGCATTCCGCACGCCTGACATTTCTTGCCCTTGCAGCCAGCCTGGCCGTCGCCTCCTGCGGCGGAGGCGGCGGCGGCAACGGCTTTGCCTTCATGCCATTGCCGCCGGCTCCGGCACCCGCGCCGCCGGCACCGCCTCCTCCACCTCCCCCGCCGCCCGAAGAAACCCGCCTGCAGGACAGCCGCAACTCCTTCGCGCCCGCCGATCCCGCGGCCACCACCTTCGCGGCGCTCGCCTCCGACGCCAGCGACACCGTCGACAACACCACCACCAGCCGCTGGGCCGGCATGCTCGGCGGCGCGCAGTACCGCGTCGAGGTGCCCGCCAACTGGAACGGCAAGCTCGTGATGTACGCGCATGGCTACGCCGGCGAAAGCAACCTGCTGCAGGTGAACAACCCCTCCATCCGCCGCTTCCTGATCCAGAACGGCTACGCCTGGGCCGCCTCGAGCTACAGCAAGAATTTCTACGACGTGCGCGCGGGCGTGGAAGACACCAACGCGCTGGCCCTGCAGTTCAACGCCATCGCCAAGGCCAACGGCCGTGAGCTCGCGGCGCCTTCGAGGATCTACATCACGGGCCATTCGATGGGCGGCCACATCACGGCGGCAGCCATCGAGGACGAGGCCTACGCCACCGCCAACCACAAGATGAAGTACCACGGCGCGGTGCCGATGTGCGGCGTGATGGGCGACACCGAGCTGTTCGACTACTTCGCGGGCGCGCAGGTCGCCGCGCAGGCGCTGGCAGGGCTGCCCAAGTACCCGAGCGTCAACTGGCTGGACATCCGGGCGCAGGTCACGGGCACGCTGTACACCGCGTTCCCAGGCACGCCCACGGCCACCGGCCTGAAGTTCGGCTCGGTGGTGAAGAACCTCACGGGCGGCGAGCGGCCGATGTTCGACCTGGGCTTCACGCAGGGCGGCTCGTTCGCAGCGGTATGGGGCGTGTTCGGCAGCGATGGCACGGTCAACGGCATCCTGAACCGGAGCACGCTCGACACCAACCGCTTCACCTACACCATCGACGGCGACGTGCCGGGCACCACGGCGCTGAACACCTCGGTGCTCAAGCTGACCGCGGCGGCCGATGCCAACCGCCTGCGCACCGACGGCCTGCGCTGGATTCCCAAGGCCAATGGCGAGTTCAGGATTCCGGTGGTCACGCTGCACACGCTGGGCGACCTGTACGTGCCCTTCAGCATGGAGCAGATCTACCACCAGCGCGTGGCGGCCAAGGGCAACGGCGGCTGGCTGGTGCAGCGCGCCGTGCGCGGCATCTCGCACTGCGACTTCACGATCGCCGAACAGGTCGAGGCCTTCGACGCGATGGTCAAGTGGGAGCGCGACGGCGTGAAGCCGGCGGGCGACGACGTGGTCACCGCGGCCACGGTGGCGGACCCGGCCTACGGCTGCACGTTCACGCGCCCGCTCGGCACGCTGGACGAAAGCCCCACCAGCAAGGCGACGCGTCCCGGCGCAGCCGCGGCACGCCCCTGCCCGCCCTGAGCGGCGGGACCGGCAGGTGGATCGGTAGATGCTGGGCGCCCGCGCTGTAGCATCGCCTCCACCCACAGGCCACCCATGAGCGCTGCACGATGACCGCGACATTCAGGATCTCCGAGGACGACTATGTCGACGCCATGAAGCTCTACGCGCGCCTGCCGCGCACGGCGCGCTGGCTCCTGGGGGCCGCGGCCGTGCTGCTCGTGCTGGCGGCGGTCTTCGGCACGCGGCAGGTCCAGGCGAGCGCGCTGGGCGGCCTGGCCGGCGGCGCGGGCGTGCTGCTGGCCATGCGCGTTTTCGTCATGCCGATGACGGCCCGCCGGCACTACCGCAAGTACAAGGCGATCCGCGAAGAGTTTTCTGCGGAGCTGCTGGACGACGCACTGCGCCTTCGCGCCCCGCACGGCGAGAGCCGGATCGTCTGGGCGAACGTGCTCAAGTGGCGGCAGGACGACCGCTTCGTGCTCATCTACCTGATGCCGCGCCTCTTCCATGCGCTGCCCAGGTCGGTGGCGTCGCAGGGCTTCGACCTGCCGGGGCTCATCGAGCGGCTGAACCGGCACGTCGGCCCCGAAGCCTGAGGCGCTTCAGGCGGCCGTGGCGCCGCCTAGCTGAAAGCGGAACACCGCCCCCTTGTCGGGCTGCTGCACGAGCCGGATGTCGCTGCCGTGCAGCTGCAGGATGCGCTGCACGATCACCAGGCCCAGCCCGCCGCTGCCGGAACCGTCGCTGCGCGCCCCGCTCAAGAACACCGGGCGCACGAAGAGCCCCTTCTGCAGCTCGCCCGGAATGCCCGGGCCCGTGTCGCTCACCTGCACCGCCACGCCCGAGCTGGCGGGCCGCAGCTGCACCTCGATCTGGCCGCCGGCCGGCGTGTGGCGGATGGCGTTGTCCAGCAGGTTGGTCAGCACGCGCTCGATCATCCCGAGGTCGGCCGACACCACCGGCAGGCCCGGCGCGATGTCGGGCCTGAGCTGCTGGTGGCGCGCCTCGGCCGCGAGTTCGAATTTCTGGAACACGTCCTGCACGAGATCGGCCAGCGCGAAGTTCTCCTTCTCGGGCTTGACCACGCCGTATTCGAGCCGCGCCAGTTCGAACAGCTCCTGTGCGAGCCGGCCCACCTTGCGGCTCTGGCCGAGCGCGATTTCCAGGTAGCGCCGGCGCTCCTCTTCGCTCAGCGAGCCGGCCTTGAGCAGCAGGGTTTCGAGATAGCCGTGCAGTGAAGTGAGCGGCGTGCGCAGGTCGTGCGAGATGTTGGCGAAGAGCTCGCGGCGCTGCTGGTCCGAAAGCGTGAGTTCGCGCCATTGCTCGGCGATGCGGCGCGTCATCTGCGTGAAGGCCTGGCCCAGCAGCGCGATCTCGTCGCCGCCGCGCGAGAGCCGCGCAAGGGTGGGCGCCTCGCCCCCGGGCGAAGCCGGGCCTTCGGTCTCGAAGCGCTTGACGGCCTGGGTCAACTCGCGCAGCGGCCGCGTGATGAGCCGGAACGCCGCCAGGCCCGCAATGAGGCCGAGCAACGCCACCAGCGCCATCGACCAGAGCGTGGTGCGCAAGAGGTTGTCGGCCGCGAGCCTGGCCGCCAGCGCGTCGTAGTCCTCGCCCTGCAGCACCACGTAGACATAACCCGCATCCCGTCCGCCCACCTTGAGCGGCGCGGCGCTGAACACCTTGGCCGCATCCGCGCTGCGCGGATCGTCGCCCACGATGGGCAGCGCAGCACCCGACAGGAGCTTGCGGATCGGCTCCAGTGCCACACGGTCGCGCTTCAGGTGCCCGGGCGGCGCGGCCTGGGCCTCGATGCGGCCGTCCAGCCCCAGCAGGTAGACCTCCACGGCGGGGTTGACCGCCATCAGCTTGTCGAACAGGTCCTTCACCGCGGCCTGGTTGAGGCCGCCGGGGCGCATCAGCTCCGAGTTCTCGGCGATGTGCGCCGCCAGCCCCATCGACAGGCGCTGCACCACCTCCTGCCCGTGCAGCCCGCTCGCGCGCACCTGCAGCCAGGCCGAGGCGCCGCAGCAGGCCAGCAGCAGCAGCGCGAACACCACCGAGAGGCGGCGCGAGAGCGTGGCCCAACTGGCCCAGGCCATCACGCGCCCCCTTCCTCGCCGGCTCCGGTGGGCGAGAGCTTGTAGCCCCGCCCCCAGACGGTCAGGATGCGCCGCGGCTCGGCCGGATCGGCCTCGACCTTGGTGCGCAGCCGGTTGATGTGCGTGTTGACCGTGTGCTCGTAGCCGTCGTGCTGGTAGCCCCAGACCTGGTTGAGCAGGTCGAGCCGCGAGAACACCTTGCCCGGATGGCGCGCAAAGAAGTACAGCAGGTCGAACTCGCGCGGCGTGAGCTCGATCAGCCTGGCATCGACGCGCACCTCGCGCGCCACAGGATCGATGTCCAGGTTGCCCAGCGTGAGGCTGCCCGACTCCAGGCGGGCATTGCGCGCCAGCGCATCGGTGCGCCGCAGCAGCGCCTTGACGCGCGCCACGAGTTCCAGCACCGAGAAGGGCTTGGCCAGGTAGTCGTCGGCGCCCAGCTCCAGGCCAAGGATGCGGTGCACCTCGCTCGACCGTGCGCTGATGATGATGATCGGCGTGTAGCGCGCCATGGCGCGGGCGCGGCGGCAGATCTCGAGGCCGTCCACGCCGGGCAGCATCAGGTCGAGCACCAGCGCGTCCCAATGGCCGCGCTCCAGTTCGCGCAGGCCCGTGTGGCCGTCCGCGGCGTGTTCGATCACATAGCCTTCGTCGCGCAGGTGCATGCGCAGCAGTTCGGCGATGTGGGCGTCGTCCTCGACGATCAGCACGCGTTTGGCGGTGTCCATGGCACCGATTGTCCCGCCAACCGGCTTTCGGAGTTATCACGATTAATTGAACTCTGCGTGATGAATCGGCCATGGGGTGCGCCCAAGAATCGGCTCCATGACCAGCACCGCCATCGCAAGCACCGCACCCGATGCCCGCCCCATCCACCCGCTGTGGATGCGCATCACGCACTGGCTCAATGCCCTTGCGGTGCTGGTGCTGGTGACGAGCGGCTGGCGCATCTACAACGCATCGCCCCTCTTTGAATTCCGCTTTCCGGGCGCGGTGACGCTGGGCGGCTGGCTCGGCGGTGCGCTGCAATGGCATTTCGCGGCCATGTGGCTGCTGGTGTTCAATGGCTTGGTCTACCTGGCGATCAACATCGCGAGCGGCCGGCTGGCCGCCAGGTTCTTTCCGGTCACGCCGGCCGGTGTCTGGCACGACGCGCTGGCCGCGCTCAGGGGCCGGCTCTCGCATGCCGACCCGCGCCGCTACAACAGCGTGCAGAAGCTGGCCTACCTGTTCGTGATGCTCGACATCGCCGTGATCGTGCTTTCGGGCCTCGTGCTGTGGAAGTCCGTGCAGTTCGCCGTGCTGCGCGACTTGCTGGGCGGCTACGAATTTGCGCGCCGCATCCACTTCTTCGGCATGGCCTCGCTGGTCGCCTTCGTCGCCCTACACCTGGTGATGGTGGCGCTGGTGCCCCGCACCCTTCTCACCATGATCCGCGGCCGCGCGCCAAAAGCCTGATATGAGAATCTTCAAAGCCCCAAAGATGACCGGCGTCGATGCCGACGCCGTGGTGCGCGAGGCCCGCACACTGATCGCGAAGCAGCTCGACCAGCCCGCGCGCCGCGCCTTCCTGCAGCGCTCGCTGACGCTCGGCGGCCTTTCGCTGCTTACGGGATGCAGCATCAGCGACGACAGCCATGTGGAAGCGGCGCTCTCGAAGATCTCGCGCTTCAATGACAAGGTGCAGGGCCTCATTTTCAGCCCGACGCAGCTCGCCGAAACCTACCCGGAATCGATGATCACCCGGCCCTTTCCGTTCAATGCCTACTACGGCGAGGACGAGGTCCGCGAGGTCGACGAGGCCGGCTACAGGCTCGAAGTGACAGGCATGGTCGCCGACAGGCGCAGCTGGACACTGGCCGAGCTGCGCGCCATGCCGCAGCACGACCAGGTCACGCGCCACATCTGCGTCGAGGGCTGGAGCGCGATCGGCAAGTGGGGCGGCGTGCGCTTTGCGGACTTCCTGCGCCGCATCGGCGCGGACACCACCGCCAGGTATGTCGGCTTCAAGTGCGCCGACGACTACTACACCAGCATCGACATGCCGACCGCGCTGCACCCGCAGACGCTGCTCACGCTCAGCTACGACGGCCAGCCCCTGCCGCCCAAGTACGGCTTTCCGATGAAGCTGCGGATGCCGACCAAGCTTGGCTACAAGAACCCCAAGCACATCAAGGCGATGTTCGTCACCAACACCTATTCCGGTGGCTACTGGGAAGACCAGGGCTACAACTGGTTCGGAGGGAGCTGAGCCGCACCCGTGCGGCTCGACTGCCGATGAAAGCGCGAGGCCGTGTTCCCAGGGGGACCGCGCCATTCTCTTGAAAATGAAACCTCAACTGGAAGATTCCGAATGAACAAGCTCACTGCAACCCTGTTCGCAACCTGCATCGCCTTTGCCGGCGCCTCGGCCTTCGCCGCCGACGACATGGCGAAGGACGGCATGGCCAAGGATTCCATGGCCAAGGACGGCATGAAGAAGGATTCGATGGCGAAGGACGCCATGTCCAAGGACGGCATGAAGAAAGACGGCATGTCCAAGGACGGCATGAAGAAGGACGGCATGTCCAAGGACGCGATGGGCAAGGACGAGATGAAGAAGTAAGCAGCAGGGGTACGCGGCATTGACGCCCGCTGCAATCGGCGGCAATGTCGCTTCCACCGGCCTGGCCTCCAAGCCTCCTTCAAGGACAGCACATGAGATTCCCCGCACTCACCGCAGGCATGCTCGCCGCCGCGGTGCTGGCCTGGCATGCCGCACCTTCGTTCGCAGAGCCGGCCCGGCGCGTGCCGGCGGCCGCGGTCGACCTCGCCGCCCCGCCCACCCTGAAGTACGACACCGCCGTGTTCGCCGGCGGCTGCTTCTGGGGCGTGCAGGGCGTGTTCCAGCGCGTCAAGGGCGTGAACAACGCCGTGTCGGGCTACGCCGGCGGCGACGCCAGGACGGCGCGCTACGAGGACGTGGGCTCGGGCCGCACCGGCCATGCCGAGGCGGTGCGCATCACCTACGACCCGCGGCAGATCAGCTACGGCAAGCTGCTGCAGATCTATTTCTCGGTGGCGCACGATCCGACCCAGTTCAACCGGCAGGGGCCGGACGTCGGCCCTCAGTACCGCTCCACCGTTTTTGCCGAGAACCCTGAACAGGCCCGCGTTGCGAAGGCCTACATCGCGCAGCTGAACCAGGCGAAGACCTTCAACAGGCAGTTGGCCACCACCATCGAAATGTCGAAGCCCTTCTATGCGGCCGAGGCCTACCACCAGGACTTCCTCACGCGCCATCCGAGCCACGAGTACATCGTGTTCAACGACCTGCCCAAGATCGACGACCTGAAGAAGCTCTTTCCCGAAAGCTACCGGCCGACGCCGGTGCTGGTGAATGCGGCAAAGGGCGGCTGAAGCCCCTCAGCCGGGCACCGGCGCATCGGCCCGCGCATCGTAGGCGCCGCGGCGCGCAGCCTGGTTGCAGCGGGCACGGTGCACCAGCGCCTGCTGCGCCACGGCAATGTTGGCGGCGTCGCCCTTCCAGGCGTCGAGCGCCGGCTGCTGGACCGCGCGCGAATACGAAAACGCCAGCGCCCACGGCAGGCGCGAACCGGCTCTCGCATTCATGGCATTCAACCGGGCCGATGCCAGCTGCGCCGACTGCCCGCCCGACAAGAATGCGATGCCCGGCACGGCCGCGGGCACGGTGCGCCGCAGGCACGACACCGTGGCGTCGGCGACTTCTTCCACGCTCTCCTGCTTCGGGCTGTCCTGCCCGGGCAGCACCATGTTGGGCTTCAGCAGCATGCCTTCGAGCAGCACGCCCTGCAGGCGCAGCTGGGCGAACACCGCATGCAGCGTCTCCTCGGTGATTTCCGCGCAGCGCGCGAGGGAATGGCCGCCTTCCATCAGCACCTCGGGCTCGACGATGGGCACAAGCCCGGCCTCCTGGCACAAGGCTGCGTAGCGGGCCAGCGCATGGGCGTTGACCTCGATGCATGCACGGCTGGGCAGGCCAGGGCCGGGCGTGATGACGCCGCGCCATTTGGCGAAGCGCGCGCCCATGCCGGCATATTCGGCGAGCCGTTCGCGCAGGCCGTCCAGGCCTTCGGTGACCGTCTCCCCGGGGTGGCCCGCCAGCGGCTTCGCGCCGGTGTCGACCTTGATGCCCGGAATGATGCCC
>Ga0182008_10003081_pt1 | contig 10237 bp, 8 predicted proteins | sample Sormic07211129_1_FD_120482 | JGI IMG/M metagenome (GOLD analysis project Ga0182008, IMG submission 120482) | Rhizosphere microbial communities from Sorghum bicolor, Mead, Nebraska, USA - 072115-129_1 metaG | ecosystem: Host-associated > Plants > Roots > Rhizosphere | place: USA: Nebraska...
CCGTCGCTGGCGGGCAAGCGCGACATGATCCCGGGCCGCGTGACGGGCCTGAACCTGCGCGCCGACAAGCCGGGCACCTACCGTGGCCAGTGCGCCGAATACTGCGGCGAGCAGCACGCCCGCATGGCGTTTCACGTGATCGCCCTGCCGCGCCCCGAGTTCGACGCCTGGCTCGCGCGCCAGGCCCAGCCGGCCGTGCCGGCCGACACCACGGTGTTGCAGCGCGGCCGCGAGGCGTTTCTCGCGCAGCAGTGCCAGACCTGCCACACCATCCGCGGCGTGACCGATGTCGCGCCGCAGCTGGATGCCCGGATTGCCGATGCCCCGCGCCTCGGCCCCGACCTCACGCACATCGGCAGCCGCCGGCACATCGCCGCCGGCACGCTGCGCAACCACCGCGGTACGCTGGCCGGCTGGATCGCCGACCCGCAAGCCATCAAAACGGGCGTCTTCATGCCGCCCTCCCCGGACCTGGACGGCGAGACCCTGCGCGCACTGGCCACCTACCTTGAGCACCTGAAATGACGCGCGACGCAACCTTACCCAATTCCGCCCCACGCCCGCCAGAGGAGCTGGAAAAACTGGAGGCTGTGTGGAAAACCCCACCCGGCCTGGGCATCTTCAAGTCGGTCAACAACACCAATATCGGCCTGCTGTACATCGGCACCGCGATCCTGTTCTTCATCCTGGCCGGCATCCTGGCCCTGATCATGCGTGTGCAGCTGTCGGTGCCGGACAACGACCTGGTCTCGGCCAGCACCTACAACCAGATCTTCACGATGCACGGCACCGTGATGATGTTCCTGTTCGCGATTCCGATCGTCGAGGCGATCGCCGTCTACCTGCTGCCCAATATGCTGGGCGCGCGCGATTTACCTTTTCCCCGATTGTCCGCGTATGCGTTCTGGTGCTACGCCTTTGGTGGCCTGGCGTTCTTCTGCACGCTGTTCTGGGGCCTGGCGCCGGACGGCGGCTGGTTCATGTACCCGCCGCTGACGGGCATGAAGTATTCGCCCGGCCTGAATGCGGACTTCTGGCTGCTGGGGATCGGCTTCATCGAGATTTCCGCCATTGCCGGCGCCATCGAACTGATCGTCGGCATCCTGTTTACGCGCGCACCCGGTATGACACTGCGCCGCATGCCGATCTATGCGTGGGCCATGCTGGTCGTGGGCGTGATGATCGTGATCGCCTTCCCGGCCGTGATTGCCGGCACGGCGCTGCTCGAACTCGAGCGCGCGCTGAACCTGCCGATCTTCGACCCCGAGCGCGGTGGCGATCCGATCATCTGGCAGCACCTGTTCTGGTTCTTCGGCCACCCCGAGGTCTACATCATCTTCCTGCCGGCCGCCGGCATGATCTCGACGATGATCCCGACGATTGCCGGCAATCGCCTGGTGGGCCGCCGCGCGATCGTCGTCGCGCTGGTTGGCGTGGGCATCTTCAGCTTCGGCCTGTGGGCGCACCACATGTTCACGGCAGGCCTGGGCGTCATTGAAATGAGCCTGATCTCGGCGGCCAGCATGGCCGTGGCGATCCCCACAGGCATCCAGGTGTTCGGCTGGATCGCCACGCTCTGGAGTGGCCGCATCCGGATGAATGCGCCGACGCTGTTCATGCTCGGCTTCATGTTCATCTTCGTGCTGGGCGGCCTGACCGGCGTGATGGTGGCCGTGATCCCGTTCGACTGGCAGGTGCACGACACCTACTTCATCGTGGCCCACCTGCACTATGTGCTCATCGGCGGCATGGTGTTCCCGGTGTTTGCCGCGATCTACTACTGGATCCCGCTCATCAACGGCAACACGATGTCCGAGCGCCTGTCGAAATGGACGTTCTGGCTGCTGTTCGGGGGCTTCAACATCAGCTTCTTCCCGATGCACATCACGGGCCTGTTCGGCATGCCGCGCCGCGTCTACACGTATTCGAGCGAGATGGGCTGGGATGCGCTGAACATGATCTCGACCCTGGGCTCGTTCCTGTTCGCGCTTGGCATCCTCTTGATGATCATCGACGCCACGCGCACGCTGCGCCGTCCGACCAAGGACGTGGGCAATCCATGGAATGCGGCCACGCTCGAGTGGCTGCCGTCGGAAGACTACGGCAACCGCAGCATCCCGATCATTACGTCGGACGACCCGCTGTGGGACCAGCCGACGCTGTCGCAGGAAGTCGCCGAAGGCCGCCACTACCTGCCCAACACCGTCACCGGCCGCCGCGAAACCATCGCCACCAGCCCGGTCAGCGCCAAACCGGCGTACCTGATGATCCTGCCGGGCGACAGCTGGCTGACCATGCTGGGCGCCTTCGGCACCGCCGGCTTCTTCCTGCTGCTGACCGTCAAGGCCAATGTGCTGGCGATCCTGTGCGGCCTGATCGCCATCGGCTCGATCATCGCCTGGCTGTGGCAGTCGGACCAGAAGGTGCCGATGCGCGAGGCCGACATCGGCGGCGGCGTCATCCTGCCGATCGGCGCGCGCGGCACGGCGTCGCACTCGTGGTGGGGCACGTTCATCATGCTGATCGTGCTGTTCCTGATCTACTGCTCGTTCGCCTACGTCTACATCCACACATCGATGCGGCTGCAGATCTGCCCACCACCGGGCGCATCGCTGCCAGCGTGGTCGTGGACGCTGCTGTCGGGCGGCCTGCTGCTGGGTGGCTCCGCGCTGGTGTGGCTGAGCGACCGGGTCTCGAACAAGCTCACGCCGTGGGTGCTGATCGTGGCACTGGCGTGCACCGCTACTGCCTTCGGCATCGACGTCCACAGCTGGCGCCTGGTCAACCTGGACGGCACCCGTGACACGTGGAGCGCGTCGATCTCGATCCTGCTCGGCTTCCAGGGCATCATGCTGTTCGTGCTGCTGCTGGCCGCGCCATACCTGTGCGTGCGCGCCTGGCGCGGCATGATCAGCGCCCAGAACCGCGCCACGCGCGACAATATCGCGCTGATCTGGCATTACGTGACGCTGCAGGGCCTCACCGGATTCCTGGTGATCCGCGGCCTGCTGCTGGTGATGGAGTGATGCGATGAGCGACCATTTCTTTTCGCGCGCCACGCGCGCCTCGCTGCCCCTGCTGATCTGGGGCGTGCACTTCGCGTTCGCGTACATCGTGGCGGCGAGCCAGTGCACACCGGGCGCGCTGCGTGTTGGGGGCCCCAATCCGTGGCTTCTGGGCGGCGCGACGCTGCTGTCGATGGCGGCGTGCGTGTGGGTGGGCGCGCTGGCCGGCAAGCGCCTGCGCCAGGGGTCCGACGAGTTCGTGGATTATGTGGGTGCGGCCAGCGCGGTGCTGGCCGTGGTGGCGGTGGCGTGGACCGGGATTCCGGTCCTCTTGGTGACGGGCTGCGCGTAATTCGGCAATCAGCCGGCGATCAGCCGGCGTCCGGCACCACCCGCCAGATCACATTGCCGACATCGTCCGCCACCAGCACTGCGCCCTTCTTGTCCACGGCAACGCCCACCGGCCGGCCCTGCGCTTCGCCATCCTTGTTGACGAAGTCACTGAGGATATCGACCGGCTTCCCGTTTGGCATGCCATCCCTGAACGGAATGAACACGACGTTGTAGCCCGAGCGCGGCTTGCGGTTCCAGGAACCGTGGTTGCCGATGATTGCGCCGTTGCGGTACTGCGCCGGCAGCAGCGTGCCTTCATAGAACGTCAGGCCCAGTGCCGCCACGTGTGCGCCCAGCGCGTAATCGGGCACGATCGCCTTGTCCACCAGGTCCTGGCGCTGCGGCTTGACGCGCGCGTCGACATTCTTGCCGTAGTAGCTGTACGGCCAGCCGTAGAAGCCGCCCTCCTTCACCGACGTCAGGTAGTCGGGCACCAGGTCACTGCCGATTTCATCGCGCTCGTTTACGACCGTCCACAGCGCGCCCGTATCCGGATTCCACGCCATGCCGTTCGGATTGCGCAGGCCCGACGCGAACACGCGGACCTTGCCAAAACCTGCGCCGCTGGCCAGGTCCACTTCAAGGATCGCAGCGCGGTTCTTTTCGACGTCCATGCCGTTTTCGGCGGCGTTGCTGTTCGAGCCGACCGTGGCGTAGAGCTTCTTGCCATCCTGGCTGGCGATGATGTTCTTGGTCCAGTGGTGATTCAGCCCGGCCGGCAGCGGCGCGACCGGCTGCGCGGCCTCCGTGATTTCCGTGGCGCCTTCCTTGTAGTTGAAGCGCACGATGGCATCGGCATTGGCCACGTACAGCATGTCGCCCACCAGCGCCATGCCGAACGGCGAATGCAGGTTCTTCAGGAAGACCGTTTTGAGTTCGGCCACGCCGTCGCCGTCGGCGTCGCGCAGCAGCGTGATGCGGTTCGCGCTCGGTACACCGGCGCCAGCGCGGGCCATCACCTTGCTCTGTATCCAGTTGCGGATTCCGCCGGCGTCCGGCTTGGCCGGGGCATTCGACTCGGCCACCAGCACGTCGCCATTGGGTAGCACGTACACCCAGCGCGGATGGTCCAGCGCCGTGGCAAAAGCGTTCACTTCCAGGCCGGCCGCCGCCGTAGGCATCACGCCAGCCGGCCAGCCGGTGGCCTTGGCGATGTTGACCGTCGGGATCAGGGTCTTGTTGGGCGCCTTGAGCTCGGGCTGCGGCCCGATGTCGGCGCCTTGCGGCAGCGTCGACTTGTCGCCGCAGGCGGCCAGCAACAGGATGGTGGCGCCGGCGCACAGGCGCGGAAGATGATGTCGCATGGTGTTCCCCCAGAATATAGTGGGGAAATCTTATATTGACAAAACATTACACCACGTACGTTACGCCGGAGCAATCTCAGACGGCCGGCAGGGGCGCCCCTCTGCGGCGCCGCGCGTACTGCCACAACCCCGGCACCTGGATCAGCACCAGCAGCGCGAACGCACAGCGGTAGGCGGCGGCAGGCGCGTGGCCCAGCAGGTCGGGCTGCCACAGCCCGATCACCACGCCAAAGCCCGCCTGCACCAGAAAGGCGCCGATGAAGATCAAGAGGTTCAGGAAGGTGGCAGCGCGCCCGGTCAGGGCCCGTGGCATCGACTGGGCCACGATCGCGTAGTCGATGCCGGTGACCGTGCCCGCCAGCGTGAACATCACCGACAGCCACTGGAAACTGGGCCGGTAACCGACCACGAACGCGGCCTGGATCAGCACGAACATCGTGATGCCGGCCGCCGCCACATCGAGCGGCGGCATGCCGCGTCGCCCGGCCCACTCGGTGATCATCCCCACCGCAATGGCCCCGAACACCACCCCCGCCATGCCCAGATACAGCAGGTAAGCGACGGCGTTTTCCGGATACAGCGCCACGTCGGCCAGCCAGCGCCCGATCCACAGGCCCTGCACGCCAAAGAACACCGCGTGCGGCACCAGTACCAGCGCCACCACCGCGCGAAAGCCAGGCGCGCGCCAGACTTCGCGCAGCGCCGGCAAGAGCGGTGATAACGGGCTCCGGCCGGGCACTGCATCCTCAGTCTTGGGATACAGCAGCGCAATCAACAGCCCCGTGCAGGCAACCAGGCCGGCCAGCAGCATGAACAGGCCGCGCCAGTCGGTGTACGCGAGCATCGCGCGTACCGGCATCGTCGCGCTGGCCGCGCCCATGCCGCCCACGGCGATCAGGTAGCCGTGCACCGATGGCAGCCGGCTGGGTGCGATCCAGATCGACACGGCCTTGACCGCCGCCATGAAGCACCCACCCAGGCCGCACCCCATCACGGCGCGCGCCACCAGCAGGCTCCAGAAGCCACCGCCACGCGCAAACAGCACTGCGCCGCAGGATGCCACCAGCAGCATCGCCACCTGTACGCGATGCGGCCCGTAACGGTCCAGCGCCATCCCCACCGGCAGCTGGACCAGCGCGAACGCAAAGAAGAACGCGCTGGTGAGCAGCCCCAGTTGGCCCGGCGTCAGCGCGAGCGCGCTCGCCAGTTGCGACGCCAGCACCGCGTTCACGTTGCGCAGCAGCGAGGACAGATAATGCCCCAGCGCGAACGGCACGAACACGTACACGAACACCGCCAGGCCGGACAGGCGTGGGGTGGCGGGCGCAGTCAATGTGGCGGCGGGCTGCATGGCGCAGGCTCTCGCTGAACGTCGTACCGTTACGCCGCGTCGGGCTGGGCGTGGCCGCGCTGGCCGGCCGGCACCAGCGGGATCACGCGACCGCCCGCGCCCCGCAGCGGACCGCCGCTTTCCGTTTCGAAGAAGAAGCGGTCGCGCCCGAACGCGGGTTTCAGGTGATCGAGCCAGGTCGCCGTGGCGTCGTATCTGGCAAAGAACGGCCGCCGCACCCATTCGGGATTGCGGGCCTGCAGAAACTGCAGCGCGAACAGCTTTTCGCCATTGATCGTGACCACGCCGTCGATCACGACCTTGCCGGGGAACGCGCTCATCGACGGCCCGCGCACGGTGCGCGACAGGCCCGAGACCATCGAATAGGCTTCCTGGAAAATCTCGTGGGCGCGCGCCAGCGGCAGTGCGAAGTAATCGCGCGGGCCGGTGTCGCGCTCGACGAACATATAGTAGGGAATCGCGCCCAGGCGCACGCCGGTGGTCCACAGCTCGGCCCAGCTTTTCGGGTCTTCGTTGATGTGGCGGATCAGCGGGCCCTGCATGCGCAGCGTGGCGCCGGTGCCGACGATGCGCTTGACCGCCTGCTGCGCGATCGGTGCACGCAGTTCGACCGCGTGGTTGTAGTGGCCCATGATGGCCAGGTTTTTGCCGCTGGCGACCACCTTCTCGAACAGGCGCATCAGGTCGTCGCTGTCCTTGTCCGACACGAAGCGCTGCGGCCAGTACGCGACCGACTTGGTGCCGATGCGGATGTTCTGGATGTGGTCCAGTTCGGGGATCAACAGCGGCTCGAGGAATTCGGCCAGCGAGCGCGTGTTCATGATCATCGGGTCGCCCCCGGTAATCAGGACGTCGGTGACCTCGGTGTGCACCTTCAGGTAGTCCACCAGTTCGCCGCACTCGCGCGCATCGAACTTCAGCTCGTCCATGCCGACGAACTGCGGCCAGCGAAAGCAAAAGGTGCAATAGGCGTGACAGGTCTGGCCGGCGCTCGGGAAAAACAGCACCGTTTCCTTGTACTTGTGCTGCAAGCCCTTGAGCGGCGCATCGTTCACGCGCGGCACGTTGTGCGTCATCTGGCCGGCCGGGTGGGGATTCATGCGCATGCGGATCGCGTGCACCAGGCGCGCGATGGCGGCGTCATCTTTTTTGACCAGCACCAGCTCGCGCAGCTGCTCGTATTCGGCGACAGGGAGCATGTCGCGGTGCGGAAACGTCAGCCGGTAGATCGGATCGTCCGGCACGCGCGACCAGTCGATCAGCGTATCCATCACGTACGCATTGGTGCGAAACGGCAGCACGTGCGAGATCACCTGCACGGCTTCCTGCAGCTCGGGCGTGAGCCATTCCCATTGGCGCGCGGTCACGATCGACTGGCGCGTGAAGGGCTTGAACTTGGTGGGCGTCGTTGCAGTCGTGTTCACGGAGAACTCCAGAAGAAGACGGTGGGAAAGCCGGCGGATTGCCGGAAAGAACCCATCTTAGGCAAGACGAATGAACACCAATTGCCATCAATCAATGAGATGGTGTCTGACAGCGTGGATAGGACAATCACGGGCTGCAGTAGGAAAAAGTGCGGCATCGGCGCAACGGCAGACAGTGCGATTTCCAGGCGCTTGTGCGTGCGCAATCCGCCAGAGGCACGCGCCGCTAGAGTAGTGAATGCACTTAAGCAATATTTCTGATGCATTCAACGCGAAAGGACCGCCATGAAACTGATCGCCACTGCCGCCGCCCTGGCCAACGAACCCACCGAGAAGGACGCCATCGCCATGGCCGAGCGCGGCGCCGCCCTGATCAAGGCCAAGGGCAAGGATGAAATGATGAAGCGCATCAATGCCAAGGACCCGGAATTCGTCCAGGGCCCGCTGTACATCGACCTGCGCGACGTCAAGACCGGCATCGTGCTGGCCCACCCCTACAACCCGTCGATCGTCGGCAAGGACCTGACCGACGTGCCCGATGCGAACGGCAAGAAGTACCGGCGCGAGATCATCGAACTGGCCGCGTCCAAGGGCAAGGGCTGGGTCGATTACCAGTACAAGAATCCCGCCACCGGCAAGATCGAGCCCAAGACCACCTACATCCTGCTGGTCGACGGCGTGGTGCTCGAAGCGGGCATCTACAAGAAATAAGCCTGCGCCGGCCTCGCGCATCCCCTGCTGTCGCTGCCGTCGCCCTGCCCGCGATGGCAGCTTTTTTTGTGGAGTGACCCATGCTGAACAAACTGCGGATCGGCCAGAAACTGCTGCTGGCCCCGGGCCTCGTGCTCGTGCTGCTGACCATGCTGTCGGGCGCCGCCTACTACGGCATGGTGCGCCAGAACGCTTCGCTCGAACACATGGTGCAGGTGCGCGCCGCGCGCCTGCAGGCGGTGGCCGATGTCGCCGGCGAGGCGCGCTTTGCGCACGCCAACGCCTACCAGTTGCTGGCCTGGACCAACGGCAGCTTCGCGCAGAACCGTTTGCGCGCGCTGACCGCCGACATCGGCCACCGGCACGCCGCCATCGGCGACAAACTGGGCAAGTTCGCGCACGCCGCCGAACGCGAAGAACGCGCGCCGGTCGCGGCCTCGCAGGCGGCGCTGACGCGCTATCGCAAGGCGATCGGCGAGACGATCGAGATGGCGGCCGTGGATCAGTCGATCGCCACCAATGCGATGCAGAAGGCCGAGCAGCAGTTCGGCGCGCTCGACGCCGCGCTGACGCAGCTGGCGCAGATCGAAAAGACCATGAACCAGGAGGCGTACGCCGCCGCCAGGGCCGAGTTCCGTACGCTGGGCTGGACCATGGCCGGCCTGGTGCTGCTGTCGATCACGCTGTCGCTGGCGGTGACGATGCTGGTGCGGCGCGCGATGCTGGCCGGGATCCACTCGATCGCGCACACAGTCGGCGAACTGGCCGAAGGCCGGCTCGATGCGCCGCCGGTGGACGCGCAGGGCCGCGACGAAATCGCCGACACGGGCCGCGCGCTGGATCACACGATCGCGCGCCTGAATGCCGCGCTGCGCAGCGTGATGACGTCGGTGCGCTCGATCGATGCGGCATCGCGCGAAATCGCCACCGGCAATATGGACCTGTCGAGCCGCACCGAGATGCAGGCCAGTTCGCTCGAGCAGACGGCCAGCACGATGGAGACCCTGACCACGGCGGTCAAGGACAACGCCAGCAATGCGCGCCAGGCGTCCGAGCTCGCGGCCGAAGCGGCGCAGCTGGCCGCGCGCGGCGGCCAGGCGGTGCAAGGGGCGGTGACACGATGGAATCGATCCAGGCCAGCTCGCGCAAAATTGTCGAGATCATCGGCGTCATCGACGGCATCTCGTTCCAGACCAATATCCTGGCCCTGAATGCGGCGGTGGAAGCAGCGCGTGCCGGCGAACAGGGACGCGGCTTTGCCGTGGTGGCGTCCGAAGTGCGCACGCTGGCGCAGCGCTCGGCGGCAGCGGCCAAAGAGATCAAGGGCCTGATCGCGGACTCGGTCAGCATCATCGAACGGGGCAACGCGTCGGTCAGCGAAGCCGGCGCCAGCATGGGTGACATCGTCTCGTCGGTGCGTCAGGTAAACGACATCATCGGGCGCATCAGCATCGCCAGCACCGAGCAGGCCGACGGCATCGCCGATGTCAATCGCGCGGTCGGGCAGATGGACAGCATGACGCAGCAGAATGCAGCGCTGGTCGAACAGGCCGCAGCGGCGGCTGAAAGCCTGCACGAGCAGACCGTCAACCTGGCCAGGGCCGTCGCGATCTTCCGCATCGCGCCGGGTGGCGACGACGTCGAAGAAGTGGAAGGAATGGAAAAAGCGCACGACGACGCGCCGGCGATGGGCTTCCAGGGCGTGGCCGATCGCCGCAGCCGCGCCAGCACGATGCGCGCGAAGCCGGTGCCGGCCCTGCCGCCGGCGACGGCGCGCCGGCGCGGGTCGGTTTAGTTGCTGGCCTGGCCGCGGATTGGCCGGCTCAGAAAGCGCGAGCCGGCCAGGCCGAAGCGCCATGGCACATCGACCGCCTTCGAGATACCGATGCGGATGCCTTCCACGACGACCAGGCCCGCCTCTGCCGGCAGCAAGGTAAACGACGCCCCCTCCAGCGCCATCCCGTCGTGCGCACGCGTCACGCCCAGCGCCTGGCACAACTTGCCCGGCCCCGAACACAGCGCGCGCTCGTCCGGCACACCGCGGCGGCG